>BNJT01000591.1_pt1 | contig 84436 bp, 119 predicted proteins | sample 8540491 | NCBI WGS metagenome assembly BNJT01 (sample SAMD00202455, study PRJDB9452) | human saliva metagenome | host: Homo sapiens | reverse complement strand
ATTACGTATTGCTGGCTCTTCGAGCGAACGCACTTCGTTGCCGCCGAGCAATCGCATCCACTTGTTCGATGCTGTCGGCATGTCCCACCACCGTCACGCGGTCGCCCATGCGCAACATGAGGTCGGGGTGGCGAGTAGGCGCAGGTCGTCGCGCTTGATGCGACTCACCGTCACCCCATAGAGGTAGCGCAATTGAGATCGCGCAGGCTCTACCGCTGATCTCCGGCGGGTGATGAGCACGTGGCGCGAAATGAAATGCGCATCGATGGCGTGTCCAGTCGATGTTTTCCTCCATCCAGTTTTTCGTTTTCGTGCTCACCGAAAAGATTGGTCAGCGCTGTACCTGCGCCTTGCGCTGATGATGAGCAAGCGGTCGCCTTCGCGCACTTCGGTCGAAGCGCTGGGCATGAGCACCTTTGCCTTCGCGCCACAATCGCGACACCACAAAACGGGTATATTCGGCATGCGACACGATGTCGTGGATGGTAGTGCCCAAACAGGGCGGGATTGCGCACGCAGGAGGTGATGTAGGCTTCTTCGTCGTTGTCGTCCTCTTGGCGTGGTCGTGACGCTGCAACCAACCGCGCATGATGACCAGCACAATGATGACGCCGATCATGCCGATGGGGTAGGTCACCGCACAGCTCAGGGCGGCAACGGCCGACGGTTGGCCGAGTTGCTTGAGCGTCTGCTGTGCCGCACCCAGCGCGGGGGTATTGGTCGTGGCACCGCAGAGCACACCCATCAAATCGGTGAAGGGCATCCACCCCGCCAGGGCGATCACCACGGCCAGCACCGTGCCGATCAGCACCACACCGATGCTCAGCAGATTGAGGATGGTGCCACCGTGACGGAACGTGGTGACAAAAACCGGGACCTACATGCAAACCGAGGGCATACACGAAAGAGAATGAGTCCGAAGCCTCGGCATAGGGAGAGCATCTGCGGATCGAGTTTCAGTCCGAGGGCGCCGCCAGAATGCCGGCAAAGAACACGAACGTGATGCCGAGGCTGATGCCGCGAAAACGAAACTTAGCCAGCGAGAGACCGAGGGCGCAAACGGCCGACAAGACGATGACGGCCTGAATGGCGGAGGGACGGGTGAGGAGGTCGACAAACCACATGTCGAGTGGAACGTTGAGTGAATGAAAGGAGGGGCGACTGCGAAGGCGGCCGCGCACCAAATATAGACCAAGGAGCCTCTGTCGCGGTGCGACAAAGGGGAGCGTGTGCAAAGGTAGAGAGAAAAGCACGAACACGGCGTGATTTCTCGGCTTTTTTCGCTCGTTGTGCCATCGCAGACTGGAAATTCACGCTCTCGGACGGCTTTGGCTCTCTTGCATCGGCTCTCGAACACGCAGCCTCGCATTTTCACGCGCGTACGCGTGCGCGCTCGTCAGGCGGTTTTCGATTTTTGTCTTCACTCCTTCACCCACATGTCGTAACCCTCACACTCACAACGCGATAAGTGTGAAGACTTTGCTCGCAGTCCCTTCACCGGCGCCTTTACTTCGGCATCGATGGTTCGGGGCTTTGTTTTCAGTGCACCGTGAGCCCTCCGCAGGCTGCGACACGCGCCGAACTTGTCGCGATCGCATTCGGCAACGGGTGAATGCCGGGGTGAAGGTTCATCTGCCCCAACCCTTCACCCTCATCTCACTATGAATCAGCAACTTGCGAAACAAGGGTGAAGAGGTGAAGGGAAAAAACAGAAACTGACTGACAGGCGCGTACGCGTACACGCGCGAAACAAGGAGTCATTTTCGGGTGTCTCTGCCTCAGTCGCGGTGACGAGTGAATCCAAGCGGAGTTGTGCAGAAAAAGCAGCGGAGTTTTCAGCGAAAGGCGGCTTGTTTTGGTCACGTTGTCGAGGAGTTTTTCAGAAGGCTTCCTGAGCGCGTTTCGGTGGTGTGTGAAATTTTTGCTGCACGATGCTTTTAACGCGACTTGTTTCAGAGTTATTATTCTGACAACACCTATATTTTCTATATCTTTGCCACGATCAATATAATAACAGCACACTTAGTCACGCAATGTGCCTACAGTAGCAAGTTCTGCACCGTTTAGGCTCAGGGCGGGATGCTTTCACAGCGCAAGCACTCATGCCGTCAATTCATCAAAAATATTTTTCATCACCGCCCCAGCTCCCGAAGGCGACTTTCTCCGATTGGGGAAAGGGAAATGGAGGAGCGCTACCGTATGATTCACTATTTATGTTATTGCTGTGCGATATTCTTCGCACTGATTTGTCTTCTGCTCGCCACTCGGGCTGAGTGCGCAAGCGCAAACCCGCGAGACCTATGTGGCACAAAGTGCGGACAAGACGACGCTCACCTTCTACTACGATGCACTGCGTGCCACCTCGCACCGGCACGACATGGGGGATCGAGGAGACGAAAAAGAGGGAGACATCCCCGTCCCTGCTTGGGCAGAAACATGGGACGTGGCAGACTATACCACCACCGCGCGGGTGGTGTTCGATGCTTCGTTCCGAGACTTCCGTCCCACCATCACCGCGAAGTGGTTTTTATTGTTGTGAAGCACTCAAGCAGATAGAAGGGCTGGAGTATCTCAATACCTCAGAAGTGAAAGACATGAGCTACATGTTCTACGATTGCAAAGCGCTGACTTCACTCGATCTGAAGAACTTCAACACAAAGAACGTCACTGACATGAACTCCATGTTCGCCAAATGCGGGGCGCTGAAGTCGCTGGATCTGATGAACTTCAACACACAAAACGTCACTGACATGAGCTCGATGTTCGATGATTGCTGGGCGCTGACTTCGCTGGATCTGAAGAACTTCAACACAGAACGTAACCGACATGAGGAAGATGTTCTCCGATTGCAGGACGCTGACGTCGCTGGATCTGAAGAACTTCAACACACAGAACGTCACTGACATGAGTACCATGTTCTTCAGTTGCGGGAGGCTGACGTCGCTGGATCTGCAGCACTCAACACACAGAACGTAACCAACATGGATGGATGTTCTTCAGTTGCGAGGCGTTGACGTCTCTCGACTTGCAGCACTTCAACACACAAAATGTCACCAATATGGAGGGCATGTTCTCCTATTGCAAGGCGTTGACTTCTCTCGATCTGGAAGAACTTCAACACACAGAACGTCACTGACATGAGTTGATGTTCTTCGATTGCTGGACGCTGACGTCGCTGGATCTGAAGAACTCTCAACACAGAGAACGTCACTAACATGAGCTGATGTTCTCCGTTGCTCGGCGTTGACTTCTCTCGATCTGAAGAACTTCGATACACAATACGTCACTGACATGAGGGAGATGTTCTCTTATTGCGCGGCGCTGACGACCATCAACTGCAATACCACTTGGTGGTGCCCGGAATCAGAAAAATATGTTTGCCGGTTGTACGCAGTTGAAGCGGGTGCAGTCGCCCATGACAAGAACAAGGTCGACGCAGAGATGGCTAATCCCGAAACGGGCTATTTCACCGCTCAGCCCACCATGGTGGAAAGCAGGTGAATGGGTGCTGACGATGCGCAGCACATCACCCGCTGCAAGCAGCGCGTGCGCGGAGCACGGAAACAGTTGCCGGACGGAGTGCAGGCCGTGAACGGAAAGAAGACGGTCAAACAATGACACTGCTCTAAAGATTTCCTCTCTTCTTGCGCTATCCATAAGTGAGACCGGTACCTATGAGAAGATCCCGAAAAATTCATCGACTTCCGTAGAATTTCTTGCCGCGCTTGTGCCGCGCACGAGGGCTTCCACGGCATCCGTCTACAATCAGAAAAATTCATTTTCACTCATTCTTTTCACCGCCCCTGCTCCAGGCCAACTTTCCCCGATCAGGGAAAAGAAATGGAGGAGCGCCACCGTATGACCCATTATTTACGCTATTGCTGTGCGATGCTCTTCGCACTATTTAGTTTCCTGCTCGCCACTCCGCTGAGTGCGCAAGCGCAAACCCGCGAGGCCTATGTGGCACAAAGCGAGGACCAGACGACACTCACCTTCTACTACGATGCACTGCGAGGCACCCGCACCCGCACGACTTGGGGGATTGGGGAGATGCAACAGGAGAGAGAGAGAACCTACCAACAGGAGAGAGAGAGAACCTCCCGCATGGGCAGGAACATGGAAGGTGATAAACATACCACCGCACGTGTGGTGTTCGATGCGTCGTTCCGAGATTTCCGTCCCACCACCACCGCCGCAGTGGTTCTATCATTGTAAAGCTCTCACGAAAATAGAAGGACTGGAAATACCTCAACACTGCGGAAGTGAAAGACATGAGGCATGTTCGCCGCTTGCGAGGCGCTGACGTCGCTCGACCTGAAGAGCTTCAAGACACAAAACGTAACCGACATGGGCTTCATGTTCGCCGCTTGCGAGGCACTGACTTCTATTGACCTGAGGAACTTCGATACACAGAACGTCACTGACATGAGTAGGATGTTCAAAGATTGCTCGGCACTGACTCTCTCGATCTGAAGAACTTCAACACACAGAACGTCACCAATATGGGCTCGATGTTCGATGGTTGCTAGGGAGCCGACGTCGCTCGACCTGAAGAACCTCAACACACAAAAACGTCACCGACATGAGTAGGATGTTCTCTCTGCCATGAGCTCACTTCTCTCGACTTGAAGAGCTTCAACACACAAAACGTCACTAATATGAGCTCGATGTTCGATGGTTTGCGTGGCGCTGACTTCTCTTAATCTGAAGAGCTTCAACACACAAAATGTCACTGACATACGAGTGCGATGTTCTCCGATTGTTGGGCGCTGACGTCGCTGGATCTGAAGAACTCAACACACAGAACGTCACCAACATGAGCTCGATATTCTCCAATTGCGAGGCGCTGAAGTCGCTGGATCTGAAGAACTTCAACACACAGAACGTCACTAATATGGGCTCGATGTTCTCCGATTGCAGGGCACTGACTTCGCTGGATCTGAAGAACTTCAACATACAGAACGTCACTAACATGAGCTCGATGTGTCTACCGATGCAAGGCGCTGACGTCGCTCGACTTGAAGAACTTCAACGCACAAAACGTCACTAACATGAGCTCGATGTTCTCCGATTGCATGGCGCTGAAGTCGCTGGATCTGAAGGACTTCAACACGCAGAACGTCACTGACATGAGTTGGATGTTCTCCGATTGCGCAGCGCTGACTTCGCTGGACCTGCAGGACTTCAACACAAAGAACGTCACTGACATGAGCTCGATGTCTCGATGGTTGCTGGGCGCTGACTTCATTGACCTGAAGAGCTTCAACACAGAAAACGTAACCAACATGAGCTCGATGTTCATCGGTTGCAAGGCACTGACCTCTCTCGACCTGAAGAATTTCACACACAGAACGTCACTGACATGAGTGGGATGTTCTCCGATTGTTGGACGCTGACGTCGCTGGATCTGAAGAACTTCAACACAAAGAACGCAACCAACATGAGTGGGTGTTCTCCGGTTGCTGGGCGCTGACGTCGCTGGATCTGGAAGAACTTCAACACAAAGAACGTCACTAAATGGGGTTTGATGTTCTTCAATGTGCAGGGCGCTGACTTCGCTCGATCTGAAGAACTTCAATACACAAAACGCAACCAGACATGGAGGATGTTCCGTTGCTGGCGCTGACGTCTCTCGATCTGAAGAACTTCGATACACAAAACGTAACCGACATGGAGGGATGTTCCGAAAACTTGCGTGGCGCTGACTCGATCGATCTCGGAAGCACTTCAACACACAGAACGTCACAGACATGGAGGGATGTTCAAGATTGCTTTGGTTTGACTTCTCTCGATCTACAGCACTTCGATACAAAAACGTAACCGATATGAGTTGGATGTTCACCGATTGCAAGGCGCTGACCTCGCTCGACCTGCAGCACTTCAACACACAAAACGTCACCGACATGGGTAGGATGTTCCATGATTGCTCGGGCTTGACTGCTATCCACTGCAATACCACTTGGCAGTGCCGGAGTCAGAAAACATGTTTGCCGGTTGTACGAAGTTGAAGGGCGCAGTCGCCTCATGATAAGAACAAGGTCGACGCAAAGATGGCTAATCCGGAAACGGGCTATTTTCACCGCTAAAACCCGCTACGGAGAAAATGAACAGACGTGGCAGCTCATCTACCTGCTCAAGCAAGCGCGAGCACGGAAACAGTTGCCGGACGGAGGTGCAGGTCGTGAACAGAAGATGGTCAAACCATGACACTGCTCCAAAGATTTCCCTTCTTGCACTGTCCATATGAGACCGGTACCCGTGAGAAGATCCCGAAAAAGTCATCGACTTCCGTAGAATTGCTTGCCGCGCTTGTGCCGGACAGGAGGACTCCACGGCATCCGTTTGCAATCAGAAAAATCATCTCACTCATTCTTTTCACCGCCCTGCTCCCGAAGGCGACTTCCGATTGGGAAAGAAATGGAGGAGCGCTACCGTATGATTCACTATATTTATGTTATTGCTGTGCGGTGTTCTTCGCACTGATTTGTCTTCTGCTCGCCACTCCGCTGAGTGCGCAAGCGCAAACCCGCGAGGCCTATGTGTCACAAAGCGAGGACGAGACGACGCTCACCTTCTACTACGATGCACTGCGTGCCACCCGCACCGGCACGACATGGGGGATCGAGGAGACAAAGAGTGTTATATTTGATGGTACCTTCCCGGATGGGCAGGAACAAGCCTGCGGAGGTAGATACGACCACCACGCGTGGCTGTTCGATGCTTCGTTCGGAGACTTCCGTCCCACCACCACTGCGAAGTGGTTTTACGATTGTAAGGCACTCAAGCAGATAGAAGGGATGGAGTATCTCAACACTTCGGAAGTGAAAGACATGAGTAAGATGTTCTATGGTTGCTCTGCGCTGACGTCGATCGATCTGAAGCACTTCAACACCACAAAATGTCACCAATATGAAGGGCATGTTCCGGCGGTCTCGGCGCCGACTTCACGCTCGATCTGCAGCTCAACACACAAAACGTAACCGATATGCGCATTATGTTCGATGATTGTGAGCGCTGAAAAAACACTCGATCTGCAGAACTTCAATACACAAAATGTAACCGACATGTACGGTAGTTCGGAATTGCAGCAGCACTGACTCAATTTCGATCTGCACTTCAATCACAAACGTAATCGAAATGAGCCCTCATGTTCGCCCATTGCTTGGCTTTGACTCTCTCGACGTGCAGAACTCAACACACAAAAAGTAACAAATATGTTTTGATGTTCCATAGTTGCTCGGCGCTAACTTCTCGACGCAGAACTTCAACACACAAAAGTGTAACCGACATGAGTGGAATGTTCGCCCAATGCTCGGCTTTGACTTCTCGACGTGCAGAATTTCAACACACAAAAAGTAACTGATATGTGTCAGATGTTCTATGGTTGCTCGGCGTTGACTTCCTCTCAACCTGAAGAGCTTCAACACAAATGTCACCAATATGCGGGGCATGTCTCCGTTGCTCAGCTTTGACTCTCTCGACTTGCAGCACTTCAACACACAAAATGTACCAATATGCGAGGCATGTTCTCCCAGTCGTCAGCTTTGACTTCTCTCGATCTGGAAGAACTTTGAAACACAAAACGTAACTGACATGAGTTGGATGTTCTTCGCTTGTCCGCGCTGACGACCATCTACAGCAATACAGCTTGAGCGTGCCCTAAAATCAGACGATATGTCTTTCTGCAATCCGAAGTTGAAGGGCGCAGTATCCTACCGACGGAAAAACACATGACATGTTATGATGGCTAATCCGGGAAACGGGCTATTTCACCGCCAAACCCACTACGGTGGAAAGGTACAGACCGCGCAGCACATCTACCCGCTGCACGCAAGCGCGGAGCACGGAAAACATTTGCCGAACGGGTGTCTGTCGAACGAAAGAAGACTGGTCAAAACCATGACACTGCTCCAAAGATTTCCTCTTCTTGCGCTATCCATATGGAGACCGTACCCGTGAGAAGAAAAAACCTTATTGAACGAAAGCGCCACGCTACAGGTTTGTAGCGTGGCGCTCACAGGGGAGTAACTTCTGTTGTTGCACTGCGCATGAAAAAGACTTCGCCTTTGTGGCGAGATACAAAAATACCGCGCCCGAACGATTGCCAAAAGTGGTAAAGGTTCGGGCGCGGTGTTATCGGCTTAGCGCGTGCCGTGACTCAGCGCGAAGATGCTCGAGCAGTTGCTCGGGGAGTGAGTTGCGACTGCTCGCCGGGTGGTCATATTCTTGAGCGTGACGAGGCCTTGTTGCAACTCGCTCTCACCGATGAGGGCAACGAAGGGGATGTGGCGCGCGTTGGCGTAGGCCATTTGCTTCTTCATTTTGGCAGCATCTGATAGACCTCTCGGAAATGCCGGCGGCACGGGTGGTGCGCGCCAATTCGAGGCAGCGAGCGGCTTTCGGCGGAGCCGATTGATGAAGAGCAGTTCGACGCCCGTGTCGGTGTCGGCAGGATAGAGCTCGAGCTGCTGAGCGTCGTAGATGCGGTCGGCACCGAGGAGATGCCCACACCGGAAAAGACCGAGACCGAAGATGCCGTGTTGTCGCAACGACCACCGCCGGTGATGCTGCCGATCTCGACATCGAGGGCTTTGACTGAAGATGCAGCGGTGTAGGTTGAGGCCGCGACGAGGGTGAGGTCGAGTTCGAGCGCGTTGCGGAGGCTGTCGCCGAGGGCTTCGAGCACGAAGGCTACTTCGTCGCAACCGCGCAAACCGATTTCTCGCTTTCGCCGAGACGCTGCGCATGGTGTAGAGTTGCTCTGCGTTGCTGCCGGAGAGGGAGATGATGGGTTGAAGGCGTGCGATTTTGTTCGTCGGAAAGGCGCGGCGGCGGCGAGTTCTTCGCCGACCGCTGTCGAGACCGATCTTGTCGAGTTTGTCGATAGCCACGGTGATGTCGACAATCTTATCGGCTGCACCGATCACTTCGGCAATGCCGTGAGGATTTTGCGGCTTGTTAATCTTTATGGCGACACGGATGCCGAAGCGGGTGAAGACTTCGTCGACAATCCTGCATGAGTTCGACTCATTGAGAAGCGAATCGGAACCGACAACGTCGGCATCGCACTGGTAGAACTCGCGATAACGGCCTTTCTGCGGACGGTCAGCACGCCATACGGGTTGGATCTGGTAGCGCTTGAAGGGAGGTGAGTTCTCGCGGTGCTGCACCACAAAACGGGCGAAGGGGACGGTGGTGAGGTCGTAACGCAGTCCTTTTCTCGCAGAACTTGGCGGCGAGTGCGGGTGCTGAGGCGGCTTCGTAGTCGGCGGTGGAGACGGAGCGGTGAAGTCGCCGCTGTTGAGAATTTTAGAAGAGGAGTTTGTCGCCTTCCTCACCATATTTGCTCATGAGGGTGGAGAGGTTCTCCATGGCGGGGTTTCGATCCGGCTGCAGCCGTAAAAGTCGATAGACGCTGCGGATGGTGTCGAAGATATAGTTGCGGCGTGCCATTTCGACAAAGCCGAAATCGCGGGTGCCTTTGGGGAATTGCAGGTTTCTGTGCCACGAGTGGAAAGATTATGTTTAGGCGTTTGTGTTGTTAGCGGGCATCCTTGACGAGGAAGATCTGCGTGGGTGGGTGGTCGGAATAGCTATTGAGCCAGTACCGCCGGCAGTGGTGCGTTTGGGTGCACTCTTGTATTTTACCTTCGGTTTTGCAAGAGGTAGTGCGTGAGAAGACGGCGTTGGTCAGCAGATGCAGCCCGCGTTTTTGTCTTTGTCCCTGGAGCAGATTGCCCGTGAAAATGATCTGGTCGAAGAGATTCCACTTGCCACGGTAGTAGGGTGCCTACGCCTTGTTTGTAGAGCATGTCGTACCAGGGGTTGTAGAGGTCGTGAGGACCGCAGGCGTTTTTATCGCTTTTTGGCTCCCGAGGGCGTCGGGCGAGGAGACGGAGAGGTGCGGGTCGTCGTTGAGGTCGCCCATGATGACGATGCGTGCATCGGGGTCTTGCTTGAGAGGCTTCCTTGAGGCATGCACTGGTAGCCGGCATCGCTCACGCACTGGGGCTCTGTGCGCCGCGAGAGGGCCAGTGGTTGACGATGAAATAGGAACTTCGTCCCCAGATAGCCTTCTGACGGTGAGGAAACCTGCGGTGATGTAGGTGGTGTCGCCGCGCAGGAGACCGTTTTGGTAGGGATAGCCTTTGACACGGCCTTTCTCGTCAATGTAGAAACCGAGATCCACGTCGGGTTGGCTTTCGGTGGGTAGATATAGGGGGATGAGTTGGGCTTCGACGAGGTGGAAGGCTTTGGGGTTGAGAGCAGCGCCACGTCGATGCCGCGGCGGTCGGGGCCGTCGAAATGGACGTAGCGATAACCGCGAGCGGCCAAGGCGGGTTCGCGCAGGGAGATCGTCGAGCGCGTGGCTGTTTCTCGACCTCGCTCAGACCGATGACGGCGGCGCCGGCGGGGTTCTTCTTCGTACCCACTTCGGTACAAAGTTCACTCAGCACTTGGGCGATGTTGTGGAGCTTGGCGGTGTATTTTTGTTCTGTCCACTGGTAGGGAGCCGGAGGGCAGGAACTCGTAGTCGTTCTTGCCGGCGTCGTGTTGCGTGTCGAAAAGGTTTTCGACGTTGTAAAATCCCACGCCGTAGAGCACCTTCTTTTTGTGCTGAGGCGGGAAGTACTCGAGCGCAAGGACAAGGAGCAGGGCGGAAAGTAAATTCTTCCATACTGAATAGGTGATTACGGAGCAAATTTTAACAACAAAATCGCATTCGCTCCGCTTCGATGGGGCTTTTTCGGTGGGAAGAGCGCAAAAATGTGGGGGAGGGAACAGGGGCATTGACAAAAAGGCGGAAAAAGCGGCAGAGTCGACGTCTTTTTGCTATCTTCGCATTGAAAACCACCCTCACGTGGGCGCTTGTTTCGGTGCTCCGCACAGCAGAACAAGGCAGGTGAGTCTGCCGAGCGAACCACATAACCTCTTTACGACTCCTCAGATGCGCATGAAGAAAGGAACGTTCTATTGGCCGCACTTTGGTGCGTGGCGGGTGCCGCGGCACGTGCACAGCATCCTGTGGCCGATACCGTCAGATTTCAAGACGACAATGCCGATTTCACCTTCTCCGAATCGCAACTCGATGAGGGACGGCGACTTCGCGCGACCATTTTCATCGGTCACGGCCAAAAGCGATCCGTTTCTCTACAACGTCCGGATTCCGCTTCAGCCCGATGCGTTTCCGGGTGCGGGCCTACGACAATATGTATGCCAACACCTCGCATGAACGGGCTGCGACTCAACGACTTGGGTTGGGGCGCTTCAACTATGCCTCGATCGGTGGTCTCATCGACGCCACACGCAACCGCGAGGGGTTGAATGCCTATGACTTTTTCCACCTTCGGCACTCCGGGGCATCGGCGGCGCAACGAGCTACAGCACCCGTGCTCGCAATTTGCCCAAGGCAAGAAATTGAGCCTCTCTCGGCCACCAACCGCACTCATGTGGGACGCACTCTTCACCACCGCACCACGGGACTCATGTGCCAATGGTTGGGCGCTCGCTGCCTCGGTGGGTTATCGGGGAGCGAAAGAAGGGCAGATCGAGGTACGTTCTACACCCGGCAGCTTATTTCCTCGCTGCGGAAAAGCGCTTCGGCACGAACCACGCGCTTTCGCTCGTGACCCACGGCGCGACCGACCGAACGCGCACACAGGCAGCTTCGACAGAAGAGGCCTATTGGTTGGCCAACTCGCACTACTACAACCCGAACTGGGGTTTACCAGAACGGCGAAAAACGCAATTCGCGCGTGGTACGCGCCTTCGCTCACAAGTATCCTCACGTGGGACTGGAACAGCGACAACACGACACGCGACTGACCACGAACTTGGGCTACACCTATTCGTTCTACAGCGGAACGTCGCTGGGATGGAATGGCAATAGCACGATCCGCGACCGGACTATTATAAGAACTTCCCTTCGGGCGTGGGCAACGTGGGAAGCGACGGCACGCGCAGCAATGCGAACGAACACAGCGTGGCGGACGAGATTTCCTGTTCAAACAGTGGGAAACACTTCGCCAACACTGGACGGCCAACAAGGCGAACCGACAGATCGACTGGGATCAGCTCTACTTTGTCAACCGCCGCAGCGAACAAGAGGGTGGGGAAGCGCTCTACTATCAAGAACGCCGACACAACGACCAAAGTGTGTGGGCGCTGAGCTCGACACTCAGACCACACCTTTCAACGTGCACCACCGCATTGCGCTCGGCGTACAATTCAATCGTACGCACGGCATGCACTATAAAACTATGGCCGACTTGCTCGGCGCCACGCGCTACACCGACCTCGACGAAGTTTGCGGTGAACGACTACGGCATCACTTCCGACGAAGCCCAAAACGACGTGCGGCACCCCAATCGACAAATTGCCAAAGGCGATCGCTTCGGCTACGACTATAATATAGATGTGACCCAAGCTGAGGCCTGGAGCAACTATCGTTTTCACGTCTCCCCATTGGACCATCACGCCTGCGGACATATCGACGGCACAAGCATGGAACGCGACGGCCGAATGGAGAATGGACGCTATAAGAACAACAGCTTCGGCAAGAGTGGATTGGCCAAATTCCTCGGCGGCGGCGGTAAACTCGGCGTGGCCTACTCGCCGACGTTCAACCATACGATCGCACTCAGTGCCGCGCGGTACGCAGGCTCCGTTGGCGCGCAATGCTTTCGTGGCACCCCGCGCACAAAAATAATTTTTGGTGGATCACCTCACCAATGAAGACATCTACGACGCGGACCTCAGTTACACCTTCCGCCTCGGTCCCGTGGTGGGAAAAACTCAGCGGATACCACGCGCGCTTCGGTCGCCAGCGGAACAAAGTGCTTTCACAACGACCAGCAGTCGACCTTCACTTACCTCACCATGACGGGAGTGCGCAAAGAACACTACGGCGTGGAGGCGGCCTTCGACGTGCAAGCCACCAACAATCTCTCGTTCCTTCTCCTGGCCTCCGTCGGCGATGCGAAATACACCAACAATCCCTACGCGCAAATTAGCTATGAGGGGGATGAACGCCAACGAATTGGCGCGACTGAACAAAGTGGTGAATCCCGTGACGAAGAAAAAGCATGCCCTTGCGCGTCATTGCCGACGGCATGCGGGTGAGCAGCACACCGCTCACGGCGGTTTCGCTCGGCGCGAACTACAGCATCAACGGCTGGTTCTTCGAAGCATCGGCCAATTATTATGATCGCGTTTGCGTCGGCCTCTCCCTACCGCGCCGACTCAACAGCACCTACAACGGCGACGGGCACTTCTACGGCCTTCCGCACCGACGCCGCAGGACGTCCGTCCATGACGTGACCGAAAAACGAGGTGAAACGCGAAGGTGGCGTGCTCTTCGACGCCAACGGCCGGGAAGTCACGGCTTATGCTGCCGAACAAGAGAAAGTTCAAGGGAGGCGTGATGTTCGATTTCAGCATCGGACGCTATTTCCGCCTGGCGCACGGCCGCAGCTTGATCGTGAGTCTCGCGTTCCCAAAACATCGCCAACAACACGAAACTCCGCACGGGAGGATACGAACAAAACCGCTCGGACTACTATTATAAGGAAGACGGCGGAACGTACACCAGCGAAGGCAAGCTTACAAGTTCTCGCGCAACTCGAAGTACTACTATGCCAACCCCTTCAACTTCTTCCTCAACGTTGGATTCAAGTTCTAAAAGCCACTCACATGAATCGCATACCTCTCTCGCACTCGCCGGGTGCACTCGCCTCGCTGGGTTCGTGCATGGACCACAACGAAGTGCCCGACAATGCTCGCGCACTCATCACGGCTCAACAATTGCCGGCGGCAAACACCGACATTCTCCAAGTCAAAGAGAAATACAGTGTGCCCATTTCGGGAAACAACACCTTCGAAGAAGTCAAAGAAGGGCGTGATTTTTGAAGGCGTTGTCGGCCAACGACATCTCAGGCAACCTCTATCAGACGCTTGTGCTCCGAGACATCGAAGTTCACGCCGGGAGCACCCGACGACCAGTGCATCACCGTCGGAGTGAAAACCTCCACGCTCTTCCCCCATTTTGCACTCGGACAGCGCGTGCGCATCAACCTCAACGGACTCTACATCGGCAATTACAGCCGCACGCCCAAAAATCGGCCGTCCCTATTGCACCTCGGCCGGCAATCTGCGACTCGGCCCCATGCTGCTCGAAGACGTCAGCACCCACATTGCCTCGTCGGCGCCCAATCCAAAAAGCGCCCGAACTCACCCCGCGCGATCTCACCACGGCAGCGGCAGCGCTGGCTCGAAACAAGAGCAATCGCAACTATCTCAACTGCCCGCTCCTCGCCACGGTGAGCGGCAAGATCAAAGAGGTTCAAGGCGCTGAGGCCAATGACCTGCCAAGGGAACCCTCTCCGGAAAACTCGAACCGCTCCCAAAATCTTCGCGCCCAAAGCACTCTACGACGCCGGGTTTCGGGTGGACCGCACTCTGATGCTCGACAACAGCACAGCCGGATTTCTACCATCGCACCTCCGTGCGCACAACATCTCCTTCACCGCATCCCCACCGCGAGCTGCGTCACACGCGCGTACTCTCCTACTATTCCGACTGGCAATTGCAACCGCGTAGCCTCGACGATATTCAACCCACCACCGCCCACTACAAAATAAGACCAAATGAATAAGCTTCTCACCCTGCCGCTGCTGCACTCCCTCGCCCTCGGTTTCACCGCCTGCGAAGACGTGCTCACCTTACGGTCTGCCCACCGAAAAGCAACAGCCCAATCCGCAACGATGTCAAGGATGTGCTGCTCGAAGAAACTTTCACCTCGTCCTTCGGTTCGTTCAAAAACTACACGCTCCGGAGACGGCGCATGGAAAATTGACTTCAAAACCGCCAAAGCCTCGCTGGCATGACAACGCTGCCAAAGAAGACGACGGCGCGGCACCTACTACCTGGTCAGCTCCGAGGTCGACCTCACCCGGCGTGGAACGCGTATGCTGACGCTCGACTACATCTTGCGCCACAACAAGGCGACGAAAAATCAGCAACTCCTCATCGCTGACCACTTCGATCCCGCGCACCCCGACCAAGGTTGGACGGTGCTCAACCAGAAATGGACGGAAGGCAGTGATTGGAAGACGTTCGCCAACGAGAAAATCGCCGTGCCCGCCGCCTTCCTCGGCAAAAGGTCTCACATCGCCTTCCGCTACAACACCGACGATAAGAGCGGTTCTACTTGGGAAATTAAGAACCTCAAGGTACAACGCGGCACCGTGACGCCCTCCACGCCCGAACAACCCGTCCAACCGAACACGAACGGCCCGCTCATCGATGAGAGAGCTTCGCCGCCTCCTCGGTGCCTTCTACCGCAAACCACCTCGGGCGAAGGCGCATGGAAGATCGATTTCAAATCGGCCAGCTTCCGGCTACGACAACGCCTCCAAGAAAACCACAGCGGCACCTACCACCTTGTCAGCCCCGAAGTGGATCTCACCGCTGCCAAGACCGAAGGAGCGCACGTGGCACTCGAATACATCCTGCGCTACAACAAAGCCGACGCCAACCAACAGCTGCTCATCACCGACGCCTACAACCCCGCCCAACCCGAAGCCGGATGGACGGTGCTCAACCAGAAATGGACGGAAGGCAAAGATTGGAAAAAGCTGCACCGCGGCCAACTATGACATCCCCGAAGCTTTCCTCGGCAAGAAAGTGCGCATTGCCTTCCGCTATAACAGCGACGACAAGAGCGGATCGACCTGGCAGATCAAAAACGTGAAGCTCGCTCTGGCCACCTCGACCAACCCGTGCAGCCCACGCCCACACCAAAAGCCCGATCCACACGGCACCCGCTCCCACGGAAACAATCTCCTGAGCAATGCCGGTTTTCGAAACTGGGACGGAGCCGCACCCGCCGTTTGGAAGTCGAGCATCGGCAACGCCGCACTTTCGCAGAGCAGCACGGCCCATGGTGGCACAATACGCCGTGAAGGTCACCGGCGACGCCAAGGTCAACAAACGCCTGTCCTACGCTGAGCTCGGCCTCAAAAGCCGGCACCTACACCTTCACCCACTATGTCTACGGTGCTGGCTAATGCCCACCTCAAAACCGCTGTGCCATCATGACCGATCACAAGGTAGCCGACTACAGGACCGACTACATCTATAGTGAACCCACCATAGTGACCCAAGGCGCTTGGTCCCTCGTCACCCTATACCTTCAAGCTCGACCGCCCAAGACCATTTGTCTACTCGTCATGAACCAAAAAGGGTAGCGGCGCCTTCTCGTCGACGACGCCCAGCTCACCACCTCAACGGCGGCCTGCGGTAACCCCACCGTGCCACCGCCCCGCTTCCGCAGCGTCGGCCGGCGCACTCGCCTCACACCGCTCGCGCATCCCGTGCGGGCGGTGTTCTCTTCCACAACACGCCCATGAACAGACTTTCCTCGCCCTCTGCCGTCTCACTTTGGCCTTCGTCGCCTGCGACCGAGACAACAAGCCCGACATCCATTGGGGCACCTCCGGGCCGAACCAACCGTCCCAACCCGTTCCCACGCCCTGGATCCTGCTCCACAGCCCACACCGGGCAAAATGAGCGCGGCCGATCGCCGTAGCCGCAGCACGCATCGAGATGCCCCAACTCACCGGTGCCGCCGCCGAACGCTTCCTCGTCCATCGCGTGGCGCCCGCCCACACCGGCGCTGACTCATCCTCAACCACGCCGTCGACTACGACGTCACGCTCTTCCACTCCCGTTGGGTAGCTCTTTCGCTTCGATGTCGAAACGCGGCCCAAAAAGGGTGGAGGCGCAAAACCCTACTCCCAGAAACCGCAACACCCCGCCGACCCGCTGCTGGGCCCGTGCTGAGGCGCCCTCCGACCTCTCGTTCACGGCTACGACCACGGCACCCGTGGCCCTCGGCCGACCGGGTCTCTTCTCGCGAGAAGCCAACGACCAGACCTTCTACATGAGCAACATGAGTCCGCAAGTCGGTCACTTCAACCAGAAATATTGACTGCGCTCGAGGGACTGGTGCAGACCTCGGTCGCAACAGTGCCTTCGCCGACACGCTCTACGTTGTGAAGGGCGGCACCACCGATCGCAATGTCGGCGTGCTCAAATATGTGGCCAATGGGGCGCGTACCCGTGCCGACACACTCTTGGCGCTCCCTCAAGGTGAAAATGGCGTGTACAGCGGCATCGCCTTCTGGCTCGAAAACAAGAACTCATGGCAAGACCGGCACTACGGCCGACATGCGCAAACACGCCATCAGCATCGCTCAACTCGAGCACAACACCGCATCAACTTCTTCCACAATCTCCCCTGATGCCGTCGAACAACGCGTCGAAAAAGACTTCACCCTTTTCCGCCTGGAAACTCTGAATCTGTCCAATTCAAGTCCACGAAACCAAAAAGCCGCGGGAGAATTTGGCAACCCTCAACTTTTCTGCTAACTCGCAGCACGAAAGTATCGACTTCGCCGGACTTGTAGCTCCAGTTGGTTAGAGCAACAGACCTCTAATCTGGAGGTCCTAGGTTCAAGCCCTAGCTGGTCCACCCACTCTCTAAAGGAGTTGCGCCGTGCGCAACTCCTTTTCTTTTTCAGCCCCGCACGCGTTCTGGAGTGACTCACTGTCCCGTAAAACATCGCCAAAGGATGAATCTGTAATTTGCGCTGAAAGGGATAAATCGCCACCGCCAGAACCATCATTATTTGATTAGGGGCTTGCTGAAAGAAAGCCCGAAGTCCTATTCTAAAGGGCTTCGGGCTGGATTTTTCGCTGTTTTGAAGTTTACCGACAGCAATAAAAATAAGAAAGGAGAATTGCTTAGGCCGAACTCAATTTTAGAGATGAGACATTGATGTTAGACCTAGATCAAACAAAATCCCCACTCACCTCTAGCAGATGAGTGGGGATGATCTGATCTTGACGTTAGTCTCTAGATTTTAGCCTTTAGAAATCTCGCGTGATTGGATGCCTTGTAGCGGCTTCTCTGCCCAATGGGTCACATCTATTCTGACGTTAAAGCCGTGCGGTAAAGATATCCACTGCGCTAGGTTTATAACTTGTACTCTAATGTCTAACGTCTATTTTCTAACGTCTACAACAACTTTCTTGCCATTGACGATGTAGACCCCAGCGCGGGAGGTGTTGAGACTGCCGTTGATCGCGCTTGCCTTGGAGGGTGTAGATGCCTTGAGTATGGCGAGCAGGGAGGAGCAACGATTCGATACCAACAGACTTCGGGGAAGTAACCCGTGGTGGATTGGCCATCTGCGCGTCTCGTCTTGTTGCTATCATAAGGTACCGCCCCTCGAGGCTACGGCAGCTCTCGAACATGTCACCCGATTCTGGCAACTCCATGCCTTGTCGCAAGCGATGGTGCCGAGACTAGAGCAACCCATGAACATGCCTACCATGTCGGTTACCTTCGAGGTGTTGAAAGCTATTGAGGTCGAGATAGGTTAATGAATAGCAGCCCTGGAACATGTAGTGCATCGACTTCACTTCTGAGTGTTGAAACTCTTGAGGTTGAGACTGGTTAATGAACCGCAGCCCTGGAACATGCTGCTCATCGTCTCCACCTTCGAGGTGTTGAAACTCTTGAGGTCGAGTGCCGGAGCGCTTTGCAGCGCTCGAACATGCTGTTCATCGTCTCCACCTTCGAGTGTTGAAACTCTTGAGGTCGAGGGTGGTTAGCTACGCAATCCTCGAGACATGCTGTTCATTGACTTGACCTCCGAGGTGTTGAGGTTTTGCAGTCCTTCTACGGTTGTGGGGCCTTGAGACCTTGGAACCATCCGCTGTGGAAGTGGGTCTGAAATTGGCAAACGAAGCATCGATCACCGCCTTGCGGTGGTGGTGTTAGTAGTCTTCGTAGATACCTGCCCATGGGTATTCACTACCATAGGCATTTTTCTTCTTGTTGATGTCCCATGGTGCCTTCGCGCGTGGAACGCTTGTTGTCAGTAGAAGAAGGTGAGTGTCTTCTTGTCAGCGCTCATCTGCACGTAGGCTCGGAGAACCTCAGGTCCTGTGACGAAGAAATAACCCGTGGTGGGATTGGCCATCTGCGCGTTCGTCTTCTTGCTATCATAAGATACCGCCCCCTCGAGGCTACGGCAGCTCTCGAACATGTCACCCGATTCTTGGCAACTCCATGCCTTGTCGCAAGCGATGGTGCCGAGACTAGAGCAACCCATGAACATGCATACCATATCGGTTACCTTCGAGGTGTTGAAGCTATTGAGGTCGAGATAGGTTAATGAATAGCAGCCCTGGAACATGTAGTGCATCGACTTCACTTCTGAGGTGTTGAAACTCTTGAGGTTGAGACCGGTTAATGAACCGCAGCCCTGGAACATGCTGCTCATCGTCTCCACCTTCGAGGTGTTGAAACTCTTGAGGTCGAGTGCCTGGAGCGCTTTGCAGCGCTCGAACATGCTGTTCATCGTCTCCACCTTCGAGGTGTTGAAACTCTTGAGGTCGAGGGTGGTTAAGGCTACGCAATCCCTCGAACATGCTGTTCATTGACTTGACCTCCGAGGTGTTGAGGTTTTGCAGTCCTTCTACGGTTGTGAGGGCCTTGAGACCTTGGAACCATCCGCGCTGTGGAAGTGGGTCTGAAATTGGCAAACGAAGCATCGATCACCGCCTTGGTGGTGGTGGTGTTGTAGCTTCGTAGATACCCTGCCCATGCGGGGTATTCACTACCATAGGCATTTTTCTTCTTGTTGATGTCCCGTATGGTGCCTTCGCGCGTGCCACGCTTGTTGTCATAGAAGAAGCTGAGTGTCTTCTTGTCCGCGCTCATCTGCACGTAGGCTCGGAGAACCTCAGGTCCTGTGACGAAGAAATAACCCGTGGTGGATTGGCCATCTGCGCTGTTCGTCTTCTTGCTATCATAACGATACCGCCCTCGAGGCTACGGCAGCTCTCGAACATGTCACCCGATTCTGGCAACCCATGCCTTGTCGCAAGCGATCGGTGCCGAGACTAGAGCAACCCATGAACATGCATACCATATCGGTTACCTTCGAGGTGTGTGAAGCTGATTGAGGTCGAGATAGGTTAATGAATAGCAGCCCTGGAACATGTGGTCGCATCGACTTCACTTCTGAGGTGTTGAAACCTTGAGGTTGAGACCGGTTAATGAACCGCAGCCCTGGAACATGCTGCTCATCGTCTCCACCCCTTCGAGGTGTTGAAACCTCTGCCAGGGATCGAGTGCCTGAGCGCTTTGCAGCGCTCGAACATGCTGTTCATCGTCTCCACCTTCGAGGTGTTGAAACTCTTGAGGTCGAGGGTGGTTAAGGCTACGCAATCCTCGAACATGCTGTTCATTGACTTGACCTCCGAGGTGTTGAGGTTTTGCAGTCCTTCTACGGTTGTGAGGGCCTTGAGACCTTGGAACCATCCGGCTGTGGAAGTGGGTCTGAAATTGGCAAACGAAGCATCGATCACCGCCTTGGTGGTGGTGGTGTTGTAGTCTTCGTAGATACCTGCCCATGCGGGGTATTCACTACCATAGGCATTTTTCTTCTTGTTGATGTCCCATGTGGTGCCTTCGCGCGTGCCACGCTTGTTGTCATAGAAGAAGCTGAGTGTCTTCTTGTCCGCGCTCATCTGCACGTAGGCTCGGAGAACCTCAGGTCCTGTGACGAAGAAATAACCCGTGGTGGGATTGGCCATCTGCGCGTTCGTCTTCTTGCTATCATAAGATACCGCCCCCTCGAGGCTACGGCAGCTCTCGAACATGTCACCCGATTCTTGGCAACTCCATGCCTTGTCGCAAGCGATGGTGCCGAGACTAGAGCAACCCATGAACATGCATACCATATCGGTTACCTTCGAGGTGTTGAAGCTATTGAGGTCGAGATAGGTTAATGAATAGCAGCCCTGGAACATGTAGTGCATCGACTTCACTTCTGAGGTGTTGAAACTCTTGAGGTTGAGACCGGTTAATGAACCGCAGCCCTGGAACATGCTGCCCATCGTCTCCACCTTCGAGGTGTTGAAACCCTTGAGGTCGAGTGCCTGGAGCGCTTTGCAGCGCTCGAACATGCTGTTCATCGTCTCCACCTTCGAGGTGTTGAAACTCTTGAGGTCGAGGGTGGTTAAGGCTACGCAATCCTCGAACATGCTGTTCATTGACTTGACCTCCGAGGTGTTGAGGTTTTGCAGTCCTTCTACGGTTGTGAGGGCCTTGAGACCTTGGAACCATCCGCTGTGGAAGTGGGTCTGAAATTGGCAAACGAAGCATCGATCACCGCCTGTGGTGGTGGTGGTGTTGTGAAACTTCGCAGATACCCGCCCATGCGGGTATTCACCACTATAGGCATTTTTTCTTCTTGTTGATGTCCCATGTGGTGCCTTCGCGCGTGCCACGCTTGTTGTCATAGAAGAAGCTGAGTGTCTTCTTGTCCGCGCTCATCTGCACGTAGGCTCGGAGAACCCTCAGGTCCTGTGACGAAGAAATCAACCCGTGGTGGGATTGGCCATCTGCGCTGTTCGTCTTCTTGTCATATCAAGATACCGCCCCTCGAGGCATTCGGCAGCTCTCGAACATGTCACCCGATCTCTGGCAGACCCATGCCTTGTCGCAAGCGATGGTGCTGAGACTGAGAGCAACCCATGAACATGCATACCATATCGGTTACCTTCGAGGTGTTGGAAGCTATTGAGGTCGAGATAGGTTAATGAATAGCAGCCCTGGAACATGTAGTGCATCGACTTCACTTCTGAGGTGTTGAAACTCTGAGGTTGAGACCGGTTAATGAACCGCAGCCCTGGAACATGTTGCTCATCGTCTCCACCTTCGAGGTGTTGAAACCTTGAGGTCGAGTGCCTGGAGCGCTGGCACCTCGAACATGCTGTCATCGTCTCCACCTTCGAGGTGTTGAAACTCTTGAGGTCGAGGGTGGTTATAGGGCACGCAATCCTCGAACATGCTGTTCATTGACTTGACCTCCGAGGTGTTGAGGTTTTGCAGTCCTTCTACGGTTGTGAGGGCCTTGAGACCTTGGAACCATCCGCTGTGGAAGTGGGTCTGAAATTGGCAAACGAGAGCATCGATCACCGCCTTGGTGGTGGTGGTGTTGTAGCTCTTCGTAGATACCTGCCCATGCGGGGTATCTCACTACCATAGGCATTTTTCTTCTGTTGATGTCCCATGTGGTGCCTTCGCGCGTGCCACGCTTGTTGTCATAGAAGAAGCTGAGTGTCTTCTTGTCCGCGCTCATCTGCACGTAGGCTCGGAGAACCTCAGGTCCCGTGACGAGAGAAATAACCCGTGGTGGGATTGGCCATCTGCGCGTTCGTCTTCTTGCTATCATAAGATACCGCCCCTCGAGGCTACGGCAGCTCTCGAACATGTCACCCGATTCTGGCAACTCCATGCCTTGTCGCAAGCGATGATGCCGAGACCAGAGCAACCCATGAACATGCATACCATATCGGTTACCTTCGAGGTGTTGAGCTATTGAGGTCGAGATAGGTTAATGAACAGCAGCCCTGGAACATGTAGTGCATCGACTTCACTTCGAGGTGTTGAAACCTTGAGGTTGAGACCGTCACGAACCGCAGCCCTGGAACATGCTGCTCATCGTCTCCACCTTCGAGGTGTTGGAAACCTTGAGGTCGAGTGCCTGGAGCGCTTTTGCAGCGCTCGAACATGCTGTTCATCGTCTCCACCTTCGAGGGTGTTGAAACCTTGAGGTCGAGGGTGGTTAAGGCTACGCAATCCTCGAACATGCTGTTCATTGACTTGACCTCCGAGGTGTTGAGGTTTTGCAGTCCTTCTACGGTTGTGAGGGCCTTGAGACCTTGGAACCATCCGCCGTGGAAGTGGGTCTGAAATTGGCAAACGAAGCATCGATCACCGCCTTGGTGGTGGTGGTGTTGTAGTCTTCGTAGATACCCGCCCATGCGGGGTATTCACCACCATAGGCATTTTTCTTCTTGTTGATGTCCCAGTGGTGCCTTCGCGTGCCACGCTTGTTGTCATAGAAGAAGGTGAGTGTCTTCTTGTCAGCGCTCATCTGCACGTAGGCTCGGAGAACCTCAGGTCCCGTGACGAAGAAATAACCCGTGGTGGGATTGGCCATCCCGTGCGTTCGTCTTCTATCATAAGATACCGCCCCTCGAGGCTACGGCAGCTCTCGAACATGTCACCCGAGTTCTTGGCAACTCCATGCCTTGTCGCAAGCGATGGTGCCGAGACTAGAGCAACCCATGAACATGCATACCATATCGGTTTACCTTCGAGGTGTTGAAGCTATTGAGGTCGAGATAGGTTAATGAATAGCAGCCCTGGAACATGTAGTGCATCGACTTCACTTCTGAGGTGTTGAAACTCTTGAGGTTGAGACCGGTTAATGAACCGCAGCCCTGGAACATGCTGCTCATCGTCTCCACCTTCGAGGTGTTGGAAACTCTTGAGGATCGAGTGCCTGAGCGCTTTGCAGCGCTCGAACATGCTGTTCATCGTCTCCACCTTCGAGGTGTTGAAACTCTTGAGGTCGAGGGTGGTTAAGCTACATGCAATCCTCGAACATGCTGTTCATTGACTTGACCTCCGAGGTGTTGAGGTTTTGCAGTCCTTCTACGGTTGTGAGGGCCTTGAGACCTTGGAACCATCCGGCTGTGGAAGTGGGTCTGAAATTGGCAAACGAAGCATCGATCACCGCCTTGGTGGTGGTGGTGTTGTAGTCTTCGTAGATACCTGCCCATGCGGGGTATTCACTCACCATAGGCATTTTTCTTCTTGTTGATGTCCCATGTGTGCCTTCGCGCGTGCCACGCTTGTTGTCATAGAAGAAGCTGAGTGTCTTCTTTGTCCGCGCTCATCTGCATGTAGGCTCTGTGTCTTGCCCTCGTGCATGCAGTGGCGCGACAAAGAATGCGCACAACATGGTCATACAAGGGGCACTACAAGAGAGCGCGATGCGAAACTAATTGTTTTCATATCATTATTTTTTTATTGGTGATAGTTTTGATGGCAAATATAACGTATCTTATCGATGTGAGCAAGGGTGTTCCTGGAAAAAGTTGATTTTGAAGTCTGAATATGAGTGGTTTTGCTGGATAGTACCCTGTATTAGTGTGTAAGCTCCAAATTTCTTATTTTTACATCACACAATGCACTACGTCAAAACCTTCTTCCGCCTGCAGCTCGGTGTCTTTATGATCTATGCCGGCTTCAACGGCTGCACAGACGGCGGTTTCGGCCAACGCATTGCGGCCTTCTTCGGACCGACCGACATGAAAGTGTGGGTAGGGGGCATTAAAAAGGACTCTACGACCGGTTCGACCTGCAAAAACTGCTGGCTCGACAACCATTTGCTCGACGAGCAGATCGTGGAGCTGGTGCTCAAACTGGTCGACTAACCCACGATGCTTTCGCCCTTCGGCGCGCGCTGAGTGGGTGTGCCGAAGGCATCGCTCCACCCGCCGTTGCGCAGTGGTCGAAACAGGACGGGAAATGTTTCCGTGGAACATTCATGCTCTCCTTTCAGCCTGAGGGGCTTTTTCGCTGCTTCGATCACTACGCAATGGCGGGCATTTTTGCCGATTTTCGGCGCGATGCGAGCATTCACCGTCGATGCTGAACGGGAAGAGGGAAAAATATGATGGACGTCACAGGACGAGAAAGGTGGAACAAGAATCCGCAAACGGGATGTGGGTTTTTCGACGGCAAAATTAGGATATTCTCGAGAAAGCACCAAATCAAAAATCACAGTTCATCGAATATTTCCGCCATTCACAAAGCAATCAGAAATGATTTTCGCCGTAAATCTGATAAATTCTCACAACTCGAACGAAAACACGGGAGCATTCGCTCCGGAGTCGAGAGAAAGCATAAAAACGAACGAACTCACAACGAGACAGCGCGCAACGCCATTGTGAGCGTTGCGCGCTGTGTTTTTCTCCCTCACCGCGCTGTACTCGCTGCACCCGCATCCCATGGACCAAAGCGCAAACCTATTCCCATCTCGCACGCCGATTCCTCCCATCGCCCCACACCACGAGTTCACCGATCGATTGAGCTCAAAAAGAGACTCGAGGGAAAACAAAACAACGGCCCACTTTCGCGCGTTTCTCCCCCGCTAAATCGAGAAAACGCCCCCGCTTTCGCCTCCGCGGGTGAACACTGCGGTGAAGCTTTCGCCCGCTCACGCGCGCGTACGCACTCACCGAATTTCGACTTTTGCCTTCACCCTTCACCGCCCGACTACAACGCACACGATTTCAACCATTTGCGGGTGACGGCAGGGCTCGTCGAACCTTCACCGAGCTCTCACGAATGGGAGAACTCGGTGAAGGCAAAGGGCAAAAAGCCTTTCACCTCTAACTCACGCTCAACCACTTAGGGGCATACGGGTGAAGGAGTGAAGGCAAAAACAAAACCGCCTGACGCGCGCATATACGCGCGCGCGAGGGAGCCTCTCTTACGCCCCCGCGGACTGATGCCCTTTCGCTCTCGTGGCTGGGCAGAACGCGAGGGTGGAATGGGATATCCTTGTGATGATGGACAAACCAAACAGACTATTTATTTGTTCGTCTTCTGCTCGGACTCAAAACAATATACTTAATAGATAACACACACATCTAAACAACTTACGCCAAAGGTAAACTATAAATACAACAGACGACAACAGGATAATTCGTACTTTAAAATCGAAGTACAACAAATCATTCGTTTTTCATAGGCTCTAATCTATGAAAAACACCGTGGTTGGCCTCGCGACCGGGTGCGTAGCCCTGAAGACGATACCGGCAATACAAAAAAGAGACCCTTTCGAGGTCTCTCTGAGATTACTATCTTTGTATTGCGTATGTGTAAACAACTAACCTCGGAGCAAAGGTCGCAAATCTTTGCCTTGCTGCAAAGAAAATGCCCAAGAAAAGAGATCGCACGTATCGTGGGCATCAGCCAATCCACGCTTTCTCGTGAATTGAAACGCAACAGCACCCGGTCGGGTAAGTACATTTGGTTCAAGGCGCATACCAAGGCCATGGAACGTCGCAAGCGTTCCCACGCAATGCACGCCCTTGCTCCCGAATTGGTGTGGAGAATCAAAACAACTCATCATCGAAGAACAGTGGTCACCGCGACAAATATCGGGCGTGTTGAAGAAGGAAGGCGTCAGTGTGTCACATCAATGCATCTACAACCCAATCCATGCCGATGCAGGGGGAATTGGCGCGCCATACCCGTCAAGCAAACTCAAATATAGCGCCGACCCAAACGCAAGCTTTTCCCCTATTGCCGACAGAACGAGCATCCACTTGCGTCCTGAGCAGGCGGACGGAAAACGCTTTTGGGGATTTTTGAGATGGATTTGATTGTGGATGCTCACAACCACGCCATATTCACCATCGTGGAACGTTCCACAAACCTGCTCTTCATGACCAAACTTGCCCATGGGAAAAAGTCCGAGCCATTGGGCCAAAGCGGTCAGGCGTCTGCTGCTGCCCTACAAGAAGCACATCAAGACCATAACCACTGACAACGGCCCTGAATTTGCTGCACACAAGCTCATTACAAAGTATTTGGGAGCGGTCGTCTATTTCTGCTGATCCTTATGCCTCATGGCAGCAAAAGGGAGCGATAGAAAATACAAACAAACTCATCAGACAATATATTCCAGCACACCAACCTCGATGATGTTACCGATAAAAAGATTGCTGAGCATACAGAAGAAAATCAACAGTAGACCCAGACAAAAACTCAAGTTTGAAACACCCAAAGCTGAGTTCTTCGAAAGAATAGCCTAATTTTGCACTTGCGGTTGACTCTACGGTTTGATTGATACGAATCCATTAACCCCCAAAAAGTTAGGCTATACCTACAGCGACTTCAGAAAAAGTATTAGCTTCGCAAACTGTATCACAAGCGAACCATAACCACCGATGTAATAAACAGATAGTGCTAAGGTCGTGGGTCGGTAAAACGAAATAGGCCATCCATGAGAGCGAAATAAGATTGAAAATCAACAACAAACAGAGTATAATCGTAACTTCAGACATAAAATAATGACAGAGAAAGAGTTACAAAACTACCTCCGTGCCAATTTTCCACTGGAGAATGAAAGGTGTGAGTGGAAGGAGTTCAAGAATTCAAAAGCATCTCCTTTGTGGACAAAAGGAGGGGATGTAGTATCTTATGTATCTGCTATATCGAATATGAATGGTGGACACCTTGTTTTGGGGAGCAGTTGACGCATCACTGGAGATAGTTGTATTGAGGAACTTTATAACTACACGACAAACAGTGCATGCCTGAAGCTTCGAGAGAAATGCGCAAATTTACCAACCGAAGGTTTGAAGATAGATGAGTTTATGTACCGATGATACAAATAAGAGGGTTTGGATTATCTCACATCCCAAGCATTTGACGCGGCAACCTGTCTTTGCGCATAATTGCGTTTCAACGGTTGAACGACTCATTGATACGAAATGACACCTGCACGCCGGAAAGCAATTCTGTCAGAGGTAGAGCAAAATTATGATTGGTCTGCCCAGATTGTTGAAGATGCAACGTTTGACGATCTTGACCCAGAAGCTATTAAAAAGCAAGAGAAGGCTACAAAGAAAAATCATAAATTTGCTGAGGAGTGTGACAATTGAGCGATGCTGTGTTCCTTTGATAAGGCTCGACTGACTCTAAGTGGTAAAATTACAAAGACAACTTTTTACTGCTAGTCGGCAAGAAGGAATCGACGTATAAGTTGGATCATATAGCCCAAATAGTGTGGGAATGTCATCAGATGGTACACGATTCGGTGATATATTCACGCCTCCTTTTATTCTCAGTACAACAGAACTGCTCGGAAGAATACGCAATTACCGATTCAAGATCTATCCAAAAATTCTCTCATTCCAGCAGAAGTTTGAAAGGTATGACACGGAGAGTATTTTTGGAGGATTACATAATTCGATAGGTCATCAGCGTATGAGGATAACGCACGCATAATCGTTACAGAAACTATGGATCAGCTTCTTTTTAGAATGCTGGTAATTTCTATTACGGAAAAAGCCGAAGACTATGTTGAAGGTGAAATCACGCCTGTATCTCACCGTAATCCTGCGTTGATTTAATGCTATGGTTGAAACCAAGATGATTGACAGTAAGTGTATGGAATCCATAAGATGTTTCTTAGTCAACGCAAGCGTTATCTTCCAATGCCAGACTATAAGCAGTCTACAGATGTAGTTCTCAGTTTACCTGGTACTATCATTGACGAGAACTATAGTTTGTTACTGATGGAAAAATCATAATCTGTCCTTGACAGATGCCATGCTATTGATATGGTTCAAAAAGCGTGCAAGAATTCCTGTAGATTCCTTGCATGAACTTCGCAAACAGAAGTTGATAGAGGGACGTATGCCCAATATATAGTGTGCAAGCATATTGCACAGGCCACTAATAAAAAGGTTGAGTATTCTATGCATCGTGGTCTCGATAGTAATAGCTGTGAGAAAGTCCTTCTGAACATCTGAGTATTCATGGAAGCATGACCAAAGGAGAGATAGTTGAGTTTCTCTCTAAGATGTTATCGAGATCTGCTTTCTAAAAACAGATTGGCAACAAGGTTGACAACATTCTTCGACGTTTTGAAAAAGGACGGCAAAATAACAAAATAACAGCCGAGGAAAAATATCTTCTTGGATGCTCGTGAAATAACGAGCAAAAACGAGCAATATAACGAGAATGAAGAGACGCCGCACTTCGTAACACTTTTGATATTCAGTAAAATCATGTTCTCGTTATTCGTTTTTGGTCTAAATGTTAAATGACCAAATAACGAGCATAAAAACACATTCATCATATCCTTATACGCAAGGATGGGTGAGCATCGACCCACAAGTTCATCGGTAATGTCCGAAAAAGTGTGTAAGATTCTCCTCGTCCTTCCCTCAGGCTTGGGGTACCCCAAGCCTGAGAGAATTTCGATGTCGATTTTGTCGTTTTTACTTGATTTTCCATTCCGAAAAATATGGCAGTCGTCTTGCATACGTCCCTTCTGTTTTCTCATGGCAACAGAGCCAAGAGATAAACCACGGAGGTGGGAGAAGGCATCGCTCCCCGCATGAGTAAAGTGCGCTTGTAGCAGCGATTGAGGCGTTCCACCCAGTTGGTCGAGTAAATCATCCTGCGCACATTTTCGGGAAACCTCAGATGGGTGAAATAGGCCGCATTGCGTTCTCTGTCCAATCGGGCAAGGCTTGGGTATTTCTTGCCCCAACGTCGGGCAAGGTACGCAAATTCTCATAGAGCCGCAAGAGTGTAATGTCGGTATGCTCCACGGGAAAAGAGCGCCTTGAGTTCCTCTCCGACCTCGGCTTTGTCTTTGGTGGAAACGAGTGTTCAAGACCTGCGTTTGAAATGCACGACGCAGAGTTGGTGCAGCGCCGTGGGAAAAAGCCGAACACACCGCATTTTTCGATACCGCTCAAAGCATCGGAGACAATCAAATCGATTTGTTCCACGCCGCGCTCTTGAGCGCTTCGAGCTCCATTTCCATGCAATAGCCCGCTTCTGAGCGGGGTGATTTAGGGACAGTATCCGTTGAAATTCAAAATACCACATAATGAGACGGCGGCGACGAAGCGAAAAGAGCATTCCACCGACAAACAGTTGTCGGTGGAATGCTTTTGCGATAAGTGGAAGAAACGGGCGGAAAAATCGGCGCAAGCGCACAGAGGCGGTTCACCCATTGCCGGTTTCGTCTGCCTCGCCGTCGGTTTCCGCAATGGCGACGGTCGGGTGGGTCATTGCCCACGAGGCGGCATTGTGCTTCGGGCCGAAACTCAAAATCGAAACCGGCGTCGAGGAGTTGCTGCGCCAGTGCGGGCTTTGCCGCGAAAACCGTGGATGGTCCACCGCGTGGTGGGGCGCGGTTGCTTGTGCAACCGCAAAATGACGTCGAAAGCACGCACCACATGCAACGTGAGCGGGAGGCGGTGCTGCTCGGCCAGGGCGACCTGTGCGGCAAAGACCGCACACTGCGTGTCGAGATCCGCACCGCGCACCGGGCGGTCGAGGCCGCATTCGCCCACTTGCACCACTTCAGGCAGGGCGAGGAGGTGGAGAGGGAGGAGAGGTGGCGGTCGAGGCTGAAATCGGCATCGGCCGTCCTGCAGGTGCATGCCCGGCGGCATAAAGACCACCAACCTGAGGGTGCCACGCTTCGGGAGTGGGCACGATGCGGCGGGGAAGACTCACAGTGCGGTGCCGGGGGCGTGTCGAGGCGGTGGGTGTGGAAACTCAAGGGGGTAGTGCTGCAGGCGGATTCAGGGCACAGGGTCGTAGCCGTGGCCGCCCCAGGGTGGCAACGCAAAATGCGCCGCACAGCGAGCCACGTGCCTTTGAAGGGGCGTGTTTGCGCAGCGCCTCGATGGCGTATTGCGAACAGGTGAGGTGTAGCGACACGAAAGGGGTGTGTAGGGGCGAGATGAAGCGGCGATAGAAGCGATGGGCGCGATGAGCAGCAGGTCAACCAGTGGAGCAAGGTGTGCATGGAGCGGAAGGAAGAGAGAAAAAGCAAAGGGGACGCGGATCACTGCGGGGCGGACGCCGACTCGGGCAACTGCAAACGATCGGCTGCGCGGTTGAGGAGGCTCAACAGGCGTTTGTGCACGGTTTTCGCTCTTCATGGCTCGTCAGCGCGAGCCAGATGAAGGCCGAGATGCACTTCACGATCGGCAGGATGTGTTGGAAAGAGGTTGTGTTTCTGCAGACGAGTAGGCTTCGCGCACAACTGCCGTTTGGCGCGGTACGGTCGACGCATGCTTGAAGTGGCGTTTCGAGACGAGAGCAGCACTTTTGGCGTGCGGACCGCTCCCGCTGTAGGGCAACACACACATGAGCATGCGCACGGGGTAGGCGATCATGGATTTCTGTCGGGAGGAGAACAGGCGCTTGATGTCGCGCTCCAGACAGAGGTGTTCGGGCTTGGCAAAGGTGTAACGATGGGGGAGGCGGGAGAAGACATGGCAAGAGAATGCAGAAGGGGACGACAAACGAAAACAGGCCACCGACGTGCGCCCGCGTGCCGCCGCAGGGCAGGCTTTGAGCGAACGTCGGTGGCTCGGGTGAGCTCGCAAAGCGCCCGAATCAGGCGTTGGCTTCGCGAATGTAGTTTTCGAGGGCTTTTCGGCGATCGAACCACTCACTTTGAGGTCGACACGCAAACCGGCTTCTTCAATGGCTTTCGCGGTGGCATCGCCGAAACAGCCGAGGCGGATGTCGCCTTGCTCGAAGTTGAGATTGTTCATCAAACTGTGCACACCCGTGGGGTGAAGATCAAGATCATGTCATAACCTTTATAGGCGTCGGCCTCGGAACTTCGTTTCGACGGTGCGGAACATGGCGCACTCGGTGTTTGAGCTTCTTGGCGTCGAGCTGGGCAGCCGCTTCCAAGGGCACGCCTCAGAAAGGGGGATGAGGTAGTTCTCGTCTTGCGCTTGGCCATGGTGGTGACCAACTCGGGCCAGCGGCCGCTGCTGCCGAAGAACACCTTTGCGCTTGCGATACTGAACGAACTTCTGGATGTAGAGAATCACTTTCTCGGAAATGCCGAAATACTTCATGTCTTCGGGCAAGGCCACGCAATTCCTCACAAAGACGGAAGAAGTGTTCGATGGCGTTGCGCGAATTGAAAAGCGATGGCCGAATAGTCGAGAATATTGACCTTCTGCGCGACGAAATTCTTTTGGCTTCGAGTCCTTCGACCTTGACAAAGGGACGGAACGTGAACTCTACGCCGAGGTTCTGTGCAATATCGTGATAAGGAGATTTCTCTGACGCCGTTCGGGTTGAAAACGAGGATTTTTGATCATCTTCGCTGAATATGACGGTTACAGCAGGAGCATCCCGTGGTGGGTGATCGTTTCCAGCAGGCCCCAAGCAAAGAGCAGTGGGACAATTTCAAGAGCGCAAAGTACAAAAATAACGTGCAAACTGCCCGAGAATGAGCTGAAAAAGATGCGATATGCTTTATATAAGAGGATATTTTGACAAATGCCATGAGCAAAACATAGGCCGTGAGGGCTTGCACGAAAAGCAAATCGAAGAACACGACCAGCAAGGCAAGGGGAGCAGCACCACCCCGACGGAGAGGATGGAGACGAAATAGGTGTCGTTCCACAAAACGCGGCGCGGCGCATCGAAGAAGAGGCTGTTGACGAAATGGTAGAGACAAAGTTTCGCCAGGTAGTAGCCGCCCACCACGGTGGTGCCGGCAAGGAGCAAAATGTAGGGCGAGGTCTGTTCGAAGGTTTCGGGAAGCACATCTGCACGTAGTCTACAAACAAAATGCCTTGCAAAGAAACAGGTTTGCGCCACGAGAAAGAAGCGGCCGCGCAACTCGGTGTCGACGCGATCGGCAAAGAGATTGGGACGCACGCGGTGGTAAAAGAAATCCCCTGACCATGACGCGCAGGGAATTTCCACGAGCGAGTACGATGACCCACATCATGAGGATGAAACTCACCAACAGGGTGGAGGTCACAATGTCGTCGTGGCGCAAACGATAGGGCACGGGATCGCCGGCTACGCCTTGCGAGGTCACGGTGTGATGCACGGGGGCGTCACGCAGCGTTTTGGCAAAGGGGGCCCAGAGGTGGGCATCGACCGAGACATCGAACTCGTTCGTCAATTGCCAACGGGCAGGCTCGGCGCGCCGTCGACGTGACGAGGCACGAACTTGCGCAATACGGCCGGTTCGCCACCGAAAAAACTTGTCGCCGAGTCTGCGGAGCCATGACAAAGGGTGTCGCGGCGAACAGGAGGCCGACAGGGCACAGGGACGGACGCGGTGCGACGAGGGGAAGGGAATCGTGGACTACCATGCGGTGAAAATTTTTGAGAGGGGAGAGAACGGGAGGGACCGAACGCTCACAAAGCGGCAAAGCGCCGAACGTTGGCGTCCCACAGCGGCGTCTCTTCCACAAAGGCGAACAGCACTTCGGGCGTGGCGGCCACCTGCCAAATGTCGGTGTGGATGCGGCGCATGATTGCTGCTCGGCGCAACGTTCGAGCTGGGCGAGCAGCGGACCAGAAGAAGTCGTCGGTGTTGAGCACAACAATGGGGACGGAGAAACAGGCCGAGCTGTTTCCAAGTGATCACCTCGAGGAGTTCTTCGAGGGTGCCTACCCGCGCGACAAGCTATGCAGGCATCGGCCATTTGGGCCATGCGCTCTTTGCGACTGTGCATGTCGGGGGTGACGATGAGCTCAGACATGCCGGTGTGTTCCCAATGCTCTTCGACCATGAATTGCGGTATATGACGCCCACGGCGCGACCGCCGGCGGCGGAGAATGCCGTCGATGGTCGCGCCCATGAGCCCGTGCGGCCGGGGCGCCGTTGACGAGCGTGTGTCCGTGGGCGGCCGAGGCAATGCCCCAATTGATGGGCGGCTTGCCAATAGCGCTCGGAACTTGACCCGAGGAGGCGGCGTAGACTGTGATGTGCATGGGGAGAGGGGCTAAACGTGATTACTGCAATCCGAACTCACGACGGATGTCGTCCACGCGGTCGAGTTTTCCCAGGTGAAGAGTTCGACTTCCAGTGTCACGGGGGCTTCGCCGCGCGGATGGAAGGTTTTCGTCACCACGCGATTGGTGCGGCCCACGTGTCCGTAGCGAGCGGTCTCCTCGTAGATGGGGTAGCGCAATTTGAGTCGCTGTTCGATGTCGTGAGGGCGGAGGGAGAAGAGCGTTTTGATCTTCTCGGCGATCTGCCCGTCGGTGAGCTGCACGTGGCTCTTGCCATAGGTGTCGACAAACACGCTCACGGGTTCGGCCACGCCGATGGCGTAGGCCAGTTGCACGAGCATTTCGTCAACCACGCCGGCGGCTACCATGTTTTTGGCAATGTGGCGCGCGGCGTAAGCAGCCGAGACGGTCGACCTTCGAAGGTCCTCGCCCGAAAAAGCACCGCCGCCGTGAGCGCCTTTACCACCATAGAGTGTCGACAATGATCTTGCGTCCCGTCAAACGCGGTATCGCCGTGAGGGGCCGCCGATCACGGATTTGCCGTGGGGTTCACGTGGTGGTGATGTCGCTCTGCTCGAAAAGCGCTTTGATCTCGGGGTGTTCACCCGTTCGCGGAGAACGCGAGGAATGAGAATCTGATCACATCTTTGCGAATCTGCGCGAGCATGCGCCGATCGGCCTCGGCCTGGCTGCCGCTTCCTCGGCCGTGATGAATTCGTCGTGCTGGGTGCTCACCACAATGGTGTCGATGCGAGCGGGCGCGGCCGTTGTCGTCATATTCCACAGAGACTTGGCTTTTTGGCATCGGGGCGCAGGTCATCACTCTGCCCTTCGCGACGAGATGTCGGCCAAAACGATGAGAATGTCATGCGCCAACGAAAGCGGCGGGGGCATGTAGCGGTCGGTCTCGTTGTTGGCATAACCGAACATCATGCCTTGGTCGCCGGCACCCTGCAATTCAGGCGCTTCGCGCTCCACACCGCGATTGATGTCGTCGCTCTGCTCATGAATGGCGGAGAGGATGCCGCAGCTTTCGGCGTCGAACTTGTATTCGGCCTTGGTGTAGCCGATGCGACGGAATGGTGCGGCGAATGGCGTCGGTCAAATCGACGTAGGCATTCGACTTCACTTCGCCGGCCACAACGACTTGGCCTGTGGTGACGAGGTTTCGCAAGCCACCTTCGACTGCGGATCGAGGGCGAGGAATTCGTCGAGCACGGCGTCCGAAATTTGTGTCGGCGACTTTGTCGGGATGGCCTTCTGAAACGGATTCTGAAGGTGTAGATGTATGACATGAGTTGAGAAGGATTGGAGTGGGGGAAGTTAAACAATAGTCGGGCGGGCGAAAGGGACGGATATAACAAAAATCTGCCCTACGCCGTGTGGCGAAAAGCAGAACGAAAAACGGACCCGACGGGCTACGAGATATCCGACACGCAACAGGCCCACAGACTGTGGGGAAGCGGAGTCGGGCGTTTTAGCATTTTTGGAGAGGTTGCAAGCAGTCAAATCTGTCCTCGTTCAGAAATCGCCGCAAAGATAAAGACTTTCGGCAGAACACCAAATGGTTGGCGCGATATTTGGCGCAAGCGAGGTAACGACGACGTTTTTCTTCCCGCGCGGCATCCACACTCGTCCAAAATGTGGAAGGCTTTTCCGTCGTAACTCATCGAAAAACTGTATGTTTGCACTCACACACAACTCAAAAAGACAGAATGGCACAAGAAGACGTTTTCAAGAAAATCGTATCACACTGCAAAGAGTACGGTTTTGTGTTCCCTTCCAGCGAAATTTACGACGGTCTCGGCGCCGTTTACGACTACGGTCAGCTCGGTGTGGAGCTGAAAAACAATATCAAACAGTATTGGTGGCAGGCCATGACGCTGCTCCACGAAAACATCGTGGGCATCGATTCGGCCATCTTCATGCATCCCACCATTTGAAGGCTTCCGGACACGTCGATGCCTTCAACGATCCGCTCATCGACAACAAGGACTCGAAAAACGCTACCGCGCCGACGTGCTCATCGAGACCAGATCGCCAAATACGACGAGAAGATCGAGAAAGAAGTGGCCAAGGGCCGCAAGCGCTTCAAAGAGGCGTTTGACGAAGCCGAATTCCGTGCCACCAACGGCCGTGTGCGCGAACTCCTCGAGAAGCGCGATGCACTCCACGAGCGTTATTCCGTGGCCATGAACGCCTCCGACCTCGAAGGACTCCGCCAAATCATCCTCGACGAGGAGATCGTTTGCCCGATCAGCGGCACGCAACTGGACTGAGGTGCGACAGTTTAACCTCATGTTCAAAACCGAGATGGGCTCCACCGCCGACGGCAGCAGCACCATCTACCTCCGACCGGAAACGGCCCAGGGTATTTTTTGTCAACTACCTCAACGTGCAGAAGACCGCCGCATGAAGATTCCGTTCGGTATCGCGCAGATCGGTAAGGCCTTCCGCAATGAGATCGTGGCTCGACAGTTTATCTTCCGCATGCGAGAGTTCGAGCAGATGGAGATGCAATCTTTGTCAAGCCCGGCACCGAACTCGAGTGGTTCGCCCGCTGGAAAGAAACCCGCATGGCTTGGCACCAGGCACTGGGCTTCGGCGCAGAGAACTATCGCTTCCACGACCACGAAAAACTGGCACACTATGCCAATGCAGCCAGCGACATCGAATTCCGTATGCCGTTCGGATTCAAAGAAGTGGAGGGTATCCACTCCCCGCACGAACTTCGACCTCTCGCAACACGCCAAATTCAGCGGTAAGAAGATCGAATACTTCGATCCCGAAAGCGGCGAAAGCTACACGCCTTACGTCATCGAGACTTCGATCGGTGTCGACCGCATGTTCCTCAGCGTCATGTGTCACGCTTACCATGAGGAGAAACTCGAAAACGGCGAAACGCGTGTTGTGCTCCACCTCCCGCAGCGCTTGCTCCCGTGAAATTGGCCATCTTGCCGCTCGTCAAGAAGGACGGACTTCCCGAAAAAGCGCGTGAGATCCTCAACGAACTGCGCTTCCACTTCCGTTGCATTTACGAAGAGAAGGACTCTATCGGTAAGCGCTACCGCCGACAAGATGCCATCGGCACGCCTTATTGTATCACGGTCGACCACGAGACGCTCACGGACAACTGCGTGACGGATCCGTCACCGCGCGACACGATGCAACAAGAACGTGTATGACGATCGACGCGCTGCGCTCCATCATCGAGGAGAAAGTGGCCATCACCACGCTCTTGCGTCAGCTCAAATAAGTTCTCACGGCGCGGCGTGACACTCAGCGCCGCCGCGCCCATCATTTAACCCTTACCTCCAAACCTCGCTCCGCGATGAAACGCTGCTTTCTTCTGCTCTTTCTCCCCGTTGTCCTTCTTCATGTTGGGGGCTTGCTCCGAAAAAGGAAGAACCCAACCCCGACATATGCCAACTGGGCAGCACGCAACGATGCGGCCTTCGCTGACAGTCTGCGCACTGCGCGCAACGCCATCGCCCAAGCGCGCGCTAAGTGGGGCGATGCTTGGGAGCAACACTGCGATTGGCGCGTGCTGCGCAATTATATCCTCGGTCCCAACGCAAAGCCGACAGCCGCGATTCGGTGGTCGTCCACTGTTTGCACCACGGTACGGGTTCCGCTCGCCGCCTCGACCGATTCGGTGAGAGTGGCTCACCTCGGAAGGCTCATCCCCACCGCCAACCACACAAAGGGCTATCTCTTCGACCATTCGGGCACGTCGTCCGATTCGGCACGCATCTTCGACCCGATGTTCGCTCAAACCACAACAAATTTGCGGTCCAGGGTGTGGTACCCGTTTCGGCACGGCACTGCAATCCATGCGCATCGGCGACCGCTGGCGCCTGATTTTGCCTTCGCGACTGGCCCACGGTGAACGCAGGTGACCGCATTCCCGGTCATTCCACTTTGATTTTCGACGTCGAACTGCGTAGTTTCGAACACATTCATTGAGGTGCTGTGGCATTTCGTCCCGGCTCGGACGATCTTCTGCCACACCCCACAAATCACACACACACCCTGTGCGCGCTCCAAAATTCCCCACACGGAAAACGGAGCGCGCGCTTTTTAGGTAGAAATCGCTCGAGCCACCGAAAGATGCTTCGTTGAAACATCATATAGTCTGGCGCTGCCCCCAAGCAAAGTGAGCAGACGATCCGAAGCGGGGCATCGTAGAAAACATCGAGACCTCCCCACTTCCATGCGAAGAAGTGGGGAGGTCTGTTTTGAGGGGCTTGCCGCGATCAGGAAACCTCCGATCCGGGCGGTACTTCACGGTCGGGGGTGATGACGGAGAGCGATCCGTCGGCATTGAGGGCCGAGAGAATCATGCCCTCGCTGACAAGACCGATTCTGAACGTGCGCGGAGCCAGGTTGGCGATGAAGCAAACTTGCTTACCTACGAGCTGTTCGGGCTCGTAGTGCTGCGCAATGCCCGAAACGATGACGCGGTTCTCAAGTCCGTCGGCGATTTCGAAGCGCAACAGTTTCTTCATTTTTCGGCACGCGCTCGCAAGCGGTCACCGTACCCACGCGGATATCGAGTTTCTCGAAATCAGCAAAATCGATCGTCTCGCGAATGGGATTGGCTTTTGTGATTGGCCTTTTCGTTCTCCTTGCGAATGTTTTCAGAGTTTATCGAGCTGATGCTGAATGGCTTCGTCCTCGATTTTTCTCAAACAGCAGTTCGGGTTTGGGCAGTTGTGTACCGGGTTCCAGCAAATCGATGCTGCCCAAACGCTCCCAATCGGCGGACGGCATGGCGATCATTTCGCGCAGACGCGCAGAAGAGAGGGAGGAACGGTTCGAAGGCGATGGAAAGATTGGCCACCAGTTGGAGCGAGAGGTAGAGATGGTCTTTACACGGTCGGATCGGTCTGATCACCTTCCAAGGTTCGGCATCGGCCAAGTATTTGTTGCCGATACGGGCGAGGTTCATCGCTTCTTTTGTGCATCGCGGAAGCGGAAAGCTTCGAGCAGTCGTTCCACTTCGGTCTTCACTCCGCGGAATTCTTCGATCGTGGCGCGGTCGGTCTCTGTGAGTTCGCCGCAGGTGGGCACGACCTTCGTGGTATTTCTGCGTGAGCTGAAGGGCGCGGTTCCTGAGAGTTGCCGCAAACGGCCACCAGCTCATTGTTGCTGCGCGCTTGGAAATCGGCCCAAGTGAAATTGTTGTCCTTCGTTTCCGCGCATTGGCGGTGAGCACGTAGCGCAACACGTCCTGTTTGCGGGGAAATCCACGAGATATTCAGTGGAGCCACACCGCCCAGTTGCGCGAAGTGGAGATTTTGTTGTCCTCGAGATTGAGAAATTCGTTGGCGGCACGTTGTCGGGAAGGATATATGATCCTTCGAGCCTTGAGCATCGCAGTGGGGAACACGATGCAGTGGGAACAATATTGCTCCTGCCGATGAAGTGAATGAGGCGCGTATCGGGGCTCTTCCACCACGTTTCCCAACTGTCGGGAAAGCAATTTCCTTCGTGTTGGAGATGTAGCCGATCGGGGCGTCAAACCACACATAGAGCACTTTGCCTTCGGCGCCTTCCACCGCACCGGAATACCCCAATCCAGATCGCGACTCACGGCGCGGGGTTTGAGTCCCATGTCGAACCAACTCTTGCACTGTCCGCTCACGTTGGAGCGCCACTCCGGGTGGCTCTCAATCCACGGCTCGAGCCATTGCTGATGTTTGTCGAGTGGCAGATACCAGTGCGTGGTTTCGCGCAGCACAGGCTTGGCTCCCGAAACGGTACTGCGCGGATTGATCAGTTCGGTGGGCGAAAGGTCCTTGCCACAGCGCTCACACTGGTCACCGTAGGCATCGGGGTTGCCGCAGTGGGGGCATTCGCCCATGATGTAGCGGTCGGCCAGGAAGGTGTGCGCCTCTTCGTCGTAGTACTGTTCGTTGGTTTTCTCCACAAATTCGCCCTTGTCGTAGAGCGTGCGGAAGAAATCCGATGCCACCTTGCGGTGAGTGGCACTCGTGGTGCGCGAATAGATGTCGAAAGAGATGCCGAAACCTGCGAAACTGTCCTTGATGAGCTTGTGATGGCGGTCCACCACTTCCTGAACGCTGCAACCTTCTTTGCGCGCACGAATAGTTACGGGAACACCGTGCTCGTCCGATCCGCAGATGAAAAGCACATCGCGGTGACGCAGACGGAGGTAGCGGGCATAGATGTCGGAGGGTACGTAAACACCGGCGAGGTGGCCGATGTGCACACCGCCGTTGGCGTAGGGTAGCGCGGCGGTGATGAGGGTTCGCTTGAATTTATCGCTCATGTGTTGTTGTGATTTTGGGGCAAAGTTACGATTTTCCCACGAAAGGGCTGCGAGGGCGCCTATATATATAATGTGTGTCGACAAACTAATCCCGACGGACTTCGCGTCGATCGGCCGGCATCACGTGGGAGGGGCGTGCTGTCGGCGGCAAAGGTCGCGACACGCGGAGACGAACACAAAAAAAGGTATTGAATCCGGAATGCTTTCCTTTTTCAATACCTTGAATTTTGTCGGGGTGACTGGACTCGAACCAGCGACCTCACGCCCCCCAGACGCGTACTCTAACCAACTGAGCTACACCCCGATTGTTTTTGGAGGATAACGCTCAGAAGCAGGACTTCCTTTTGCGTTTGCGAGGTGCAAAGGTAGTACATTCATTCGGCTTCGCCAAATTTTCCGGGACTTTTTCTCAGAAAAACAACTTCTCCCACCGAAAATCTGGTTTCGGTGGAGAAAAGTGAGCATTTGCCCATTGAAGGGCTGCACTTTGCAGAAGCGTAACGGGTTTAGGCGCTGAGCGCAACGGCATAAGCCTTGATGCGCTTGATCATGGCGAGCAAACCGTTCGAGCGCGTCGGCGAAGATTTTTCGGCCAGCCCGGATTTTTCGGGATAAAATAGAGATCGGCATCGCGAATCTCCTCAGGGCGTGTGGCCGTTCACCACGCGCAGCAGCAGGCAAACCAAGCCTTTCACGATGAGGGCGTCGCTTTCGCCGCAGGAAAACGAGGGTGCCGTCGGCCTGCTGATCGCAAACAATCCACACCCGACTTTGGCAGCCGTCGATGAGATTCGATTCGTTCTTCTCCGAAGCCGGCAACACGTCGCCTTCTTCTCCGAGGTCGATGATGAGTTGATAGCGATCCATCAATCTTCGATTTCCGAAAAATTCTTCGATGATCTCGTCTTGTATTTCGTTGATGGTCATATTTTTAATTGAGCGTAGAGGTTTTTGAGTCGGCCGGGGCGTTTCGTCGCGCGCCCCACACTGTGCGGGGCGAGTTGTGGCCGAGGCCGGGCCGAACCGACGACATTATTTTTCTTCAGAGAGCACTTGCAGCAACGTCTGTCCCACGGCACGCAGCGTGTTGGGACCGAGTTTGTCCATGGTGTCGCCGGTGGTGTGCCAGTGGGCAGGAAATCCCGTATCGGGCGTGAAGGCGATCACGTCGATGGTGGGAATGCCCCGATATTGTTCATCGGCAGGTGGTCGTCGGTGATGAAACCGCCCGATTCCTGCACGAAATAATCGCCGGCACTCGCCAGGCGCGCGCGCATCCCACACCTTTTGTCACCACAGGTTGGGCATAGCGCAACGAAAAAGCCCTCGAAGTAGAAACGATTGTCCTTTCCCCACCATGTCGAGCAAGATGCCGTAGCGAGGTTTGTAGTCTGCGGCGAGTTGCTTGCTCCAATATTGCGAACCGAGGCAGAAAAGTGCTTTCATCGTCGCGCTTATTCTCGGGCGCCCAGTAGGGTGCGCCGTAGTCTTCGGCGTCAAAGCAAAACGAGGTCCACGCCGATTTTCGGATTGAGCTCCGCAAGATGGCGAGCCACTTCGAGCAGAACGGCCACTCCCGAGGCACCATCGTCGGCTGCCATCACGGGCGTGGCGGTGACGACTGAGTCGGCATCTTTTTCGGCCCACGGACGCGAGTCGTAGTGCGCGGCAATCACCACACGGTCCTTGCGTTCGGGGTGAAAAGCGGCAATGATGTTGCGACAACCGAGCTGTTTGCCGTCCCAACCGGCTCACCGTGGTGCGTTGCTCGGTGACTGGTGAGTCCCAAGGCTTTTGAAGCGACCGACGATGTAGTCGCCGCATTTTTCAACGCTGCGGAGTTGGGGTGCGCGGACCGAAGTCACGTTGTGCGCGGGCGTAGTTCATGGCCGAATCGCCGTTGAACGTCACGCGACACAGGCGCGAAGAGTCGACGGCATCGGTGTTTTTCTGAAGTGGGTTTGCTGCTTTTTACAAGCCAACGGCGTGAGCGTGGCGACCGCAGAGAGCAGCGTGACAAGAGGAGAGCTTCATAGCGGTTGGAATGATCCTTTGAGGTGGAACGAATGAGAAGTTGTTTTGATCGTCAGCTTTTGTGCCGCGCGGCTTGCACCGGGTCATGACGCGAAGGAAGTTGCCGCCCGAGATTTTCGGCCATCTTCGTCGGTGAAAACCTCGGCCTGCAAACGACGGGTGAGCTGAATGAGTTCGGAAGCGTTGGCCAATCCCGGCACACCGCCGTCGCTGTCGAAATCGGTGCCGATGCCCACGTGGTCTATGCGCCGCCACCGAAATCATGTGCAGGGAGGGTGGCGCAGCGCGTCGTCGACAGTAGCGTTCGCATCGTCCGTGCGCAAGAAACCGGCGTAGAAGGTGCATTGCGCCACTCCGCGGCGGCGAGGGCACGCAGTTGGTCGTCGGTCAGGTTGCGCGGGTGGTTGCACAGGGCGCGCGAGCGACGAGTGGCTGCACACGATGGGCAGCGCAGAAACCCTCGAGGGCGCCGTAGAAACTCGTCTCGGCGCCGTGCGAAAGGTCGACCATCATGCCGACGCGGTTCATTTTCGCGCACCACACTGCGGCCAAATTCCGAGAGACCGCCGTGCTCGGCGCCCCGCGGTCGGGATGTTGGGCCAAATCGCCTTGTTCGGCCGGAGCCGAGTCGCAGATATCATTGTTGCCGTTGTGGCAAAGCGTGGCATAGACCACGCCGCGGCGGCGAAAGTGCGACACATTGGCCAGATCTGTTCCGAAGGCAAAAGGCATTTTCGATGCCGGCATCACACTGCGCAGCCCTGCCTCGCTTGTTGGCCGCGAGGTCGGCGGGCGAATAGGCCATGCGGGCCTGCGGACAATCGGCCACCATGTGTTCCAACCGGTCGAGAATCTCATTGGCCTTGGCGGTGGCGGCGGCATTGGCGGCAGCGCCGCGACCGTTCTGCGCAAGATAGGCCACCATGATCGAGGCATCGAGACCGCCCTCGGTCATTTGTGAATGTCGACAAGGATTTTCGGATCGCGGCGGTTGAAATCGATGTCTTGATCGAAGAACATCGGCGTGTCGCAATGCGAATCGAGCGTGAGGTGCGCGGCGTGCCAACGGCGGGCGCGACGGCAGTTGTGCGCTTCGCTCACAAAGTGGGTGAAAAGTGCGCGCGAATCCTCGCCCTCGAGGCATTCGGGGTGCCACTGTACGCCCAAAATGCTCTTGCGCTCCGTGCTTTCCACCGCTTCGACGATGCCATCAGGAGCGACGGCCGTACGCGCAGGTGCGGGCGGTGGCGTCGACAGATTGATGGTGGAAGGAATTGACCAAAACCCGGTCGCCGAGCAAACGGTGGAGCATCGAATCGTCCACCGTGGCGATGCTGTGCGAGCGCTCGGAACGCGGCGCCTGCTGCGAGTGTTTGATGAGTTTGCGCTCGGATGCGCGGCCTGCTGATCCTGGTGCACCGTGCCGCCGCGAGGGCAACGGTGAGCACTTGCATGCCGCGACAGATGCCGAGCACGGGAATTTGCCAATCGTAGGCGCGGCGAGCCAACAGCAACTCGAGGCGTCGCGCACGGGATTGATGCCGCCCAGCTCAGACAGCGGCTCTTGGTCCATCCAGAGCGGGTTCAGATCGGCGCCGCCCGAGAGCAACAGGCCGTCGGCGCGTTGCAACAGTTCGTCGATGCCCGACAAGTCGGTCGAAGGCGGAACGATGAGCGGCAAACCGCCCGCACGAACCACCGATTCGTAGTAGCCCGTGCCGAGCGTGCAACCCGGTTCACCGAAATTGCCCGTGATGACAATGAGCGGCCGGCGGTCGGTGAGCCGACGCGTGGCCTGAGCATAGAGTTCGTCCAGATTATAGTTCATGTGCTGAAATGCTTGAGGAGAAGGTGCCCTCATGGGCGCGGCAGAGTCACTCTCCGAGCGTCGAATAGCGTCGGGACAGTGACTTGCAGGCGGGGAGCAGAAGGCAAGCTGCCGCGCGATGCGTTACGCGCAGGGCGAGTTGTTCGTCGGCGGAAAAGCGGCTCGTCGTCGACGGCGGAAGACGGGGGCGGATAGCCACCGTAGGGCACCGCATCGGCGGGATATTCGTCGCGGCGCCGCGGGTTCATCGGAAACCAGCCCTTGATGACTCGCTGCCGCTGCTCGAAGAGTTCCAAAATGCTCCACAGGCAGGAAAAACCCACAATGGCCGATAGCGCGCTCCAGAAAACCGAAGCGATGAACGGGGCGCCGGCCACGCCGGCCACGCCGCAAAAGCAGGAACACCGCCCACGGACGGAGCCCGAAATAGTATTCGGCTTTCACCACAATGGGGTGAAAGATGCCGATGGTCAGGAAGGTGCAAAAACCCAGCAGCAGTCCTTCGAAAGCGAGATGTGACATACGCAGTAGGGAAATTGGGAAGAGGCGGGCAGATAAACTCAGTCTTCGACTTCGTCCACCACTTCTGTTTCCTTTTCGTCGGCCACCGGGCTCTCGTCGTCCTCGTCGCCGATGCCGATAGGAATGGTGCGCGAGATGCTTTGCTCCAGCGAAATCATCGTCTCGGTCGAGGTCACACCCGGAATCTCCTGGATGCGATTGTTGAGCAGGTCTTTCAGGTGCTCATTGTCGCGCGAATAGAGCTTGACGAGCATGGTGTAGGGGCCGGTGGTGAAGTGACATTCCACGATTTCGGGGATCTCGTTGAGCTTGGCCACCGCCGTTTTGTACATCGAACCGCGTTCGAGCTTGATACCGATGTAGGTGCAGGTGCCGAAGCCCAGGAACTTGAGGTTCACTTGGTAGCCACTGCCGACGATGATGCCGCGTTGCACCATGCGCACCACGCGCTGGTGGATGGCGCGCGCGCGCAGCCGCACTGGGCGGCGATCTCTTTAAAGCTGCGGCGGGCATCCACAGAGATGACTTTGAGTATTTTGCGGTCTAAGAGGTCGGCCTTCTTCATTTTATCTTGTCTTGGAGGTGAATCATGCGACAAAAGTACGCATTTCGCGGGACAAATGTGGTGAAATCTTGTGTATATTTGCCGTTTGTCTATTTTGCCTCGTGCTTTCGCCTCCTTTCGGTCGACAACTCGCTTTGTCCGCGTTCCCTGCGGGGAAGAGAGGGAAAAAGCGGCGGAGAAAAGAGATTTTGCGGGGGCTTTGCGCCGAAAATGGGGAGTTTTCCCGGCATTTCACCCCGTGTTTTTCGACAGGAGTCTTCCAAATGCCCGTGATCGCTTGGGCACGTCCCTTAAAAATGTGTAGTGCGTGTGAAGATAAACGCGTTTTCCCCTTTCCCTGCGGTGCCGCGCGGCCTCGCCCTGAGGAGGAATGCGCAAAAGCACAGCCTCGATCTCTGCCATGCTCTCCACCGTACACACAGTTGCCATCAACGGTCTGACCGCTTCGCGCGTGCTGATCGAAATCAACGTCACTCGTTTCGACCAACCCCGCGACGCTGTTTTCGTGATGGTCGGGCTTCCTGACAGTGCCGTCAAAAGAGCAAAACTCGCGTGCGGTCGGCGCTCGAAAACAGCGGATTTGCCCTACCGGGCGGCATGGACATGGCGATCAACTTCGCACCCGCCGACGTCAAGAAGGAGGGCAGCAGCTACGATCTCCGCTGGCCATCGGCCTCGCTGCTCGCACGAACGCATTCACCGGTCGGCCCCCGATTGAGGGTGCATCTTTCTAGGCGAACTGGGGCTCAACGGCGATCTCCGACCGGTGCGCGGCGTTCTCCCCGCCGCCATTCTTGCCCGCCGCATGGGCTACACCACACTCTTCGTGCCCGAAGAGAATGCCCGAGAGGCCGCGGTGGTGGACCGCGTGCAGGTGTTCGGCGTGCGCCACCTCACCGGAGCTCATCGGCCACCTCGAGGGCAGGGGCGCCCTCTTGCCCACCGTGGTCGACACCCGCGCGGAATTTTTACGCCGCACAAGAGACGTTCCCCTACGATTTCAGCGGGTGAAAGGCCAGCCGCTCGTGAAACGCGCCTTCGAAGTGGCGGCGGCGGCGGGCACAACATCTTGCTCGTGGGGAGTCCGGGCTGCGGCAAAGAGCATGATGGCCAAACGCCTCCCCTCTATTTTGCCGCCGCTCAGTTTGGCGGAAAGTTTGGAAGACCACGCAAATCCATTCGGTGGCGGGAAAAACTCAGGGCGCGGCGACACCCTCATTTCCACACGCCCCTTCCGCTCGCCCCACCACACCATCTCTGACGTGGCACTCATCGGGGGTGGCGCGCATCTTCAGCCGGCGAGGTGAGTCTGGCGCACAACGGTGCTCTTTCTCGATAATTTCCCGAATACTCAAAAATGCGCTCGAAACCCTGCGCCAACCGCTCGAGGACCGGCAGATCAGCATTTCGCGCGCCCGCTACTAACGTCACTTTGCCCTGTTCCTTCATGCTGGTGGCGGCCATGAGACCCTTGTCCCTGCGGATACTGCAACGACCCGCACCACCCGTGCACCTGCCGGCGGGACAAGTGCAGCGCTACATGAGCCGCATCAGCGGACCGCTGCTCGATCGCATCGATCTGCAGGTGGAGGTGGTGCCGGTTTCCGTGCGCGAACTCAGCGGCCCCCGCCGGCGAGAGCTCGGCGAGCCATTCGAGGCACAGGTGGTTGCGGCACGCCAACGACAAGAACACCGATTTGCCGACTGTCCCGGCGTGCGTGCAAACGCACAAATGGCCGCCAAACACATCCGAGACTTCGTGCAACTCGACGCCGATGCGCATGCTGCACTCGAAACAGCCCTCGACCGACTCCGGACTCTCGGCCCGAGCCTACGAGCGCGTGCTCAAAGTGGCACTCACCCTCGCCGATCTCGACGGCGTGGACCGCATCACGCGGGCACACATCGCTGAAGCCATCTCCTATCGCAACCTCGATCGCTCCTCCTGGGGCGAATGATGGCGCTCCCTCTTCCCTCTCTTTTCCCTGCTTTCTCCTCATGTATTCTCTTCGCCTCCTTTTTGCCAGGCCCAACGCTGCCGGTTCGTCCGGATCGTGCGGGCCGCTGGCTGCAAATCGACCGCAACGATCCTGTTCACCCACGTCGCGGCGCTGACTTACCACCACGGTGCTCTCCGTTGTCCCCCTCTTGGCGCTGCTCATGGCCGTCGGCCGCGGCTTTGGGCTGGACCGCTATCTCGAAACCCAACTCCGCGCCAATTTAAGTCTGCCCGATCACATCGTAGGCCAGCTCATGGACTGCCAACTCCATACATTTCGCGCACACAAGACGATGTGGTGGTCGAGTCCAGCTTCTTTAGTCTTGGCCTTTACCCTCATTTCGCTCGTCAACAACATCGAACGCCGATTTAATGCCATGTGGGGCATTCACACTTCCGCGCAGTCTGTTCAGTTTCTCGCTGTCTTACCTTGGACTGATCGTGTTTTCATCTTTTCCATCTTCTTTCTCAGCGGCGTGTGGGTCATTGTGCTGAAATTACTCAACTATCTCCCGCATTTCTCGCTGGTGGATGACAGTGCTCCCGTGGTTTCGTGGGTGGTCAAAGGCGATTGTGGCGGAAGTGTCTTTGCGCTGATGTTCAAGTTCGATACCTTTGCGCCGATGCGCTGGCGTAGCGTTAGTTTCCCGCACTGCTCACCGGAACTCTCTTTTGTGCGGTCCAAGATCTCTACGTCAACAGCCAATTGTTCCTCAGTAGTTACAACGCCATCTACGGCTCTTTTGCCATTCTCCCGCTGCTCATGCTCTGGCTCTACGTGACTTGGAGCATTTGCCTGAGTGGGGTGGCGCTTTCCTGCGTGATCGAACAAAAAAACCTTCCTCTCCTCCTCCGACGACGCGGCACCGCAACTCAGCAGACAGGCCGACGACGTGGTGGCCCTGCGCATGATGGGACTGCTGGCGCGACGTTTTCTCGACGGCAAACCCTCGCTCCCGCTCCACCACTTGGCCCGCGAGCTCCAACTCTCCGTCGATGTGGCCTTTCGTGCCTGCCGGCGGTTGGAAGCGGCGGGTTGTCTTTACCGACTTCCCGTGGAGGGCGAAACTGTCGGCGAGGCGGCGCGACTCCGCACCGTGTTTAAGGTGGATATCGATGTGCATGAGCTCACGGCGGGCGAGGTTTTGCGCCGATTCGACGCGATGGGCAGCAGTTTCACCCCGCCACTTCCGCATCTGCCCCGCCCACCGGGAAGCCTGGGCTGCGGCGCTTGCACTGCCGCCGCGAGATAGGGGATGACTTTTGCGCCGACGATCGACCGATTGCGCAGGTCTGAATTTCAAAAACGGCGGCACGATCTTTCTGCAGATCGTGCCGCCGCATGCGTCCCCTTATAGATGTGTTTTCTCTCCTTTTGTTATACGTTTCCTCTCCTTCTATATGCGTTTTCCCTCCTTATATATATAGCCATTCGCGGCGAAGCGCGCAACGCCTCGCCAGGTCGGCTCCGATGTCGGGCCGTGTCGGACCGCCGTCCCCATTTTTCAGCGAAAGGCGTCGACCGCGATCGGAATCATGCTTTGGGCTTTCACTTCGCCGATGACAAAAACGCTGTGCAAGCTACCGATACTGTCGATGCGCCCAAGTTTGTGGAGCACAAAATCCTGATAGTGCGCCATATCGCGGACAAAAATCTTGATCATAAAGTCGAAAATCGCCCGAAGTGTTGTAGCATTCCGTGATTTCGTCGATGTTGCGCACCGCTTCCATGAATTCTTCGCTCAAACGCCCGCTGTGTTGCTTGAGTTTGATGTTGCAAAAACACCACAATCGTGTTGCCCACTTTCTTTGGATCCACTTTTGCCACGTAGCGCTCGATATATCCTTCGCGTTCCAAGCGGCGTTGTCGCTCGAGGTGGGCGAGGGAGAAAGATGCACCTTGTCGGCCAACTCTTTCACCGTGAGTTTGGCGTTGCGTTGCAGCGCACGCAAGATTTCAATGTCCGTGGGATCTAATTTTTGCCATCCTGTGATTTTTCGAATTTCGGAGAATGATTTGCTGCAAAACGCAGCGATTTTTCGGCAAATGTAGCATATTCTTCTGTATTACAGAAATAATTTGTTGGTGAAAACGCGGCGCGCTACCTTTTGCACCATCGAAACATCAACGTCAAATCACAAAAACTAAAAATGAGACACGAGCCAACTGCTCGCCCCCACCGCGCCGATATCGTCGGCAGCCCTCCGCCCGCACACGTTTGCACGAAGCCCGTGCCCGCTTTGCCGCCGGACAAATCGATGCCGCCCAACTCAAACAGGGTGGAAGACGAGTGCATCACCGCGCTCATCGAGCACCAACTCGCCGCAGGCCTCAAGTGATCACCGACGGAGAGTTCCGACGCAGCTATTGGCACCTCGATTTCACCTGGGGTTTCCAAGGCGTGGAACGCATCGAGCTGGAACACGGTTACCAATTCCACGAAATCGAAAACCACTTGCGGATCTTGCCAACTCACCGGGAAAATCAGCGGCGAAAACCACCCCTTTGTCGAGCACTTCAAGTTCGTCAAGCAGTTTGAACGCCCGGGTGGTGGCACGGCAAACCCTGCCTGCGCCCGCACAGTTCTACGCCGAGATTGTTCCGCGGCGACAATGCCAAGACAACAACGGCCGTCTATCCCGACCACGAAGAGCTGATTCAAGACATTGGCGCCGCTTATCGCACCGTGATCCACGACCTTGCCGCTGCGGGCTGCCGCAATATTCAGTTGGACGACTGCACTTGGGGAGGATACTGCAGCGACAACTTCGACAAAGTCCTCCGGAACGGACGTCGATCCCGCTTTGTTGCAAGCCACGAGCCTGCGCCCAGAACAATTTGGCCCTCGAAGATCGTCCGGAAGGCGTGGCGATTACCACCCACGTGTGCCGCGGCAGCTATCATTCCGACTGGGCGTTCCAAGGTCCCTACGATGCGGTGTCGAAAACGCTCTTTGCGCTTGAGCAAGTAGACGCCTTCTACCTCGAATTCGACGACGAACGCTCGGGCAGCTTCGCACCGCTGGCCGACGTGGCCGAAGGCAAGTACGTGGTGCTCGGACTCATCACCACCAAGCGGCCGGAGCTGGAGGATAAAGCCACCGTGATTCGGCGCATACACGAGGCGGCGCAATACGTTCCGCTCGAACGCCTCTGCCTCAGTCCCCAATGTGGATTCGCTTCCTGCGAAATCGGCAACAAACTCACCGAAGAACAACAGTGGGCCAAGATCGCACTCGTGCAGGAAATTGCCCGCGAAGTCTGGGGATGAGCCGACGGGACACATGAAACAAAAACGAAACATAGCAGCAAACCCGCCGACGATGTGAACCATCGTCGGCGGGATTTTCGTGCCCTGCGCGAAATCGGAGGTGGGAAGTGGGAAGGCACTGATACCTTGCGCCTTATGCGTTGCGACTTGCAAAGCAAGCGTTCCATGCGGCTTTACAAACACTCCAACCACCCGTGCACCAAAGCGCCCACGCGATGAGTAACGGCTGGAAGAAGAGGCGAATGAGTCGGTGCGTGTCGGTGTTCAAACCAAATGCGTCGATGTGGTAGATATACTGATTGAGGTTGCCGGGAAAAACCAGCACAAAGAAAAGAGCCAACAGGGCGCCGATCTTGGCTTTGTGGCGCCAAAGCAGCAACATCGAAAGCCCCAGCACGATTTCCACCACACCGAAGCCAAAACTACGAAATCTGTGAATCCATCACTGAAACGAAGCCACATGGGCACCTCGGCTGCGAAGTCCAAACGATGGAAGGTGAGGTGGCTAACACCAGCATAGATCATGAATGCAGCCAAAAGAAGATACAAAATGGTTTTTAGAGTTTGCATTGTTCTGTGGAATATAATTTTACACGTGGTCTGTGTCATAAAAAGACGGGGGCAAAAGTACACAACTCGCACAATCCACACAAATATCGCATGGGAAATAAAAATAATATGGTTCACAAATAGCAACAGATCGCAGCAATTCTCGGAAAGAAGGAGGGCACACGTGACCTTTGCCCTGCGCTTACTCCATCGACGGCAGTGTACATTTGCTCTCGCGAAGGCGCAAAAATAGTTTCACGTGAAACGATGCGCCTGAGGGACATTGACGACCGCACTTGGAGTGCGCAAAGACAAACATGGGCATGGTGTTCGGCGGCTCCCGTCTGCGATTCGACTGTGCGCGGACGACGAAGAAGTTCAGCACAAGCAAAGAAAATGGGGAAGAGAAGAAAAACGGGAGAAAATAAAAGAATAACAGGGGGCTTTTTCGGGACGCAAAGGGAGAAGGAAGCGAAAACGCTACCAAACATAATCTTTCTCGCGTAAAATCAAATGACTGATCGGTCGTTCGATTTTACGCCACGCACAGAAAAACAAGAAAACGGGATATTTCGGGCGATCAATGCGATGCCATTCAGCGAAGCGCACACAAAAGCAGAGCCAAGCGCCAGGGCGGCACGTCCGCGGGGCCGTGTAGCGACGGAGTGAGGCCACACACCACACGATCAGCGAAGGGCAGCGGACGAAGCCGGCTGCCGACCGCGCGAAGCAGCAATTCGGCGAAGGCGCCGCGCCTTCTGCACAAAAGCGACTCGACCACAATGTGTGCGCGCAACCACAGCGCCCGCCTACACTGCGCCGACAGCTGTTGCGCGTCCCCCGCAGCACACGGAAAAGCGGAAGGCGTTTCCACTTGTTCGGCCAATCGGCACAGCGCCGCCGCAATACCCGAGGCATTGGCCGAAAGAGAATGGCGGTGATGCTGTCGGCCGTGCGATAGATGCGGTGAAACACCTGTTCGCACCAGGCGGCTTTGCGGCGCGTGGCGCAGTAGACGGAAACCCAGCTCGTAGTCTTGCCAACAAGTGAGCGTTTCGTCCCAACCGCCGACTTCGTGCAACAAAGCGGCCTCGACCTCAACGACTGGGTGGAGACTTGCGCACTGAGCAAGTGGCGAACCGCCGTGGGGTGGGGGCACGCCGTGGCGCACCTGCGCGTTGCCGTCGGGAAAGATCATGCGGGTGCGCGCCAAAACCCAGCGGGCACCGGCACTACGCCGCAGGGCGGAGAGCATGGCCGCGAGAAAGTCGGGCGACATCTCATCGTCCGAATCGAAAAAGGCCACGTAACCGCTTGTCACTGTGCGCAATCCGCAATTGCGCGCCGCATTAGCGCCGGCCCGTGGCTCGTCGAGCAAGCGGGCCTCGAGAAAACGGGACGCATGCGCCTCCAACCAGTCTGCCACCACCGAACGACTGTCGTCGGTCGAGCCGTTGTCGACCACAATGAGCCGCACGGCGGCATGTGTTTTTACGCGGCCACCGAGATCGAGGCAGCGCACGATCACGCCCGAACGGTTGCGCACGGGCACAATGACGGTGACCGTCGGCACCGAGGCAGGCAGTGTTTCGCTGTGCGCGGCGGGAACGATTTCGGCAGCGGAGGGGCAAGAAGGCGAAGCGGAGGGAACCATCGAGGAAAACGGGAAGCGCGACGAGAAATGACACAAAAAGGCGGGAGCCACACGGGCTTCCGCCGAGAGAGGGATCAATATTCGTCTTCATTGAAGAAAATCTTCCTTCGTGGGATAGTCGGGCCAAACGTCCTCGATCGTTTCGTAGATTTCGCCTTCGTCTTCGAGCTCTTCAAGGTTTTCCACCACTTCCAGCGGGGCGCCGGAACGCATGGCGTAGTCTGCGAGTTCTTCATGGTGGCGGGCCAAGGCGCATCTTCGGTTTCAAGCCAATTCAATGTCAATACTAGTTGAGCGGATGGGTTTTACAATTTGGGTGTGCAAAGATAGTATTTCCTCGCGAACAGCCAAATTTTCTCGCCTATTGTTTCGCCGCGGCCGCTCATTTTCTGAGTTTCCGCCTCATTTTCAGCTCAAAAATAGGCCACGACGTAGTGCTGTCGCTGGAGTTGCGGGGCGAAAAAGGTAATCGAACCGCCCGAGATCGAAGCTGACGTGCACTTCGGGGTGGTTTCGGAAAAAGCAGATCCAGGCGGCTCGCGCGACGGCATCCCGATCTATGCCGTGCACCACCGCGGTGTGCACCCTTCAGGGACGACTTTCGGCCGAAATCGGCGAATAGGGCGGCGTGGGCGGGAGATCGGCCGAGGAAAAAGTAGAGAAATCGTGCTGCGCAAGGCAGTTTTCCACCGGCGAAGGGAGGGTGCTCGTAGGCAGTGAGGCGAGCACCGGTGCGGGCAGCCGCGAGGTAGGCTTTTCGCGCGGACCGACGGCACCGACGAGGGCGATTTCGCGGGCTTCGGCGGCGTTGGCCAGTCGAAAGAGCAGGCGGTCGTCTTTTTCGTTGAGTGCACGGCGAGTGCTTCGGGGTCGGCGGCGGGCAAGAGCCGACGGCGGTGCAAAGGGGCGTAGGCGTAGTAGGCGAAGTCGTTGTAAATGACCTCGGTGATCCACGAAAAGGCCCAAGGAGGTGGACACCGTAGCCGCAACGATGGCGCCAACGGGTGAGCCAGCGGGAGAAACGGCGCAGGGGAGAGTATTCGGAAGACATGGGTGGGAGGGAAAAGTGCTTGCCGGCGAAGGGCGCACGACAAACAGGTGGGCTGCAAAACAATGTGCGCATCCGCTCGCCGCCGGGAGCGGAGCAGATGCGCACAGCATGGGAAGGTTACCGCCGCGGCGGGCTACTTGCGAACAAGGGACCTCAGCGGTAATTCAAAAAGCGGGAGGTTCACGCCGCCTGCGCGATCAGATGCCGAGTTTCGTGCGGATGGCGGCGGGAATGGCGTGCTTGTTGATGACGATGTTCATCGTCTTGCCGAGCCGCATAAGGCTGGACACGTACCAGAAACCCTTGTCGGGGACCGTAGTCACCCACGAGGTTCTTCATCATGAAGTACTCTTTGCCGTTCTGATCCTTGGCCAAACCGTAGATTTGCATGCCGTGGTCGTCGGTCGTCTCCCAATTGTCGTAGGCGAGTTGGCGCATTTCTGCGTAATGGTCTTTTCGCCCTTGCTATCAGTGGCGTTAATCTGCGCGCCGGCCTTTTCTCCTGTCCAACAGGGACTGGTCGGAACCCACGCCGACCGAGGATTTCGTGTCGGGCACGGTGGCAACGCAGCGGTGCTTGCCGGTGCGACGCGAGAAACCGTCCTCGCTCACGTCGGCGCCCCAGGCGAAGGTGTAGCCGTTGCGCACGGCGCTTTCCATCACTTCCATGAGGTTCGTTGAGCGGAAGGTTGTAGCTCGGTGCCCAACGCCAGTTGTCTTGCACTTCGATGATGAAAGGCTTGTAGAACGGCTCGTGCGTGTAAGAAGTCAGGCTCACATAGTCGTTCGGATCGAGTGGAATAATCTTTCACGTAGCTTTTTGGGCGTGTATTCCTTGCCGTTGACCTTAAAGGTCTTGGGGGCTTCGCCGGAAATAGCCGTCGATCATCGTGGCGAGCGTCTTTTTCAAACGGGGTTGATTGATTTGTGGTCGCCCTTGGCGATACTGCCCTAAAGGCCTCAATGCCGGGGAAGAATTGCTGAAGTTGAAGAGAGTCGCCGTAAAGCGTCTTGGGGTAGAGGCATTGTGCCCTCGGGCACGAGACCATCAGTGGTCCATGCAGTAGATTACGTCGTAAAAAGAGCCGCCTTGCGAGAAACTTACGTCACCGTGCGTGCGAACGGCGCGGTCTGCGCAGTCATTATAGGGTTTTGCTCACCTACAAACGACTCACAGAGGTCGACATCCTTGGGCTTGAGATTGGGATTCTTCTTGAGGGCTTCGCTTTCGAGGAAGGCCAACGACGAATAGGCCCAGCAGGTGCCCAGATTGTTCTGGTTTTTGATGCTCGTCACGGGGGCGGACACGATGGTGGTGAACACAAGTGTGTCTTTCGGAGCGGCATGTTTCTTGCCGCCTGCGGCGTTGGCCGCGCCGAAAGAAGCTTAATGCCGCGAGGGCGAGGGTGAGAAATTTCTTCATATGGGAGATATTGAATTTTGTATTACGGATAAAGTGAGACTGCCGCGGGGCGACGACCGGCATCAGGGGTGCCGATGCGGGCGAAGTGGGGCGGTGCGGGCGAAGACTCAGTGAGCGAGGAAGTTTTCGACGTCGTCCGAATGATAAGGCACGCGCTCAGTGCCGAGGAATCGGCAACCGTCAGCCGTGATGAGCAGGTCGTCCTCGATGCGGATGCCACCAAAATCTTTATAGCCCTCGATGGCGTCGAAATTCAAGAAGTCGCGGTTCGTGCCCTCGGCGCGCCAGAGGTCGATCAGGGTCGGGGATGAAGTAGATGCCCGGCTCGTCGGTCACCACTGTCCCACTTCCAAGCGGCGGCCAAAGCGCAACTGGCAAACCAAACTGATCTGAGGGGCGTGTTTCCTCATCGTAGCCCACATTCACCTGACCGAGAGCTTCCATGTCGTGGACATCCATGCCCATCGCGTGGCCGAGTCCGTGCGGCAGGAAGAGTGCGTGCACCTGCGGCCACTGAGGGCATCGATCATCGCCCTTCATCAGGCCGAGGGCCTGCAAGCGTTCGGTCATCAAGCGGCACACAGCAAGGTGAACATCCATGTATTTCACACCGGGGCGCGCCACTTTGAGCGCCAAGTCGTGGCAATCCACCACAATGTCGTAGACATCGCGCTGGCGCTGGGTGAAGCGGCCGGAAATCGGGGTGGTGCGCGTGTGATCGGAGCAATAATGCTCGCGCGTTTCGCCACCGGCATCGACCAACAACAGGCGAGGTCGGATCGAGGTGTGGCCGTAGAGGGAAACCGTGCAGCACTTCTCCGTGCATCGACACGATGGAAGGGAAGGAAACCATCTTGCCGCGTGCCGAAGCAATGCCGTCGAGCGCACCGGCAATGGCGGCTTCGGTCATGCCGGGCTGCACAGCCATGCGCATTGCCGTGGTGTGCATCTCATAACCTATGGCGGCAGCGCGGTCCAGTTCGGCAATTTCTTCGTCGCTCTTGATGTTGCGCAGCGCCACCACGGCGCGAATGAGTTCGAGACTCGCGGCATCGCGCACCTTCAGGGGTGCAGGCGGTGAGATCGGCCATTTCGATCATGATGTCGTGGCGATAGGGCGGAAGGAAGTGCACGCGGCGTCCCAAACGGCGCGCTTCGCTGAAGATCACCGAGAGTTCGCTCTTCGGCGCCGTGCGTTCGATGCCACTCTCCGCAGCCATGTCGGCAACCGAGGGAACGGACCCGTCAAATGATATCATCGATGTCAATATCGTTGCCCACCAGCGTTTTCGACGCCGCTTTCGCAATCGATCACCAGCGCCAATCCGTCACGGTGCTGGCGGTGCGAAATAAAGGAACGAACTGTCCTGACGAAATTTGTAGGTATTGTTCGGGGAAATTGCAAGGGCTGTCGTTGTTGCGAGGATGAAAATGATGCCGCTACCGACGAGTTGGCGCAAGCGGCTGCGGCGCTCTGCATAAGTGGAACGGGAAAAGAGCATAGGACGCAGATTTTTAGTAATTATTGTTCGGGCAAAGTTACTACATTCCGCGCGGAATCTTATACCTTTGCACAACTTTTTATAGACAGAAATGCAGCATTTGTTCGCCTTTGCGGCGCAGCGCTGCCACAAACGTTCGTATTTATGAAGGCTACAACAGGACTTGTACTGGAAGGGGCGGCATGCGTGCGGTCTTCACCATCAGGGGTGCTCGATTACTTCATGGATGCCGGCATCACCTTCCCCTATGGCATCGGCGTGTCGGCGGAGCAGGGGCGCGGCATGTCGTATCTGAGCCGACAAAGAGGGCGCGCCACCGCCATCGACTTGCTCCAAAAATACAAGTATGTCGGCCTCAAACACCTGTGGCAATCGCACGCCATCTTCAATCAGGAGATCATCTACGACCGCATTCCCAACCAAAATCTTTGCCCTTCGACTACGACACCGCCTTCGCCAATCCCATGCGATTCGAGATTGTCACGACCAATTGCCGCACCGGTCGCGCCGAATACCACACCGAAACGCACGATCGCGAGCGCATGCTCACCCTCTGCAAGGCTTCGGCTTCGCTGCCCTTCGTGGCCCCCATCTGTCCGGTCGACGGCGAACCGATGCTCGACGGGGGCATCACCGACCCCATCCCCGTGGAGCGTGCCATCGGCCAAGGATTCGCACGCAATGTGGTGGTGCTCACGCACAATCGCGGCTATCGCGACGCCGAAGTGACCTGCGCGTCCCGAAATTCGTTTATCAAAAACTACCCTCGCCTGCGGGTGGCGCTCTCGCACCTGAAGCGTGTTTACAACGATCACATTGCGCTCGTCGAACGGCTCGAGGGTCGGGCGCCGTGCTGCTCGTGTGTCCGCAAAAACCACTCGTGGTGGACCGCATGTGCACCCGCACCGAACAACTCGAAGCCCTCTATCACGAGGGATGTGACTGTGCACGACAGCTTTTCGCGCAACCGCACGCACAGCGTTTCCTCATCGGAGAATAAATCGCCCGAGTTGGCGCGAAAAAGTTCCCCGCTTTCGCACAAAAACATCCCGTGTTCTTCTCGTTTCGCCCCGCTGCCTGCCGAACTTGCTCGACAAGTGGCGGGGCGAAACGCTATTCATCGCTCATGACCCTCCACTTTTTCAATCCTTCGCGACGACAGCGCTCGCCGCCCACACGGCGCATTACTGTCCCTCGCGCCCGGCACGCCAGCTGGCCCATGCGCTGGCCGAACTGCCCCTGCAATGGGCGGCCGAAGGCGATGTGTGCCTCCGACTGCCCGGCGTCGGGCGGGAACAGAGGGGTGGAGGTGCCCGACTGGACGGCGGTGGCGCGCATCGAACCGTGGGGCTGGGACCGCCACATTGTGGGAGCTGCTGCGCCGACTCGGGGCGCCCGAACGCCTGCTGCCCTCCGACGAACGCCTGTGTGCGCTGCGCCGCATGAGCGGTCGGGAGACGGGGGTGCGATGGGCCGAAGGGTTGCACGTCGACGACCTGCGGGCGTGGTGAAGCCCCGTGCCGTGTTTTGCACCTCGACGGCAGCGGCGGTGGAGGCCGCACTGGCGATGGACGGACGGGCGATGATGAAACAGCCCTGGAGTTGCAGCGGGCGGGGCGTGTGGCCGTTTGCCGACGACGCGGCGTGCAGGCGGCGCATCGACAAAGCGGTGCGCCTGCAAGGCGCGTGGAAGTGCAGGCGCGCTGCGAAGGCCTGCTCGATGCGGCGATGGAATTCACCGTCGACGCCGATGGGGAGGGTGCATTTCGAGGGACTTTCGCTCTTCACCACGGCGCCCGGCGGAGCCTACGGCGGCAATCTCACGGCGCACCCCGACCGCCTGCGCCGCACCTGGCTCGACTGCGCGGCGAGCCGGGTGCCCGCTCTCCGAAACGGTGCTCGAGACCCTCATTGAGCGCACGGCCGCACGCCTCGAAGCCTGCTACGGTGCCCGGCCAAGCCGACGAAACGATGCGCTACGTGGGGCCTTTGGGCGTGGATGTGCTGGGGGCGAGGGAAGGGTGGTTGCCCTATGTGGAAATCAACCTGCGGCGCCATGGGGCACGTGGCGCTGGCGGTCGGTGCGCGTTTTTCGCCCGACCGGCCTCCGCGTTTGCTCCGCGTGGCCGACGACGGGTTGCACCTCGACGAGTGCGACGGGCATAAGCTCGCAGACGGCTCGCCTGCACTGCGGCCGCGAACGTCTGCGACGCGGGCGGTCGCCCAGCAAGACTCCACACAACAGCGACTCCCCGACAGCATTGCGGTGCTGCCGGGGAGTCGAGGCTAATGAGGGAGAGTAAACCGAGCGAAGTGGAGCTTAGCGTCGCGTTCGCGACAGAGTTTGAGGGTTTTCGTTGCCGGCCACAATGTAATCGTGGCGCGTGTTGGGATAGGTGCGCACGCTGTCTGGGGCAAACGACGAATAGTGAGGTGGGCACCTTCGTTTCGCGATCGGCCGAAGTGCCCGGCTTTGAAACCGGAAGCGGCGGCGCCTTTCACGAAGGCGGCTTTGTCTTCGGGATATTTGAACCAGAGTTCGTTGTACACGCGGTCGTTGTTCAGCACAAAGCGGCGAGCACTTCCCCTTGTAGTGGTGAGCTCGTAGACCTGGCTTTGTTCGGGCTGCGCTTCTCCCTCAGCCGAGGCGTTGTCGGCGCTGTGGTCGGTCTTGAGCGCGAAGCCTTTGGCCTCGAGCATCTTGCGGAGCTGCGCATTGCTGTACTGAATGATCAGACCGCTCGATCGCTTGGCGTAAACGTCCCAATAGTGATGACCTTCTCGCGCATTTCGGCCTCGTTGTCAGCCACGGGCGGTTTGGCGGGGTGGTGTCAGGACGCGCCATGGCCTTTTTCTTCCGCGGGTGCGGGGGCTGCGAGATAGTGATCGTAATAATAATAGCCTCCGGCGGCACAACCCGGCGATGACCAGGGCGAGCAAACCGAGCGCCCACTTCATGCCGCCTCCGGAACGGCAGGGGTGTTTCGTCGTCGTCGTCCGGGCTAGGTGGGCGAAGCGGGGGCGGTGCCACGGGCGGGCGGCCGACGGACGAACGGAAGGCGTTTCCGGGTGCGGCGGCGGCGGAGTCAGGGTGGAAGTGGAGGAGGGAGTGCCGGTTGCGGCGGGAGTCAGGTCGGCGGCTCCCGGTCACCGTCGAGGCAGCAGGGGTGGAGGTGGCGCGGTGGGCCCTGAGTTCGGCGCCGAGACGCTGCGTCTCTGCAACTCAGGGCCGGGCACCGTCGACGCAGTGGGAGTCGGCGCAGCAGGGGCCGCGGGGAGTCAGCGCAGCAGGGGAGGTGTCGTCGGCGCGGCGGGCGCGGGACGGTTGACGGCGGGGGCCGATTGGACGAGGCGGGAACAAACGGACGACGATCGACCACGCAACCGCAATAGGGGCAATATTCGGCGTGCACCGATCGGGGCGACCGCATTTCTTACAGGGTTTACTTCCATTGTGAGGGCATTCGTTGCTGAGGGGTGGACAAGTCGGCGCCACCGGCGAGATGTGCCACGCCCGAAGGAATGAGAGGTGAAAACGCACGGAGGAGAAGAGCCTCGTACGCGAGAATTTCGCGCCGTAAAGTTAGCTATGTAGACTCGCGCTTTTTCGCCCGGTAAGCGCACGAAAAACGAGTTTTTGCTGTCGAAAAGTGTCTTTCGTCCGTGCAACGGGTGCCGATCGCAGATTTGTCCACGTTTTTGGCCTGGGCCACGTCGACAGCACGAAGGGCTCCGGCGCGGTGCGACGAGGCGGCGATCACGCTGCGGCCTCTGTGCGACATGTTGCCGGGCGCGGCTCGACACGATGCGAAAGGACAAACGCGGCCCGCGTGGCACGACCGAAAAGGCGGCCCCTGCCGTCGATACTTCCCATTAGCTCTGCAAATTGGGGATGCTGTAACAAACAAAACACCGACCAGATTCTCAAAACAACCGTACCCCTCCGATTTGGTTAACAAATCAATCAAATAAGCAGTTTGTGGTGATTTCGTTTTGGCATGAAAATCGAGAATGGCTAACTCGCATCGTGTTTTTCATAGTATTAGATTTAAGGTTAACAAAGGTTGGGATACAGTGGTATCCCATGCCCTTCACCCTGATCTGACCGAAAATCACCTCTTTTTCTCCCTCGCCGATTTGTGCTCCCGCTCGCCCCTGCTGTTTGCCGTGGGGTGGCTCCCGTCTGCGCCACGACGCAAGAAAGTCGGACTGTTTCTCCCGATTGACACAATGGGTCGGCACACAAAAGGGCATTTCCCCATCGCACCGCGCGAATGGTGTCTCGCAACGGAGACCTCCGCGGTTGTTCGATGAGGAAAATGCCCTGAGCTCGTCGCCACAGTCCGTGACTTCGCTACGCCTGTCGGCACCGTCGTCGGCAGAAGGCGCGGTCAGGGCGGCAACATCAGCTATGTTGCGCGGATAGCGCAAGAGGATGCCTCCGATGGCCACCAAGCCGAGCAGGAAATTGTAGTAAAGGTAAGGAATAATTTGGAGGGGACTGAGCGCGGCCAGGCTGGAGGCGAGGCAACTGCGCGCCGTAGGGCAACAGTCCCTGCGCCACGCACGAGAGGTGTCGAGCAACGAAGCGCTCTTGCACTTGTTCACGCCGTAGCGGTCGGCGATGTCGCAGGAGATGCGGCCCACGCTCAGAATCGCTACGGTATTGTTGGCCGTCACGCGGTTGGTGAGCACCACCAGGGCGAGATGGCGGCTTCGGCCCCGCGCTTGCCGCGAATGTGGCGCGTGAGGCGCGAAATGAGGAAGTCGATGCCGCCGTTGTGGCGAATCACTTCCATCAGTCCCCGGCCAAGAGGGCAATGAGGATGGTTTCGTTCATGCCCGACACGCCTTTGGCCATCGACGCGAACCATCCGGCCCGCATCAGAGGGCCGGTGGCCAGACCGATGGCGCCTGTGAGGACATTGCCCAGCAGCAGCACCAGCATCACGTCGACACCGAGCACCGCGGCACCAACACGGCGAGTGGGCACGACTTTCAAAGAGACTGAGAGTGGGAATCAGAGGCCACATTGTGGCCATGCACGCTAACGCAGTAAGTAGCAAAGCAAATCACCGCGGCGGGCAATGCGATGCGGATGTTGGCACGGAACTTGTCGCTGAGTCGCACGCCTTGCGAGCAGGGTGGCCACGATGGGTGGTGTCGGAAATGAACGAAAGGTTGTCGCCGAAAAACGCACCGCCCACCACGGCGCCGACCACCAAGGGAGGGCGAGACGGAAGACGAGGCCACACGGTGGCAACGGGCACCAAGGCCATGACTGTGCCCCACGCTCGTGCCGATGCTCAGCGAGACAAAGCAGGAGGCCAGGAACAAACCGGGCGACCAACAGCGAGACAGGGAAGCGCACGCAGCGTCATGGCAACCGTCGAGATCGATGGCTCCCATCTGTTTGGCCGAGGCCGCAAACGCGCCGGCGAGGATGAAGATCAAAAGCATCATCATCAAATTTTTCTCGCCCGCACCGCGACTGAACACACTCACGCGTTCGGCGATGGGAAGTAGGCCGCGGTGGAGTTCAGATTCCGCGGGGCGCGTGGCATCAGGGGTGGTTGTGATGAAAAGGGCGTAGAGCCGGGCGATAATGAAGACGACGACGAGGCGGCACTTTGTAGAAACTGCGGTCCTAAGGCTCATCGAGGAAAAGCACGACCATGAGCAACAAAGGACTCACCGCCAACAATCCGCGCCGCACGTCGATACGCCGGGACGAAGTGGAGAGTGCTTCATAAGGGAACGAATCGTTTTTGTTTCTGGCTGCGGAAGTTACCATTTCCCCGCGCACAGCCAAGCACGCGGGAATGGGGGAATGACGTTCATCTCCCCGCAAAAGGAAAACAGAAGTACCCTTATCATGATGAGAATACTCTTATTATTATGAGATTGCTCTGTATATTATGATGTCCTCTCCGCTTTGTTCTGCTCGCCCACAAAAACACCGTCAACCGCCGTTGCAACGAACGGCGGTCACGAGTGGAGTGGAACGAAGGCGGGAAGTGCCGCCCAAATCAGGCGGCGTGGCGATGAGGCGTAGAGCACTGCGGAGGGCCGGTGCAGCTCGTCTTCCTCGAGGCGAGGCGCCCACCCACCACGGCTTCGACCCGCTGTGCAAAAATCGTGAGGCCGCGAATGTGCGGTGTGCATGCAGGCAGCGCCCAGCGCACGCGAGATGAGTGCGGCACGGCGGGCATCGATGCGGTCGATGTGCGCAAAGGTGCGGGTGTAGTTGGGCCGATCGGCAAAAGAACTGAGCGGGGAACGCGCACTGTTTTGCCGGTCGCGTTGCGCCACAAACGTGCCGGCGGCCATATCGCCCCAACGGCGGTGCAACTTCGTGCCGAACATGCGAGCAACAAGCCCGTGCCGAAACTGCGAACACGTCGACCCACAACGGGAAATAGCGCAGCAACAGGGCCCAAACGGTGGGGAGCGCTGCCGTCGATCTGCACGACACGAAGCCCCCAAACAGAGCTTGCCGAGCGTGCGCCGTCGAAGATCACTTCCTCGATGGCGGGGGCAGCACAACACCAGCACGGCCACGGTAACCAGATGCGATCCCATGAAGAAAATCAGCATACCGAAGGTCGTAGCCTCCGATCGCATGATCACAGTAAAGACGGAAATAATGTCGATCAAGATGGCTCCGAAGCGACGCACCAACGTGGCGGGAAGGAGAGAAATGCGGACGTTTTCGACAGAAATAAATTCAGGCATGGCGAAACAAGGAGATGAAGGATGTGAAAACAAGCGAGTGGGGAGACGTGGGCCAACGCCGGGGCGGACAGTCGGGATGCAGAAGCGAGCGACTCGGGTGGTGCCGGCGCAGCCGAGGGCCATGGCACGCGGCAGGCAACGAGGGCGGAACGCTGCACCGAAGCGGTGGAGATGCAAACCGTCTCTCACCGGTCGGGGTTTAAAGAAAAGCTGAGAAATGGGGAGGCTGCCCTCAATTGCGAATACCACGCCACAAAATACATCTTTCAAAGCAAAAACCCCTTGTTTTACCAAAAGCATTTTACTACTTTTGCCTCGTCTCCGCCACAGAATCACTAACTCCCTCGGCAGACGTGGTGCCTCGGGCGAATCGGCCTGCACGCGGGGGCTGCGCTCAATCCTCGCCACGCGCAACGGCACCGCCATCACCCTCCTATAAAAACACTCCTCGCATGCCTCCAGCTGAGAGAGAAGCTGAATTTGTACGACTCAACACAAAAATGGGAGCGATATGAGCTTCGGGTCAAAACATCACCTCGCTCAATCCCGACCATATCGCGCGAGATCTATCTCGATGTGTCGACCGATCTGGCCTTCGCTTCAAAGCGCATTTCGCCGAGAGTCCCGTCACCGACTACCTCGAGACGCATCGCACGTAGGCTTTCATCAGACGTCTACGGCCAACGGCCCCAACCGTTGGGGCGGTGGTGCGCACACTCAGGTACGACATCCCGATGGCCTTCTACTATTCGCGGCGCGATCTCCTCATTTCGCTCGTGGTCTTCCTCATCGCCACGTCGTGGGCGTGCTCTCACAGCAGATGGAACCCGACTTCGCGCGCAAATCCTCGGCAACGGCTATGTGGAAATGACGCTCGAAAACATAGCCAGCGGGCGACCCGATGGCGGTCTACAAAGACAAAAGACGCGCTGGGCATGTTTTTGGAGCATCTTCTCTCAACAATGCCCTCGATCGACGTGCGCACCTTCCTTTTCGGCCTCATGGCCTTGCCGAGTGCCCTGCTCATCATTCTCTACAACGGCGTGATGTTCAGTTGCTTCGAAACCTTTCTCATGCAACAGGCGCGGTGCTCGAAGCGCTCTTTGTGGTGAATCTCCGGCTCGCTCGAGATTCCCACCATCATTCTCAGGCGGTGCGTCACTGGCCCTGGGCACGGGTTGGCTCTTTCCGGGGACGTCGCTCGCGCATCGAAGCCTTTTCGCCACAGCGCGCCGCCGCGGACTCCTCATGCTCATGGGCGTGCTGCCCCTCACGCTCGTGGCCGCGCTGATCGAAATCCTACATCACCCGCCACACCGAGGCGCCGCTCTTCCTGCGCGTGAGCTTTGTCATCGGCGGATTCCTCTTAGTGAGCTGGCTCACCATTTTCTTCCTCAAAGACTCCATCGACATGGCCACACTCTATAAAGAGCGCCCGGGGCGCCTTCATCTCACCGCTCTCTTCTCGCTTTGGGAACATCGTCGCAACGTGGTGTTGCGCATCTGGGCGGTGAATCTCCTCCCTCGATGGCGCATCTTCCACTTGGTTCGACCTCACAGCGATCGGGTCGATCGCTCTGCACGCTTTGGATGTGGTGGATCTGAGCGAGCAAATCTTGGCCGACGACCAAGCGGGCGCCGAAGCCCTGCGCAAAACCACAGCCGAGACGACGAAAGCGAAGCTTTTCGAGAAAAGCCCAACGTATTTCGAACGCGCAGAGTCGTGAAACCTCCTTCGTCTCCCTCCCGGGCTTCCGCCATCTGCATCCCTGCGCATGTTCCTTTCGGTCGTGGTGCTCGTGGTGGTGATGCTCTTCAGCTCAGCCGTTGACGACTTCTGGCTGTCGTTCTTTGTCGCTCTGCTCTGCTTTGTCGCGCCACTGCTGCTCGTTTTTCGCCCGACGCCCGGCGAATCGCTCCTCTCCATGCTGCCGCGAATGATCCGCGAAACAGCCTCTTTCCCAGCTCTCTCCGTGCTGTTTTGCTTTCGGCATTTGGGTGGGCCACCGTTGGCGTATCGGGCTGGCTGATGCGGTCTCTACCGTTGGATCGAAATAGTGACGGGTTTTCCTGCCCAAAGCTTGCTGGAAACGCCATCGACAATGCCTCATTTCACATCGCCTCGTTCGAGGTGACTCACCACGATCGGGTGCCGTCGCGGGCGTCCTGCAAATTCCGAGCACGTTCATCTTCGTCATCTCCACCTATCATGCTCGGCCACGTGGTCGACTGCACCGACCATCGCGGACTCTACCGCCGCTCGACACCTTTTTGACTCACGCTCTCTCACAAACGCTGCCTTCATGCCTCATTTCAGCTCAACGACTCCCGTCCCCACGCCGGCACGAAAGCTATGCCGAGGACTTGGCACGGCGACTCCAGCGTCGAACTGCCGCACTCCGCCGCCCGAGACGGCTCAACCCGTCACCCAGAAGTCCTATGATTGGGATCGGTGCCCTCATCCGCTATAGAAAGCACGCCACGCGTGGTCGAAAAAGCCCTCACGATCTCCATCGGCGTGGCGCATCATTGCTGCTCATTTGCTACAAAGCGGGACTCTTCGACTACCTCAAAGAGCGCTTCGCCCTGCAGCCGCAAAAACGCCCACCTGGGACGAGATCGACCGTAGACACCGACATCTATGCCCACGATCTGCCCAACGAACTGCAACAAGCCGACCGAAGGGGACGATTTCCCCGAACTGGTGAAACTGCTCTATCTCACGGCTTTGCGCACCCTCTGCGACCGCGGTCGCCTGCAGATAGCTGCCGGCACGCACGCCTTCGGACTATGAGCGACCTGCTCGAAGAGGCCGACGCATGGGAAGCCCCGGCCATGCGCACGACTCACCCGCCACTATCTCTACGTGTGCTACGGACACTGAGCGGCCGATACTCGTGGCAGAATGCCGCGAACTGCGTGGGCACATCGAACAGCAACCCACAAAAACGAGCCGACCCGTGCCGAGAAAGGAGGTGAGCGATGAACAACAAATCAATAGCATCGGTCATCACCCTCATCGCCATCGGATTGATCATCTGCGTGGGGCTCTATGCACTACTGGTCGCGCCGAGATCCTTCAACTGGGACTTGCCGCTCCCATCGCAACAGCGAGGAGCCCTTTTGCCCAAAACGGTGATGCACGATGTGCTCAGCCATTCGTTCAACACGGCTATCGCGTGAGCGACGACCTTGCCCAAATCGACTCCGACAACAGCGGAAAAGACACCTGACGAGAACCTCATTGTCTGCCTCGGCGACGACATTTTTAGCCAGCCGAGAAATCAATTTCGCACAGCTCGCACCGCATGGCGCGATTGGCCAAACAAACAGGCGACGCATCATCTACACCTCATATATATCGACAAGAGCCGACCACGACTTTTTCGGTTTGCCCTATACAATCGTATCGAGGGGCGACTGGGTTTTAGACCTCAACGACGCAAAGAACGTGAACCCAAGGATTGAGCAAAAAGTAAATCTCCTGCCTTTCCCGATTCTCGATGCGAACCACCGACTCAGTATGAGCGAACAAGGGCGGACAGGAAAGCGTGTTTCGCTGCGATGATCGGCAATGCTTCATCAAATTGGACCTCGCTTCGGGAGGCCGTTTAGTCGCAATATAGATTTCGATCACTCGGGTCAAGACGGCATTTCTCCTCCACCGCAACCTGCTGTGTGCTTCACGCACGGGAGACAAGCTCCCCCTCATCGCATCACCGACTACGGCGTGCAGCGCATCCGCGCCCTCCTTGTCGATAACGAAGGCCATGTCTACGGCTTGCGCTACGAGTTTGCCTCGGGCGGCGCGATCACTTGGCTCGCCGGCGGCGCAATGTTCACCAACTATGGGCTATCTGCGCCCGAATGGCGCGGACTCTCGCAGCCCGATCTTGGCCGATCTCGACAACCGCCGGTGTGTTTCGTCAATGCGCAGTACCTGAAATGAGAAGAAGCGCCTATACCAACAACTCGGTATCTGGGTTTCTTCGTCGAACGCCCACCGCTGCGCCTGGCACTGTAGATTCCGATCGGAATGGGGCTGATGGCGCTGCTTTTCAACACGCGCCGCCGCTTCCGCGCCGAACGCTATCTGCCGCGCCCGCGCAATTCGTCGCTGCCCTTCGTGCACAGTTGAGCACGCTCTTCAAGGACAAACAAAACTACGCGGCGCTCGCACGCAACGAACTGCATTTGCTCCTCGACATCCTGCGCCGCGAATATCGCTTTGAGCAGCACAATTCCACCCTCTTCGCCTTTGCCCCGCGCTTCCTCGAACGCGACACTCGCGGACTGCTCGATTCGTTTGATCTCGAACTGAATTTGGCCAGACTCGACCAACTTTTGGACGCCGAAAAACCAAGGCTACTACATGACGCGCAGCGAAATTTTTTTGAAAAATCTCGAAATTCACCCAACGTCTGCTCCTCATTCTTCAATCGCAACCTAACACCTGACCTCCTATGTCTACCGACTCTCGCATCGATCTCACCGCATTCTCCGAACGCATCGCCACCCTCCGCCAACGTGTGGCCGACAACGTGGTGGGACAATCCCAGCCTGTGCACCTTTTGCTCACCGCCCTCATGGCCGACGGCCATGTGCTGCTCGAAGGCGTGCCCGGCGTGGCCAAAACGCTCTTGGCCAAAACGCTCTCGCACCTGTTGCGCGCCGACTTCCGCCGCATTCAGTTCACCCCCGACCTCATGCCCACCGACGTGTTGGGCACATCGATCTTCAACCTCGGCACACAGCAGTTTGATTTCCACCCGGGGCCTGTCTTCACACAGGTGCTCCTGGTCGACGAAATCAACCGCGCGCCGGCCAAAACGCAGGCGGCGCTCTTCGAAGTGATGGAAGAACGACAGGTGACACTCGACGGCAAGACCCGAAAACTCGACCCCTGCTATCTGGTCATCGCCACTCAAAACCCAGTGGAGCAGGAGGGCACGTATCGTCTGCCCGAGGCACAGCTCGACCGCTTCCTCTTGAAGATCGACATGGGCTATCCCTCGCACGAAGAGGGCTGGAAATTCTGAGTCGCTACAACGCGGGCGTGGACCTGCGCGATGTGAGCGCGCTCAACCCGTGATCAGTGCCGAAGAACTGCTCGAGATGCGCAAGATGCTGCCCCAAGTGGTGGCCGACGAGCGCATTCTGCACTACATCACCGGCCTGATCGAAGGCACACGCACCTCGCCGTTGCTCGATTTGGGCGCTTCGCCCCGTGCCACCGTCGCACTGTTGCGCTGCGCCAAGGCCGCTGCGCTGCTCGCCGGTCGCGACTTCGTGATTCCCGACGACGTGAAGGCAGTGGCACCCGCTGTGCTCTGCCACCGCCTTTCTCTCACGCCTGATGCCGAGATGAACGGCTACACCGCGGCACGCATCGTCGGTGCGCTGCTCGAGTCGACCGAAAATCCCGCAATAACCCCTCTTTCTTCTCGCCTCTCACCCATTCCATGTTTCTCACCCGCGATTCTTTGTGATCTCAGCCGGCGTGGCGTTCCTTTCGGCCATCGGCTTCTTCTGAGCGCCGGCCTACACCGTGGCGCTCGTCCTCCTTGCCGCCTTGGCCATCGCTTTTGCCGGCCGATGCTGCCCTCGCGCTGCTCTCGCTCCAATGTGAAGGGCGGCGAGAGGCCGACACGCGCCTGTGCATCGGGGCGAACAATCCCGTTCGCCTCATTGTGCGCAACGCCTCGCGGCTCTCGGCGCGCATTCTTCCCCTCGACGAACTGCCGGAAGACATGGCCGCCACGATGCTTCCCGAAGACTACACCAGGGTGCGCCCGGGCAAAACGGTGGAACTCACCTATCAGCTCCGCCCCGACCGACGCGGGCACTTCGCCTTCGGCAACTTCTACGTCTTCGCCCGCACTGTGCTCGGATTGTGGGAGCGCCGCCTGCTCATTTGTGGCAGCACCGAGGCAAAGGTCTATCCGGAATTTCGACAACTCAGTGAACGCGAAGCGCAATATCGCTTGCAGCACGACGTGCAAGTGGGCAAACGCCTGATTCGCACCGTGAGCAATTCGACCGAGTTTGAGGAAATTCGTGAGTTCATCCGCGGCGACGACTTCCGACGCATCAACTGGAAAGCCACTGCCCGCCGCCAACAGGTGATGGTGAACCATTTCGACGACGAACGCTCGCAGATGGTCTACACCGTGGTGGACTACGGCCGACACATGCAGCGACGCTTCGACGATATGACGCTGGTGGACCACGCCGTCAACGCAGCGCTCCAACTCTCGTTCACGGCGATGAACAACGATGACTTGGCCGGCCTCGTGACCTTCGGACACGACGCGCCGGTGGTGGTGCCGCCGCGCAAAAGCGCCAAGCAACTGGGGCTCATTCTCGAGCAGCTCTATCACCTCGAACCGCGCTATGCCGAAAGCGACTTCTCGCAGTTGGCCTCTGTTCTCGCCGCGCGCGCGCTGCGCCACGCACTGATGGTGCTCTTCACCGACTTTCTCACCGAAGACGCCTTCCGCCGACAGCTGCCCCACCTGCAACGCATCGCCCGCAAGCACGCTTTGGTAGTGGTGTTCTTCGAAGACGCCGAACTCACGGCCTATACCGCCGCACTGCCCGAGCGCGCGAACATGTCCGAGCGCGTGTCGCACGCCTTGGCCGCCGAACTCGCGCTGCAAAAGCAGCAGATGGTCGACCTACTCCGCCGTAACGGCATTCACGCCCTCTGCACGCGACCCGAACAGCTCACGGGTAACGTGGTGCGCAAGTACTTTGCCCTCAAAAAGCGCGGGGCGTGGTAAGGGCTTCGGCCGACCATACCCCGATCGATGCGCACATCGCATGATGATGAACCACTCCTCTTTTATATTATAAGGCACCTCTTTGCTGTCCTCTGCGCGCCTGAACGCATTTTTGCCCCTCGGCAAAGACAAAACTGTCGGTTGTCAGACAGAATGGTACAAAAATTGGGGCAAAGGCTTGGTGCATAGCGAAAAACGTCGTATTTTTGCGGCAATTCGCGTTCACTTCTGCGCGAACATAACTTTCTAATTCATATCACCATGTATTTAGACTCTGCAAAAAAGAGTGAGATCTTTGGACAATACGGAAAGTCTAACACGGACACCGGTTCCGCTGAGAGCCAGGTTGCCTTGTTTTCATACCGTATCTCCCACCTGACGGAACACATGAGAGCCAACCGTAAAGATCATACGACTGAACGTGCTCTCGTGAAGCTCGTAGGTAAGCGCCGCGCCCTGCTCAACTACCTCAAAGACCGCGACATCGAGCGCTATCGCGCCATCGTCAAGGCATTGGGTCTGCGCAAATAAGCCAAAGCCTCACAGTGATGCCACCGCGTCGGCGGCGGCGCACAACGAAAACACTCCCATGGTTCGTCAGAACTGTGGGAGTTTTGCTTTTACCGCGATTTATTCGTACATTTGCTTCACACACTTTTTCACTGCAACGCCCATGAAGTTCAAATTCCATATCAATAACCGGCTCAATCTCCTGCTCGTTTGCGTGGCAAGTACCCTCTGCCTGCTCCTCGCCCTGCCCAGAGACTCGAAAGCCGGCTACGACTATGAGGTGGGGAAGCCTTGGAACTATGCGCCACTCATCGCCGAGTTCGAATTTCCTATCTATAAATCGGCCGAACAGCTCGCTGCCGAGCGCGACAGTGCCCTCCGCACCTTCTATCCCTACTATAATAGCCACGAAGCTGTGGCGCAGCAGCAAGTACGCAACTTCGCCGCCGACCGCGCCGCGGGACATTTCGCAGGAGTCCCCGACGCCTACATCACCTATGCCATGCGCACGCTTCAAGGGGTCTATGCCGCCGGCGTAATCAGCAGCGAATCGATGAGTCGGCTCACGGCTTCGGGCACTTGCGGCGTGCGGGTGGTGAACAGCACGAACGCCGTGACGCGCGATCTGGGCACGATTTTCTCGCCCCGCACCGCTTATGAGCACATCATGGACGACGAGCACTACTCGCGCGACCTCCTCTCGCGACTCAATCTCCATAAATACTTGGAAGCCAACCTCGTCTACGATAGTGTCAAGACCCAGCAGGGCAAAGCCGAGTTACTTTCGGGCATCTCGGGCAGCACCGGACTCGTGCTCCGCGGCGAGCGCATCATCGACCGCGGTGAGCGCGTGAATCTTCGCCAAAAAGCCATTCTCGACTCCTTGCGCCGCGAAAGTGAGCGCCGAAAAGAGGACGTAGACAACGAGCGCATCATCCTTTTCGGCCGCTTTGGACTCATTGCCGCCTTCATGGCACTGCTGGTCATCTACCTCCGCATGTTCCGGCGCGACCTTTACCAGTCGCCCCACACGGTCTATCTCATTTTCTCCGTCGTCACCATCTTCCCCCTCCTCACTTATCTCCTTTGCACCTATAAGTTTTTCTCGGTCTACATCATCCCCTTCGCCATGCTCCCCATCGTGCTGCGCGTCTTCACCGACACCCGCACGGCTTTCATGTCGCATCTCACGATGGTGCTCTTGGCCTCCATACCGCTCCACACACAATACCAGTTCATCCTCTCACAACTCCTCGCGGGCTTGGTGGGTATCTATTGCATCAAGGATCTTACCGAACGCTCGCAGATCTTCCTCACCTCGCTCATCGTGACGGTCTGCACGTTGGCCTTCGGTTTGATGTTCGAACTGGCGCAAAGCGGGAGTCTCTCGGGGATGGATCGTTCGTGGTTCCGCGACATCGTCATCTCGGGCGTGGCGCTCCTCTTCACCTACCCCCTGTTGTATCTCATCGAGCAGGCCTTTGGCTTCACTTCGAGCGTGACGCTCATCGAACTCAACAACACCAATTCGCCCATCATCCGGCGTTTGGCCAAAGAATCCCAAGGCACGTTCATCCACTCCATTCAGGTGGGCAACCTTGCCGCGGAGGTGGCGGCGAGAATCGGCGCAAAGGTGCAACTTGTCCGCACCGGCGCCCTCTATCACGACATCGGCAAACTCACCAATCCCGGCTTTTTCACCGAAAATCAGGCCGGCTACAATCCCCACGACAAATTGACCGAAGAAGAGTCGGCCGAAATCATCATTTCTCACGTCACCAAGGGCGTTGAACTCGCCGATAAGCACCGACTCCCCAAAGGTGATCAAAGATTTCATCCTCACTCACCACGGCACCTCGATGGTGCGCTACTTCTATGTCCAAGCGGTGAACAAATACGGGGAGGAAAAGGTAGACAAAGCCAAATTCACTTATCCCGGCCCCAATCCTTTCACGCGCGAACAGGCCATTCTCATGATGTCCGACGCCGTCGAAGCCTCGTCGCGCAGCTTGAAAGAGTACACCACCGAGGCCATTACCGATTTGGTCAACCGCATCATCGACGGACAGGGTGGCCAACGGCGCGTTTGTCAACTGCCCCATCACCTTCCGCGACATCTCCGAGGCGAAACAAACCTTCATCGACAGCCTGCAAGTCATCTACCACACGCGCGTCTCCTACCCCGAAATCAAACAACCCAAGGACAACCCCGAACAGCCCAAACTCGGACTCTTCGGACACATGCAACCGCGTCCTCGACAATAACTTGCGCGCGAAATTCCGCCTCGAAACGAAAAAAATCCCCGAACGCTTTCTACAGCGTTCGGGGATTTCTTTTGTCTTGCGTTCTGCACCGGCTACCAACTGCTGCACATCGGAACGACGCACAGGGGCGAGGAGAGCGAGCATAGGGCGGGGACTTAGTATTGGAACACACTGTGCCCCATAAACTCGCGCAGGAGCGAAGTGGGCGGCACGGCATCGAGCGGCATCGGCGTGAAATAGGAAATGAATTTCCGCAGGCGGTAGGCTTCCGAATACTCTTCGGCGCACTCCGGCACCATCTCCAAGAGCGGCAAAGCCTGTGCGCGCAGCGCCGACAGCTCATAGATGAGCGCGGTGTTGAACATTGCATCGGCTTCCTCTTGGAAGGGAAAAATCCATTTCTCCTCGCCCGCCGTCACCGATGGGCAGCGGCGAATCACTTCCTGCGGCAAATAACCGCGATATTTGAAGTCGCGACAGATGCGGCGAATCAAACGCGTGTCGGTCGTGGGGATATAGTTGTGATCGTCGAGCGAGATCGTCGTCAGCGCCGAAGCATAGATCTTATATTTCGCCTCGTCGGGAATTTTCTCGCTGAGTTGCGGGTTGAGGGCGTGGTTGCCTTCGAGAATCAAGATGGTGTCGGGCTGCAAACGCAGGCGGCGACCGCTCGGCACGCTCATTCCCGTCGGGAAGTCGTAGCGCGGCAGTTCCACCTCCTCGCCTACGAGCAGGCGGTTCATCTGATCGTTGAACAACGGCAGGTTGAGCGCCTCGATGTGCTCAAAGTCGTAGTCACCCGTCTCGTCGAGCGGCGTGAGCGTGCGATCCACGAAATAGTTGTCGAGCGAAATCGACACCGGCTTCTTGCCACACGCCATCAGTTGCACACTCAGGCGCTTGGCGAAGGTCGTTTTGCCCGACGACGAGGGGCCGGCGATGAGCACCACACGCAGGGCATCGTGCGAAGCGATGTGGTCGGCGATCTGCGCAATCTGCTTTTCCTGCAATGCCTCGGCCACATTCACCAAATCGTTGGTACGGCCGTCGCGAATCAGCGTGTTGAGTTCGCCCACCGTCGTGCAACCCAAAATCTCTTGTCGGCGGTGTTGTTCTTGAAACACGGCAAACATCTTGTGCTGCTCCGTCATCGGGCGCAGACGCTCGGGATGTTCCGAATCAGGCACGCGCAACAGCAGTCCTTCGCCGAAGGGCACGAGGTCGAACACCGTGAGTTGACCGGTGCGCAAGAGCAGTGCCGAGTAGAAGTAGTCCACCGTATCGCCGAGGGTGTAGTAATGCGTGTAGAGGTCGCCGATGCTCTCGAGCAAGAGTACCTTGCGCGTGAACCCTTGGCGACGGAACACCTCAATGGCGTCGGTGGTGTGCGCCGTGACGCGGCGGAAGGGCAGATCGCTCGCCACGATTTCGGCCATGCGACGGCGCAGGCGCTCGGGCACCTCGGGCGTGATGCCGCCGGGCAGCGCAAGGCGACAAAGTATCCCCCGGCCACGGGTGTGCCGATGCGCAGTTCGGCCTCGGGATAGAGGTCGCGCACGGCTTTGTAGAGCACAAAGAAGAGGCTGCGCGTGTAGGTGCGCAGTCCGGAAGGCGAAGCGAGGGTGAGATATTCGAGGTCGCGCGAGTCGTTGATCGTGTAGTGCAGCCCTTCGACGCGGTTGTTCACCTTACAGCTCGTCACACAGCACGGCAAGTTCAGATCGAGCGTCTCATACACCTCTTCGAGCGTCGCACCCTTCGGCACATCGTGATACCGGCCGTCGTTCTTGCAATAGATGCGAATGGATTTCATGAGTCTGCTCTGCTTATCAATTGATTTAATTCTGGAATTGTGATTGCTTTGAAGTGCTTCTTTCCACCCCATTTTGCTCTCGCAAACCAACTGCGTGCCTTTGGTTGCACTTGCTTGTTGAATACGAAATAAACAATAGGATGCAATTTTCCGCAGCCGGAAAGGATGTTCTTTGAGCAACTTACCTTCTCTTCAAGTTTTGTCGGTGACAAATTATCGGCCTTCACATAGTTCAATCTGAGTTCAACCAGAACTAATTCTGAGATTTTACCTGAAAAAATACCGATCACCGCATCGACTGTGGGGTTGTGAATCCCCTTTTTCAGCCCTTTCTCGTAGGCATCCAAATCGATACAACACATTGCGTCGGGAAAGGCATTCGCCGGTCCGCCCTCATGCTTCACCAACGCATTGAAATTCACGAGATACGGCGAGAATTGAGGGAGACGCTCAATGGGTTCATTCGTCCATGTCATTTGTTCTGCCATATTCTTCTATTCGATCTAATGCGATATTGAAAGAATCAAAGATGGGTTCTATGTCCGTGCCCGTCGAGATAAAGTCGAATTGGTGTTTGTTCTCTTCACTGCGCTTGGCAATGTAGAAATTCAGCTTTTCGCCCAGTTCCTCTTTTTCTCCGATGGACTGCAAGGCAGCGACCATATCGGGATCATGCGACGCCAAAAGAATTTTTACACCCACCTGCTTGTGTAGGTGCACCAGGATGCGCGCAAACTCCACCACCCACTTCGGATGCAAATGCACCTCGGGTTCATCGATAACCAAAATCGTTTCGGGAGTAATATACCCGTTCTCTATCAAGCGATATAGATAAGCAAAGGTCTTTAATCCTGTGGCGGCATCTTCAATGGGAATATCGATTTCCTTATCAGCAGACACATAACGCAATTTAAGTATCCCCAGATCTTCTTCCTCCTTGATACTGCCACCCATTATTGCTTTCACTTCATCAAGAAGTACTTCCGGTACATTCGCTACTTCTGAATCTTTTACCATTTTCCACCTTAGATCAATCCAAATTCTATTGTTATCGTCATGATCCAGGAATAAAGGGGAATTTACATATAGGGAGCTTTTCAAGTAATAAGGCTGCAGTACTTTCTCCTCACTAAGCAAGTCAATGTCATCTTCTTTGAGTTGGATTTGTTTTGAACTTACCTTTTCCTTGTATCTGTAGCGGATTCCATCAAAGAAGACATCACCGGGTCTGTTCGCCATATAGGATTTGAAACGCTCTTCCAATTTAGCGTATCCTTCCATCAAAGCTGTACGCCACTTATCGATGAAAGCATGAAGATCTTGCCCCATGATATCTGGCAAATCTACACTTCGAATAATTCTTTCTAAGACTAACTCCTTACCTTTTTTCTCTTGTAAAGAAGAAAGCTCGGTGAAAAAACTATCCAAGAAACGAACCACATGATAATGAACAATCTCAAACGCAGTTTCGGGGACGTACAAAACGCTGTCTATGATTTTTGGATAAATAATAAAATCACGCCTTTTATCATAAGACATCCCAAAATCCGAAGAGATACGATCCATCGGAGGCAACAACTCAATGACTTCTCTTTTGAAAGCGGAGAAAACATAACTATCGTATTCCTCCAGCCCATTTACGATGTAGTAAAGCAACCTTCCAATCGTGCTTTTCCCACAGCCGTTTTCGCCGGTCAGGACAGTTATCCCATTCAGCGCGATGTCAGCGTGATGAATCGCTCTGTAATTTCGAACACTAAGAGTATGTTTGTGCATAAGATTTCTAACGATGGAGCAACTACAAGATGATCTACGCTCAGTGGGTCTCACTGAGCGTATTTTTATTCCTCGCCCTTGAAGAGGGGATCCCAAGCGGGAAGGAGGGTGGGTTTCTGTTCGAGCAGGCGCAGGGTGGCGGCGGGCACATATTTCTTGTCCACCACCAAGCGGAAGGTGTATTCGTCAAACCAAGCGTCGGTCATGATCAAGTGGCCGCCCACACCGTTGGTCGGGCCCCACGAGTTCTCCACCTTCCACTTGCGCGGTTTGCCGTCTTTGTCCAGATCCACGGCGCAGAGCGTCATGGCGTGGCTCGAAGCCGAAGCGAAGGTGCGGATGCGGTCGGCCTTCGTCATGGGGAAGGTCGTGTCGAAGAGATCGCCGTAGTCGAAATTGTCGAGCGAGAGGATGCCCGTCTTGCGATTGTAGAACTTACCCACGTCGCAGGAGTAGTACATGCGCGTGCTGTCCTTGATCGAGGCGATGGCCATCTGTTTGATCTCGTCCATCGGCAGGTTGATGTACGTCCAGTTGTGGCCGTCGTAGGTGTGGCGATCGAGATCGATGGTGTAGGTTTTGTGATAGGGGCGCGAAGGGTCGTTCATGAGCATGACGTAGCTCGAAAGGTCGCGACCCACGAAGCGATCGTAGAACGAACGCGGGGTGTAGCGCTCGGTGCTCACGGGCTTGCCGTCCTTGTCGCGCAGCGTCCAGGTGAATTCTGTCGGGGGCGTGCCGAGGCAGGCGGTGAGAATGCGGTAGATGGTCGAGAGTTGGCGCGTCTTGCACTTTTGGAGCTTCGCGTCGCGCTCACCGGCGGCATAGGCCCTACGCAGTTCGAGCCCGTATTCGCGAAGTTTGAGGGCGAGCACACCGGCCATTTCGCGGGTGTTGTTGGCATTGTAGCTTTCGGGCATCACCTCCGAGGGCACCACGCCGTATTTGCTCACCACGTCCTGCACGCCGGTGAAGGTACCGCCGTCGGAAATGGGATTTTTGAAGAGCCACTCCACCGTCTTGTCGTCCATGGGGCGGGCGGCGTAGTCGATGATCGACTGCAAGAAGAGGTTGGCTTTCTCCAACTGATCGTAGAACGAGTTGTAGCTCTGCGAGAACTCGAACTTGGCGAGTTGGCGCTCCTTGATCACTTGGGCGCGCATCACGTTGAGCCCCGTGAACAGCCAGCAGCGACCCGACGATTGTTGGTCGGTGATGCCCTTCGAGGGGGCTTCGTTCGAGAAATAGGTGTCGGCCACTTCGGCGGCGTTGTTGCGCGTGGCCAGTGCGCCCACACCTTGGGTGACGAGGGCGTTTTGCAGCGCGCGAGCCGAGGCGCCTTGGGGCACTTCGCGACGGAAATTTTCGAGCATTTCGCCGCTGATGGCGCCGCGTTGAGCCACGGCCGGAAGGGCCAAGGCAGCGGTGATGCAGAGGGTGGCTAAGGGATGGGGCATAGGAACGAGAGTTGGAGGTTGATGCGTTTTGAAAAACTATGGGAAAGGCGCGCGCCGATTGTCCACGATGGCGAGAGGCGACGAGCCGAGGGCGAGGCGACTTACTGCCGAAGGGACAGCATGCCGACAAGCCCGGGGGGGAGCATGGAGAAGGGAAGCCGATGGGTGCTATGCAATCGGGCGAACCGAGAAGCGTTTGACCGGCGAATGGGGCAAAAGGCTCAGAGCCAGCCTTCGCTTTTGTACCAAGCGACGGCTTCTTTCACACCGGCGGCGAGTGTCCACTGCGGGGCGAAACCCAGATCGCGGCGCGCGGGTTCGATGTCGCACAACCAGTTGCGCTGGCGCAGCAGGCGGAACTTGTCGAGGTTGAGCGTCGGGGGCATTGTGCCCTTGCGGCCGAAGAGGCGGTAGCAGGCGCTGCCCAAGGCACACACGCCGTGCAGGAACCACTCGGGAGCGGTGATGCGCAACACGCCGCGCACGCCCATTTCGCTTTGCAGCAGGCGGCCGAACTCGCGGCTGTCGTAGCTGCCGCCGTCGCTCAGGAAGTAGGCACGGCCGCGCTCGCCGCGCGTGAGGGCGGCATAGCAAGCGTCGACGAGGTCGCGCACGTAGATGAACGTGAGGCGTTGCGGACGATAGCCCACGGCGAAGTCGATGTGCTTGCGGATGCTGTCGGCCATGAGGAAATAGTCGCGCTCACGAGGGCCGTAGACACCGGTGGGGCGCAGGATGACGTAGTCCAAACCCTCCACGCCGGCAAGGGCTTCTTCGGCTTCGAGTTTCGAGCGGCCGTAGTCGGTGTTGGGCACCGGGCGGTCGTTGTCACTGATGGGGCGATAGGGTGCAGCGGCGGCTGCGGCCGAATCGGGATCGGCAGCGGGTCCCATGACCGAGGTGAGGACACGAAGACGAAGCGACCGCGCAGCAGGTTCAACTCGAGGAGCGTGCGCGCCAAGCGCAGCGTGCCTGCCGTGTTGGTGCGGCGAAAGGCTTCGAGGTTGGCGGCCTTGGTGGCACCGGCGGCGTGAATCACGCAGTCGAAGGCACCGTGTGCCGAGAGTTGCCGGCGCAGTTCGGCATCGTCGCCGAGATTCAGCTCGATGAAGCGAATGCGGGGGTCGGTGAGATAGCGGCGCGAACTGGTGGCGCGGAGAGCCGCCCACACTTCGTGGCCGTGTTCCAAACCGTGCTCGACGAGAAACGAACCGACGAAACCGGAGGCACCGGTGATGAGGATTTTCATAATGCTGCGGGTTTGAGCGTTCGCCCTGTGTCGAGGGCAAACGAGTGTTTTGCAAAGTTAGGCATTTCGCGCCGTTCCGCCAAATCGAAACGCGGGCAAATCAAGGCGGCAAAAAGCCGAGAAAAAAACACGGGAGGTTTTGAAAGATAGTGCCCCGATTGTGGCGAAAAAAACAGGGACATTTTTTTGAATGAAACACGCGACGTTTCGAGGCATTTTTTGCGTCCGTCGCGCGGAGCGTTTGGCGTCGGGGGAACGGGATATTTGGCACGGTTTTCGTCCTCCGTCGGCAACGGGTCGAAAAGCCACGGCCTTCCCTTCTCCTTCCGCTCCGCCACCCCCTTAAATGCTGCTGCGCTGTCTCCCTTCCCCCTACGCCGCTGCCCCCTCTCCTGTCGCTGCCCGAACTCCTCTCCCGCACTCGCGTGCTTTTTGGGCTTCGCCCCTCCCCTTCCCACTCAGGGGAGGGGCTTTGGGAGTAGGGGCCTTTTTTATTTTTTTTGGGGTTTTGTTTTCCCTTCTCTCTGTTCTTACTGTTCTATTTGTTTGCGGCTCTCGCCACAAGGCCTGTGCATTTGTACACACTGCCGCATTTTTGCCTCATGGGGGCAGATTTCAGTCGCCGGCGTGACGATTGCGCGGGAAGTGTTCGAGCACCTGCCGGCGCAGATAGGCACTGTCGAGATGGGTGTAGATTTCGGTGGTGCCGATGTCCTCATGCCCGAGCATGGCTTGGATGGCGGGCAACGAGGCACCGCCCTCGAGCAGATGGGTGGCAAAGGTGTGGCGGAAGGTGTGGGGCGATACGCTCTTGTCGATGCCGGCGGCGGCCACGTGCTGCTTGATGTTGTGAAACACCGTGACGCGCGAAAGCCGACGACCGCGGCGTGCCGAGACAAACAGCACATCCTCGTCTTCGGGTTTCACGGCGATATCGGCGCGGGCATCGAGCCAGTTGTGAACTTCGTGCATTGCACGCGGCGAAATGGGGACGACGCGCTGCTTGTCGCCCTTGCCGATGACGCGCACAAAGCCTTCGTCGAAAAAAAGATCGGAGAGGCGCAGCGCACACACCTCGCTCACGCGCAGACCGCAGCTGTAGAGCAGTTCGATCAGGCAGCGATCGCGCTGCCCCTCGACGGTGGAGAGGTCGATCGCATCGAGAATACGTTCCACTTCTTCGAGCGTGAGCACCTCGGGCAGGTGCTTGGGTTGTCGCGGCGTTTCGAGGAGTTCGGTGGGGTCTTGCCCCAAATATCCGTCGATTTGCAGATAGCGGTAGAAGGAGCGCACACTGCTGATCATGCGTGCCATGGAACTGGCGGCAATGCCGGCTTCAAAAAGGTGCTGCACGTAGTCTTCGAGCAGGGACAAATCGACATCGAGCGCATCGACGTGGCGCGCGCCGGCATAGTCGAGAAAACGGCGCAAATCGCGGCCGTAAGCCTCACGGGTATTGGCAGAAAGACCTTGCTCGAGCAGGAGGTATTGTTCGTAGTGTTGGAGCAGTTCGGTGTTCATCGGCAGGCTTCACAAGTTTTGGACAACGCGGTTTGCACACGTCATCGAGATTTCGTATTTTTGCGCGCAAATGTACGAAGAATAATCTGTCGATTCAAGCCGATCGGCGCGTTTTCTCCTCCGCGCGCTCGTCTGCCGAAGGCGAGCGTTTTCGTTTTGTGGAGAAAACCCTGACGAGCGGCGATGATTCGACGGGAAAACACCCTCCCTCTGTTTATGTCTGCCTTGCCTCGCGTGTTGGTGCTCAACGGACCCAACCTCAATTTTCTCGGGCGCCGCGAACCGCAAATCTACGGTCGCACGACGCTGACGGATGTCATCGACGAACTGCGCCGCCGCTACGCCGGTGTGCTGGACATCGACCATTTGCAGAGCAACCACGAGGGGGTGCTCATCGATCGCCTGCAGGCCGCGGCCGACGAAGCCGACTTGCTCGGCGTGGTGCTCAACGCGGGAGCATTCACCCACACCTCGGTGGCGCTCCGCGACGCGGTGAGCAGCATTGCCCCTCTACCGGTGGTGGAGGTGCACCTGTCGAATGTGCAGGCGCGCGAAACCTTCAGACATCAATCGCTCATCGCTCCGGTTTGCTGCGGCATCGTGGCCGGTTTCGGCACTGACAGCTACCGCCTCGCCGTGGAGGCCTTGAGAAAAAAGTGAACGAGTAGAAAATGAGTAAACGGGGGAAGGAGTAAACAGCGTAAACGAGAGATTTACGCTCCGGACAGTTCCTCGCGTAGACGAGTTTCGCGTACACTTGTCTACGAAACGCCCAACCGCTTACTCGTACACCCGTCCACAAACCTCCCAAAACCCAACTCGACATCACCACGCGTCTACTCGTAAACCGGTATACCCGTCTACGAAACGCCCAATAGACGCCCGAACATAGACCTATTCCCCAATGAAGAAACTCCTCATAGAAACCTACGGCTGCCAAATGAACGTGGCCGACTCCGAAGTCGTGGCCAGCGTGATGAAGATGGCCGGCTACGAACCCTGCGAAACCCTCGACGAAGCCGACGCCGTGTTTCTCAACACCTGTTCCGTGCGCGACAACGCCGAGCAGAAAATCATTCACCGCCTCGAAGCCCTCCACGCCCTGCGCAAGAAAGGACGCTCACTCATCTTGGGTGTGCTCGGTTGCATGGCCGAACGCGTCAAAGACGACCTCCTCGCCAAGCACCATGCCGACCTCGTGGCCGGCCCCGACGCCTATCTCTCCCTCCCCGACCTCATTGCGCAGGCCGAAGTGGGACAAAAGGCCATCAACATCGACCTCTCGCTCACCGAAACCTACGGCGACGTGATGCCCGAACGCTTCTGCGGATCGAAAATCTCCGGTTTCGTGAGCATCACCCGCGGTTGCAACAACTTCTGCCACTACTGCATCGTGCCCTACACCCGCGGTCGCGAACGCAGCCGCGATGTGCAGAGCATCATCAACGAGTGTATCGACCTCGAAAAGCGCGGTTTCAAGGAAGTGACGCTCTTGGGGCAAAACGTGAACTCCTACAAGGCGCGCCGCAACGCCACCGGCGAGACCGAGCGCCCCACCACCGCCATAGACGAAGAGGCCGCACGCGATGCCGCCATCGCCGCCCAACACATCTGCTCCACCGAGGACGAGGCGGACGCCAACCCCGATTTTGTATTCTTCCCCGAATTGCTCCGCACCGTGGCACGCGCTGTGCCGAGCATGCGCATCCGCTTCTCCACGCCGCACCCCAAGGACATGAGCGACGCCACCCTACGCGTCATCGCCGAGGAGCCCAATGTGTGCCGACACATCCACCTGCCTGTGCAGAGCGGTAGCGACGCGGTGCTCAAACGCATGAACCGCAAATACGACCGCGAGTGGTATTGGGGTCGCGTCGAGGCCATCCGCCGACTGGTGACCGACTGTGCCATCACCACCGACATCTTCGCCGGCTACTGCGGCGAGACGGAGGAGGACCACGCCGAGAGCCTGGACATGATGCGCCGCGTGGGCTACGATTCGTCCTTCATGTTCAAGTATTCCGAGCGCCCCGGCACCTACGCTTCAAAGCGATTGCCCGACGATGTGCCCGAGGAGGTGAAACTGCGCCGACTCAACGAACTGATTGCGCTGCAAAACGAACTTTCGCTCACCGCCAACCGCGCATGGGTGGGTCGCGAAGCGGAGATTCTCATCGAGGGCGTGAGCAAACGCAGCCGCGAGGAACTCTTCGGTCGCACCGAACAGAACAAGGTGGTGATCATTGCTCGCGGCGACCGCCGCATCGGACAGACGGTGCGCGTGCGCATCACCGACGCTTCCAGCGCCACGCTCAAAGGCGAGGTGGTGGAGGATTGAGGATGAGCAAAATGTAGTAGCTGTAACTGAGACATTATTGCTTGAACGACACCAAAGAATAAAGTCAGATGGAGTATATTGATTTTAGAAAATTAATTGATGCGCTGACCGCTAAGCCCAAAGAAACCGAGTGGTTAGAGTTCAAGCATAATTTTCATACAAAGGAAGAAATAGGCATAAGAATCTCTGCCTTATCCAACAGTGCCTATTTAAGCAATATGCCATTTGGCTATATTGTGTTTGGGATTGATGATGAAAGTCATGACGTGGTCGGCACAAATCTATACGGCAAACAGAAAATGGTAGGCAACGAAGATCTCGAATCTTGGTTGTCTACTCGCTTAAATCCTCGTATAGACTTCGAAATCATTGATGACTTTGACTACGAAGACAAGGGACACATCTGCATCTTCAAGATTCCTGCCACAACCAACCGGCCTGTAAGTTTTTTGCATGAAAAATATATTCGAGTCGGCACAACGACTCGGAAACTCAAGGACTATCCGGCCAAGGAGGCCAAGATTTGGAAAGGCCATGAGAAGCCTTTGGAAAAGATCATCTTGAAAAAAGCTTTGTCCCCTCAAGATGTTCTCTCTAAACTTAGCGCCGAGACTTATTTTGATATGATGCATTTGCCTCTTCCTCAAAATACAAAGGGAATCTTGGAAAGATTTCTATCCGAGAATCTAATTGTGGAAGATGAAATGGGCTATGGCATCACAGAACTCGGAGCCATTTTGTTTGCCAAACACTTGTCAGACTTCGATGGCCTAAAGCGTAAAATGGTTCGAGTCATTGTCTACAAAGGCAAGAACAAAATAGAGACAATTCGAGAGCAATCTTTCGACAAAGGCTACGCCATCGTTTTTGAAGAAATGCTTGCATGGATAAATAGTCAGATTCCTGCCAATGAGGAAATCGGTATTGCACTAAGAAAAGAGGTGCGTATGTATCCGGAAATAGCCATCCGCGAATTGGCAGCCAACATGATAATCCATCAAGATTTCTCCGAACAAGGATTTCCAATGATTGAAATTTACACTGATCGCATCGAATTTTCCAATCCTGGACAACCGCTGATTAGTGTAGAGCGATTTATCGACGAATATCAGTCAAGAAATGATTCGCTTGCCGACATTATGCGTAGAATGGGCATCTGTGAGGAAAAAGGAAGTGGTATGGATAAAATTGTGACTTATATAGAGCTGTATCAATTGCCTCCTGTTCGTTTCCAAATCGATGAGAAACGAACCTCTGCAACCGTATTCTCCTATCGAAAGTTTGCAGACTTAGAAAAATATGAAAGAGTAACAGCCTGCTATCAACATGCTTGCCTTAAATATGTGTCCAATGAAAAGATGAATAACCAATCACTTCGCGCACGCCTGGGTATCGAGGACAAGAATTATCCCATGGCATCGAGAATCATTAAGGACACCTTAGAAGCAAAATTGATAAAGGAGGAAAAAACAGAGGGAGGAAATAGACACAATTATGTTCCATATTGGGCATAAATCATGTAACTACCATGTAACTGAGCAGACCAAACAAGCCATATTGTGAATGCTAATTCCCTTATAAACAGCGCATATCGTATACATCAGCCATGTAACCGGCATGTAACTGGCCCCTGTGAAACCCTTATCGGGACACAAGAAGGAGAACAAACTTTCTTTTCAACTCCCCATTATTTATTTCGGCTCAATAACCGACCAACGCCCCGTTTCCCAAGTATGGAAACGGGGCGTTATTGTGCGTGATGATGCCCGAAAGGGCGGAAGGTGTCAGACGTAGGTGCGCACTTCGCGCTCGCCGC
>BNJT01000331.1_pt1 | contig 84461 bp, 140 predicted proteins | sample 8540491 | NCBI WGS metagenome assembly BNJT01 (sample SAMD00202455, study PRJDB9452) | human saliva metagenome | host: Homo sapiens | reverse complement strand
GGATGGGATAACTCAAGCGGTGAGTGGAGATATCTGGACAATGCCAATAACGCAGTGTCTGAGGCTTGGAGAAAGTCGGGTGACGCATGGTATTATCTGGGTGATGACGGCAACATGGTAAAAGATTCAATTGTTACCGTAGGTGACGGCATTTATTATTTGAATGCTGACGGTGTAATGGCGGCTAATCGTTGGGTTCTTGCAAAAGATATCGACGATAATGATGCATGGTATTACTTCGGTGCCGACGGAAAAGCGTACAAGGGCAAAGACGGAAGAGTATACACTCGTGAAATTAACGGAAAGAGATATCTTTTTGATGAAGAAGGAGTAATGCTTACAGGATTCTTCGATGCAGAGGGCAATGCGGTAGAAGATGACAATCCGTTTAAGAGTGCGAAATACTACTTCGGTGATGACGGAGCAATGTATGCGGATCAGTGGTTGCTTTATTCACAGGTAGGAGAGAATCCGGGGTATTCAGAGCTTGGACAGAGAAACTACAGTGAGTATGATGAGATGTGGCTGTACTTCGGGGCTAACGGAAGAAAGTACGCTGCAAGCAGTACAGATCAGTCAAAGCAGAGAGAGATAAACGGTAAGGCATACCTGTTTGATGAGAACGGTGTAATGATACCTCAGCTTTCCGTAACCAACGCAAACATAAGAGCTACAGCAAGTAACGCTAAAGTAAAATACGGTTCACTTGATGTTGACGGTGAGCTTAAAGACGATTACTGGACATTTACAGTACCTAATGAAGTAATGAGTCAGCATGATTATGATACAGAAGAGCACAGCTGGTTCAGAACAAAGAAAGACGGTAGTGTAATTAAAGATAAAAATAGCTACAGTACTTGGAAGAAGATATGCTTTCGATGAGATCGGACGTATGCAGACAGGTTTTGTAATTATGTTGGAAGATGATACATTCGGTATCAAATATGATGTAGATGAGTGGACAAAGGAAGACTTCCTTACAGACGCTCTCAACTCACCTATAGCTGCAATCGACAGAGGAAGCTTATATCTGTTCGGTACAGATGAGCTTAATGACGGTTCAATGATTACCGGTGAGGTTACAGTATCTCTTAGAGATACAAACGTTGTATTCGGTTTCAAAGACAACGGTAAGGCTATCGGAGCAAGATGCACACTTGCAAAAGAACGACGGTAAGTTCTACTTCAACGGATTAAGACTGGATGCTGATGCAAGCCTTAAGTACGGTATTCTTAAGGATACAAGAACAGGTCACGGCGAGTATGTAGTCGTGGACTCAAACGGTAAAGTAGTCAAAGGCACAAAGATTCTTAAGGACGGAGAGGGCAACTGGATAGTAGTTTCAAACTCAAAGTTCGTAGCAAGAGTAAGTGATAGTGACAGACCGAGAAAGAAGAACGGAAGATTCTATCACTACGATTCAAGTGCTGACAGACATGACAGATGGGGAGCGAAATCACATATGCCACAGACGGATTGAACAACTTGGACAGTGATTTTGTTCTCTTTGACAGATAGTTAGAGGAGAGGTATGAAGAAAAATAATTTAATAAAGCTGATTAAACAGTCAACTGCTGGACTGTTGACAGCTGCAATGGTGCTGACAGGGGCGCCGCTTGGTAATATGACAGCGATGGCGGCGACAGTGTTACAGCCGAATACTGCATTGAATCCGACCGGGTCAAACAGCCTTGTGAACAATGTTGGTGGTTGGGTCTACGGATCATCAAATACTACTGCATTTGTATATGGTAATTCAAACAATCATGCTGGCACAAATGCATATGATAATGGTGGTACAGATACATACACATTCAATGTCGGAGCAATTTTAAAGGATTCAGATAGGGAAAATACTTCAAGAGGGTATTATGGATCAGATGCATCAACAGGCGGTCCAAGTACTGAACCATCAATAAAGTCAGCTTTTAGTAATAACTGGTGGCACGGTTACTATGCGTTCGGTACACCATGGCGACTGAGAAGCAATATGGGTGCGGTAAATAATGCTACAAATCCTGTAGACCCTACCAACAGTTGGTCGGGAAATGAACCTACAAGTGCAAGCTTTACAGATGTAAGGCATCCGCTACATACCGGAGCAGGTCATTATGATGGTGAAGTTCAAGAAATTACAGACGGTGCCAAAAAGGTAGAACTTAGGCAGGAAGTAAAGCCTACAAAAGACGGCGGTATTGTTGTAGAGTATACTGCATATAACCCTACAACAAGTACTATAGATTTCATGGTAGGAAATGAAAGCGATACTATGATAGGTGGACAGGATGCTGTACCTATATTTGTAACACAAAATGGCCTTCACTTTCAAAACTCTAACGGAGATGGTGACTATGATAGTGACGGTTTCGGTACAGTATTTGATCTAAAGCCTACAGGTATAACCAATAGAGGTTCAGGAGATCCTTCTGAGACCAGATTTTGGGCAGGACACTGGCAATATACGGCAGGTGTTGCACATGATGACTGGGTTTTCTCACAGTCAAAGTATGGATACATAAATCCGGGAGACTCGGCAGCTGGCTTCAGTGCTTATTTTAACTTGCAACCCGGAGAGACTAAGACTGCGAGTTTTGAGCTTTCTATGCTTCCGGCAGTTATCTATGTAGATCCAAGTGCCACATCAAGCGGTAACGGATTTATGGGAACTCCTGTTAAGACTATTTCAGATGCTATGACCAGAATAAGTCAGCTCAGTTACACATCTAAGGCATATATCTATGTACAGGGAGATATTAACTTAGATGATACAGTTACTGTACCTACAGGTAAACAGGTAACTATTACTACAGCGGATTTTGACGGAGCGCCTTCAGGTGTTAACTACAATACTGTAGGTTATGTTGCATCTGAACCGACACCTTCAACCGGAAAGAAGAAGATTACTCGTAATCCTACAAAATCGGACCACTCTCCAAATACCGGTGCAATGTTTAAAGTGACAGATCCGGGTTCGGGTTTGGCATTCCAAAACATTACTGTAGACGGTAATGGAGCAAATGTTACAGCTGAATCACCCATAGTAGATGCTACAGCGGGAACGGTAAAAATGTTAAGTGATGCTACACTTACAAATAATAAAGTGAGTGGAGATGGAGCTTCTGCTATAAAAGTTGGTGGAAGTGCTGTGTTATCACTTGACGGAGATAATTCAAACATTACAAAGAACTTCTCTACAGGAAGCGGAAGTGCTGTAATGATAGATTCAAGTGCCGCTCATCCTGTAACTTTAAACAGAGGAGCAAGTATAACAGGTAATACAAGCGGTGAAGCGGCTACAGCTACAGCTCCAAGTGCCAAGAATCCTGCAACAGGTAAACTTCCGGGAACTGTAAAAAACGGAAACTTAAAGCTTGGTGCTAAACCTTTATGGGTAAAGAGCGGTGATAGGTATACCGGAAAAGTATGTATAAACTTAGACAGTGCAAATCTGCCACAGACAAGTGAGCAGGCTACATATATTGTGGATTATGAAGACAGAACTTCAGGCGGTGCATTGCCATATTCAACATCAAACTTTGATCCTGACGGAGACGGACAGCATATAGTAAATGCGACTACGGCGGATCCTGCAACCCCTGTTGGAGGTGCAACAGGAAATCAGATAGCAGGTGCTTTGTATTTAAAAACAGATATGTATGATCTCAGTGTGACATATCAGTTGCCTGACGGCGACTCTGCAAAGCTTTGCAAGTATGTCATGGCCGGGTGGAGGTACAAATCATGTTAATACAAACCCATACCTGGCTTTCACTGTCGGCAGGAAAAGAAATTGATCTTGCAATGCCTACAATAGCAGGTTATGCATATGGCAGCGTAGACGGAACACTTCCTGCAGGTATAACTAATACAAACGGCTCTATAACAGGTACAATGCCTACAGCCAATACAGATATTGTTATAAAAGCTTACAAAAAGAGGAAGTAAGATATAAGTTCGATTCAAATGGTGGAAACACTATAACTGATAAGACCGAACCGGTACAGTCCGGAGCATCTATATATAGCGGCAGACTTACCGACTCCTGTAAAACTTGGATTTGTATTTGCTGGATGGGAAAAATATAATGATGTTGACAATAGCGGTACATATACAACAGGTGATACCGATGCCGGAGCATTTACATCATTCCCAAGTCCCTCAAGTATAGGTACAGTTCTACTTTATGCTAAGTGGACACCTGATGCTACACAGTATCCGGTAACAAGAAGTCATAAAAATATGAACGCTACTTTGCCTTTGGACTTCGGTTCAGATATAACCAATCATTCAGTTACATCAAACGTATCTAAAACTCCGGTAGTAATTCCGGGATATGAGTACAATAATGTAACCGTAAATCCTGCAAGTATAGGAACAACCACAGGAAATACCGTAAATACAACAAACGGTAATGTTACTATAGGAAGAATGCCTCCAAGAGGAATAGGCATAAACTATAAATACAAAGTAGATCCGAGTGTAACTCAGCCGTTTACAATCAAACATGTAGATGCTGCAGGAAATAACTTGGTACCTCCGGTAGTTCAGCAAAGAAGAGCGGAACTACCGATAACTTCAACACCTGATACAACAATTACAGGATATACATACAGTACATTCAGTATTACACAGGGTGGAACTTCAAACTTGGTACCGGCTACAGCTACAACACTTGGTCAGTATATAATAGGCCTTGATCAGCCGGGAATGATAACTGCGAATAATACTGCAACAGGTGCGTTTAGAGGATTTATGCCGAACCAGGCTGTAACAATCGAATATAAGTATACAGCCGATGCGGGTATGAACCTTGTAAGAAGATATATTGACAGATTAAATAACAGAATCATTGCAAGTCAGGTAGATGCAATGAATCCGGGAGATACTGTAAATGCGTCAATACCTGCATTAGGAACTGTAGAAGGCGACAGACTTTACGGATATGCATGGGATGCATCATCAAGTGTTGATTTAAATCCTGCATCATCACTTATAGTAGCGGCAAACGGTACTTTAACAGGTACAATGCCACTTAGCGGAAACGGTATAAGAGCCGACTATAAGTTAAGCAGAGATGCTGCAAAGTGGAGAGATATCAACTTTGTAGTAGCCAATACACCTAATAACAGCGGTAGCATAGATGCATTACCGGCAGGAGCACCGACAAGCTTCTTGGCAAATGACGGAAGCACTGCAGGAAATACATATGCATATACATTTGATAAGTTAAAGAACGAGGGATATGTTCCAAGCGTTACACCAAACAGATACTATAAGTTTGACGGATGGTATCTTGACGCTGCGGCAACACAGCAGGTAAACGGAACAGATAAATTCCCTACAGTTTCACCTAATGCGCCGCTTACACTTTATGCTAAGTTTGTAGAAGACCCAAGTCAGTGGTTTGATATCAACTTCGCAGCAGGAAGCAACGGTTCAATATCAGCTCCTGCAACACTTCATGTACCATATGATTACACATGGAGCCAGGTAGCCGCATTACCGTCAGCATTATTGCCGACAGCACAGTTACCTACAGCTACACCTGTAGCAAACTACTTGTTTAAAGGCTGGAAGGATCCAAACGGTGCCTTCATGCAGGGAACAAGCACACTTACAAATCATGCAACATATACAGCATTCTTCAGCCAGGATCCAAATGTATTCGGTACTATCGGATCTATCACACCTACAGGCCGTATAGGAAATGACGGAAGCGGTGAGATAGTAATAGACGGTACAACACCGGGTAATGTATATGTAATAAGTGATCCTAACGGAAATATCGTAGCAGTGGTACCGGGAGATTCAACAGGAAACAGAACTGTAGTTCCAAACCTTATACCGGGAGCACACTACAATGTACAGGAAGGAAGCCCTGATACACAGGCAACTGTAGGTCAGCCGATTTCTTCTATAACAGGTACATCGGTATCAACACCACAGGATGTATATGTTCCGACAGTAGATAATAACTACAACATAGGATATGATCCTGAAAATGACGGTATGGCACAGATTATTATCAATCCGGCAGATCCTGACGCAGATTATGCGCTCATAGATGAGAACGGAAATGTAGTGCAGTATCCGGGAAGTGACAACGGATGGATGACTCCTGTAGGAAACAATCCTTCAACAGTTACTTTCAACAACTTAAATCCAAAATGAGACCTACACAGTAGTGGCAAGAAAGAAGGGCGATAGCTCAATTCCTAATCCGCTTACAAAGTTACCTGACGGAAATCAGATAATAGCAAATCCGGGAGATATGGCGGACGCACCTAAGTATGTAGTAGAAACAAAGGGCGGAAACGTAGTAACGGTAGGAACAACAAGTGTAGGGAAATGACACATACGATCAGGCAAAAAGCAGGAGAAGAAGTGGTAATCCATGCAGATCCTGTAGATGCAAACGGCAAGAACTTCCTTTACTGGCAGGTACTTGCAGGAAGAGCGGTAGGAGTCAGCGGAAATATAACACAGGCTGACTACTCATTCACTCTTTCAAATTCAAATATTGTACTTAAGGCTGTATACGAACCTACCAAGGTAGCGGGAGATGATGCGGATCTTACAGAGACAATAAGAGGTGGTAGTGTAGGAGAGTTTGGACTAACACCGGGTCAGATACCCGGACTTGCACATGATCTTACAACACCACTTGACAGATCACTTATCGGAGTGAACGGTGCAACAGTAGAATACAAGGTAGTATTTAACAAAAGAGATGCAAAAACCGAATGAGAAAAACAGCTGTAAAAGCCTGTTTCTATATCAGGGAGTTGATCATCCGGATGCACATACAACAGCATACGGACTTGATATCCAACTTGAAAGATATGTAAACGGAAGACTTGTAAATAACGGAATACTTGCAACAGCATCAAATGCAACAGTAGATGTTATAGCGCAGCTTCCTGCAGAAGATGTAGATCAGCTTGATTACCAGTTATTTGATGTGACACCTGACAGCTTAGGTAATATCAATCCTGTAGATATAACAATTACAACAGATGTAGCAAACAATGCGGGACTTCTTAAGTTCACAGGTAACTACGACATTCATATGTACTTGTTTATTCAAAGACATTTAAGGTAACATTTGTAGATAATAAGCCTGTACTTGATCATTTACACTTAAATGATACAAGCAGAAACTTCTATAAGAAGTTTAAGGTAAGAAGAAAAGAGAATGTAGAGGATGCTTACTACTCAAGTGATTATGCGGTAGTTACGGCATATGCACAAAAATGATGTAGCAAACGGACTTGTAACACCGTTTGAGGATATCTATGGTGTACAGTATGACTATGTTAACTGGTCAAAGAAGGAAGATAAGCTTTCAGTATATGACACAACAAGTCCTGTAACAAAGAGAACAATTGTTTATGCATACTATTCAGACAACAGAAAAGAAGTTGCAAAGGCAAGAGTAGATCTTGGTGATACTATAGAAGAAGCGAAGATCCTCACAGGAGACCCATACCTTAAGGTAGCAGAGGTAGCTGAAATAAATGAGGCTATAGCACATGCACTTGAGACACTTAGACAGGCAAGAGATCTTGTATCTCCTGACGGAACTACATATCTCAGACAGGCAAACTATGCAGAGCTTCAGCAGGCAATAGATGCACTTAGAAGACTTATTGACAAGTATTCAAAGATAGCAGCCGACAGAGCCGGAGACAGAAACAGAAGAACCGGCGGTGCCAGCGGTGGCGGTAACTCTTCATCAGGTAGAGGAAGTAGACTTTTTGACACCGGGAGAGAAGTCACAACAAAAATACAGCTATCAATGAAAACAGTAATGTAAGAGCATTCGTACTTGGTGTAGACGGTGCTTGGGAGACAAACCCTGTAACAGGCGGATGGTCATTCGTACTTAACGGTGGAACACCACTTAACGATATGTGGGGAATGATTACATTCAACGACAATACAGGTAAGAAGGTATCACGTTGGTATTACTTTGACGGACGCTCAACAATGGCAACAGGTTGGGTATATGACTCAAAGAACGGCAACTGGTATTATATGAACACAACACCGGGACCTGAGCTTGGCCAGATGGTATTAGGTTGGGTAAAGGATGAAAAGACAAATAAGTGGTATTACATGAATGATAATACAGGTATCCTTAAGACAGGATGGCATAAAGATCCGCAGGACGGAAGATGGTACTATCTGAATTCAAACGGTGAAATGCTTGTCGGATGGCAAAAGATTGACGGAAAGTGGTATTACTTTAATACCAATACTCCGCAAAATACTTATACATGGGATGCCAATGCTTTCAAGTGGAGCTACTTAAACAATAGTGTAAGACCATTTGGATCTATGTATGCGGGAGAGAAGACTCCTGACGGATATAATGTAGATACAAACGGTGCTTGGTACTAAGTGACGTAGGGAGAAAAAAATGAAAAGAAAAGACAATAAAAGCAAAAAAATAGTCGCCGTATTGTCTGCGGGTATGGCGATAGCCATGCTCGCACTCGGCAATGCCGGCGTATGCGGCAAATGGTGATATTACTTTTGATTTTAAGACTCTTAATTCTTCAGTTAAGTGGTTAAGTAATAAAACTATAAACGGGACACCGGGGAGCCGTATAAAAGGTAGCACCGGTTTGAACGGAATAGGTCTGGAAACAGGAACAACAGATTACTTTGTTTATATGCCTTTTTATAAGGTTGGTACAGGTTATGATTATAGCGACAGTACAAAGTTTGATGGTAAAAGTTGGAGCGATCTTGACTTAGACGGTTATAAGATTGGTGCTTGGTATAATGGACCTGGCGGTGTGTATTCACAGGAAATGCCAAGACTTGATCAGATAAATTATCCGTCAACAAGCAGTAAATACTATATGGGGATTGTTCCTGACACAAGTAAAAAATATAATATTAATGTTACTCATGTGCCTGCAAACAGTACGGTTTTTGTACCGGGAATTGACGGAAATACAAAGGGTAGCAAAAGCGGTAGTAATGCTATAAATGCGTTAACCTATTTTTCAGACCGATCCTATAACAGAGATAGGTGGATTTAAAGCTGTTAATACAGGATTAAATGATACAGTTACTATTGTAAATCCGGGAAGCAGCACAAGGACTCTTGCGGATACCAACTTTTCATATAGTAACGGTACTGTATCGGGAAATGCTATAAATAGAGATGTAAATATTGAGTACAAGTATGATATTGATACAAGTAAAGAGTTTACACTCAGTATTGAGGATAATATATATCAGGTTGATCCGAATACAAATATTGCGTCACTGGTTAGAAGCCAGGTAAGAAAGACTGTACATAAGCCTACAGGTTTTGATATCGGAACTCTCGGACTTGGTACGGATCCTACTATAACTGCAAGCGGTATGTATATGCTTGTAGGCTCTACGGTAGGAACTACGGCAGCGCCTACAGTTAAACTTAGTGCTACCGACGATCCGAAAGAAAAAGCTGAGATAAAGTATGTAAAGGATGCATCAGTACTTGCACAGGCAGGAAAAAACTATTCTGATCTGAATAAGTATTTGATTCATAATACAAAGGATGCAAGTAAGGGATTGCCTGGTGGTCAGACCCCTACAGGAGTTGATCCAAATGAGATTAAGTTGGATGCATCCAATAACATCATCGGACATATGCCGAACCAGGGTGTAACTGTTACATATAACTATGTTCTAAATCCTAACTTCAGAACACATATAAATGTAATATACCAGGATGCTGATGGAAACAATATAACAGATAAGGTTATAGATAAGATAGGTACTATAACTGCCGACCCTACTACAATTGCAAATCCGACAGCTGCAGCTTTAAATAGCATATATAGTGCACAGCTTAGTGCAACAGAAAAGCAACTTGTAGCATATGTTAATAATTCATCTACAGCCGGAGTAGATATACCTGCTCCAAAGCTTGATTTATATCAACCGAATCCTACTATAGATGCGGTAAATCTTCCAAGCTGGATAAATTCATATACACCTTCATCAGTTTCTTCACTTAACGGAAGCTGGACACTTGGTGCAAATGAGAAATTCCATGTAGGAGTAAGTACAGTGTCAGGAGCTCCGTCAACAAGCGAGACAATTATTGTAACATATAGAATAAATCCGTCTGCAGTTGTAGGAGTACAGGCTGAAACAAATACAGGTGGAAAGCTTATGGTCGGTAGTGCAGAGTATAATCCTGCAAATATAAACCATGCTATTACACGTGCCAGAGAGAATATAGACAATACAGCTAATACTTATGAATTAACTCTTAAGGAAAGCTACTTGCCGACACCTAAACCAAACCCGGGATTTGAGTTTGATCATTGGCAGTATGATAAGGATGGAAACGGATTTGTAGATGCACCTGCAACTTCACCGTTTGACTTTTACAGTTACAGGCATACCTTCAAGTGTTTCAAACATTACATTGAAGGCAATATTTAAAGAGAATCCGCATACAATGAATACATATCATTTCCAGACATTCGATCCAAATATAGGCTTTGTAAATGGATTTTGAGGCGAAGTTGCCAAAGGTAGATGGAAGCGGAAATCCTGTCACAGTGACATTTGCAAATTTAGCGAATTATGTAGATGTATCTACAGGCGGAATAACAGTTCTTGAGGTTATACTGTTGTATGGAAAAAAACGGAAATGATGTTGTAACATCTGCTACCGATATAACAAGTATGAACGGTGCAACATTTACAGCTTATGCAGTACCAAACACACCGGTTACCACTTATAACCCGATACCTACACCAAGTCTTAATCCAACTACAGGTGAGCCTGTTATAGCAATAGATCCTTCAAGTTCTATGAATCCTTCAGGATCGGCGGTAATTGATGCAAGACTTAACTATGTAGTAACAGATAATAACGGAAATGTAGTGGCAGTAATACCCGGAAGTAATGTTTTTAAATAACGGTGCAAATATTACAGGACCGTTCCTAACACCTGGTAATACATATAATGTATATACAGCATTGCCAAGTGCGGGAGCAACGGTAGGAATGCCGATACCTACTACAGGAGTAAGTACAACACCTTCACCGGCAACTATTCCAGTAGCACTAACACCACAGGTTACTGAGGATAGTGCAAATCCGGGAAGAGCAAGCATTACAGTAACACCTACAGCGCCTAATACAGAGTATGCACTTGTAGATGATAACGGAAATGAAGTTTATCCGTTTACAACTCCGACAAATGATTCACATGGAATCGGAACAGTAACATTTGGTAACTTAAATCCCGGAACTACATATCATGTAGTACCAAGACAAGTTGGAAGTAGCGATACACCTGCACAAAGACAGGCTGCCGGAGCAGACCTTCCTGTAAATACAAATAATCTCGGATTAACAGTAAATACATTTGATGTGACAGTGATTGCAAACAACGCTCCGCTTCCTGTAAACTTTAAGATAAACGGACATGCGGAGACAGATATCAACAAACTGAGAAATCTTGCGCCGGGAACAGCGGTAGAAGTTTTAGCACAGCCACTTGATAATGCATCAAATACATTCAGCAAATGGAAGGCTGTAAGCGGTATAACAATAAGTACGGCTGATGAAACCAATTCAAGACTTGTATTCACAATGCCTAACGGACCTGTAAAGATTCAGGCAATGTATGATGACGGAACAAACTGGGATAACAATCTGTATACAGATCATATCGGTTCAGGAAAGACAATCGGATCTGTAAATCCTGTTATAAACGATACAGGAAGATTCAGAGTAGTAATCAACAAAAACAGCGTTCCTACATCTATAAAGAATGTTGTAGCAGACACACTCACAGATCCATATAATGCAGTATTCCTTATGGATATCGTTGTGCAGAAGTTCAACAATGCAACAGGAAACTGGGAAGATTATGTTCCTGCAACAGGAGATATTTCACTTGATACAACAGTAGAGACAGGAGCATTATTGTCAACAAGAGACTATATGTTCCATGAGCTTGCTACAAGCTCAAATGCACTACAGCATTAAGTGGAGATTTTTGAGAATCCGAGTTCAACATATCCGGGACAGTTTGATATTCAACTTACTTCAGGTAGAAGATATGTATTTGGATATACAACACCTTCTATATACAGAATTAAGATCAAGGATAACAGAGATAATACTTTTAATAACATCTCTTACATTAAGATCAACAGAGACTGTACAGGATAAGGCAAGTCTTTATTCAGGAAGCATAACCGGTGATTACATCGATAATAACGGTATCACATGGCACTATGAGGGACTTAGTACAGATAAGGATACATATCAGGCATATGATCCTACACTCAGAGTGACATCAGATGAGACAGTATATGTATTCTATTCAAATGATAAGGTTGAAAGAGCAAGAGCTGAGAGAGACTTAAAGTCAGCTGTGAACGATGCAAGAAGAAACATGAGAAACTATGATGCAAACTCACAGGGATTATTAACATCACAGCTTGCAGCTGCACAGGCAATACTTGACAGAATAAACAGAAAGTCATCTACAGCAGAGCTTCAGGCTGCACTTGATGCATTAAATAACCTTTTAGCAACACTTAAGCTTAGAAGAACCGGTGGCGGCGTCGGCCGTGGCGGTTCAGGTGGCGGATCAGGAAACGCAAGCAGAAGATCAAGCGGATATACAGCAGGTCTTAGAGTAGGCTACGACGGTAACTGGGGAGCTTACAAATCCTGTAGAAGCTACAGCAAATCCTGACAGCAGCAAGTGGGTATTCAACCTTGCAAATGGTGGAAGAGCTAAGGGCTGGGCATACTTAAGCTACACTTACGAAGGAAAGACAAAGTCTGAGTGGTATCACTTTGGTGAAGACGGAATCATGGATTCAGGATGGTTCTTAGACGGAAGTACATGGTATTATCTGTCAATAAATCACAACGGATTCTATGGTGAGATGATTAAGGGATGGCATCATGACGGACAGGACGGAAGATGGTATTACCTTGATCCTTCAAGCGGTGCTATGCATACAAACTGGAGCAAGATAGGAGGAGAGTACTATTTCTTAAATCCTACAGCTCCGGCACAGACATGGTTCTTTGATAATGCAACAGGTAGATGGAATCATGGTAATGTGAACTCAAGACCGCTCGGTTCAATGTATCAGAATGAAACTACACCTGACGGTTATCATGTAAATGAAAGCGGAGCTTGGAGATAATATATAGTTTATAAAAACTTGTAGATTTTTTTAATCCGAAAAATAAAAAAAGGGGAGTCACACGAAAGTGTGGCTCCTCTGTTCTTTATAAAAACAGCCACCCTAAGGTGGCCGAAAATAATTTATTATTTATTTTGTTCCGAATATTCTGTCACCGGCATCTCCAAGTCCCAGGGCAAATATAAGCGTCCGAATTAAGTTGTCTGTCAAGGTGACCGACATATATCTGTACATCGGGATGAGCCTCTTCAAGAGCTTTAAGTCCTTCAGGTGCAGCTATTATACACATGAATTTTATTTTCTTACCGCCATGTTTCTTGATTTGAGATATAGCATCGATAGCAGAACCGCCTGTTGCAAGCATAGGATCTGTAACAACTATTATTCTCTCCTCAATAGGGTTTGGAAGTTTACAATAATATTCTACAGGTGTATGAGTTTCTTCATCTCTGTAAAGTCCTATATGTCCTACCTTTGATGCCGGTACAAGCTGTAATATACCGTCAACCATACCGAGTCCGGCTCTAAGTATAGGTACTATTGCCATTTTTTCTACCTGAAATCATTTCAGTCATACATTTTTTTCAAGCGGGGTTTCCACTTCAACTTCTTCTGTAGGAAGGTCGTTTAAGGCTTCATATCCCATCAACATTGCAATTTCACCTACAAGAGATCTGAATTCATTGGTTCCTGTGTTCTTATCACGAAGAATTGATATTTTGTGTTGAACCAACGGATGCTTATTAATATAAACTTTTGACATTTTTACACCTCAATCTAAAAATTTGCTTCCCTTATTATAGAGCAAATAAATACATAAGTACATAGAAAAATTATTTAGTGCTTGGAGAATATTTTACAAGTACATAGTCACCAAGCTCATGAGAAAGAGGCATGGCTATAAAAAAATATCACCACCTGATTCGTAAGAGAAAAAGCTTTGGAAAACCTTCATTCACATCATTTTTTTCTTTATAAGAGGGAAATCCGCATCCTCAAGCAAGGCTTTTAGAGTGTCCACAGATAAATTCTTTTTGTATTCCGCAAAAACCAGTCGCCTGCGTGTTTGTAGCATTTTCAAGTTCAACATCATCTGAGAGTATATAGTTTGCAATGGTAAGCGGATCGGCAAAATCTGTAAAGCCCGATACTTTCACCTGTATCAAGATTTATATTATTTGTAAAAAAATAATCTTTTTACTCTCATTTCCTGTTTTAAGTGTTCCGGTGTAAACTATACTCATTCTGTTTCTGCTTTGATTTTTTTACATTATACTTTAATTCGGCAGTTGAACCGGCATTTGAAGTAAATGAATCCAAAAGCAAGTTTGGCATTATCCTCAATAGCTTTTATTTACTGATGATTCTATTTTAGAGTCGATTCCGCTAAGTTTAGGATAAAGAGATTTTTGATTTATCCTTGGAATAGCTCTGCGCATTTTTCAGTAACACTTGATTTGGAAGATGATTTCTTCTCAGCGGTAGTTGTTTTTACCTGATTTTTGTTTCAGCTAAAGAGGTAGACTCTTTACTGTCACTTGTAGGTGCAATTGTAGTTGGTGACATAGTGCCGTTAGCACCCTCGGCGACTGGTAGTAGTAGGGTGACATGGCACCGTTAGCTTCTGTAGTCATAATACTTTTCAAATCTGAAGTATCCTTACTTTTTGCATCCTGCAATTATAACAGGCAATGCAAGAATTGTTAAATATAATAATAGTTTCTTCATTTTACCTCCATCTGATTTGATTTCTTCAAATACATTATACATGAAAAACAGGAAAAAAAGAAATCTTAATTATAAATTAGATTTTTAAAAAAATACCGCCAATGTAGTTTTTTTATAATATGTTTGATTTCATTTTTAAATATGTTAAAATAATGCGAATGAATAGAACAAAATTTAAAATAACGCTTATGATTTTAGCGTATTTTACTATGTCGCTTCCGCCTGTACTTGATATTTTATCAGCAGTGGTACTTGCATTTATACTTGGACTTTGTATGTCTGCAATGCGTGGAAAAAGAGATAAGTGACGCCCTTTATAACAGTTTTAAAGATATGTGTCGGGTGATAATGCTATAGGCATTATAGTTGATTCAATATATAAGAAATATATTATAAAAGAATAATAGGAGATAATATGGCATTTATCAGTGTTTTTGATGTGCTTGGTCCAAATATGATAGGGCCTTCAAGTTCACATACTGCAGGAGCATGTGTAATTGCATTCTTAGCCAGAAAGATGATGAGGGGGCAATCCCAAAAAGGTAGAGTTTATACTTTTACGGATCCTTTGCAAAGACTTACAAAGGACATGGTACTGATAGAGCATTGCTTGGCGGACTTATGGGATTTGGCACAGATGATGTAAGAATACGTGATTCATTCAGTATTGCCGCCGAGAGAGGAATAGAGTACAAATTTACGCCAAACAGTGAGATTACCGAGATTCATCCGAATACGGTTGATGTATGTATGGAAGATGAAGAGGGGCGAAAGGTTACAGTCAGAGGTGAATCCCTTGGCGGTGGAAAGGTAAGAATAGTAAAGATAGATCAGGTTGACATTGACTTTTCAGGTGAGTACAGTGCTATTATTTTGGTGCATCGTGACAGACCCGGAGTCATAGCATATATCAGTAAGATTTTTGAGTGAGCATAATATAAATATTGCATTTATGAAGCTTTACAGAGAATCAAAGGGAAATAAGGCATATACAATTATAGAATCGGATGAAATGATACCGCCCGATATAAAGCCCGGATTATATAAAAATGAACATATATCACAGGTGATGATAGTTCAATAGGAGAGATTATGGATTTTATTAATGCAAAAGAGCTTTTTGGAACTTTGTGATAAGAAAAAAATGTCAATTTCCGATGTGATGAAAAATAAGGGAATGTGATGAGTACAAGTTCAAAAGAAGAGATAATAAATAAAAATGAAAAGAGTTCTTGAGATTATGAGAGACTCTTCAACATTACCTGTAAATACACCTATAAAAATCAATGGGAGGACTTATAGGCGGTGAGGCAAAAAAGCTTAGCGAATATCAAAATCAGGAGAAAAATATAGGTGGTCCGGTACTTTCAAAGGCCATAATGTATGCAATGGCTGTATTGGAATGCAATGCTTCAATGGGACTTATAGTTGCGACTCCTACCGCAGGTTCATCAGGAGTAGTTCCGGGTCTCTTATTAGCAATGCAGGATGTATATTCTTTTTCTGATGAGAAAATACTAGATGCATTATTTACAGCAGGTGCAATAGGATATCTGGCTATGAGAAATGCTACTGTAGCCGGGGCTGTGGGCGGTTGTCAGGCGGAGATGGGTGTGGCGGCAGCCATGGCGTCGGCCGGAGCTGTTGAACTGATGGGAGGAAGCCCTGCTCAATGTCTTGATGCGGCATCAACAGTGCTTATGAATATGCTTGGATTGGTATGTGATCCTGTAGGAGGGCTGGTAGAGTATCCATGTCAAAACAGGAATGCTTCCGGAGTGGCAAATGCATTGGTGGCGGCAGAACTTACAATGGCGGGAATAAAGCAGCTTATACCTTTTGATGAAATGCTTGAGACTATGTATAAGGTAGGGTAAGAGAATGCCTGTAGAACTTAGAGAAACGGCACTTGGCGGATGTGCGGTAACAAAAAAAGCGCATGTGATGCCTGCGGAGGTCTGCAGACTAAAAATGCGATTACCCTATATAACTACATATCGGGTAATCGCTTATTTTAATTATTTATTATATTTATAGAATCCTTCACCGGCATTTATACCTGTTTTACCCTCTGAAATATACTTTTTCAAGTATAGCTTTTATCTTACCTTGAACAGTATTTGGATCTTTTGAAAGCGGATCATTAGATACTACATTAAGGGCAGTATTTAAACCGATTATATCAAGAATCTGGAAAGGACCGTAAGGTGATCCTGTACCCATTCTCCATGTAAGATCAATGGTAGCAGGATCTGCGACTTCCTTTGCAAGCAGCATCTGTCCGGCATTTAAAAAAGGAATAAGCATGGAATTTAATATATATCCGGGCTGCTCTTTTGTAAGACGAAGCGGAATCATTTTAATATCTGATGCAAATTTAGCCACAGCTTCGTATGAATCCTTGTCTGTACCGTCATGTCCCATGATTTCAGCAGTATTGCTGATCCATATATTGTTTGCAAAATGTATTGCAAGATATTTTTCAGGTCTGCTAAGACAGTCACGGAATTGACTTGGAATCATGCTTGAAGAGTTTGTAGCGACTATTGTCTTTTCTTCAAGATGTGGGTCCAAAGCCTTATAAAATTCCTTCTTTGCTTCGGGATTTTCAGCCATGCTTTCAATTATAAGGTCAGTATCCTTACAAGCCTCTTCAAGACTTGTAGTAAGAACTATTTCTTTGTAAGCTTTCTCTGTAGCTTCAAGAAGTTTATCTATATCTGATTCTGTAAGTGATCCTGAATCCGGAGCCAATCCCCTTGGCAATGAGACTCCTGATCCAAGACTTTTCTTAGCCTCACTTAATGTATGTTTGTATATATTATATAATCTATCCAATTTTGGCCTTGTTCTTCCTATTGACTCTTCACTTCTAAGCCATATCTTTACATTGAAACCGCAAAAAGCTGTTTGAAATGCTATCTGTGAGCCAAGAACGCCACCACCTGCAACTGTTATGTTCTTCATATTACCTCCTTAATATCCTAATAAAGGACAAAGATTATTATAAATGCACAATATTTGATTGTGCAAAAATTTATTATAACACTTTTTGTATTGATTTGTGAATATAGTTCACTATATAAATAAAAGTTTTTAATGCTGAAACTTTAACTTTATGAAAATATAGTATATAATGTAGCGGTAAAATTGTAAGAGGTTTAAGGAGGTTTTAAATGGGTAAGCAACCGAAAAACGAAACAGTGGTAACACTTTGGGGGCTCTGTTTAATGATTTTGGTAGCTGTTATTACTATTATAATAGCTTTTCCGGTTACTGATGGTATCAGAAAGAGTATAAAAAGATAGTATCAAATATATTGCCGGCACATATTCCGCATCGGAAAAAGGATTTGGAGGAAAAAGTAAAAGCTATAGTAACAGTCGGTGAAAAACGGAATAGAAGATATTTCATTTGAAGGGTCAAAGGAAACTCCCGATATAGGAGGAGCGACTGTTGAAAAACTCAATGCACAGATGAAAACAGCGCTTGATACGGAGATTGACTCTGTAAGCGGTGCAACAGTCACCTCCACAGCTTTGAAAAGAGCGTTGAAAAAAAGGCTTTACTGAAGGCTAGAGGTAAAGAAGTTAAAGAAGATATGGAAGTAAAGTCTGCAGATATTGTAGTAATAGGTGCAGGCGGTGCCGGTATGAGTGCGGCTATAGAAGCGGCACAAAAAGGCGCTACAAATGTAGTTATTTTAGAGAAGATGCCTATTACAGGCGGTAACACTGTAAGAGCTACAGGCGGTTTGAATGCGTCTGAAACTAAGTACCAAAAGAGAGACGGTATAGAGGACAGCAATGATTTGTTCTATGAAGATACTATGAAGGGCGGTAAGAATTTAAACGATCCAAATCTTGTAAGAACATTGGTGGAAAATTCGGCTGCAGCAGTTGACTGGGTAAATGAAATAGGCGGAGATCTTTCTGTAGTTGCTCAGTTCGGTGGAGCAAGCGTAAAGAGAATACACCGACCAAGTGATACATCTGCAGTAGGCCCTATGCTTGTAAAGACTTTAAATGCCAAACTTGATGAACTTGGAATTCCTGTTTTACTTGAAACAAAAGGCAACAAAGATAATTGCCGATAAAGATGGAAAAGATAACAGGAGTAGAGGCTGAGGATGAAAAACGGAGAGTTTGTTATAAATACCAAGGCTGTTATACTTGCTACAGGAGGTTTCGGAGCAAATCCCGATATGGTAGTAAAAATATGCACCACAGCTTGCAGGATTTATTACAACAAATCATTCAGGAGCCACAGGTGACGGTATAGAAATGGCTCTTGAGGTAGGAGCCGGACTTACAGATATTGAGCAGATTCAGACCCATCCTACTGTAAATCCGAATACCGCAACAATGTATACCGAGGGTGTTCGAGGTAACGGTGCTATACTGGTAAATGACGAAGGAAATCGTTTTTGTAAAACGAACTTGAGACAAGAGATGTTGTTTCCATGACAATACTTAAACAGCCTAATGAAGAGAGCTGGCTGGTTTTTGATACAGCTGTAAGAGAATCACTTAGTGCTATAGAAAAATATATAAATGAGGGAATTATTGTAGAAGCAAATACAATAGAAGAACTTGCTGAAAAAACAGGTATTAATAAAGAGAATCTTGTAGCTACCATGAATAAGTACGCCTCAATGCAGGAAGCAGGTGAGGACAGTGAATTCGGTAGAAAGAGCATGGAAGTACCTCTTACAAAGGCACCTTACTTTGCAGGACTTGCAAAGCCGGCTATTCATCATACAATGGGCGGTGTAAAGATAAACACAGAAACTCAGGTTTTAAAAAGAAGACGGAAGCGTTATTCCGGGGCTTTACGCTGCAGGTGAAGTAGTAGGCGGAGTACATGGAGCCAACAGATTAGGTGGAAAATGCTGTAGCGGATATAGTAGTATTCGGACGTATTGCAGGTGATAATGCAAACGGATATGTAATTGCAAACGGCGGAAATACAGAAAGAACCATAGTTGTAGAAAACGAAGATGAAAACTTTGTTCCACAGGATATTAAGACAGATCTTAAAGACGGTTCTTATAAAGGAAGCGCAAAGGGATTTGGCGGAGATGTGGAAGTCACATTTACCGTTAAAAACGGTATAGTAAACGATCTTTCTATAAGCGGAGGAAAGGAAACCGCAGAAATAGGAGGAAAGGCTATGGAGAAAATAAAGAGAAAAATGCAGTCAAGCGGTGAGTTCAAGGTTGACAGCGTAGCCGGAGCATCTATTACTTCAAAGGGAGTAAGTGATGCTATAAAGAATGCTACATTGCAGTAGTTAAATATATACTAAAAGCCGATGTCTTCTTGATGTCGGCTTTTTATAAAGAAAATCTATCTGTATAAATTATGTTAAAATTATCCATTATAAATTAACATAGATAAAAATAAGTACTTTATGCTAATATTTATATATTAAGCAAATATAGTGTGCTACAAAGACAGAGTAAGCATTTAGGGGGACAAATTGCTAATTACTAGGGAAATGGACTATGCTGTAAGAATTATTAGAGCATTAAAAGAGGGGACAAAGGTTTCGGCAACGGAGGTGGCTAAAAAGAACATTTACCACAAGCTATTACATATAAAGTTTTAAACAGTCTGTTGAAATCAAAATTGATTGGAAGTATGAGAGGAGTCAACGGCGGATATTATTTGAAATGCGATCTTTCAGATACCACATTATTTGATATATGCATTGCCTTAGGCGAGGACATGAGTATTACGGAATGTATAAGGGAAGGCTTTGATTGTATCAATAACAGATGCGGAGAATGCATGCTGAACAAGGAGTTTACAAGGATACAGAGCGCATTGAACAGAGAATTGCAGAAAACCACTTTGGATAAACTTTTATAGGTTTGTCCTTTTTTTATTATTATAATGATAATAATAAAAAGGTTTTAATATTACATATATCAATAGTAAGAAAAAAATTAATAAATGCTTGACAATATATTCATACAGATTTAAACTAAAAGCTATAACAAAAAAATTCAAATTAAGGAGAATATTGATGAGTGGAATAGGAATATTTTTTTGGGAATTGTATTAATAGTTGCAATGGTGTTTTTGTGCTTTCAAAGAGAGCTCTATTACATCTCCGTATAAGACATTTAAGATATACGGAAGATGGAGAGCTTTTTTTGCGTTTGATTTTACAGGGCTTGGTATTGTTTTAATATTTGGTGCTGTATTAGATATGCTTGGATATAGTTGGATAGTAACAGAAGGATTTTTGGAAGTAGTATCAGCACCGGTATTGTTGCTAGGTGGTTTAGGAGCATTAATATTAGGAATTTTTAATTTATGTAATTACATATAAAAAAATTGTCCTGAAGATTTGCGTGGAAAAGCTTATCATACATATGATAATGACAGCTCTAGGTACAATGACAAAGGTCGGATTTTTTTGGTTAATGTTCTTCTTCAAAATATGGAGTTATACTTTGCCAAAACATGTTGTGGGAAGTGACGGCAAGAGCTACTTAAAATATAATAATGGAGATGTTTACAGTTCGGCAGGTAAGCGTGTAGGCAATGAGACCGGGGATGGAGAATTCACAGTATTAAAAGCAGATAATGGTGAATTGATAGAAAATGACATCAAATTTAAATAATTAAAATATATCATTTTAGTAATAAAATGACGAAATAAGCGCATTTTAATAACTAATATAATTGTCATAGAATACTCTTTATGCACAGGAGTCATATTTTTAAAGATAATTAAGTGAACTTTAGTGGCTTTTTAGTTGTAGGGACTAACTTTCACCGGTAAAATGTCACTATGAGATACTATTACGGATATCCGTTATTATTAGCATCTATTTTACATAAATGGGTGCAGGTAAATAGATAACTTGAAGATGGGGGAGTGTGTGGCCTATTTTGAGCCGTATACTCCCTAATTTTTAAAAAATGCATAAATTCTGTCTATATCATAAAAAAACATGGAATAGTGATGTTAAGGTAACATACATGTTCTATTTAAATAATTAAAAATGATTTTTTTCATATATTTGGAACTTCAACAGATAGTAAGAGATATATTGGACAAAATTTAAAATATAATGCAGTTGGAATAAGAAAAAGCACAAAATAGTTAGATATTTTGGGGAATGGAGTGAAATATGAAGGTTTATTCAAAACTATTATTAGAAGATGGAGGAGGGATTATTTCGCCATATCAACAGGCGGAACATGTGCAAAATGAGGTTAATATCTTTATTGGACTTGGTGGTACAGGGATTGATTGTTTGCGAGAAATAAAAAACTCAGGTATACCTTAGATTAAAAGCCTGACAAACAAGGCATAGATGTGGATGAATACTCGAATATAAGGTTTTTAGGAGTTGATTGCGAATTTTCTCATAACAAAGGCAAACAAGATAACTATAGATATAATAAACTTTGCCTTGATTCTTCAGAGTTATTTTATATTTCAGATTATCTTATTAGAGAAATTTATAGGGACAAACAAATTCCAGAAAAAAATTAGAGAAGGCACCTGAGTTTGACTGGTTTAGATGGAAAGATATTGATATTTTTGAATCTCATGGATTTGCAGGTATTAGGCAAATTGGTAGATTGATGATGATGATGAATGCAAAACGATTCTCAGAAAAAGGTTAAGGAAGAAATATATCGTGGGCGAAGTGGAATTAACTCTCCGATTATAAACATCCATGTTATTTCAGGATTGTGTGGAGGAACAGGCTCCGGATGTTTTTAGACGTATGCTATATGTTGAGAAATATTGAAAAAAAGAACTTGGTTCCATCTTGATTTTTTTGGATATTTTTTTCTTACCAGATGTAAATTTAAGTCGCATTTCGACGAGAGATAATCTTACGCGTGCATATATAACTAAAAAAATGGATATGCGGCAATGCAAGAATTAGATTACTGTATGCAAATAAAAGAAAATGGAGGAGAGTTTATACAAGAATATCAAGACCATGAGTTGATAAAATGGGAAGTAGCACCTGTGGATATTTGTTATCTTATCTCTGCAAAAAAATACAAATGGAGATGTGATACCAAATGCATATAAGTATGCGATGAATGTTACTGCGGAATATATTATTAATCACTTGATAGCTCCTACTAATAGTAATAGTATTCTTGGAACATTTTTCTGAACTACATAGTGTTCCGCAAATAATCAATAATGCTAATTATTTTAAGTCATACGGATTTAATTTGAAATATTGCACATTAGGTGCTGCTTCTGCAGGTATTCCACTAAGAGAAATTAATACTTATTTGGCATCTGAGCTTTTTGAAAGATTTTTCAACAATAGTAGGTAATACACCTACAAAAAGCGGATGTAGAAGCTTTGGAGTTGTCAGCTCTTGCAAAAGGAAGGAATAATGAAAGTGAAGTATATGATTCATTACTTATGGAGATAAGGGAGGGAGCGGATGATAATTACGCTCCATACACTGACGATTGGAGATATGTAAGAGATTATGGCAATAGGGATTTAGTTTTTAAATTATACAAATCAAACTGCTAGAAAAATTAAACAGTGTTGAAGCTAATGCTAAAAAGTATGGTCAGTGAAAATAATGAGAAGTCATTGATTGGAAGTGTTGAATCATTATTAAGAGATATTATCTGTGATATTGATAAAGGCCCTATTTTTGCTTATAAGATGCTGTCAGCTGCCGAAACTCACAATTTACTCAATAAAATTGATGGTTTGATTGCGGAAAAATAAAAAGCCGTTGGGTTCAAGAGGCGGCTCAAAGTAATTTGCGCATGCGTGACTATGAAGGTGCAAAATCGGATTTTGACAATAGACACAGACGTAAGTTCTTGGACAATGACCAAAAGCGATTCGATGATTATGAGTTTTATCTTAGACTTTTCGAGAATCATAAGTTGATGGTCGGTATATATGAAAAAGTTGGATGATGTACTGACAAAATTAAGAAGGCAAATAGAAGACAGTACATACGGCTATTATATTAAGTTATATCGTGTGATGGAGACTTTGATTAACTCATTTAAAGAAAATAGAAAGGCTTTTAGAAAGTGAAAAAAACAATAGAAAACAGTGACGGCTTTACTATACCTATGATGACTGTTGGTGAATTAAAACCATCATTGGATGCAGAAATTGAAAATATTAATATCCCAAATATGCTGGATGCATTTATGAAGTTGTTATTGGATAATGAGTCAAGCTGGATGGATGAAGATGAAAGTAAAATTGTAAAATTAGTAACTGACTTTTTTGTAAATGAGGCATTTGGAAATTTTGCCAATAAGACAATAACTGCATTTTTAAGAGATAAGTATGGTAATCCTACAGGTTGGGTGCTTACAAATAAGATTTTCAATGAGTGGATGATAAAACTTACAGATAAGGCGGAACCATTATTCTGTTATGACAATGCTAATTGGAGTGAATATAAAACCGCTAAATTGGCATATTTATCAGTGCCGGAAGTATCTGCTCCAATAAAATCTGCTGCTAGGATGATGCATAATCAAGATAATTTGTGGCAGGTTAAAAGAAACGGATTTAACAGATCGAATTTCTGCTATAGTTATTCACCGTGCTCTTCCACTATGCTCGTATAGGGGCTATGAAATGTTTGAAAAAGAGTATTTAAAATCAATGAATCCCGGACTACATATATATGAAGGAAAAGGTGGAAAAGGAATGAGGTTTAATGATTGGCGTAAATTACCATCTTTGACACCAAGAAGTCTGGTTAATATGGATATGATTCCTTTTAAATTGAAAGACATGATATCAGAAGCAGAGGATTTGTATGTTGAAGCTGTTGATAACAATGTATTTGATGATCAAAACAGAATCTGTACTCCTGATGAACATGATATTTCTAAGGTACAGGAGTTGATCAAAGAATGTGACAGCTTGGCAGAAAATATGCAGGATGTAAGTCAGTTAGAATTGGCCAAAGAAAAGATAGAAGAGTTAAATGTTGCTCCTGCCAATATAAATATGGTTGCAACGAGATATTCTATACCAAATGATGGGCATCAAGATACTACTGAGGACAGGCTCAGAAGAGATTATTTTATATCATTTCCGGTTTGCCAGATGGAAGTAAGAGATATATTAAAACAAATCAAAGGTATAAAGGAAGAGATAGAGCAGGCAAAGTCAAAATTGCAGAATAAGATAGATGTTATAAAAAGCAATAGGTGCTGGTATAGACGATTAATTTGACGCCATATTTACAGGAGTAATTAACATTGAAGGTACAGTTGTAAGTTATCATTCTAATGAGTTCGGCAAAGATGATATTATACTATCAAAGCGTGATAAGACTGAATATCCATTCTGCACAATACCTTTATATCAAGCTTTTATAAATTATCAAAAATATTGATAAAAGAAACTAAGACGGAGATAGCAAATAGAGTCTCAAACGCATATAATGTAGAATATAAGAAAAATACAAGATACTGGTAAAATGCTAAAAGAGATGTTAGTAGCCGGAAAGTTAGATTTTTGGTTAGAGCAAGCTAAGAGTTTTGCTGAGAGTGATAATATTGTGTATTGTGTGAGACGCTCTTGACAGCTACCTATAATAAGAGTTATCTATTTTTTTAGAAGATAGGGTTTTAAAAACAATCCTATCTTTTTCTATTTCCTTGATGCCATACGAAATAAGTCTTTCATACAGATCATGATACATAAAAGATGCTACCTCTAATGGACTCTTACCACCAAATTTTTCAACCGGTGCTGAATTTAGATGACTTAGTACGAGGTTAAGTGCCTCTTGATCAGTTAATCCAAGAGAAACCAGATCACTCTGCTTTGTAAGTATATACTGTAGCTGTATGTGGTTGTTTTCTATAGATCCTTTTTGTCCGGATTGCATTGGGTCGCAATAAAAATACTCTGGTACGTGTGGTACCATCTACACCTGTTTCCATATCCGTTCTTTTGCATAAAAATTCAGAACCTCTATCAGTTAGTAAGACATTTACATATTTTCTAAATACATCATTGCCGAGAATGTTTTCTAAAGTATCAACTCCATTCTCCATAGCAGTGGAAGTCTTTTCGGTTTGGTAGAGTGCAAATAGGATACCTGATGGAATAAACTTAAAAGTTTGGATAAATGGACCTGTAGTTTCGTTGTTATAGACTGTATCCGTTTGCGTTATAAGAGCAGTAGGATTGTCGTCAATATATTGTTTATAGTCATTGTAGTTACGCCCAATCAGATGTTTGTTGTCAGCCATTTTCTTAAAAACCCTTAGACTTATTTTTTTGAAATTTTACGAGAGACTTGCCGTCTGAGGTCAAGAGCAGCAATATCGGCTATTTCATGAAATACATCACCTTCTATGTAGTTGTATAAAGTCTTTTCAGAAATACCAAGTTCAAGGTGTGAAGCAAGTATTTGATATGGAGATAAACCTTGTTTAAGAAGAGGTGCTATTACATCGGCAATGTCCTTAGCTTGTTTAACCGTAAGATTTACTCCTTGTCTGGAGTCTACCAGTGTATAACGATAATCATTCCATGCGTTTTCCGGAGAATATTTATATTTGTTAAAACGACAATGACGCCGGTTTGTGCAGCCGTTACAGGCACCGGGAGAGCGGTCACGTCTTTTTGTAGTGGAATGGAGAGTAAAGTATACAATCAGTTTTGCATTCACGTCCAAAAAGGGCACTTCCTGTAGTTACTACATTCAAGCGGCATGCTGCATCTGTATGTCAACTTACGGTGTGATTTAATTTCTTTACAAACAGTTGATTTATCTTTACCAATAGTTTCAGCAATAGCAGTCTTAGTGGAACCGTTAGTAATACCTGTTAGAATAATTCGTCTATCTTCAAGTGTTAAATGTGAAAATGAGTTTAAAGATGTTATATTGGCACATACCTTTCCGGTAGCTGCCGTATCTGAATTGTACTACTAAACGCAACTATTGTAAAAGTTGAAATATGTGTAAGACTAAATGTAACTTTAGCATAGGGGTTGTGGAAATAAACTTTTCACCCTAGGTATATAATATATATAATATATAGTAAGGAAAAAAATAATAAATATAGTAAGGAAAAAAATGATAAATACTTGACAATATATTAATACAGATTTAAACTAAACTTATAACAAAAAAATTCACATTAAGGAGAATATTGATGAGTGGAATAGGAATATTTTTGGAATTGTATTAATAGTTGCAATGGTGTTTTGTGCTTTTAAAGAGAGCTCTATTACATCTCCGTATAAGACATTTAAGATATACGGAAGGTGGAGAGCTTTTTTTGCGTTTGATTTTACAGGACTTGGTGCTATTTTGATTTTTGGTTCTGTATTGGATATGATGGGATATAATTGGATAGTAACAGAAGGGCTTTTGGAAGTAGTATCAGCACCAATATTGCTACTATGTGGTTTAGGAGCATTAATATTAGGAATTTTAATTTATGTAATTACATATAAAAATTGCCCTGAGGATTGGCGTGGAAAGCTTATCATACATATGATAATGACAGCTCTGGGTACAATAACTAAGGTTGGATTTTTTTGGTTAATGTTTTTCTTCAAAATATGGAGTTATACTTTGCCAAAATATGTTACAGGAAGTGATGGCAAGAGCTACTTACGATATAATAATGGAGATATTTACAGTTCGACAGGTAAGCGTGTAGGAAATGAGACCGGAGATGGAGAGTTTACAGTATTAAAAGCGGATAATGGTGAACTGGTAGAAAATGATATTAAATTTAAATAATTAAAAATATATCATTTTAGTAATAAAATGACGAAATAAGTGCATTTCAATAAATAATATAATTGTCATAGAATACTCTTTATGCACAGGAGTCATATTTTAAAGATAATTAAGTGAACTTTAGTAGATTTTAGTTGTAGGACTAACTTTCACTGGTAAAATGTCACCATGAGATACTACTACTGATATCCAGTATTGTAGGCATTTATTTTACATAAATGTGCGCAGGTAAATAGATAACTTGAAAGTAGGGAGTGTGTGGATTATTTTTAAGTCATACGCTCCCTAATTTTTAAAAAAATACGTAAATTCTATCTATATCCTAAAAAAACATGGAGAACTTGAATTTTCTGGATTATGCAAGAACATGGTACAACCAATAATGATATATGTGCTTATCCTCTGTACAATTAGTATTGGTAAAGTGTGGAAAGAGCTCTGAAAGAAGGCGTGTACTAATATATAGAGTGAAATAGTGATTCTAAAAACAACATACATGTTCTACGTAACATGATTAAAAATGATTTTTAATATATTTGGAACTTCAACATATAGTAAGAGATATATTGGAAAAAAATTTAAAAATATAAAGTACTTGGAATAAGAAAAAGGCACAAAATAGTTAAATATTTTGGGGAATGGATTGAAATATGAAGGTTTATTCAAAACTATTGTTAAGTGCAGGCGGTGGAATTATATCCACACAGCAACAGGCGAATCAGGTGGGTAATACAGCAACGGTATTGATAGGTTTAGGTGGTACCGGTATTGATTGTTTAAGAACAATTAAAACGCAAGTATATTCCAGGTTGAAACCGGATGATCCCGGTGAGGTTGTACCGAAATATTCTCATATAAGATTCATTGGAGTTGATAGTGATAATCAATCAGTGCTAGACATATATAACACTAAAAATAAGAATCTACCTCTTGAATATTCAGAATTTTTTCACATTTCAAGTAAAGGTATTAAAAATCAGGATTTATTAAAGTTGCAGGAGTTTGAATGGTTTCGCCAGGAAAATATTTGCGTGACTGATTTTGGCAGGGTAGAAGCTAGTGGTATTAGACAAATTAGCCGTTTTATGATGATGAATAAATCTGATATGTTCATGCGTACTGTTACAAGTACGATAAACAGTGCTAAAAGCGGTTTGGCAAACGCAACGGTTAATGTACATATTTTTGCAGGTATAAGCGGAGCAACAGGATCCGGAAGCTTCCTTGATGTATGTTATATGGTGCGTCATATTGCAGAACAAATTGGCGGTGTCACTATATTTGGCTACTTTTTCTTACCTGATGTGAATTTAAGTCGTATTCCGACGGGTGATAATCTTACACGTGCATATGTACCTAAAATTGCATATGCGGCAATGCAAGAATTAGATTACTGTATGCAAATAAAAGAAAATGGAGGAGCGTTTAGCCAAGAGTATCAAGGCCATAGAAGAATAGAATGGAAAGAAGCTCCTGTGGATATGTGTCATCTTATTTCTGCAACAAACGTCAAAGGAGAGTTAATACCGAATGCATATAAGTATGCGATGAATGTTACAGCGGAATATATTATGAATTTCTTGATAGCATCCAGTGGTGATGTTTTGGGATTGCCTTCACAACTTGCCAATTATTGTGCAAAAGTAACCCAAGCAAATTGGCTAAAGGAACAGGTATTTAATTTGAAATATTGCACATTAGGTCTTTGCTTCTGTAGGTATTCCAATAAGAGAAATTAATACTTATTTGGCATCTGAGCTTTTTGAAAGATTTTCGACCATAGAAAGTAATACACCTACAAAAGCGGATGTGGAAGCTTTGGAGTTGTCAGCTCTTGCAAAAGGAAGGAAGAATGAAAGTGAAGTATATGATTCATTAATTATGGAGATAAGGGAAGGAGCGGATGATAATTACGCTCCATACACTGACGATTGGAGATATGTAAGAAATTATGGCAATAGTGATTTGATTTTTAAATTATACAAATCAAACTGCTAAAAAAATTAAACAGTGTTGAAGCTAATGCTAAAAGTATGGTCAGTGAAAATAATGAGAAGTCATTGATTGGAAGGATTAGAGCTGCATTAGGTAATATTATCTGTGACATTGATAAAGGCCCTATTTTTGCTTATAAGATGCTGTCAGCTTCCGAAAGTCATAATTTACTCAATAAAAATCGACGGATTGATTGAAGAAAAATAAAAAAACCGTTGGAGTCAAGAGGCGTATCAAAAGGAATTTCCGTATACTTGAATATGAATGTGCGAGATTGGATTTTTGAAAATAGGCGCAATCATAAGTTTTTAGTTAACGACAAAAAACGCTTCAGTGATTATGAGTTTTATCTTAGATATTTGGAGCAACATAAGTTGATGGTCGGTATATATGAAAGGTTGGATGATGTACTGACAAAATTAAGAAAGCAAATAGAAGACAGTACAGCAGGCTATTATATTAGGCTATATCGTGTGATGGAGACTTTGATTAACTCATTTAAAAGAAAAATAGAAATGCTTTTAGAAAGTGAAAAGACAATAGAAAACAGTGACGGCTTTACTATACCTATGATGACTATTAGTGAATTAAAAATCGTCATTGGATGCAGAAATTGAAAATATCAATATTCCAAATATGCTGAATGCATTTATGAAGTTGTTGTTGGATAATGAGAAAAGTTGGATGGATGAAGATGAAAGTAAAATCACAAAATTAGTAACCGGCTTCTTTGTGAATAATGCATTTGGAAATTTTGCCAATAAGACAATTACTGCATTTTTAAGAGATAAGTATGGTAATCCTACAGATGAAGTGCTTACAAATAAGATTTTCAATGAGTGGATGATAAAACTTACAGATAAGGCGGAACCATTATTCCCTTATAATGAGATTTGGGGTGAAGCAAGAACTTCTAAGTTAGCATATTTATCAGTGCCTACAATATCTGTACCAATACAAGCTGCAGCTAGGAAGATGCTTGAACAAAATTGCTTGTGGCAGATTAACGAAACGGATTTAACAGATCGAATTTCTGCTATAGTTACTCACTGTGCTCTTCCGTTGTGCTCGTATAGAGGATATGAGATGTATGAGAGAGCTTGCTTTGCATCAAGTGAGGTAGGAAGACATTACTATGAAGGTAAAGCAGTTGAAGGTATGAGGTTTAATGATTGGCGTAAATTACCATCTTTGACACCAAGAAGTCTGGTTAATATGGATATGATTCCTTACAAATTGAAGGACATAATATCAGAAGCGGAGGATTTGTATGTTGAAGCTGTTGATAACAATGTATTTGATGATCAAAACAGAATCTGTACTCCTGATGAACATGATATTTCTAAGGTGCAGGAGTTAATCAAAGAATGTGACAGCTTGGCAGAAAATATGCAAGATGTAAGTCAGTTAGAATCGGCTAAAGAAAAGATAGAAGAGTTAAATGTTGCTCCTGCCAATATAAATATGGTTGCAACGAGATATTCTATACCAAATGATAGGCATCAAGATACTACTGAGGACAGGGACAGGCTCAGAAGAGATTATTTTTATATCATTTCCGGTTTGCCAGATGGAAGTAAGAGATATATTAAAACAAATCAAAGGTATAAAGGAAGAGATAGAGCAGGTAAAAATCAAAATTGCAGAATAAGATAGATGTTATAGAAGCAATAGGTGCTAGTATAGACGATTAATTTGACGCCATATTTACAGGAGTAATTAACATTGAAGGTACAGTTGTAAGTTATCATTCTAATGAGTTCGGCAAAGATGATATTATACTATCAAAGCGTGATAAGACTGAATATCCATTCTGCACAATACCTTTATATCAAGCTTTTTATAAATTATCAAAAATATTGATAAAGAAACTAAGACGGAGATAGCAAATAGAGTCTCAAACACATATAATGTAGAATATGAGAAAATACAAGAGACAGGTAAATTGCTAAAAGAGGTGTTAGGAGCCGGAAAGTTAGAGGCATGGTTAGGACTGGCTAAGAGTTTTGCTGAGCGTGATAATATTGTGTATTTCTTGAAAAAAACTGATGAGTAAATGTTAATTTGAAAAATATTATAAATTAAAAACTTTAAATCTTACGGAATCAACAAAAAAAGTGGGCTACTGACTTTACATATCTCTACGACCTAAGTGCAGTTGACAGTATAACAGATTGTCATATAACAAGTGTATTTGCAATGAGATAACAGTATAATGTTTTTATTTGAAGAGAGGTATATAATTAGGGTGGTCAATAAAAATGATTAGAACATATATTTTTTTATGGAGAGGAACCTTTGGAATTTGATGATAACAAAAACAGTAAGTGAATTGCTTGAATATGCATTTGACAAGTTTGGTTATTATGAACCTTTTGGAATGGACACTGTGACGGTTTATCAATATAGCCCTCCACATTTTGTGTTAGATACAAGTGAATTATGTTGTGAGGGAATAGAGAGTCCGGATTCTCTTTGCTTTGCATACCATATTCCAGGATTTTTATATTATGCAGAGGGTGGCTGGGGACATCATATGTATGAACTTATAGATCATCCGGTATTCAATCATCCTGTATCTCTTAAACTTAAATTTGAAGATTTTTTTGTCATAATGTAGTTTTTGAGGGAACACATACATTTAGGGAGGTTATGAATCTTCTTATGGAAGTTGGATATATAGATACTGAAATCAGATATATAAAAGCTTGGGTTATTGCATATCCTGAACCGAATTATTCAGAATATATATACTTATCAGATCCTATTTTGGATGCTCCAATGACCGAATTTGAAAAAATATTACCTATTGACGGAATTGTAACTTTAATACTAAGTAATTATTGATAAGAATAAATAGGTAATATTGACTATATAAGACTTACGGATACAATATGGATATCAAGTAGTTAGATTTTTTTATAGAAAGGCAATTGGTTAAATGATTTATGGACTTATCAAGATTTACAAAGGCACAGGAACAAGATTTTTAAAAACAGCTTTTAAAGAAATTAAGAATGGAAGGAAGATATCTCACTGGATGTGGTATATTTTTCCACAGATACAGGGTCTGGGCAAAAGTTCAACATCTCAATATTATGGAATAAAAAGATTTGAATGAAGCAAGAGCTTTTATAAATGATCCATATCTTGGTGGAAATCTTAAAAAATCAGTATGGCTCTTTTTAGAGCTTGAAGAGAATAATGCAGTAGCAATATTTGGAAAAGCCGGATGATATTAAGCTTAAGTCTTGTATGACATTGTTCTCATGTATATCTGAGGAAGGTTCAATCTTTCACAAAGTGCTGGGAAAATATTTTGATGGTAGACAATGCAAAAAGAACATTATCAATTATTGGTTTAAAAATAAGTAAGATAAAAATAATTTAAAAATACATATCATAGTAGTCAAGTGTTTTTGCTTAATAAAAAAATGCTTAATAAAAAAACATTAATAAAAATAATGCAAAGTTAATTATAAGGATTGATTAATTAAAGAAAAAAATGATTATAATTGTAAGGAATCTGTTTTTTTCAAATGATATGCAGTTGTATTTAATGAATCTAATTAGTAATTATTTGGGTTGCATATGATATTTTTGACAAATGGATTAATGTAATATTAATATGAAATGATGTTTTACTAATTTTTTTATACTATATTACAAAAAAATAAATTAGGAGATTTTTGGCATGAATGTACAAAGACGCATATTGAAATATTTTATTGCATTATCTGTGTTTGTTAGTGTGTTGGCAATGAATATAATTAGTTCATATGCAGATAATAATATATCTTCAATAAACAGGTTTAATGTTGTTTTGGTGTTGGATGCGAGTAATTCTATGAATTATACAGATCCACAAGGACTTAGGTATGAGGCTATAAGTCAGTTTACAAGTTTGTTGGCAGAAAAAGGCAATTATCTGGGTGGAGTGGTGTTTTCAAATCATATAGGTGCACAGACTTCACCTAATGTTGTTAATGATCAAATTCAGAAAAAAACAACGTAATTGAGCTTTTTAAAAATCTGTAACTTCTGAAGGTGTAAGTAATGAAATGGGCTACACAAATATTGGGGAAGCACTTTCGGCTGCTACGAATATGCTGGTTGAGTCTGGGAACCCTGAGTTGCCTTCAGTTATTATCTTTTTGAGTGACGGTAATACGGAAATGCCAACACAAGAAGAGCAAGTTAAATCGTTAGATGAAAAAAAGCAAGTGCTATACAAAAATGCAAGAGATAATGGTATTAAAAATTTATAGTATATGCCTAAATGCTAATAAAAAAGCAGATATAACTGAAATGAATCAGATTTCAAATGCAACAGGTGGAACTTGTGAAGAGGTAAATGATGCTTCGAACTTGCAAGATGTATTCAACACATTTTACAGTTTGATATATGGTACATCTGCCACAGCGCTTTTTGATGATGTAATACCTGCATCAGGAAAAATTGAAATTCCGTTTGATGTTCCCAGCCTGGGTGTAGAGGAAGTCAATATTATTATAAATGGTTCTGCTAAAGAATTTAACTTATTTAATCCCAATGGAGAAAGTATAGATGCTGTAAAAGTTTCATCTGAAACATTTACTATAATTAAAAATTTTAGACATTATTCCGGGAGAATGGAAATTAGAAACAAAAAGGTATTCCGGGAGATAATATAAAAAAATTAATATGATTTATAACACGGATTTGGGTATTGATGTGACTGTGGAGCCGAAAGATCTAAAACTTAAACCGGGAGATAAAAATCAATGTTGTTGCAAAAACTTAAATCCGGAGATAATTATGCAAAAAAACAGATTCGGAATATACGGGATACAATGCGACATTACAGATATTAGATGCTTATGGAAGTAAAATTGATTCAGTACCTATGTCGGTTGATGGTGGAGAATTAGTAGCAAGTTATGAACCGAAAGACGGTACATATTTTGTAAATGTAGATGTAAAGGGAAATGGTCTTGAAAAGTCTTCATCAAAGATTGGACCTATAAATGTAACGAATGGTGAAGAAGATGATACTGCAAAATAATATATCACCTGAAGCAAATAAAAACACCGGTAAAAAAAGTTGTATATATATGGCCTTTAAAAAAAGCCCACATTTATCTATAGACATGCCTTCTCTGGTTAAAAATCCGAAAGATGATATGAGATATGAGATAGTTTCAAGCTCATTTATAAAGGATAAGGACTACGTAGTTGATAATAACATTATAGAAATGGATCATTTCAGCCTTTCAAAAGGATCTTTTGATGTTAAAGTAACAAATGTCAAGGGATTATCCTGTAATATAGAGGTGATTGTAAAAAGCTATAATGTTGGGATAATGAGCTTGTATAGGTATTGCAATAGCAATAGTTATAGCGTTGATAATTGTTTTGATAAATATTTGGTATTGGAGTCGTAAGCCGTTTAGAGGAAGTATAAAAGTTACGAGTTATTGTAATGGTGAGTATAGAGAGAATACCAGAAAACCAAAGAGAGGGAAATGTAAACTTGCAGTATTCCAGATTGCTCCGGTTGGTATTGATTACAATAAGTCTTATTTTTCAGGCAACGGGAAAACAGTTTATTTGGTTGAATACAAATGTTCCGGTAATGTGTAATGGGCAAAAGACAACAAAAAAATACAGATCCAGAGTGGTGTACAGACTGCAATTAATTTTGGTGACGGAAGTTCGAAGTGTATATACGTATATTTTGATAGCAACATTAAGAGACCGATACGAAGTCGTCGCTGAAAAATATATAAAAATATAATGAATTAAAAATTGGAGGAAGATATGGCGGTTTATTCAAAACTATTATTAAGTGCAGGTGGTGGAATCATATCCACACAGCGACAAGCTAATCAGGTAAGTAATACAGCAACTGTATTGATAGGTTTAGGAGGCACCGGTATAGATTGTTTAAGAACAATTAAAACTCAGGTATATTCCAGGTTGAAATCGGATGATCCAGGTGAGGTTGTACCTAAGTATTCTCATATAAGGTTTTTTAGGTGTAGATACAGATGAGAGTTTAATTAATCGGAGAACTATTGAAGACAGAGTTGATAATAATAGAGAAAAACGGAGCCAATAAGAATATGTATCTTGACAGTACAGAATTCTTTTTCGATTGCAAACGCTAATATTAAAGATGCTGTAAAAAAAGAAGTCGCTATAAGGATGCGTGGAGACTTAAGCTGGTTACGTTGGGAAGATATTAGTGTGACTGATCTTGGCAAAGCAGGAGCCGGGGGTATTAGACAAGTTGGCCGTTTTATGATGATGGATAAATCTGATATGTTTATGCGTACTGTGGAAAGTGCTATAAATAATGCTAAAAGCGGTCTTGTAAATGCAACGGTAAATGTGCATATCCTTGCGGGCATAAGCGGAGGAACAGGAGCCGGAAGTTTTCTTGATGTATGTTATATGGTGCGCCATATTGCAGAGAAAAATTGGTGGCGTTGCTATATTTGGATACTTCTTTTTGCCGGATGTAAATCTGAGCCGTATTCCGGAGAGCGATAATCTTACACGTCAGTATGTACCCAAGAACGGCTATGCGTCTATGCAAGAGCTAGACTATTGTATGCAACTACAAAAAAATGGAGGAGAATTTATCCAAGAATATAAAGGCCATAGAAGGATAGAATGGAAAGTTGCCCCTGTGGATATGTGCCATCTTATTTCCGCAACAAATACTAATGGAGACGTAATACCGGATGCATATAAGTATGCAATGAATGTTACATCAGAATATATTATGGATTTTTTGACGGAGTCTAGCGGAAATTTAATGGGATTATCTTCACAGCTTTCCAATTATATTCAAAAAACAAAACAAGCAGATCAAGGGAAAGAGATAGGCTGTAATTTGAATTATTGTGTTTTAGGTGCTGCTTGTGCCAGTATTCCACTAAGAGAAATTAATACTTATTTGGCATCTGAGCTTTTTGAGAGATTTTCTACAATAGGAGGTAATATACCTACAAGAGAGGATGTGGAAGCTTTGGAATTGTCAGCTCTTGCAAAAGGAATGAATAATGCAAGTGAAGTATATGACGCATTACTTAGAGAGATAAGTGAAGGGGCTGATAATAATTACACTCAATACACTGACGATTGGAGATATGTAAGAGATTATGGTAATAGTGATTTGGTTTTTAAATTACACAAATCAAACCGCTAAAAAAATTAAACAGTGTTGAGGCTAATGCTAAAAAGTATGGTCAGTGAAAATAATGAGAAGTCATTGATTGGAAGGATTAGAGCTGAATTAGGTGGTATTATCTGCGATATTGATAAAGGCCCTATATTTGCTTATAAGATGCTGTCAGCTGCTGAAAGTCATAATTTACTCAATAAAAATTGATGGATTGATTGAAGAAAATAAAAAAATCGTTGGAATCAAGAGGCGTATCAAAGTACTTTCCGTATAAGAGACTATGAAGAGGCAAAATCGGATTTTTGAAAAGAGGAGAAATCGTAAGCTTTTTAGATAATGACCAAAAAAACGCTTCAATGATTATGAGTTTAATCTTAGACACTTGGAGCAACATAAGTTGTTGGTCGGTATATTTGAAAAGTTGGATGATGTACTGAAAAAATTAAGAAAACAAATAGAAGATAGTACAGCCATATATTATATTAAGTTGTATCGTGTGATGGAGACTTTGATTAATTCATTTAAAGAAAATAGAAATGCTTTTAGAAAGCGAAAGGACAATAGAAAACAGTGATGGCTTTACGATTCCTATGATGACTATTAATGAACTAAAAACCTTCATTGGATGCAGAAATTGAAAAAGATTAATATCCCAAATATGCTGAATGCATTTATGAAATTGCTGTTGGATAATGAGAAAAGCTGGCAGGATGAAGATGAGAGTAAAATTACAAAATTAGTAACAGGCTTTTTTGTAGGTAATGCATTTGGAAATTTTGCAAATAAGACAATTACTGCATTTTTAAGAGATAAGTATGGTAATCCTACAGATGGGGTGCTTACAAATAAAATTTTTAATGAGTGGATGAGAGTGCTTACAAGTAAGGCGACACCGTTATTTAACTATGATAATAGTAATTGGTCAGAGTCAAATACAGGTAAGTTGGCATATTTATCAGTACCGAGAGTATCTTCTCCAATTATAGCTGCAGCGAATATGATGTATGGAGAAAATAATTTATGGCAAGTTAAACAAACAGACTTAACAGATCGAATTTATGTTATGTGCAGTGGGTGTGCTCTTCCATTGTGTTCATATAAAGGTTATGAGAGGTATGAGAGTGAGTGCTTTGCATCAGATGAGGTGGGAAGACATTACTATGAGGGTAAGGAAGTTGAAGGTATGAGGTTCAACGACTGGCGTAAATTGCCATCTTTGACACCAAGAAGTCTGGTTAATATGGATATGATTCCTTTCCAATTGAAAAACATGATATCAAAGGCGGAGGATTTGTATGTTGAAGCTGTTGATAACAATATATTTGATGATCAAAACAGAATATGTACTCCTGATGAAAATTCTATTTCTAAGATACAGGAGTTAATCAAAGAATGTGACAGTTTAGCGGGAAATATGCAGGATATAAGTCAGCTAGAATTGGCCAAAGAAAAGATAGAAGAGTTAAATGTTGCTCCTGCCAATATAAATATGGTTGCAACGAGATATTCTATACCAAATGACGGGCATCAAGATACTATTGAGGCAAGAGATAGTCTCAGAAGAGATTATTTTATATCATTTCCTGTTTGTCAGATGGAAGTAAGAGATATATTAAAACAAATCAAAGATATAAAGGGAGAGATAGAACAAGTAAAGTTAAAATTGCAAAAATAAAAATAGATGTTATAGAAGTAGTAGGCACTAATATAGATGATTATTTTGATGCTATATTTACAGGCGTAATTAACATTGAAGGTATAGTTGTAAGTTATCATTCTAATGAGTTTGGTAAAGATGATATTATACTATCAAAAGCGTGATAAGGTTGAATATCCATTCTGTGCAATACCTTTATATCAAGCTTTTTATTATTTACCAAAATATTGATAAAGAAACTAAAACAGAGATAGCACAGAACGTTTCAAATATATATAACTTAGAGTACGATAAAATACAAGTAATAGGTAAAAAAATTAAAAAGAGATATTGAATGACGAGAAGCTTAAGTCTTGGAAAGAAAATGCAAATAATTTTGCCGAGCATAACGATATTGTAGACTTCTTGAAAAAGTTAAAAAGTAAATTTGAAATTTTCTGTATGGAACATGGTATATAAGTTAACATTACATCATAAGTCATAGTATATGCTATGACTTATGATAGTTTTATATTTGGAGGTATATGTTATGCCGGATTTTTAGTGTAAAAAGTCTTATACAATATTTTGAAAAATAGACTTGTAGAGGTGAATCATAACACTTTGATTAATAATGTAGGAAAGGGCCCACAATTTCCAACAATAATATTGTTTATCGGTGAAGAATCAATCAAAGGATTTGCACAAATTGCAACAAGTTTATTTGAAGTTTGGCCACCATACAGAGAGGAACTTAAGTTTATAGGGGTAACCGGACCGGAGTGTGAAAATGAATATGTTGAGTTGAGAATAAAAGACAATGAAGTCCTGAAATCCGTAATTTTTAGAAGATGATATTACACAAATTATGAATGAGTTATTTTCTGAAAAGACACATTTTCCAAATAAGAGTTCCCTTGCTGTATATTATGTATTAAGTACTTCTGATTGTAATAGTGATAAAGATTTTTGTAGCTTATATCAATATATTAAATGAAGTTAAACGAGCATTGCGTATTGAAGAGACAGATATGAAGACGGCGTTGTTTGTTTTATTAGATGAGAGTATAACGGCAAGATTAATTGCAAGAGAGATAAGAAAATGAGTTATCCAAGTATTATGATGAATCAAGTATATATGATAATTTCAACAGTATTTTTAATCAGTAATAGAAAAAAATAGCAATACTCTTTTTATCTAATTGGGGAGTATGTTATAAAAATCATTTCGTCCATTATAGAGTTGTCAAACAATGATGATGATAACATTACTACATCATTATTCTCTAAGAGAATACTAACTGTAAAATATGCCAGAGAAGAAAAAAACCTTCTGCTAAAAATAGGAGAAGTAGTCGTGACAAAACTTTTTAGATGAGCTTTCAAATGTTTATGTTGTAAATAATGTGAGTCTATTGGATGATGAGGATCGATTATTACAAAGTCTTGGCATAACAAAAGACAGAACCATTAGTATAATAGACAACTTTGTACAAAATACTATAATTCCACAATTGCCGGATAGCCATAAATTGACTCTTTTCCCAAGAAAAAATATGGATACGAATGTTGATGTTACCAGTATTTCTTCACAAGATTTTTAATGATTTGACATTGGATTCTTGGGACTGTTTTTTTATCAAAAAAATAATATCTGATTCTATAAAAAAATATAGGCACAGAACAGAAACAGAGGTGGAGCGAAGAGTATTCAAAACATTTACACGATAAGTTCACAATAAATGAATTGATTTATTTGAATGATCATATTGAAAGCATTAGACAATTATTTAGACATGATAAATTCCCATCGTCCAATATGGATGTTTTTGGGATTTGCTGTATCAAGGATAAAATATGAAATTTCTTCTAATGAAGAGTTGATTGAGATATTTATTTCATCTATACAGGAAGAAGCTATAAAGGCCAAGACTTTACTACAAAGTTGGAATGAGTTGTTACAATCAAGACAAAAACTTGTTTTGGTATAAATGATAACAACTTAAAAACAATTCTATGAATCTAGAGTTATAAATTACTTGGATCATAATAGAAATAGACTAATGACGGAGCTTAGAAATCAAAAAGACGTGAATTCTGTAGAGAATTTTTTTAAAGAAAAACATTATCTGAAATTATATCAAAAGATGATATTTATTTGGATACATTTGAAAAATGAACTTAATAATAGAATCAATCGTGATGGCTTGGGAACAGATGTAGGGACAATATATAAGAAGAAAAACTTACAGGAAATGATGTTGATACCTATTTAAAAAGTAAGTTTTGCCTTTGGCGTACCGGTAGTATCTGCCATCATGTTAAAGTTTGGTACTCCTTTTATATGAGAGCTTTAGTAAGACATTAGGGTCATGAAATATACTATTATAACACGGGTTATGGCAATGCGACTGAGTCGGTTGAAGTATATGAAGTTGTACAAGGTAATTTAATTAACTAAGAGAGGGTGTGAGAGATGGACTACAGATATTTACCATATAACCCGAATAGATATGCTACAAATTTGAGAAGAAATCAAAATAGGTTGGATTGGGATTGTGCAGGTGGTCAGGAAGTACTTATTGTTCAGACACCTTTTTGGAAAAAGAGGAAAGGAGTATATTGAGGAAATTTGCCTAAGGCTTAGTAATGATAATACTCTTCTTATACAAGATGGATATACAGAAATTTCACCGGGAGTTTGTATTAAATTTGTTACAGCGACTCAAAAAGCACAAAAATACCGGTTGTTTATTGAATGGGGAAAGCAAGTACATACACTGTTTTTTTAGTTGTTATAGGGATATTGAAAAGGGTATATGTGAAGTTTATACACCACAGGATAATCCTATGATTTCACCATCTTGTGATATACCATTGGATATTTCTATACAGGTTGTAAAGATAAAGAAAAATCGTAAAAAATTTTTTTAGCCAGCATGAGGAAGATACCGGCTTTTTGGAAAAATTTCATTTCAGAGAGGTTTTTCTAATTCATATATTGATAATGATTTAGTATATAAAGTAGAAAAATTTTTGAAATACCGGTAAAATAAAAGAATGCTGGAAGAAGGGGATATTTATATTTATTCAAATAGTCAACCTTTAATTTACACTAAAAAAATCCGGGGGTTACATGTAAATATAAATAAATAGTTACTATATTAGTAGGTGATGGAGGAAATATGAGGATTATTTGTCCATATTGCTTTAAAGAGATGGAAGATAGTGAGGTTGTATTCAGATCTGAAAAAAGTTAACCAAGGTGAAAATATTTTTTTACCTGAAGAGTATGACAGTGTTGATGATTTTGTAGCAAGATATCGAGAAAATGATAAGACAGAAATTCTTAATAAGATAAAAAAAGCTGGCAGTTTTTTTGAAGAACAGGATGATGAAAAAAATATAAAAAAATTCTGGGATAATTTTAATGGTACAACTGAATATAACCTTGCTGATGATATATTAGGAGTTAGATCATATCGCAGAAAAATCATTGATCCTCAAAAAGTAGAGGATAAAAAGTATATTAGAATACAACCGAATCAAGATGTTTTTTTATAAGAGACAATGAAGGTATGGTAACACAAATTGAGCTAAATACCGGAGAACGGTGTTATCGTAGAGTGTGTAAATATTGCCATAATCCATTTCCAAATAATTATGGAAAGTTTCCTGTAAAGTTTACAACAATTATTGGAATCACCGGCGCCGGAAAAACCATATATCTGTCACAAATCTTAAAAAAGATGACGACTTATGCGGCAAAAGTTGGATTGAGTGCTATTGTAAATAATACCGGAGTTCAGAATTTTGTAAATAACAATGAGATTGCTGTAGGGAAAGCGCTACCTGGGTCTACACCGGCTACTCAATTCCAACAGCCACTTTTTTACGAAATGGTCAAAGATGTTGATGGTAGAAGACATACTGAAACGCTTGTATTATATGATGTTGCAGGTGAAGTTTTTAAAGCCCCTGATTTGGTTATTAAATTTGCTCCATTTGTCAAACATGCTGATGGTGTAATACTGTTAATTGATCCTATGCAATTTGGAGCTGTAAGTGGTGTAAATCAGGTTGGTGAGCGACTTTTGATAATCCTGTTAGTGTACTTGAAGTGATTCATGAACAAGTTGCAGATAAAAAGAGCAAATGAGAAATGTAAGATTCCGTTTGCGGTATGTATGTCAAAAGTTGATACTTTGAATGTACAACAAGTACTGCCACCAGATTTAAGAAACATGTTACTTATGGATGTACAAAGTGAAAATAATTCAAATGGTTTTGCTAGAACTGTATTTAATGCAAAATCTTATAATCCAATTGGAAAACTACTTAATAGATTTATTCAAGAAAATCAAATGGATTTAGCACAGATGTTGTACAACAATTATTGGGTATATAATTTTTTTGCGTTTACTGCATTGGGATGTGCTGTGGAGGAATCAGAAGTTAATGGTAGCTGTCCTGTTGGACCTGTGCTACCTAAAAAGAATAGAGGAACCATTATTTTTGGCTATTCAATCAGTATGGATATATTGGTGAAAAATGAATCGGTTTTTTTGATCCGGTTGGTAGGGTAAAGTGTCCTTCATGTAATTCTGTAAACACAGTAGAGTTGCCGGAAAAATGAGCGAAATATAAAAAAAGTGGATTTTTAGGATTTTTAGGTTTGAATAAAAATATATGTGAATCGTATATGTAAAGATTGTGGTAATAAATGGGAACATATATCAAAGGATGAATAGCTAAGTTTGAGAGGTGTCAATATGGCAGAAAGAATATTGCAAAGTTGTTATACAAAATGCCAGTTATGATGTTGGTGGAAAAAAATCAGTTCCGGATGGCAATCTGTTTCAGTATCAGATGATATTCCGAAGAATGCTTATAATGCATGCGTAGGTTTTCAAAAATAAAAAAACTCTAATATTCAAAAAGAGATGCTTGACGAATATGGAAATACGCTTAATCTTCTGGAAATTATAGGAGATGGAGAATATGCATATGTAATACGTACACAGTATGGTTTAAAGGATAGACTTGGGCGTGCTAATATGTTTTCGCATGCATTTGTGTTTTCCTGGAAAGATAAAGAAGTGCTGGAAGATCCGAATATTCTGGTAGCTATCGATAAAAAGTAATTTTAAGGATAATGAGGATGAAGCTAATATAATTCCAACAAGTTTGTCAAGATATTCTAACTTTGATATTGAGTCTGCATTGAATATGAGTGGACTTGGTTTTGATGAATATCTAAACTTAATAAGATGTGTATATGCTCAGATGACTGAGAAGAACATATTGGATCCATTATTTATTCAATATGATGGTACTGAGGACCAGATGAGAGCAATAATTTATTGTATTTATTATGGTATGCCCTCATTATTTACGAAAAAGATTAAGTATTGCCTCAAATACTTCGGGCAATGACAGTGATAAGAATGTTATTTTTTTCTATAAATGCAAAAAAACAAAAGTATATTACTTTATTCCTTCAACAGGAGAAAAATAATATATTATCTGCCAGGATTGAGAAGAAAAATAGAACGATATGGGTTTGTAGACTATGTTGTTAAAAATTTAGATAAAATAGACTCTTATACATATTTTGACACATTAGATGATTTGGCAGTTGATTTAGGTGACATGACATCTTCCAATGAATTAGTGCTAAAAATCGCTCACAAATATATGTTAACAAATGGTGAGTCAAATGGATATACAAGAGATGAGTTGGAGGGAATGCTTAGTGATACATTGCGTTTAAAAATCATCTAAGTGTGAGCTGTTAGAAAAGTTTATAACTAACATGTTAAATGAAGCTATAAGAAGAAAAACTTGTATTGACAGATGAAATGCAAGAAAAATTTAGACGCTAAATTAGCAATTGCTGAAACAACTGAGTTTAAAAATATAGGTGAAAAATATAATATATATTACTTTAGTACTTTTAGAAATAGATAAGGCCGCTAAAAAGCTTGGGCAAATGGATCGGAATAAGTTTAAAACTTATACCAGATATTTGGGACAAACAGAAGATGGTTTGAATATTCTAAATTATTATTATATAAATATTGTGCTTAAGAATAATGATATTTCTTGGGATGAGTTAAATAAAAACTCTAGATGAAATTTCTGACATCAGTTCAAAAGTGATTATTGAAGATAGAGTTGAAGCTTTAGCGTGGGATGTTTATTGTAAAGAGTTGAAGTCGAAAGTTTCTGCAAAAGATGCATATAAAAAATTATATGACTTTAATGAAAAAGGCTTATATCAAGCAACAAAAATTGAAGAATGTAGTAATGTTGCAAAGGTAGAATATTGGAATTTGTTTAATTATTCTGATTTTTTTCTATGAAAGCAGAATCAGAGTATTCACTTATGAATGTTGGTGAAGAAAGTAAAGAATGTAAAAATAATATTAAGTTTAATCGAATTACTAAAGTCGGTTTCAGGTGAAGCAGACGATATATTATTGTATCGAAATTATTTTTAAGGCAAATAATTTAAATAATACTAATAAGTCTGTTGTTATTAACTGTATTAATAGAGAACTTAATAAGAAAAAAATAAAACTATAAGTATACAAGATACGAGATGGATTGAGGTTTCATCAATTGTACAATCTGAAAAAGCTTATTAAAAATACTTGTGGAACTATATGAATTTTTTTAAATTTGAATATATATGAGAGGTTAATAGAAAAAAATTCGTGAAATAATAAATTTTCCACAAACACTTGAACCGGATTTACGCAAGATATTAGACAAGATTTCTGATATTGTTTTTAGACTTTATTAAAGATAATGATTCGGAAAAAATGTTGTACCATTAGACATATGGCTTTTTGTTAGGTTTTATTAAATATGATAATCCATTTTATATTTTTTTGATAGGCATAAGCCAAGTATTTTTGAATCAAGATGACGTTGATGTTATTCGAAATAGCACATTAATTAGTTCGAATGAATATATAAATGCAGGTGAAAAATATGTAAAGGAAAAAGGAACTGAATTAAAAAGAGTTAAGATTTGGTTATCAGAAATAAAAAGAAGGAGAAAAAAATAACACAAAAAAATAATAATAAGTTATTAAAAAAAGTCATGGTGTAGATAGATATGAGACTGAGGAAGATTCGGATTCTCCTAATTTCTTTTGGGAAGTTTACCTCTTTTTATTGTAAGTAAAATTAGAGGGCAAAAAGGATATAGAATATATAGAAGAATATCTACAGGAAGACGATAATAATAAAGTGAGAAGAACAAAAGATTATAAATCAAGAGGTAAGAAAAACTAGTTGTACCTCATATTAAATAAGACAAATATAACAAGGATATGTTAAAATGGGTATAAATAATAATTATAAAAGAGGTGAGGAATTGTGCTGTAGTGTTTTGTATGGCAGGGGCATATACAAACATGATGGGAGCACTATGGTTCAAGATCCTTTTCAAATACCGTTATATGGTAATAAGATAGATAAACACATGAGTCCTTTGTTTGTTAATATTATAACAGGGGAAAGATATTTTGCAAAAAGGTTGACATCGAGCTCTGGAGGAATAGATAATGCTGTTTATAAATCTTTACAAAAAGGTTCTTCACCCGGCTGACAGAGATAGTATTTTATGGCCAAGTGATATGGTTTGTCTTTCAGAGGAACTGGCAAATAAATGTAGTTTGTTTGTAATGCAGGATTATAAAGAAAACCAGACACCTATAGAAAAACAATAAATGTAAATTAGCATTGTTGTTTCCTTATAGTGGATATCCTGATATGGATAACGGGGATAAAAAGAATTAAGGACTTAGGAGAGTTAAGTTGGGAAAAATCCTAAAATACAGAACTTTGTTTATAAAAATACTAAAGACATTTGATAAAAATAAATAAAGATGGATATGTTTATGGGGATATTCATTTATCAAGGTTCTTCTTTAGGATGGATGGTTCTTTAATTTTTAAATTATTCCAATTTAATATATTCATTTGAAGACTATATTTCTGATGATTTTACTTCAATATGCAATATAAATACTGGTGAATATCCATTTGAATTTGCAGAACCTGCACTTGTATGTGCAACAGAAACGGATAAGGAAATACGTATGATTGATTTTAATAGTCAAAACTATAGTTTATGTGCATTTATTTTTTTATGTTTTTGGACGATATTGCTATGATGGTGCAGAGCACTGATAGAACACCACGCAGATAGTACACCACAAGAGCATTTTATAAAGTTTAAGTATTATCATAAATTACCTTTTTATTTTCGATAAAAAAATACTATGAATTCAGTAGGTTTATTTGACAAAGAAGCACATACAGTGGATTTATGGGATAGATGTCCGGATATATTAAAGGAACTGTTTACAATGGTATTAACTCAGCATTATGAACAAAAAAATGAAAATGTCGTAAATCCGTCGCCATATACTTGGTTGAAGTGTTTTTAAAGAATTAGGGCTGGATATCGAGAGGTGATGAGGATTGATTATGAATTATATGAAAAAAATATAAAAAGAAGATTTAAAGAGATATATAGGAAGGTATTCAGAACCTGTTTCAGAGCTGGGATCCTCTCTTAAACGTATGGTACAAGAGCATACTGTAAATATTTATTTTGAAAAAGAAAAGCTGGAGACGACCCTCAAAGAGTTTGGAGTTAAAACTTCTGATATATATAAGGTTTGTATAATGACAGAGGTTACAGGCTTTAAAGAATTGATGGAGTGTGATACAAACACACAACAATCGGATATCGACAGGTTCGTAAGAAATGCAATAGAAGAGACAGGTTTTAATCGTATTACAGTCCTTGAGTTGACATGTGATTTAGCTCTTTCTGCAAATATTGCACATGATTTTACCGGTGAAGATTTTAAATTGGAGGATATGAAAAAGCATATGTTCTTCCAATAGGTATATTTAAAGATGAATTGCCAACGTTAGATCTTGAAGATTTATCTTTTGATCCGGAAGAACAAAAACCGAATTTATCTTTATCAGAAATTGAATTATTACAGGTACTTTCAGAATGTGGTATACCTGAAGCAAAGTTTTTCTTGGGATATAATATATTCATGTCTGAAGATAAAAATGAAAAAGGACTTGCATTGATTGAAGAAGTCGCACAAGAGGGAGATTTGAGAGCGAATATTTTTCTCGGTGATCAGTACTATGAGAAGGGGAAATATAATGAATGTTATTGGGGGCAAGGCGTATAACCATTATACGAGCCTGGGTACATTAGGATTAAATAAACAACGTAAAGATGCTGTTATAAATATTTTTGAATCATAGAGATACTAATAGATTTGTATTTATTTTTAAGTATTTTTATTATTTGTTGAAACAATAATTCTTTTTATACTGAAAAATTGGAAGTCCGGCGTATACTCTACATCCTGTAGTCGGTGTTATTAGCATTTTACTTAGTGCGATGCTTATAATACGATCATTTTTATATTATAAGTATGATGAATTTAATTCATTTGGAAGGATACGTTCATTTACATTTATAATATTTACATTGTGGTCGATTTATACAATGGTTCGTTTATTATTTTAATAGGAGGTAAGTATAAATATGGAAAAATTTCTCCACACAAAAATAAAGCTTATATTTTTTTGTCGTAAATATTTTTATTATATTTCCAATGTTAATAAAAGTATTTTTAGTGTAGTGGGTTTGCTGGTTTTTATAAGTATATTAGCGGTATATTATTATTATTTGATTATTAAGAATAAAGATGATTTGCCCGCAAGTGCATATCTTACAACATTTTTTGTTGACTTTCTTATTTATCTATCATTGAATTATAAAATAATTATATCAGGATTTAGTGTTGAGGAAATACCTTTATTTTTCGGTATTTTTTTAGTAATCAAATGTTTATTATGCTATTTTTTTAGTTGGATGTGCTATAGGAGCTTTAGGACTAAAGTATTCACCGATAACATGGCTTACAGGTATAAGCGCTTCAATACTTGGCCTAGTTGTAATTATATGCTATGGAACTTATTATGATGGTACCACTTTGATGTTTTATGATGTTACAAAGCCATTTATATTTTTATATTTTATATTTGTTGCAATATGGACTACATTTTTAATAATTTCTATATCTATAGATGGTAGTAAAAGAAAGAATAATACAAGAATGGGAGTAATAATGCTTGTAGCTTTCATTTTATTATGTATTACTTCTATAGATATCGTCAGTTTGGTAGCTTCAGAGTTTTTTTCGAGATTTTTTTGAGCCAGCTACTAAAGTATTACCTTGGTGGAAGACATTATTAGTTTGTTTAGTTTTACTAGGATCTGCCACTGTAATATATAATAATAAATATGATAAAAAATCAAGAATTGATTTTTTATAGTTGCATCAATAGCATTGTTTGTATTTTTAGTTAAACTTATATTAATTAATTATATGCCATATAGCATATTATTAATAATATTATTATTTATTTCAACTATAGTACGTTTGTATGATGAAATATATAATAAAAGAAACTTTGAAATTTACTTCAAGTAAGTTTTTAATGGTAGAGCTTGTTGTATCTATTGTTGCATTATTCCTATTAAACATTGGATGCTGGTTGAATTTGGTGATTTCAGCTGTGTGTGTAGTGGTGTGGAAAAAGGTAGATTGGGATGCTTATAAACATAAAGGATATACTTGGTACGGAATTATAACAGCATTGTTTTTTTAGAAAACTCTTGCGTTACAATGGAAATTAAAATTCTCAGTTCATAATGTTTGGATTTTTAGTAACTATATATATAATGGGGATTACAACTATTTATATTATTAATTATTCTTATAATAGGAGAGGGAATATAAATACAACGAAAGAAAGTTCTGGTTATATATATGTAAAAGGGATTGACGAATATTTTTACTAGTGAGGATGCTAGACTGTCTGTTAGTACATTTATTTGCGTGTTAATTACATTATTGTGTTTAGCAAGTATTCGAAACACAATGAAGATTAAGTTTGATGTAGATGTAAAATAATAAATCTGTTGATATTTCTTCAAGTATTAAAAGGAAAAAAATAATACTATTGAAAAATATTTCGTATATTTGGATAGACTATCGGGGTAGGACCATTTATAGCGAACAAAAACATTGATACAAAAAGGTGGAGAACTAACTATAATGAGCGATTTGTTGAAAAGTTACAGCTGTAGATAATAAAGGTTTTACATCAACATATTATAAATGGTTTCCATATTGGTTATATTCAAACAATTAATTTAAATAACTTTTAATAAGGTGATATATGTCAGAGGTACTTGAAAAATCGTAAAAAAAGATATTTGTGATATTGCTTGTAGTAATGTGTATAGCTGGATTTAGATCAAGTATTATTACTAATGATGCAGTATCTGAAATTTTTTTGACAGTTTAATGGAGCAACTTCCATTTGCTAAAAATTATATCTGATGTGATTTGTAAACTGATGAGATACGAGATTACAATCCCGCTATTTAATTCATCTAGTATAATCACAGATGTGATTAGATTAACTTTTATGGCTTTTTGTATCAAGTTCTAAGAAAACCTATAGAGTGGTTTTCATATGTACTTTTTCCTATAAAAAGATTCAAAGACGAAACAGACGAAGAATATAGATCTAGACCTGCTTATAAAATCAGAGGAATGTTGTGTGAGATCTTAGCGACTCCATTAATAGCTGTACTTGCATCAGAGCTTTCAAAGTATATCTTTTCGGTAGCTGTGATTTGGTTTGGAGAAATAATAGCAAAAATTTTGGGAGTTTTATTATCTTCGAGTTTTTTTATGGTTTCTTTATATGCTATATTGAAGTCAGGGCATTCATTTGTTTTTGCAATAGTATGGAGGCTTATAGATATATTAATTGACAATATGGCAAAAGTTATGCTTTTGTTGATATTTGTTGTATTACACTTTATATCGGAATAATACATGGGGCGGATGGTTTGATAGCAAGCTCAATAATTTCTTTTAATCATTTTTTTAATTGTAGTAGATATTGGAATGGGATTTATGAGAGAATCGCTAGTTGGTATAGATGGTGATTATTGGATCAGACATAAACGACACTAAAAATATCCTAATAAAAATAATATGATTATTTTAAAGATTTCAACTTGAACTTTCCATACAACATTTTTTTACATACTTAAAAAGCGGCTAAAGCCTTGTAAATACAGGGTTTTAAGCCACTTTTCTATTCTCAAACTATTGAAGATGGTATAAAATTACTTATTTCCCGACAATCCCATCAATATTGGACAAAAAAACGTATTACTTATATAAATAAATGATTTTTTTTGTAGTATGTGTCTGAAGGTCTAGAATGTCTACATTTGCTACAAACTATATCAGACATAAGATTTGGATGACCACAGTATGTGCAAGTCCATGTCATATTTAAGTATCTCCTTTCTAAAATTTCTTTATAATAGGCGTTTGCAAAACGCCAAAAGCCGTATAAATACGACACTTTTTTGTTACTGAATATAAAAATCTCCTCTAGGTTTGTGATATAATTGAGTTGAACAAACATAAACCACATCCCTAAAGGAGACATTACTATGATATCACAAAATAACTAATTATTCCGTTTTTTTACAATCATTACTATGCGACCACAGGCCACAGGCAGAAATCGAAAATATCCTTTGACTGCTATGCTTTGGGCTTTGATCATTCAACGCCTGTTTTCTATTACTACAGATTCTCTTTTACTTGTCTTCCTTCATCATTCAAGACACCTTAGAGAATTCTGCGGTTTTACCAAAGTTCCTGATGCTTCTAAAAATCACTCGTTTTAAACAAGATTTTTTTATTGGACTTACAATCTGTTTTTGATAAGCTTGTTGATAAAACTGAACCGATATGCCAAGATATTGATAACAACCTTGCTTCTATGCTTTTGGTTAGACACTTCAGGTATTGAAGCTTATGTAACCGAAAAATAATCCTAAATACGCCAACCACATTATCAAGCAACTCTAAGCCTGTGTAAAATCTATAAATTTTGATAGTTCATATGACCATTATAAGGTGGCATATGCTTCTATGTCTACATAAGCTTTGTCAAACCATGAGATTAAACAGCAGTACATTAATGGACATTTCTGCTACGCTTACAAGTTAAGCATTATTACTAATGGATCTGGAATTTATCAACTTTTTAGCTTAAAAATTTGTGCATTGCACAAATTTATCATATATACAATAAGTATTGCGAACGAGCTCAGCGAGTTTCGCAATACCTAATTTCTTTATAATCCATATACATTAAAAATATTTATGATATTGAATAGTAAAGGTTATCCATAAATACAATTAATAACTAACAAACATATATTTATCAATAATAGGTAATATAAGTGTCGGAATATAGTAAAACACCAACAACATTTATACAAAAATTTTTACGTTTATATGTTATATCTTTTTACACTTTTGTCAATATATAAGTATATATAGGGTCTTCAACCTTTACAATCTTCAAAAAAATCTGCCAAAGAGAGTTGTTTTTGTGATATTATAGTAATGTCTCCTTTATGTATGTGGTTTATGTTTGTTGCAACTCCATTATATCACAAACTTAGGGGGATTTTTATATTCAGTAACAAAAAAAGTGTCGTATTTATACGGCTTTTAGGCGTTTCGCAAACGCCTAAAAATAGACTTTTATATAAGGAGACAGATTATGATAAATAGAATATATCTTGCAGGCGGTTGCTTTTGGGGTGTTGAAGGATACTTTAAAAGAATTAAAGGTGTGGTGGATACGATTTGCGGCTATGCAAACGGTAATACAGAGAATCCAAGCTATGAGGAGGTTTGCAGGCACAATACAGGACATGCTGAAACGGTTTTGATTGATTTTGATGATAGTGTGTTAAGCCTTGAGGACTTACTTATTTATTATTTTAGAATAGTAGATCCGGTCAGTGTAAACAAACAGGGAAATGATGTTGGAACACAGTATAGAACAGGGATTTATTATACAGATGAAGCTCAGTTGCCGACAATAAATGAGGCAATAGAAAGAGAACAAAGAAAGTATAGTGAAAAAAATCGCAGTAGAAGTATCGCCGATTGAAAACTTTTTATACTGCGGAAGAGTATCATCAAGATTACCTTGATAAAAATCCTAACGGATACTGTCATATAAACCTTGCTTGGGCAAACGAGCCTATAGTAAGGTCGGAGGAATATAAAAAGGATGATGATGAGGTTTTAAAAAACAGACTTAGCGCTCTACAATATGATGTAACTATGAATGCGACTACCGAGAGACCTTTTGACAATGAATTCAACTCAAATTTTGAAAAAGGCATATATGTAGATATCACCTCAGGAGAACCGCTTTTCTTTTCTACAGACAAGTTTGAGTCGGGATGCGGTTGGCCAAGTTTTTCAAAGCCTATACAAAAGGATTTGGTGCATTACAAAGAGGATTTAAGCCTTGGAAGAAGAAGGATTGAGGTAAGAAGCTCTAACGCCGATATTCACCTTGGACATGTGTTTAATGACGGCCCAAGAGAGCTTGGCGGTTTAAGATATTGCATTAATTCTCGGCACTTAGATTTATTCCTTTAGATAAAATGGAAGAAGAGGGATACGGTTATCTGATAGAGTACGTTTCATAAGTAAATTGTCCTTGTAAAAAAGCATTTAAAATGTTAGTCTAAACAAAGAAAAATAAAGGGGATGAATATGACTGACAATTTTAAATACGGTGAAGAGACGAAACTTGAAAAGACAACTGAAAAAAGGGCGAATTTCTCAGGAGGACTTGGATATATCTTGGCTGTGGCAGGTTCGGCTGTAGGCCTTGGAAATATTTGGAGATTTCCGTATTTGGCGGCAAAGTATGGCGGAGGTATGTTTTTATTGACTTACCTTGTACTTACTCTGACATTCGGATATGCAATGATTATGTCCGAGACTACCATAGGTAGAATGACAAAGAGAAGTGCTATAGGTGCATTTAATCAGTTTGGAAACAGCAAGATACTTAAGGTGGGCGGATTTATAAATGCGATAGTACCTGTACTTATTGTGCCTTATTACAGCGTAATAGGAGGTTGGGTAGTAAAATACCTGGTGGAGTATATAAAGGGAAATGTATCAGGACTTGCAAGTGACGGGTATTTCGACGGCTTTATAGGGGATACAAAGACAGTATTCTTTTTGGTTTATAATATTTTACAGTGACTACATTCGTTGTAATACTTGGCGGTGTGGAGCAGGGAATTGAGAGAGTGTCAAAAATAATGATGCCTCTGCTTATCATACTTGCAATTATTGTTGCCGCTTATTCGGTAACAAGGCCGGGAGCTATGGCAGGAGTAAAGTATTTCTTTGTTCCGAATTTCAGTAACTTTTCTTTGATGACGGTGGTTGCGGCACTTGGTCAGATGTTTTATTCTCTGTCTATTGCTATGGGTATTTTATATACCTATGGTTCGTATCTGACAAGAGATGTGGATGTTGAGATATCTACTTCAAGAGTGGAGCTTGTGGATACAGGTGTGGCTGTTTTGGCAGGACTTATGGTTATCCCGGCAGTATTTGCATTCTCAGGCGGTGACCCTGCAAAGCTTTAAGGCGGGACCTTCACTTATGTTTATTACATTGCCGAAGGTTTTTGAGAGCATGGGGAGCAGGGCGTATTGCAGGTATAGGATTTTTCTTACTTGTACTCTTGGTCGCACTTACAAGCGCCATATCACTTGTTGAAACCAGTATATCGACTTTCTGTGACGAGCTTAATTTAAAGCAGAAATAAGTCTGTTATTTTTAATGGCTGTTATAATGGTATTTTGTCGGAGGTTCATCTGCGGCAGGATACGGTATATGGGATTTTGTTTTGATATTTAAGATGCCTATACTTGACTTCCTTGATTTCCTTACAAACTCTATTATGATGCCGATAGTCGCACTTGCTACATGCTATTTGGTGGTAAGGGTTATTACATTAGAAAAAAATTGATGATGAAATTTCATATTCTTCCGCATTTAAGAGAAAAAAAGCTTTATAATATAGTAATGAGGGTGTTTGCACCGATATTTTTAATTGTAATATTGGTGAGTGCAATATTAAATACCCTTGGATTTATCAGCCTGTAGTATATATGCTCATATTTGACTTTACAAAGAATGGAGTTTTCAATGAAAAAATTGGATGTAGTTGCATTAGGAGAATTATTGATTGATTTTACACCTGCAGGACTGTCTTCTGCAGGTATGAGACTTTTTGAGCAAAACCCGGGAGGGCACCTGCAAATATGTTGACCGCCGTGTCAAGAGTCGGATTAAAAACAGCGTTTATAGGTAAGATAGGTGCCGACATGCATGGAGACTTTCTAAGGAGTGTACTTGACAGTGTTCCTATTGATACGAGCGGTTTGATTACCGACCCTTCTGTATTTACCACCTTGGCGTTTGTAAGTCTTTCAATAACAGGAGAGAGAGCCTTCTCCTTTGCAAGAAAGCCCGGGGCGGATACAAGACTTAGTATAGATGAGATAAATAAAGATATTCTCTCAGATACTAAGGTATTTCATGTGGGTTCACTTTCTCTTACAGATGAGCCTTCAAGAAGTGCAACTTTTGAGGCTGTAAAGCTTGCTAAGGAAGAGGGAGCAATTATATCCTATGATCCTAATTACCGTGAGCAGCTTTGGGACAGTGTGGATAAGGCTATGGAAATGATGAGATTGATGTCTGAGTTTGCGGATATTATGAAAATATCTGATGAAGAAACCTCTCTTCTTACACCATACAAAGAACCTCTTGAAGCAGGTAAGTACTTGGTGGAAAGAGGAAGAAAGCTTGTAGTAGTTACTCTTGGAGAAAAGGGCGCATTGGTCGTTTCAAAAGCGGGATATGTGGAAGTACCGGGATTTAAGAGTAATGTTGTGGATACTACAGGAGCCGGAGATTCATTCTGGGGAGGTCTGCTTGCAAGATTTTTAAGTGAAAATATGGATCTTGATAATATATCTTCAAAACAGATGTATGATATTGCAAGATTTGGAAATGCTGTAGCGAGTCTTTGTGTGGAAAAAAGAGGTGGAATTGTAAGTATACCAACTTTGGATGAAACATTAGAGAGGTTAAAGCAATGAAAAAAATATTGATGTAGCGGTTATAATGGCAGGTGGAAAGGGCGAAAGACTTTTAAGTATAACAAATGATGAAATACCAAAGCCAATGGTACCGGTAGACGGCAAACCTTTACTTGAATATCAGGTGGAGAAGTTAAAGACATATGGAATCAAAAAGATAGTAATGATTGTAGGGCATTTGGGTGAAAAAATTGTAGATCACTTCAAGGATGGAAAAGACTTCGGAGTTGAGATTGACTATATTTTTGAAAAGGAACCGCTCGGTACTGCAGGGGCATTTTACTATTTAAAAAGATAAAACTGATGCTAAGGATTTTTATGCTTGTTTTTCGGAGATGTTTTTCTTTGATATGGATTTTGACAGAATGGAAGATTTTCATTTCAAAAAAATTCAGCCCTTACTACGCTTCTCGCACATCCGAACGGGCATCCATATGATTCGGATCTTATTCAGACGGATGATACCGGAAGAGTTATAGGATTTGATTCAAAGCACAATGTAAGAGATTACTGGTATGACAATATGGTCAATGCAGGTATGTATATTATAAATAAAAAGACTGCTTGACTTAGTCAAAGAACCTGTAAAGACTGATTTTGAGAAGGATATACTTGCAAATCAGGTTAAACTCGGAGCAAATATTTATGCATATCATACACCTGAGTATGTGAAAGATGTAGGTACCGTAGACAGAATAAATGCTACAGTGGAGGAGTTAAAGAGCGGACTTATTCAGTCAAAGAATTTGAAAAACAAGCAAAGAGCTATCTTCCTTGACAGAGACGGTACTATGAATGTTTCAAAGGGATTTATATCAAAAGCTGATGACTTGGAACTGATTCCGGGTACGATTGATGCTATAAAGGCAATTAATAAGAGCGGTGCACTTGCAATAGTTATAACAAATCAACCTGTCATTGCAAGAGGAGAGTGTTCTTTTTGAAGAACTTCACAATATTCACAACAAGCTAAAGACTCTCCTTGGTGAAAAGGGAGCTTTTGTAGATGATGTTTTTTATTGTCCACACCATCCTGATAAAGGATTTGAGGGTGAAGTGCCGGAGTTGAAATTTGACTGTGAATGTAGAAAGCCGAAGACAGGTATGATAGAAGAGGCGGTAAAAGAAATATAATATTGATCTTTCAAAGTCATATATGGTTGGAGACTCTACAATGGATCTTGAGACGGCAAGAAATGCCGGAATAAAATCAGTGCTTGTAAACACAGGTTTTGCAGGAAATGACAGCAAATACGACAGAAGTCGCGATATTGAGGCGGATAATCTCCTTGATGCGGTGGAGAAGATAATTAAAGATTTCAGATAAGAAAGTTAAAAATAAGAGGCTTGTAATTTTTACAATTATAATAGCAGTTTAAAAACGTCTGCATATGATTGTAAAATACAGCCTCTAAAATTTTATCCTACCAAGTACATCTTGCACTTGCACCACATGGCAGAATAAAACCGGATTTATTAACAGGTAGCCCTATTTCCATAGCTTCTATACTTGCAGACAGGGAAGCTTGTTTTCTTCTAAAGACTTCTTCATCATATACGTCAGTACACCCGGTGCCAGTCCGGTAGTATATGAGTTTATGAGGAAGAAGAGCGGTTCTTTGCTAAGCAACTGAGTTGTCAGCTTTATAAATTCATATATGGAGTCTTCTATTTTCCATATTTCACCCTTAGGACCTCTTCCGTATGAAGGAGGATCCATTATTATGGCATCATAGGTATTTCCTCGTCTGATTTCTCTTTGTACAAACTTTATACAATCATCCACAAGCCATCTGATAGGAGCATTTGAAAGTCCGGAACTTACCATATTTTCCTTTGCCCATCCTACCATACCTTTACTGGCATCAACATGTGTAACATTTGCGCCTCGCGAAATGGCTGACAAGAGTAGCACTCACCGGTGTATGCAAAAAGGTTGAGCACTTTGATTTCACGGTTTTTATTTATAGCATCTTTTATTTTATTATAACTGAAATCCCAGTTTGTAGCCTGTTCGGGGAATACACCTGTATGTTTGAATGTAAAAGGCTTTAGATTAAATGTTATTTTTGATGAAGGCAGTTCATAGTCGATACTCCAGGTATCCGGAAGATTAAAAAAATTCCCAATGTCCACCGCCGGCTTTACTTCTGTGGTAGTGTCCGTTTTTTCTTCCATGCAGGATTTTTTTATGCTCTGTATTCCAGAGTACTTGAGGATCGGGTCTTACCAGTATATAATCTCCCCATCTCTCAAGCTTTTCGCCGTTTGAAGTATCCAGTATTTCATAGTCCTTCCAATTATCTGCAATCCACATAATATTTCTCTCTGTTTTTTTATTATAAAAATGCTCAGCTTGGTTGCATTCACAACCGAATACGGCATTGTCTGTGTCGGATAAACCGGCTATTTACTAAAAGATATTTAAATAATTCCTGTGCCTCATCTTTTTTTAGTAGTTTCCTTCAAGGAAAGTACCTCAAATTTCTACAGACTTGCCACCGAATAATACTTCTACAATATCCCCTACTTTTTACTTCAGCAGATGCTTTAACAACCTTATCATTGATAAGAACTCTTCCGGCATCACATGCTTCATTGGCTATTGTGCGTCTTTTGATTACTCGTGAAACCTTTAAAAACTTGTCAATACGCATTATTTATTAACAGCATCCTTTAGTGCCTTACCCGGCTTGAACTTTGGAACTACGCTCTCAGCGATCTTCATTGTCTCACCTGTTCTTGGGTTTCTTCCTTCTCTTGCAGGTCTTACAGATGTCTCAAATGTACCGAAGCCAACAAGCTGGATCTTTTCCTTCTTAGCAAGCTCTTCTGTAACAACTTCTACAAAAGACTTAAGTGTAGCCTCAAGGTCCTTCTTTGTAACGGAATTATCCATCTTCTTAGCAATAGCATCGATTAACTCTGTTCTATTCATTTTCTTCCTCCTAAAAATAATGTTCTAAAACATTATACTAAAATATTACTGCCGGATTTAGTCGGCAATATAGAATCATTATGAGATATGACACCACTCATAACATAATTTATATAGTCTGTTTAGGCTGATTTGTCAAGAAGAATAAAGCAAAAAAAGCCGTTTTGTAAGGGTTTTTCTCCATAAAGTTATTTTACTTAAGAAAATGTATATTTTTAGTTGACAAAGTAGAGGCAAAGGATGTATTATACTAATACCCAGTGGGGGTGTAGTAGAAAGGAAAAATATGGCAAAGGAAAAAAATATAATATTACCGGAATGAGTTGTGCTCACCTGCTCCGCCAAAGTGGAGAGAGCGGTAGGTAAGCTTGACGGTGTGGAGAATGTATCTGTAAATCTTTTGACTAATTCCATGCAGGTGGAATATAAGGAAGATAAGCTGAGTTCAAATGATATAATAAAAAATATAGCCGACGCCGGATATGGGGCATCTTTGGCTACAGCTGCAAAACAGAAAAAAGAAGAGAAGAGTATAAAAAAGACCAATGATGATGCAATAGCTTATATGAAGTTCAGGCTGAAGGTGTCCATAGTATTTTTGGTTATTTTAATGTATTTCAGTATGGGAAGTATGATAGGTTTACCGCTTCCGAAATTCTTATCAGGTGAGGGTAATCCGGTAGGCTTTGCTCTGACACAGCTTTTACTGGTGCTTCCTGTAATGTATGTAAACAGAAAGTATTATATAAGCGGATTTAAATCCCTTTTTCATCTTTCACCGAATATGGATACACTTATTGCGATAGGTACAGTTGCCGCATTTACATATGGAGTAATTGCAATCTATGTAATGGGTTATGCACTTAATAATGCAGATATGCATACAGTGACGGAATACAGAATGAATCTCTATTTTGAATCTGTGTCCATGATATTGACTCTTATTACTTTAGGAAAATTCTTTGAAACAGGTTCAAAAGCAAGAACGACTGATGCAATATCAAAAGCTTATAGACTTATCACCGAAGAGGGCAAATGTGCTTCGTGACGGTGTAGAGGAAAATATACTTACAGAAGATGTTGTGGTGGGAGATATTGTAATAGTACGTCCGGGTGAGAGCATTCCGGTAGACGGAATGATAATTGAGGGAAGTACGAGTGTGGATGAGAGTGCCATTACAGGTGAGAGTATACCTGTACAAAAGGAGAAAGGCGATAAGCTTATAGCTGCCACTATAAATAAAAACGGTAGTGTAAGGATAAAGGCCACAGAGGTAGGTGAGGACACCGCCATTTCAAGGATAATTGCTTTGGTGGAGGAGGCTTCATCATCAAAAGCACCTATTGCCAAGATGGCTGATAAGGTCGCAGGAGTATTTGTACCTGTAGTAATGGGAATTGCTCTCATCACATTTATAGTATGGTTGGCACTTGGATATGATTTTTCATTTGCACTAAATTGTGCCATAGCGGTACTTGTTATATCCTGCCCATGTTCTTTGGGACTTGCAACACCTGTAGCTATAATGGTGGGTACAGGTAAGGGTGCTGAAAACGGAATACTTATAAAGTCTGCAGATGCACTTGAGACAACTCACAGTATTGATACTGTAGTGCTTGATAAGACAGGTACCGTAACAGAGGGTAAGCCTGTAGTTACAGATATTTTGGCATTTGATATAGATAAGAATGAATTTTTAAAACTGGCTGCGGGAGTTGAGAGTGCTTCGGAGCATCCTTTAGCTGAGGCTATTGTAGAAAAAGCTAAGGAAGAGAATTTAGAGATTGTTTCACCTACAGAGTTTCAGGCTATATCAGGAAGAGGTATTGTGGCAAGTGTAGGTAATTCAAAAATTATTGCCGGAAATGAGCAGGCCATAAAAGAGCAGTATGGAAACAGTGAAAACTTTGCAGAAGTATTTAAAAAGGGGAATGAGCTTGCCGCTCAGGGTAAGACACCGATGTACTTTACTAAAGACGGCAAACTGCTTGGAATTATTGCAGTTGCGGATACGATAAAAAAAGACAGTAAGGAAGCCATACAGGCTCTTAAAAACAGAAATATTGATGTTGTATTGCTTACAGGTGATCATAAAAACACTGCAATGGCTATTGCAAAGGAAGCAGGCATTAAAAAGGTTATTGCCGAAGTTTTACCTACCGATAAGGAAGAACATATCAGAAAGCTTATGGAAGCAGGACATAAGGTGGCAATGGTAGGTGACGGTATCAATGATTCGCCTGCACTTGCAAGAGCGGATGTAGGTATTGCAATAGGTGCAGGTACGGATGTCGCTATAGAGAGTGCGGATATAGTATTGATGCACAGCTCATTAAAGGATGTAGCTACAGCAATTGATTTAAGTAAGGCTGTAATCAGAAATATAAAGCAGAATCTTTTTCTGGGCATTCTTTTATAATTCAATAGGAATTCCACTGGTACGCAGGAGTATTTTATCTAAGCCTGGGATGGAAGCTCAGTCCTATGTTCGGAGGCAGTGACAATGGGAATGAGCAGTGTATGTGTGTAAGCAATGCACTTAGACTTAGAGCATTTAAGCCAAAGGAAATAAAGAAAAACAATGTAGAAAAATGATGAGATAGAACTCATTGAAAATAATAGAAAAGAGGATAAAAAAATATGACAACAGTAATTAATGTAAACGGAATGATGTGTGAGCATTGTAAGGCAACTGTGGAGAAAGTGACAAGAGGTGTAGAAGGTGTAAGCAATTCACTGGTGAATTTGGACGCAAAAAATGTTACAATAGAGCATAGTGCCGATACAGACTTGGAGAAGGTGAAAAAAGCTATTAAAGATGCAGGCTATGAGGTAGTATAATGAGAGCCGATTCTAAGACTGTTTTAAGGCAGTTAAAGACCGCCAAAGGACAGCTTGAGGGCATAATAAAGATGGTGGAAGAGGACAGGTATTGTATTGATATATCAAATCAGGTTCTTGCCACCAGAGCTCTTCTTGAAAGGACAAACCGTATTATCTTGGAAGCCCATATAGAGGGTTGCATTTTGGATCTGCAGACTACAGGCAGTGAGGAAGAGAGAAAAGATAAGATATTTGAGCTGTCAAATATGATAAAGAAGATGACGAAATAATGGAAAGAGAAATTCTTTATATAATAGACGGGGAGTATAAGGATATTCAAGGCTATTTAAAAGCAAAGGGATATTCAGCCTCAAATATTATAGACCTGAAGAAATATGAAAACGGTATAATGCTCAATGGAGTTTGGGCTTATATGAATCAGAAGCCGGCGGTAAATGACCGGCTTCTCGTGCGTGTATGTGAAAAATAAAAAGAGCGAAAATATACTACCTGTGGATATTAAGCTTGATATAAAAATATGAGGATGATGATATTATAGTTATAAATAAGAGCAATGATATGCCGATTCATCCAAGTCTTAACAATTATGAGAACTCACTTGCAAACGCTCTTATGCATTATTATAAAGGCAAAAACTTTGTTTTCAGATGCATTAACAGACTTGATAAGGACACTACGGGACTTACAATAGTGGCAAAGCATTTCTTAAGTGCGGGTATTTTAAATATTGCTATGCAAAACAGGCAGATAAAAAAGAGTATATAATGCTATAGTAAAAGACGACGGCAGATTGCCTGATGCAGGTACTGTTGACTTGCCGATAGCCAGAGAAGATGATACCTTGATAAAAAGAAAAAAGTAAGTTCTGACGGTCAAAGGGCGGTGACACATTTTAAGGTCTTGAAAAGATTTGAAAAATATTCTTTAATAGAGCTTAGACTTGAAACAGGCAGAACACATCAGATACGTGTACATATGAGTCATATAGGTGCACCTCTTGTAGGAGATTATTTGTATAATGAAGATGATTACGGTAAAAGTTTTGTAAGACCGCTCTTACATTCAAAAAGCCTTGAATTTATACATCCTATAACAGGTGAGAGAATGTATCTTGAATGTGATTTACCGGCAGATTTTAAAGAAAAGATAGGAAAAGAAATTATGTTTAGAATAGAATACCCACATCTTGATATGAGAAAGATTGCAGACAGCGGACAGATATTCAGATTTAATATTTATGAGGATGAATTCAGTCTTGTGGCAGGTGAAAGGCTACTTTTATAAAAAGAGGACGGTGACGGATATATACTCTCTTGCAGTGAAGAGGAGTTTAATGATTTTTGGCTGGATTATTTTTGACCTTAGACTTGATTATAAGGAGTATGAAAAGAATATTCCAAAGAGCGATCTGTTTTTAATAAATGCGGCCGAATACTCATACGGAATTCGTATATTAAATCAGGATAAATGGGAAATGCTTATATCATTTTATAATTTCACAAAGAAAAGAGTATACCGGCAATTAAATCATCGGTTGAAAAAGCTTTCAAGGGTGTACAGGGAAAAATAGATATGCAAGTTCCGGATTTTATTAAAAAAATATTGATCCGGATACAGAATTTTACAGTTTCCCCACACCGGAGGCTTTTAGCAAATGCAAAGTATTGACGAGTTAAATGCCTGCTCACTCGGATACAGAAGCCCATATATAGAAGCTACTGCAAAGGCGGTATTTAGAAAAGATATAGATCTTGAAGAATTATCAAAGCTAAATGATACCGAACTTTTTAAGTCGCTTTAATGAGTCTTAAGGGTGTCGGCATAAAGGTGGCAAACTGTGTGGCATTGTTCGGATATCATAGAATCGCGGCCTTCCCTATAGATGTCTGGATAAAGAGAATGATTGATGAACACTATGACGGAGAATTTCCGCTGGAGCTTTATGAAGGTTATGCAGGGTGTTATTCAACAATATATTTTCTATTACGGCAGAGAAAGTGTGAAACATAGTAGTAATTAGCACAGAAATTTGATATTATATTACCATATAAAAATGTGAAAAATACACATTTCCTATGAAAGGAGCATTATGAACGAACTTACAAAAAAGGCTTATGAGACTTGGAAAAATGCCGATTTGGCTGATGAGGGCTCTTGTAAAAGAGATGGCATCCATTGAAAAATGATGAAGAGGCTATCAATGACAGATTTTATAAGGAATTGGCATTCGGTACAGGCGGTCTTAGAGGCGTGCTTGGAGTGGGAAGCAACAGAATGAATATTTATACTGTTGGAAAGGCCAGCAGAGGTTTGGCAAACTATATAAATTCCATATCAAAGGCTCCTAAGCTTGCCATATCATATGACAGCAGAAACAATTCCGATGTATTTGCAAAAAGAGCGGCAAGCATCTTTGCCGGAGCGGGAATCAAGGTATATATTTGGAAAGAGCTGATGCCTACACCTGCACTTTCTTTTGCGGTAAGAGAGCTCGGATGTGACGGAGGTATAATGGTTACAGCCAGTCACAACCCTGCAAAGTATAACGGATACAAAGTATACGGTGCTGACGGATGTCAGATAGCCAATGAGGCGGCAGACAGAATACTTGATGAGATCAACAGTGTAGATACATTCTCAAACTATGAGCTGGTTGATTTTGAGGAAGGACTTAAGTCAGGTATTATAGAGTATGTAAGTGAAGATACCTTTAATGCATTTATGGATGCCGTTTCAACACAGACCTTTATAGGTGATGATATTGATAAGAATGTAAAGATTGCTTATACACCGCTTTACGGAACAGGTTTAAGATGTGTTACAACCTGCCTTAAGAAAAACGGATTTACAAATATCGAGATAGTAAAAGAGCAGGCCGCTCCAAACGGAGATTTCCCAACTTGCCCATATCCGAACCCTGAGATAAGAGAAGCTCTTGAAGTAGGCTTGAATGTTGCTAAAGAGGTAGGAGCGGATATTCTTATCGCCACAGATCCTGACTGTGACAGAGTAGGTATTGCAGTGAAGCAGGGAGATGATTTCAGGCTGTTCTCAGGAAATGAGGTAGGTGTTTTACTTACAGACTTTATTGCAAAGAGAAAAGTTGCAATGGGAATAATGCCGGCAAAACCTGTAGTTGTCAAAACAATAGTTACTACAGATCTTGTAAACAGAGTTGCCTGACAACTACGGTATTGAAATCAGAGATGTGCTTACAGGATTTAAGTATATCGGAGATCAGATTGCAAATCTTGAAAAAGACGGTGAAGTAGACAGATACCTCCTTGGATTTGAGGAGAGCTACGGATATCTTTCAGGAAGCTATGTAAGAGATAAGGATGCTGTAAACGGAGCATATTTGATTGCACAGATGTTTGCATACTATAAGGCTGAGAACAAGTCATTACTTGATGTACTTAACGGATTATATGAGAAGTACGGATATTATCTGAATACACTTTATTCATTTGAGTTTGAAGGCGAGAGCGGAAATGAAGAAGATGGATGCAATAATGGACACTTTCAGAAACAATACACCAAAGGAAATTGCGGGAGTAAAGGTTTTGGAAGTAAGAGATTATGAGACTTCTACTCAGACAAATCTTGCTACCGGTGAGAAAAAGGCAATAGACTTACCGAAGTCAAATGTTATAAAAGTATATGCTTGAGGGGAACTCATCTGCGGTACTCAGACCTTCAGGAACTGAGCCGAAGTTAAAACTCTACCTTGCTATAAGCAGTGAGAATGAAGCAAGTGCAAGGGAGTTGGAGAGTAAGATAGCAAATGAAGTAAAGAAGAGTCTAGCTTAAATTTTTTTAGAGGCTGTGTAAACGGCCTCTTTTTTTAATACCCTGATATGCAACATTTTTGCTTGCAATTTAAAAATCTACTGTGCTATCATTGTGCGGTAGACGTACAAATGTATTTTTAGGGGCGAACATGGAACAGAATATCAAATACTATGTGGTAAAAGATAAAGCAATACCTGAGGTACTCATTAAGGTGGTTGAAGCCAAAAGGCTTTTGACTGCGGACAAGATGATGACTGTAAAGGAAGCCACAGATAAATGCGGTATAAGTAGAAGCTCATTTTACAAATATAAAGATGATATCTTTCCATTTGATGATTCTTCAAAGGGAAGGAATATCACCTCTCTATTCAGATATCGGATGAAATGGGACTTTTATCTGAGCTGTTGGCAGTGGTTGCAAAGTATCATGCCAATATCTTGACAATACATCAGACCATACCTGTAAGCGGTGTGGCGACTATTTCTTTATCTATAGAGGTTTTGAATGATACAGGAGACTTATCTAAGATGGTAGATGAAATCGGAAATTTAGACGGCATCTTTGATATAAAAATATTAGCTAGGGAGTAAATTATGTTTAATATTGCGATATTGGGATTTGGAACAGTAGGTTCAGGCGTATATGAAGTTATAAAGGAAAATAATGCACTTTTGAAGGAGAAGACAGGTGAGGATATAGCTGTAAAGAGAATCCTTGATCTGCGTGAGTTCCCGGGTACCGAGTGGGAAAGCTTATTGGTGCATGATATTAAAGAGATTATAGAGGATAAGGACATAGATGTAGTTGTAGAGACAATGGGCGGAACATCACCGGCGTTTGAGTTTGTAAGGGACGCACTTTTGTCAGGTAAGCATGTTACTACATCAAATAAGGCTTTTGGTTCTTTGCACTATGGTACAGAGCTTTTAAAGATTGCAAGAGAAAAAAATGTAAACTTCTTCTTTGAAGCAAGTGTAGGCGGCGGTATTCCTATTATCAGAACTTTAACAGAGAGCTACGCCGGAGAGCATTTTAAGGAGATTACAGGTATCTTAAATGGTACTACAAATTATATACTTACAAAGATGGATGCAGAGGGTGAGAGCTTTGAAAAAGCACTTGCTACAGCACAGGATCTGGGCTATGCAGAGAGAAACCCGGAGGCTGATGTGGAAGGACATGATACTTGCAGAAAGATTGCAATACTTTTCATCTCTTTGCGACAGGCAAGGAAGTAAATTTTGAAAAATATTCATACAGAGGGCATTACAAAGATAGATACTACAGATTTTGAGTATGCAAAGCATCTTAATACATCAATAAAAGCTTTGTGGTGATGCAAAGTTTGAAGATGATAAGCTATTTGCATTTTGTAGCACCTGTAATGGTTGAAAATAATCATCCGCTTTTATGGTAAAATGATGTATTTAACGGTATTATGGTAGAGGGAAATATGCTTGGAAAGAGCATGCTCTATGGTAGCGGTGCAGGAAAGCTTCCTACTGCAAGTGCTGTAGTTGCAGATATTGTTGCAATTGCAAAGAATAAGCATGGAAATGTGCCTTTCGGCTGGGGTGAAAAATAAGCAGGAAGTAGTAGATATGCAGGAGACAAGCCATAGATATTTTTGTAAGATTTATGGGCAGAGACAGTGAGTTTATAGAAAAAATGCAAGTCTGAATTCAAGGATACAAAAGAAGTTTATCTGGAAGGTAAGGATGAATTCGCTTTTGATAACGGGAGTACTTAAGGAAAAAAAGATTTCCTTAGTGCTTTGAATAATCTGAGCGGTGTGATAAAATATATAAGAACAAAGATAGTTTAGTTTTTTTATTGGCACTACCATTGGTGGTGCCAAAAATTATATTTAGGAAGAAAATGAGAAAGATATTAGAATTTTTATTAAGTTTTTGTACCGCCATGTGCATTTCATGAATTTACAGGTCTTTATTGTCCGGGTTGCAGCATGGAACCAGGGCAGTTAGATTTTTGGTAAGAGGAAATATATGGAAAAAGCTTTATTTATAACCCGACAGTACTTTATACAGTTATTGCAACTTTTTATTTTTCGCTTTTTGTAGTAAAGTATAAGATTAGTGGCAAGCATTTGAATAAAGACAAGATTGTTTTTGCCGATGTTATATATAGGAATTGCTGTAATGATTTTAAACTGGATTATAAAAAGACTGGTTTTTAATTTTTAGAGGAATTGACTTATTAAAATAGACGAGGATTGTAGATGAAAGATACCGTAAGTATTGCAAAAAGAAGATGGGAAAACAGAGCTCTGCTATTCGGAACAATTTCAATAGTTTTGAATATGTGCGCTTTGCCGACATCAGGAGTTCCACTGGGTATTCCTATGGGAATATTTGCTGTTGCATTCGGAATTATTTCAGCCAAAGGCGGAATAAGGGGAAGAGCGGTTGCAGGTATTATTACAGGAATATTCGGTATATTGATAGGCTTAATTATATACTTAATGATACTTTTTGTTATCACACAATTAAAAAGATCCTAATATTATGAGTATGTTTAAGCCTGAGCAAATCAAAAATATTACAGGATTATATACAAACTTATATAGCAAATTGATTGTAGATAATGGAGGAGATGACTTTTGACTGATATAGTAAAAAAATACTTTGCAGAAGAGCTTGGAATAAAGACGTCACAGGTGGATGCCACCATCAAGCTTATAGATGAGGGCAATACCATTCCTTTTATTTCAAGATATAGAAAAGAGGTAACAGGCTCTCTAAATGATGAAATACTCAGACAATTTGATGAGAGATTAAAGTACCTGAGAAATCTTGAGGAGAAGAAGGAACAGGTATTATCGGCAATTGAAGAGCAGGGAAAGCTTACAGAAGAACTTAAAAAGAAATAGAGTCGGCAATTACATTAGTAGCAGTGGATGATCTTTACAGACCGTTTAGACCTAAGAGACGTACACGAGCTATGATTGCCATTGAAAAAAAGGCCTTGAAAAATTTCGCAAATGATATTTATGAGGAAAAGCTTGGAACACCTGCACCGGAGGAAGCAAAAAAATATCTTTCAGATAAAGAAGGTCTTGAGGTGGAAACACCTGAAGATGCTATAGCAGGTGCTATGGATATAATTGCCGAAAAGATTTCGGATGATGCGACTTTTAGAAATAAGATAAGAGATTTATCGTTTTAAGCAGGGGTATACTGACTTCTGTGGCAAAGGATGAAACGACAGAATCTGTATATGAAAACTATTACAACTTTGCAGAGAGTGTTTCAAAAACAGCAGGATACAAGATACTTGCAATCAACAGAGGAGAAGAAGAAAAGATTCTTACAGTAAAACTTGATCCTCCGGTTGAGGAGATTATCAGATATCTGGAAAAATGCATTATAAAAAAGCATAATGCACATACTGAGCAGATACTTAAGGATACTATAGATGATGCATATAAGAGGCTTATTGCACCTTCAATAGAAAGAGATATCAGATCAAGTCTTACAGAAAAGGCAGAGGATGAGGCTATAAAGGTATTTGGAAAGAATCTTACACAGCTTTTGATGCAGCCACCTGTAGCAGGTAGAGTGGTACTTGGTTGGGATCCGGCTTTTTAGAACAGGATGTAAGCTTGCAGTAGTTGATGAGACCGGAAAGGTGCTTGATACGAAAGTTATATTCCCTACAGCACCGCAAAAATAAGGTTGCAGAGTCAAAGAAAAATATTAAAAGAGCTTATAAAGAAATACAATATAAGTCTTATTTCACTTGGAAACGGTACCGCTTCCAGAGAATCTGAGGCTGTTATTGTAGAGCTTATAAAAGAAGTTGATACAAAACTTGAGTATATTATAGTAAATGAGGCGGGAGCCAGTGTATATTCTGCAAGTAAGCTGGCGACAGAGGAGTTCCCAAACTTTGATGTAGGGTCAAAGATCTGCAGCTTCTATTGCCAGAAGACTGGAAGATCCGCTGGCAGAGCTTGTAAAGATAGATCCTAAAATCCATAGGTGTCGGTCAGTATCAGCATGATATGAATCAGAAAAAACTCTCGGAAGCACTTTCAGGAGTTGTAGAGGACTGTGTAAATAAGGTGGGTGTGGATCTCAATACCGCTTCTGCACCTCTTTTAGAGTATATATCAGGTATTTCAAAGGCTGTTGCAAAAAATATAGTTGTATACAGGGAGGAAAACGGAAGCTTTAAAACAAGAAAAGAGCTTTTAAAGGTTTCAAAGCTTGGACCTAAGGCATTTGAGCAATGTGCAGGTTTCCTTCGAATAAATGACGGTAAAGAGTAGCTTGATATGACAAGTGTGCATCCTGAAAGCTATGAGGCTACAAAGAAGCTTTTTGAGAGTATAGGTTACAGTTCCAAGGATATCACAGTTGCCGGACTTAACGGTATTTCAAAGAAAATCACTGATTTTAAAAAGGTATCTGATGAAATCGGAATAGGTGAGATAACTTTAAAGGATATTGTAAAAGAGCTTGAAAAACCGGGAAGAGACCCAAGAGATGAGATGCAAAAGCCTATACTACGCACTGATGTTATGGAGATGGAAGATTTAAAAGAGGGCATGATATTAAAGGGCACAGTCAGAAATGTTATTGACTTCGGCGCATTTGTGGATATCGGAGTACATCAGGACGGACTTGTGCATATATCAAAGCTTAGCAAGAAGTTTATAAAGCATCCTCTTGAAGCAGTGAGTGTAGGAGATATTGTTGAAGTAAAGGTGGACAGTGTGGACTTAAAGAAAAAGAGAATAGCGCTGTCTATGGTATTGGATTGATATGAATAAAATAAAAATAGATATGCAGCTTAATGCAAAGGATATATGGCTTTTTTCCATGTATCACAGCAACAGAGGTTTTCTGTTTATATTTAATGTGCTTTTTACTGCTGTAATGTATTATTATATGATTACTTCTTGGAATAAAAATCGATACTCCAAGGAAAAATCCTGTTTTTTTGGTATTGGCAAATATGTTTTTGATAATACAGCCGGCAATGCTTTATCTAAAATCCGCAAAGCAGGCAAGAAGTGAGGCTATAAGAGCAGGGCTTTCACTTGAGATGAATGATGAGGGAATTGTTGTTTCATCAAAGGGAGAGTGCATTGATTTTAAATGGGAAAGCGGATTTCGTTCAAGAATAGTACCGGGTATTATAATAATATATGTGGATGCTGTCAGAGGTTATTTGCTACCTGACAGATATACAAAGGAAAACAAAGAAAAAAATAGTTGCTGTTTTTAAAAGAGAAGACAAGGGTAAGTTTGTTATAAAATTATAAGTGCTTTTAAAAGCCTATAATTTACAAAGGTGGTTGGAATAAGGATGAATACAAGGGTATTTGAGAGTTTTTTTCCGATAAGGAAACATTTGATATTGCCTTTAGGATTGCAAAATAATCTGAAGGCAAAAAACCGGTTCTGTGGTGGTATGCCTTGACGGGGATCTTGGAGTAGGTAAAACCGTTTTTGCAAAGGGATTCGGTGCAGGACTTGGAATAAAGAGAGATATTGTAAGTCCTACCTTCAATATAGTTAAAAGCTATGAAGGTGATAAAAGACTGCATCATTTTGACGTGTACAGAATTTCCGATATCTCTGAGCTTGATGAAATAGGATTTGATGAATTTATATATGATGATGCTATAGTCCTTATAGAGTGGTCAAAAGCTTATAGAAGAAGCATTGCCGGCAAATATTATAAGGGTTGTTATATCAAAGGATCTTGAAAAGGGATTCGATTACAGAAAAATAGCAGTGGAAGGCATAGATGATGAAGATTTTGGGAATTGAAAGTGCTGCATTAGTGGCTTCAGTTGCAATAATAGATGATAATATAACAATAGCGGAATATACCACAAATTTTTAAAAAGACTCATTCAGAGACATTATTGCCTATGCTTAATGAAATAGTAAAAAAATGACGGGAGTGGATTTAAAAGAGCTTTCAGCTATTGCAATTTCAGGAGGTCCGGGATCGTTTACCGGACTTAGAATAGGTCTTTGCGAGTGCAAAGGGACTTGGGCTTGCACTTGATTTGCCGCTTATTCATGTGCCTACACTTGATGCTATGGCATTAAATATATACTCAAGTGATGCCCTGATTGTGCCTATAATGGATGCCAGGAGAAATCAGGTATATACAGGTATATATAAAAATGACCATCAATTGGGAGTAGTAAGAGAGTCTATGGCAGTGTCTATAGATGAATTATTGGATATACTTAGAGAAATAGATAAAGAAGAAAAAAATAAAAAGAACAGTATTCCTGGGTGACGGAGTTCCGGTATTTAGGGGATATATTGATGAAAAACTTTGAAATTGTACATGATTTTGCTCCGGCAAATTTGAACAGACAGAGAGCATCAAATATTGCAATGCTTGGTATGGAGATGTTTAAAGAAGGAAAATACATAGTTTCCGATGATATGAGACCGGAATATCTTAGAAAAAGCCAAGCTGAAAGGGAGAGAAATGTGGATTAGACCCATGCTTCTTTCTGATGTGGAAGCGATAAGAAGCTTAGAAAGTGATATTTTCAGTGATGCATGGAGCGAAAATAATATAAAAGACTCTATAGAATCTAAATTCGATTACTGCATCGTTATTGAAGAAGGCTATAGAGTCTTGGCATATATAGTTTTCAGGGTAAATGAAGATGAAGCGGAGCTGTTTAGAATAGCTACCGATAAGCAGTACAGAGGATTGGGCTGTGGACATAAGTTAATGAACTTTATGATTTCAAATCTTAGAGATATGAAAGTAAAAAAGGTTTTTCTTGAGGTCAGATGCCAAAACAAAGACGCCATAAGTCTGTATGAGCATTATGGATTTAAAAATCGGTATCAGAAAAGAATATTACTTTGATCCCACAGATGATGCTCTGTTAATGGAAGGATATATAAAATGTTAGATATTTGTTTATTAGGTACCGGAGGTATGATGCCGCTACCTTACAGATGGCTGACTTCAATGATGGCCAGATGTGAAGGAGTAAATCTTTTAATAGATTGCGGTGAGGGTACTCAGGTTGCCATAAAAGAGAAGGGATGGAGTCCGAAGCCTATAGATGTAATCTGTTTTACACATTTTCATGCGGATCATATAAGCGGTTTACCTGGACTTTTACTTACAATCGGAAATTGTGAAAAGACCACTCCTCTCCTTATTATAGGTCCTAAAGGACTTGAAAGAGTTGTAAATGCTATGAGAGTTATAGCACCGGAGCTTCCTTTTGAAATTCAATTCCATGAACTTAGAGAGAATGAGGAAGTGATAGATTTTGCACCTTATAAGATAGAAGCGTATAAGGTAAGCCATAGAGTAACATGCTACGGCTACAGAATTTCTATTGATAGAAAGGGCAAGTTTGATGCTGCCAGAGCAAAGGAGCTTGATATACCGTTAAAATACTGGAATAAATTGCAGCATGGTGAAACTATCACTGACGGAGATATCACATATACTCCTGATATGGTAATGGGAGAGGCAAGAAGAGGTATAAAGGTAAATTATTGTACAGATACAAGACCTGTTCCGATTATTGCAGATTATGCCACAGATTGTGACCTCTTTATATGTGAGGGTATGTATGGTGAAGATGAAAAAGAAGAAAATGCCAAAGAACATAAGCATATGACTATGATGGAGGCGGCAAATCTCGGAAAAGTTGCTAATCCTAAGAGAATGTGGCTGACACATTATTCGCCGTCAATGAATAAACCGGATGAGTATATAGATAAGCTGAAAAAAATCTGTCCGGTTATAGAAACTGCAAGAGATGGATGGAGTGTAGAGCTTGGTTATGAAGAAGAGTAATGTAAAAATACTTGCAATAGAAAGTTCATGTGATGAGACTGCAGCAGCAGTTGTGGAAGACGGAAGAAAGGTGCTTTCAAATGTTATCTCATCACAGATAGATTTGCATACAATATACGGAGGGTAGTCCCTGAGATTGCCTCCAGAAAGCATATAGAAAATATAAATTTTTGTCATAAAAGATGCACTGAAAGAGGCAAAATGTTACCTTTGATGATATAGATGCAATAGCGGTTACATACGGCCCGGGACTCGTAGGTGCACTGCTTGTAGGTGTAGGCGAAGCAAAGGCACTTGCCTACGGACTGAATAAACCGCTTATAGGTGTACATCATATAAAGGGGCATGTGCTTGCAAATCTGATAGAGCATGAAGATTTAGAGCCACCATTTGTATGTCTGATTGTTTCAGGAGGTCATACCGAAATAGCAATTGTAAAAGATTACAATGACTTTGAAATAGTAGCAAGTACCAGAGACGATGCGGCAGGTGAGGGCATTTGACAAGGTGGCAAGAAGTGTGGGGCTTGGGTATCCGGGTGGTCCAAAGATAGATAAAGGTCGCAAAAATTGGCAATCCTCATGCTATAGAGTTTCCAAAGGCAAGAGTAAATGATTCAAAATATGATTTCAGCTTTTCAGGTGTAAAGTCAGCTGTTTTAAATTATCAAAATAAGGCAAATATGACCGGTGAAAAGATAAATGTAAATGATCTTGTGGCTTCATTTCAAAGAGCTGTTGTAGAGGTTTTGGTGGAGCATACCATTGAAGTTGCAAAGGATTATAATATAAAGAATGTAGCAATGGCAGGTGGAGTGGCGTCAAATACAGCACTCAGAAGTTTGATGGAAGAAAAATGTAATGAAGAAGGTTTGAAACTTCATTTTCCATCACCTATATATTGCACTGACAATGCTGCAATGATCGGTGTAATGCCGCATACTTTGAATATTTAAATGAAAACTTTAAAGATTTGACACTGAATGCAGTTCCGAATCTGGAACTCTGATTATAAAAAGTATTATAATGATATTGGAATATGATTATGAAAAGTACGGCGATAATACTTGCTGAGGCGCTGACAAGAGATTTAGTTCAAGAAAAAGAAACAGTTTGTAGAGCTTTTTGATAAGCCTTTATTATACTATTCTTTAAAAAGCCTTCAGTGAAAGTAAGGCGGATGAAATCATTGTAGTCACTTCAAAAGATGATATTGATTTTTGTAAGAGAAGATATTGTAAAAAAATATGGATTTAGTAAGGTGATCAGTATCGTAGCCGGTGGTGATGAAAGATATGACTCCGTATACAACGGGTTAAAAAAAGCTACAGGCGATATCTGTATGATACATGATTCTGCCAGAGCAATGATAAGTGTGGAGCTTATAAACAGGTGTATAGAAGAGACCTTTAAATATGGGGCTGTTGTACCCGTAGTAGCTCCAAAGGACACTATAAAGGGTGCGAGACGGAGAATTTGGTGGTGAGACAATTGATCGAAATAAACTTTGTATTATCCAGACTCCACAGTGCTTTGATATAGCTTTTAATAAAGTCTGCCTTTGAAAAAGCTGTATAAAATAGATTATAAAAATCTTGGCATCACAGATGATGCAATGAGTGGTGGAAAAAGTTTACAGATACCAAGGTAAGGCTAATAGAGGGTGATTATAAGAACATAAAGGTAACCACACCTGAGGATATAGTGATAGCTAAGGCGTTTTTGGACGCCGAAAACTTTTTATAGTGATGGATTAAAAGCCGATGTACGTCCTATGCAAGGCACGCACAAGAAAACGAGTAAGGCGAAGCTAGGGAGCAAAGCGACATGGCGATTGGAGACAGCGAACCGGGGAGTGCGTTGTATTGATATCAAAAGTTTCACCCACAAAGTAAATAAAGTGTAGAGCACAAAGGCTTATTCATATGCTATCGTTAAAAGGTATCGGTAGTCTGGAGTAAGCCTTGTTTTTTAGGATAAATGAGATTGAGTGGGAACATATCCACTGCCAAGAGTTGACACTAGGGAATGGAATGTCTTTTTAGAAAGGCAGATGTCACAAAAGCATGACTGTCGAATAGGGATTCGAGGAAAATTCAAAAAATATTTAAATGGGGATTTAAGGCATATTGCGCTTTACGTAAACGGGGATTTGGGGTAAAATCATTATAGTGAGGTGATGTACATGGAGACAACAGTCTTTAAAAGGAAAATATATAATGAAATTCTTGAATGGAAAAACAATCGCAGCGATAAGTATGCACTTTTTGATAAGAGGAGCTAGACGTGTCGGAAAAATCAACGATTGTCGAGGAGTTCGCAAGTAAAGAATTCAAATCATATATATTGCTTGATTTTGCTCGTAGCAAACGAAAGATATCAATAGCTTATTCGAGGATCTGTATAGTCTGGATTTTTTCTTTCTCCAACTGCAACAGCTGACTGGTGTTAAACTGTATGAGCAGGAATCAGTAATCATATTTGATGAGGTACAGCTTCTGCCTAAGGCAAGACAGGCTATTAAGTATCTTGTTGCGGACGGAAGATATAAATATATAGAGACGGGTTCACTTTTGTCTATAAGGAAAAATACGAAGGATATTCTCATACCAAGCGAGGAACATAAAATAGATATGTACCCCATGGATTTTGAAGAATTTCTGTGGGCAATCGGAGATGAAGTAACTGTAGATACAATTCGAATTCTTATGGAAAATAAAAGGCCGGCAGGTAATACGATGCATAGGAGTCTTATGCGTATTTTTAGGCTGTATATGCTTGTTGGCGGTATGCCTCAGGCAGTTGAAACATATTTGGCAGATAATAATCTGCAGGCAGTTGATGAAGCAAAAAGAGAAATTGTAGATTTATACGAAGAGGATTTCACAAAAATAGATGGGACAGGCCTTGCGGGAGATGTCTACGATGCGATTCCAGCTAGCCTTAGCGGTAATGCATCAAGATATGTTTTGGCAAATGCTAGAGCTGGCATCAAATCAGAACAAATGAAGGAGCTTGTCCCTGATATGTTGAGTTCCTATACAGTGCTTATTGCATATCATGCTAATAATCCAAGTGTAGGAATGTCGCTTGAGAAGAATGCGGGGCGCTATAAGCTTTTTACATCTGATGTAGGATTGTTTGTAACTCTTGCTTTCAGAGATAAGAAGTACACTGAAAATGTAATCTATAATAAACTGCTTTCTGATAAACTAGAGGCAAACCTGGGGTATGTATACGAGAATGCAGTCGCTCAGATGCTAACTGCTAAAGGACATAAACTTTTTTTATTATACAATGGGGAGTGAAACTTCAAATCATTTGCATGAAATCGACTTTCTAATATCAACAGGCGATAAAAATATGTCCGGTGGAAGTTAAATCAGGGGAACTATAGAAATCATAAATCGCTGGACGATTTTTTTGTAGAAAATTCAGTAGTCGCATAAGAGATAAATATGTTGTTCATACGAAGGATTATAAGTGTGAAAATGGCATTAATTATATCCCTGTGTATATGGTGCCGTTTTTATAGAATCGGGAGATGTACATAGAAAAGAAAATCCCTTAAGCACGTGTACAGGTCCCGGTTTGCCAAGTCCGGTAATTAGAATTTAAAAATTGAATTATAAAAACAATAAGGGACATATAAAATATGGAATTAAAAAGATGGTGATTATGAAAATATAAAAAGTAACCACACCTGAGGATATAGTGATAGCTAAGGCGTTTTTGGATGCCGGTAATTGTTGATAGAAAAGTCAATTCAGCCTGTGGTTGCGTTGGCTTTTTGGGTATTATGTCAAGTGTCGGGGGTTCAACTTCACAGCTGATTCGAGGAAAATATGAAAGTCAATATGAATATTATTGTTGGCGGAACGGATGATATATTGGATAATATATTATCTGCCGCAAGAACGGTAAGAAAAGAAATGAAAAATATTTTTGAAAGCGTTGAGACAGAGACATTACAGAAGATGGATATTTGTGTTTGTCTTAGCGGAAATATATCAAAGTATTATCCCAAAACGGGAATTTATCAGGCAAGATATTATTTTTAAACCTAAGAAGTTTATGGTATATGTTCATTTCAGCGATAATGAGTGGGATTCAAACAATACAGAAAGTGTAAGTAAGTTTCTTAAAATGTATAAGGACTATCTTTTGGAGCTTTCCGACATCATTAAGACGAAAACAACAAAGTATAAGTTGGATTTTGATAGTAGGTGTTTTGAAGATGGGGTTAAAAAGTGTGTTTGAGAATTTGTAGATGATTTTATATTTCAATTTACAAAAGAGGAATGGGAATTTTTGAGGTCGAAATTTTTGACCTCAAAATTAGATGAATGTTCAGTTGCTAGAAGAAAAAATTAGTAATTAAGAAATCCCGGTTTGCTAAGCTTGGTAATTAGAATTTAAAAAGTTGAAGTACAAAAATAGTGAAGGACTTATAAAGTATGAAATTGGAATTAGAAAACACTAAATCGGAAAGAACGCATGAACTGGCAAATTTAATAAGAGCATACAATAGAGCCAATAGAGAACCGTCTAAAAGTGAACCTCTTAATATTTATTTGGAAGATGAAGAGGGCAATTTGGTTGCAGGAATGGTAGCGGAAACTTTTGAAATTGGCTTGAGATTGAATATTTATATGTCAGTGAGGATTTACGGATACAAGGGATCGGTTCAAAAATCTTGAAAATGGCGGAAAATGAGTCAAGAAATAGAGGCTGTAAGTATTCATTTGTGGATACTTTTAATTTTCAAGCACCGAAATTTTATGAAAAACATGGTTATAAAGAGGTGTTTACATTGAAAAAATATCCTTATACAGGGGAGAGATACTATTATACAAAAGAGTTGTGATTTGAAATGCAGTTTAGAAGTAGATTGTTTACTATGATAAACAGTATAGTTAAATCATGGTTTACCAAGGGTTAGTGAATTTTTTAGTTGTTATGGAGGTAAGTAAAATAATGAAAACATATCAGGATATAAACAAAGAAACTATTGACAGATGGGTTGAGGAAGGTTGGGAATGGGGGAAACCAACTTCACATGATGCATATATCAGTGCGAAAAATGGAGAATGGAAAGTTTTTCTTACTCCTACATTTCCGGTTCCACATGAGTGGCTGGGAGATTTAAAAGGAAAGAAAATCTTAGGTTTAGCATCAGGTGGAGGTCAGCAAATGCCTATATTTAATGCTTTAGGGGCAGAATGTACTGTGCTTGATTATTCTTCAAAGCAAATAGAAAACGAATTTTTAGTTGCTGAAAGAGAGGGCTATAAAATTAAAAAGCAATTGAAGGTGATATGACAAAAAAATTTTGCCTTTTGAAAATGAAACTTTTGATATAGTGTTCCATCCTGTTTCAAACTGTTATGTTGAAGATGTGCAACATGTTTTTTTAACGAAGCATATAGAGTTCTGAAAAAGGGTGGAATTCTTCTTGCAGGTTTAAATAATGAGATAAACTACATTGTGGATGACGAAGAAAAAGAAATTGTTTGGAAAAATGCCTTTTAATCCATTAAAAGATAAAGCTGACTAAAGAATATATGATTAAAGGAAATTCAGGAATTCAGTTCTCTCACAATATAACTGAGCAGATAGGTGGACAATTAAAGGCAGGGTTTACTCTGCTTGATATATATGAAGATACAAACGGTTCTGGTAGGTTGCATGAAATGAATATTAAAACATATATTGCAACTAAATCAGCTAAATTATCGAAAATAGATAAATTAGAATTTTAGGAGAAGTTGATATGGATTTTAATAATTTGATTCCTGAATTATCAGTTTTTGATATTCTTCAAAACTAAAAAAATTTTACAAAGAACTAGGGTTTAAAAATAGAGTACGAACGACAGAAAGAGAAATTTATTTTTATGTCTTTTTCAAGATAGTCAGTTTATGTTTGAACAAATTCATGATGATGGGTGGAACACGGGAGAATTAAGTTATCCATTGGGAAGAGGTATAAATTTTTTTCAATAGCAGTCGAAGATGTTGAAGAACTTTATAAATTAGTGAAAAACTCTAAATTTTTGAAATATATAAAGAACTAACAAGAAATAAATATCAAGTTAATGGGACAGAAGAAACACAAATTGAGTTCTTAATACAAGATCCCAATGGATATTTATTAAGATTTACAAACTGATAAAGTTACGACAGATAATTTGAATAAAGCAATGAAAAAGAAATATTGCAAGGTTTCCTGAACGCTTTTTGTTTTCAAATAACGGAGGTGGAATATAAAAAAACTTGAGATTCCAAAATGGAACCTCAAGTACAAACAGTACTTATGGCGGTAGACGATATATGCCTTATGTTTACACAGAACAAGGGATTGCAATGTTATCTGCTGTGCTTAAAAAGTGAAGTTGCGGTAGATACCAGCATTAAAAATTATGGCAGGAAAAGGGAGCTTAACAACAAAAAGATATCAATAAGTTTAATGCTCAATACTCGAGTGTGAGAATAAAAAAACGACTACAGATTTTCATGACCGTTTTTGATTATAGATGACAAAGAAGGTTATTTTCATCGGTGCATCTATAAAAGATGCCGGCAAGAAGAGCTTTGCAATAACAAAAATTGAAGATGGAAATTTGCTTCAGGATTTGATAAATAAAGTGAGGTAGGAGGAGAAAAATGCAATCTAATTTTTTTTTTTACAAAATGATTTTCCGGTCTTATATCAGATTGGAATTATTGCTGAAAAATATCTATATACAGATTCAAATGTTTGTTTGATAAAATTGGGAATGTTTGGAGAAACGGTGGTTAATATAATGCTGCAGTTAGACAAAATTTCTGCACCACAAACAGTAATTTGCTGAATGTGGCAAGCTATAAGTTTCTATGAGGTAAAACCTATAAAACTTGTACGGATGTTGTAGGGTAGGAAAAGAAATCTTCCTCTATACTAAAATAAACCGAAAAAAGGGGGATTTGAAATGAATATTATCAAGTCGTTTAACAATACGATTGATTATCTTGAAACAGTTCTCGATGATGAAATTGACGAAAAGAAAGTAACCCAATTATCAGGATACTCTTATTCAATGTTCAGTCGCTTGTTTTCTATTCTGACAGAAACAACGCTCTCAGAATATTTAAGAAGCAGAAGATTGACGGAAGCAGCCGTTATATTAAGAGATACGGATGATAAGATTATTGATGTTGCTTTCAAATTCGGATACGAGTCATCAGATTCATTTGGAACAGCATTTAAGAATTTTCATGGATTTACTCCCTCTGAGGTAAGAAATGGGAAACCGTTCAAATTAGTATCACGAGTGCAATTAGCACTAAGTGTAAGAGGAGGAAGAAGCATGAACATTACAATTCAAAAAGAAAAAAAGCATTTGCAGTTGCAGGGGTAAATGAACAAAGCATCAATTCATCATTATGTCCGAGTGTATGGAATAAGTTATATAAAAATACAGCTACGATGAACTTGCAAGTTTGGGAAGCGGTCAAAGTATGGGCGTTTGTCATGATGTGGAAAATCCAAGCAAAATAAACTACATGGCAGGCTATATTGTTAATGATGTAGACAAAGCCATAAGCATGGGTTTAGATGTTTTGGAAGTGGAAGAAGCAGAGTATGCCGTTGTAGAGTTAATAGGAAGTGTTCCGGATTGTATTCATAACGGATGGAAATATGCGATGGAAGTGTTTTTTCCTGAGCATGGCTATGTACATTCAGGTAAACCTGACTTTGAATATTATTACGAAGGTGATATGGATAGTAAAGACTATAAAATGGAACTTTGGATTCCTATAACTAAATCTTAAAAAACAGTATGTCTAAATAATCGAATAGTGTAAAAACAAAAGCACATAACTTTAAGATTATAGAATCTTTCAGATATGTGCTTTTTCTGTATTCAGTAATTTTGTTGGAAAAGTTGTAGTAAAGCTTGAACAATCTGCAAGTAACATAGTAGTGGAGCAGATAAGGAAAAGTTTTTATACAGGCCGAGACTAAAATATGGACTGAATATGAAAAGTACAGTAAAATCTATATTAGAAATGTTTTTAGGGAAATATTCCGGGAGGGAACTAAAGGATGAATAATGAAATAAGAGTCCTGTCGGGTTTTCCTATAGAAGTACAGGTGGGGAAGAAAACCTGGTGATTGATAAAGTTTTAAGGAGATAACTGTGAATATAGATATTGTTAAAACGAAAGAGTACTACAATTCATTCTCCCCAGATATTCTATGTGACTGCGATTATTGTAAGCATGTACCATGCTAAGTCAAGAAAAAGAATTTTTCGGAATGATAATTCATATTATATTGGAGATTTTAACATACTTAAAAAAATGAGTAATTAAAAAAATCTTAGTTTACCAGTCAGCATAAATTTAGTGAGGTTCATTTTATTATAGAAAAATAAAGAAATAGTGGTAATAGATGAAACTACAATTAAAAAGTAAGATTTATTATTTAAGAAATCAAAAAGGTTATGCTTGATTTTGAACTTGCTGAAATTTATGGTTATACAACGACAAGATTTAACGAACAAGTAAAAAAACAATGCTGAGAAATTTGATGATGATTTTATGTTTCCGTTGACGAAGTCGGAGTTTGAAAAACTTGATATCGAAAAAAATCGACATCAAGTTGGGGCGGTCGTAGAAAACCACCTTATGCTTTTTACAGAGCAGGGTATTTATATGCTTATGACTGTATTAAGAGGAGAACTTGCTGTTAAGCAAAGCAAGGCATTAATACGAATGTTTAAGCAGATGTTGCCTACACAAAAAAATATAAGTATGCAAAGAAAAGTATTTTTTTGTGATAGATAACTACATAGGCTTAAAAACGTTAGATCTGCTAAGAACTGCAAAAGATAATGTGAAGTCATCATATTTAGCGATAATGTCAAAAACAAGGATATGCTTACAAAAAGTATTTTAAATGATTTTGTAAGAGATTAGCCTAACATTAACTTAAAAATGAAGATTGCAGATAAAAAGTATCACGATAGGTATATTTCAATAGACTATGGAACGGAAAAATGAAGCATTTTATCTTTGTGGAGCATCATCAAAGGATGCAGGAAATAAAATATCAAGTATTACCAAGATAGAAGAATCAGCAAAGGATTTGTATCATACATTGTTTGGTGAAATGTTAAACAATAAGAATTTGAGAATTTAGAATGACTTACAATATTTGTAAAACTACATACCGAAAAGGTCAGCATGAGTACCGGTTTCTGTTGCAATGATAATAAGCCTATCATCTTCAACACGATATATTAGTAACCAATCCGGTTCTATGTGACATTCTCTAAAGTCTGACATATTACCGGATAGTTGGTGGTCCCTATATTTGGAATCAAGTGGTTTTCCTGTACTAAGTGAATCAAGTACATGTACTAATTTTTCAATATTTTTACCACGCTTCTTGATTCGCTTTACATCACGCTTCATTTTATTTGTAAATAGAATTTGATACATTTAATCCTCCAACATAGCTAAAACAGCTTCTTTAGCAGAATTATATGGTCCATTTAAGTTTCTATGTAATCTTGCATCTTGAATTGCACTAAGGCTTTCATCATATTGCTTTTTATGTACAACAGGAAATGGTAATCCATTGTGTTCAAGTGAAGCATTTAAGAAAATCCTTATTGCTGTTGATGTATCCAAACCTAGACTTGAAAAATAGTGAGTCGGCATCTTTCTTTAGCTGATCATCTATACGAATTTGTAGTGTCGACATATTGCACCTCCAATACTTAAGTAATTATTTGTAGTATAATTATAGTATAAGTGCTGCATATATGCAATGCTGATAACAGAATTAGATAAAATTACAGTTTGCCGGTCCGGGTAAATTTGAATTTGAGGGGGGTATTTTTGTGTCAACAATTAAAATTGAAAACCTTAGTTTCTCATACTATGGCTATGAAAAACCTATATTTGAAAAATGTATCATTTTCATTTGATACAAACTGGAAAAACAGGGGTTGATAGGAAGAAATGGAATTGGAAAATCAACACTATTTAAGCTACTTCTAAACCAAGAAGTTTATAGCGGGAAAATCAGCAAAAGTGTTGACTTTATTAAATTCCCACCCAATTTAAGTGATACTTCAAAATTAGGGATTGAGTTATATAAAGAACTAATATCAGATGAGGAAGAATGGAAATTATTTAGAGAACTTAATTTGCTAAATGTAGATGAGAGTCTTGTTTTACAGAAAGTTTGAAACGCTTTCTAAAGGAGAACAAACAAAAATCCTTTTTAGCTATTTTTGTTTACAGGAGAAGATGGTTTTTTTACTTATAGATGAACCGACAAACCATTTGGATATGGACGGAAGAAAAAAATTGTCAGTGAGTATCTGAAAAATAAAACAAGGTTTTTTTGCTTATATCTCATGATAGAGATTTTTTTAGATGGTTGTATCAATCATGTTATTTCTATTAACAGGAATTCTATTGATGTCCAATCAGGAAATTTTACATCGTGGTATGAAAATAAATTGATGAAAGACCAATTTGAGATTAGTCAAAATGAGAAATTAAGAAAAGATATTAAACGATTAAAAGAAGTCGCAAGACAAAGTCAAATTTGGTCCGATAAAGTTGAAAATACTAAAAACGGTGTGAAAGTATCAGGTGTAAAACCTGACAAGGGACATATAGGTCATCAGTCTGCTAAGATGATGAAAAATCTAAGAATTTGGAGAATAGACAAAATAGGGCAATAGAAGAAAAACAGAAGTTATTAAAAAGATATTGAAACAAAGGAAAGTCTATTATTGAATACTTTAGATCATCACAAAAATCCTCTAATATCAGTTTGCGATTTATCATTATATTATGGAGAAAGACAGATATTAAGTAATATAAGTTTTGATATAAAAGCAAGGTGATATAGTGGCTATATATGGGGGGTAATGGTAGCGGAAAATCGACCTTGATTAAAAATTTTTATTAGGGTTACATCACGAGTATTCAGGTGATGTAAAATTAGCAAGTGATTTAAAAAAATATCATATATTCCTCAGGATACATCAAATTTAACGGGTAGTCTAAATGAGTATATTAAAAGCCAAGGTGTTGATGAAACATTGTGTAAAACAATTCTTAGAAAATTAGACTTTGCAAGAGAATTATTTGAAATGGATATGAAGAACTATAGCGATGGACAAAAAGAAAGTTTTTAATTGCTTTTAAGCTTATCAAAAGCCGGCTCATATATTTGTTTGGGACGAACCACTGAATTATATAGATGTAATATCAAGAATACAGATTGAGGAAATTATAAAAAGAAGCAAATCCTACACTCATATTTGTGGAACACGATAAGAGGTTTGTAGAAGATATAGCTAATAAAAATAATACGATTATAAAATAAATAACAACTTCCGTTT
>BNJT01000601.1_pt1 | contig 84547 bp, 107 predicted proteins | sample 8540491 | NCBI WGS metagenome assembly BNJT01 (sample SAMD00202455, study PRJDB9452) | human saliva metagenome | host: Homo sapiens | reverse complement strand
AAATCGATGGTTTCTACCGTACGGTGAGATAAATTCCAATCGTATTTGATGGCCATCGCCTATCATAATTTGCATAGATTTCACTCTGTAAGAATATTACGCCATTTGATCTGGATTTTTTCATACCAACTGGGCTGCTGCGTAATTCTTCGATAAAAGATTGCATCTGCATCAGCAATAAATCAGGCAGCATTCTTTTTCTTTTCACCTTTTGCCCACGGTACACGTACGCCTCCAAACCTTGCCAGGGAACGCGCGTGTGCTGATCGGCGCAGCCGGTGTTTTCCACTGCTAAAAACCTAATTTTACGTACTTCACCCGTGAAATAATCTCACGTAAAGGTCTAACCAAACCCTAGTTTCATATAGTCTGTGTTACCCATGTTGTGGTGTGGATTTAATCACATGTGCTTTACCGGTTTTGCTTTTGCGTAGATCTGATGACGTCGGGTAGATCGTACTTTTCAGCCATATCATCGCACATTAGTGAGTTTTTGATTCATCATCGAATACATCCACGAATATCTTTACTGATAATTTTTACGTTTCTGCTTTCAGGATCAGCACCTGCAAGCCTCACTGAGAAACGGCTTTCAGCATCAACACGGGTAATATTTAAACTGAATTTGTCACCGAACATTTCCATGACTTGATCGCCTCATGTAAGCGGAGTAAAACCGTTATCCACGAATAGCAGTGTAAATTTTCCGCCGATAGCACGTGTAAAAGTAATGCAACCACTGAAGAGTCCACACACAGATAAAACCTAAAACCACTTATCATCGCCCGCTTGCTCTTTAATGCGTAATCGGCATCTCGATAATGTTCTGCTGTCCATTTGGTTTCTGCAACCAGCAAATAGTTCACCACAGGAAATCTATCATCAATTCCAAAAGCCTTTTTGGTATGAGTTAACTTCAGTGGAAACGTGTACACCGTGGAAACGATGATTTTCGCTCGGGACATTGCTGCAAATTGAGTTGGAGTCGTACCGGTAAACTGGAAGTTTTCAGTAAACGCGTACTTTTATCGCCATGGCTCATCCATACATCTAATTTACTACGCCATCATTTAAAATGAGCGAAAAGTGGCTCGGATTATCCATACAGAGGCAGCTGAATTCTACTGATGATCAGAGGTCCAGTTAAAACTACCAAGTTGCATTGCCATATGGTTTGCATGCCGTAGCAGATACCACAATACAGGCACGCCGGCATTAAATACATATTCAGGTGCACGTGGGCTGTTTTTCTCAGTGGTACTTGTCGACCACCAGAAAGAATGATACCGTCTGGATTAAATTCACGTATTTGTTCTTCAGTCACATCCTACGCCCAAAGTTCGTAGTACATACCGATCCTCACGCACACGATGCAACCAGTTGAGTATATTGTGAAACCAAAAGTCGAGGATCAGGATTTTTGTAGCGGATGCTTTGTCATTTATAATGCCTCTTATTATTGATAGTGTGGAACGGTCAATTCTCCCTGAAAACTTTGCAAAATCAACCGCACTTTTCAAAATAACAAAAGGTGGACTAAAGCCCAGCCCTTACGGATTAGCCTTTCACTGATAGTCTGGCGCCTTTGTAGTGATAGTTACATCGTGAACATACGGCTTTTTAACACCTCGCACCACTGATTCAGAATGAATTCTGCTTTAGTGCGTAATTCTTCGATGGCTGTAGCAGCCAGTTAAACGCCATGTAGAACGTAACCCACCCATGTTGGCGGATGATTTCTTTAAAGTAACTCTTGTATGAATACGGCCTCGATACCTTCTGGTACAAGTTTGTCTGCAGCGCATCTGATTGGAAGTAATGGTCTGAAGAGCCTTCGCCAGTAACCTAATGAACCCATACTGCGGTAAGATTGAAATGCACGGCCTCGGGTAAGTTCGATTTCACCTGGTGCTTCTTCAGTACTGGCAAAACATAGAGCCAACCATTACACAGCTCGCACCCATGCCGATAGCTTTTTGCAATATCACCGAGAAACGGATGCCACCGTCCGCGATAACTGGAATACCATCGATTAATGCTGCAGCAGCATCCGATAGCGGTGATTTGTGCACACCTACACCCGGGTCATGATACGAGCTGCTACAAATTGAAACCTGGACCGATACCTGCTTTCACTGCGCTTGCGCCTGCGTCTGTAAGTGCGATAGCTCCTTCAGCAGTCGCCACGTTACCCAACGATAGGTAAGTTTGGATATTTTGCACGCGCTCCACGGACACGCTGTAATACGCCTCTGAGTGACGACCGTGGGAAGAGTCGATTAACAACACATCATGCCAGCTTTCCTAATGCATCAACACGTTCTTCATTACCCGGGCCAGAAATCTACAGCTCACTGATACGTAAACTGACCAAATTCATCTTTACATGCATTGGGTTTTTGTTCCGCTTTTTGGCAGTCTTTAATCTAGTGATCATGCCTTTTAATGAAAGCATCATCCACTATGCGTATCTCTACGTGGTTTTGATGCACTAATTCTAAAATTGTTTCACTGCTTGCACCTTCTTTATCGGTGATAAGTCTTTCTCCTTTTCGCATTTAATTGTGAAACAGTTTTGCTTAAATCTTTATAGCGAAACGCGTGTCACGGCCAGTGATGATACTCGATTGTTGTTTTCACCGTCTGACGACAGGGGTAACCTGTGAAGCTGCTTTTCTTCACCATTTCGGCAAGTGCTGTAAGGGTTAAATCTATGAAACTGTCAGCAGGTTCAGAAACGATACGCCTACTTTCGAATTTTTCACTTTTACGAACACGATCTGGCTTGGCGTTCTGATCGTCATATTTTTGTGATAGCTGATGCCGCCTTCTCTTGTCAGCTAAAGATCGCTAATGGTTTCTGTGACAGTATCCATCGCAGCAGAAAAGCAGGAATATTTAAGGAATTTCTTTGGTGGAGTTGAGTTGAGAGGTTAGCCGTGCTCGTGGAGAACAGTTGAATGAGCTGGGATAGTAGAAGCGTCGTCAAAAGTCAGAGCTTCTTGTTTGATTCTAAGCATGGCAATATCTCGCCGTTAAAAATTGTGTCATATTTGCGGATTATACAGATTTTCATGTACTTGAAAATGAATCTTTTTCGCTTTTATGGGTAAGATTTGCTAGGGTTTTGATGAGAAGGGACGATGAATATGCCATTGTTATTAGATTGTTTTGTCTGATTGCCAAACCTACCAAAGTGCGGCCGATTTGATGTCGTTTTTAAATATTACGTCAAAATGAATTGGGCAAGAAATGGGTATTATTGAGAGAAGGGATTGAATGATTCAAGAAGAAAATGAGATTTGATCAGCTTTTGCCAGAAATGCCTTGTTAAATCCACCAAAGCAATTTCTACTGCACTTTTCCTTATTCTGTGCATTATCATCAGAACCATTTCTTCAACAAAATGAATTTTATATCAAGACAAATTGAGTCAATTAAAAAAGATGATTTAGTGTTTTCATTGAATCATCAAACAGCTGGGCGTGGGTGGCGGTCATGTCAATGGTTTTCACCGTTTGCCAGGGCGAGTTAATTTTCAGTTTTTATTGACTATCAGATCCAAAAAGCATTGATGGATAAGTTTGGGTGATTGGTTTTAGCTTATTGCAGGAAGCGTTAAATGCAAAAAGTGAAATGGCCAAATGATATTTGCATGCTTTCAGGAAGCGAAAACTCGGTGGAATCTTGGTGAGTTGATTAATCATGTGAATGGTCCCGCTGAATTTAGCCACTGGTGTCCGGGATTAATGTGGAAAATTACCCCAATCAACTGACGAAATTATCAGCCATATGCACAATTAACTGAATTAGATCCCGAATATAGATCGTCAGATCCTGATTAAAGTGATCCAACGAATTTATTCTCGGATTGGCACATTTAAGAAAAGGGCATTGATGAGGAATCTCATGCAACAATGGATAAATCAGGTAATGAATATGAAGTGATGAATGTCCTGACAGAACAAGGCGCGATTTCAGGTATAGAGCAGGGAATTGATAAACGAGGCTACTTTGAAAAAGTCATAACAGATGAAGGCGAGCGGTATTTTAATGCTGAGAAGTCTCTTTAAGAAGAAAGTAATAAAAGTGCAGCCAAAATTAACTGCACTTTTTATATATGTATGTATGCTAAACCACTTGAATAAGCGTTGAAATAGTCATCTGCAAATTTTTCATCTCTTGCCATTTTCTCAATTTCAGTAGAATATTTTTCACTCATACACAAGCAATACTTTTTCGAGATTCACGGTGTAAAATGTGTTTCACATAAACTCGTATAATGGGTAGGCGCTCAATACTAATAATGGCTTGTTTCTGGATGTTTGCTTGTCGAAGAAAGAAGCAACATGATTCATCGCCCTCATCAGGGTTGATTTACTCTATTCTATCCAATGGATCCAATCGATAAATTGCTGATGAAATAGCTATAACTGATAGCGGGGCTAGCCAATACCATACGTATTGAGCTCTGCCATTTCTTTTTATGGAAGCAAAGCAATATGATATTGATTAATTCTCACTCTCTTAACAAAGGAAGAAAGTGGAATAAAGCTCTGATGAAATACCTTTTACTTGCTGATCTCAGCTTTTTTCTTTTCACAGGATCTTTTTCGCATTAGGGACGATGAATAGAGTAGCCATTATAGGCTGCAAAAGGCGGAATAATATGCCTAACTTGCTTCTTTATAGATGGATCGTACAGTGCAATTTCTAGGCTCTGATTTGTAGATTATCCGCACCTTGTGAAAGTTAATTTGATTGTGTCGACTTAAAGAAGAGTGCAGAAAGCCAGCTTTTTTCTGCTTGGCATATAAAACGGGAAAATCAGCTTTCGGTTGAATAGCATTTTCTGTCTTAACTTGAGTGAAATTCAGCTGCTTCGCTGGCTTGTTCTAAAATGTCCTGCAAAAATTGCCTGCCACCCTCGAAAACCAATCATTTGTTCAAAATTCATGCAGACCTCGTTGGATTGCTTTACCTTTTTGTGATACTACTTGAATGTTGAAATCGTAAAGACAATCTGCTTTGATGATTAAATAATCAGGTAATATTGAATTTTTGTAAAAAGCGCTTTGCAAATATCGATGAAATGCCTATAATATGCTTCTACACAACGACGCGCTGTTGTGAAGCTTTCTAGAAAAACCAGTGTCGTTGTTTTTGGTCTTTTAACAATATATCAGACAATCTGTGTAAGCACTTGTTGATTGACTTGTTTTAAAATATTTTAATTTTGAAGCCTGATAGGTAGCAACTAGAAATTCATAATACTTTTTAGTAGTGACATTTTGGGTCAGCAGTATTGAGTTGCGATTAAACTTGAATTTGAAGGGTTTTGATCGTGGCTCAGATTGAACGCTGGCGGCAGGGCTTCTAATACATGCAAGTCGAATGGTAACGAAGTGTTTTGCCTTTTGATGATGAGTGGCGGACGGTGGAGTAATGCTTGGGAATCTAACTTGGAGGGGATAACTATGGGAAACTGTAGCACATTATCGGGGTAATTGGAGATTCGAAAGGTGGACCTTCTGGGCCACATGCCATAGGATGAGCTCTAAGTGGGATTAGTAGTTGGTGAGGTAAGGCGCTCACCAAGCTGATGATCTCTAGCTGGTCTGAGAGGATGACCAGCCACACTGGGACTGAGACACGGCCCAGACTCTAGCAGGAGGCAGCAGGACATTGCGCAATGGCAACCCTGACGCAGCCAAGCTGCGTGGTGAAGCAAGGCCTTCGCTGTAAAGTTCTTTTTCGTGCAGCGAGGAAGGCAATTTAGTTTATTAGACTAGGTGATTGACGTTAACTACAGAAGAAGCACTAGCTAACTCCCGTGCCAGCAGCCGCGTAATACTGGAGGGTGCGAGCGTTAATCGGAATAACTGGGCGAAAAGGGCACGCAGGCGGTGACTTAAGTGAGGTGAAAGCCCTGGGCTTAACCTGAGGAATTGCATTTCATACTGGGTCGCTAGAGTACTTTAGGGAGGGGTAGAATTCCACTGTAGCGGTGAAAATGCGTGAGATGTGGAGGAATACCAAGGCGAAGGCAGCCTTGGGGAATGTACTGACGCTCATGTGCGAAAGCGTGGGAGCAAACAGGATTAGATAGTTCTGTAGTCCACGCTGTAAACGATGTCGATTTGAGTTGAACTTTAAGTTTGGCGCCCAGAAGCACTGTGATAAATCGACCGCCTGAGAGTACGGCCGCAAGGTTAAAACGCAAACTGAATTGACGGGGGCCTGCACGCGGTGGAGCATGTGGTTTAATCTGATGCAACGCGAAGAACCCATCTACTCTTTGACATCCAGAGAAATATCAGAGATGGATCGTGCGCTGGGAACTCTGAGACAGGTGCTGCATGGCTGCTCAGCCTGTCAGAAATGTTGGGTTAAGTCCACAACGAGCGCAACCTCTATCCCTTTGTTGCCAGCGATCTGGTCGGAACCTCAGAGGAGACTGCCGTGATAAACTGAGGAAGGTGGGGATGACGTCAAGTCACCGCTGCTGAGTAGGGCTGCACACGTGCTACAATGGCGTGCTACAGAGGGAAGCGAGGAGCGAGCTGAGGAATCTCTGCAAAGTACGTCTAAGTCCGGATTGAGTCTGCAACTCCGACTCCATGAAGTCGGAATCGCTAGTAATCGCAAAATCAGAACGTTGCGTGAATAGTTCCGGCCTTGTACACCGCCCGTCACTACCGCTGGAGTGGGTTTGTACCAGAAGTAGATAGCGAACCTTCGAAGTTTACCACGGTATGATTATGACTGGGGGTGAAGTCGTAACAAGGTAAATCTGTGAGGGGAAACCTGCGGTTGGATCACCTCCTTACCAAAACGACGAGACAATAAGTGTCCACACAGATTGATTGATGATATTGTAGAAAATGAATGAAGAGAGAAAAGTGCGTAAGCAAATGTAGATAGAGCATCTTTATTTATTTGTCCCATCGTCTAGGAGGCCTCAGGACATCGCCCCTTTTCACGGCGGTAGCATGGGGTCTGAATCTCGTGGGCGACAAAATAAAAGATAACTTCATTATCTTCTGTTCTTTTAACAACCAGGAAACAAGCTGAAAACTGAGAGAGGACTCTCGTCCTTTAAGGATGATGAAAAGTCTGAGCAGAATAAAATCTTGATTGAACAAAAGCAATCAAGTGTTTAGCTGACACAACATCAAGAATTTTTGAGGTTGTATAGTTGAAGACTAAGCGTGCATAGGGTGATGCCTTGGCAATCAGAGGCGATGAAGGACGCTAATCTGCGAAAAGTTTGGATGAGCCTGACCAGAGGCGTTTAATCCAAGATGTCCGAATGGGGAAACCTGTAGATGAAGAATCTACCATCTACTTACCATGACATATATCGCAAGTGAGGCAAAACGAGAACGACATCTAAGTGCTCTGAGGAAAGAAATCAAACCCGAGATTCGTTAGTAGCAGCGAGCGAACGCGAAGGAGCCTACAGATAGGGATGATGACAGAGACAGAGGAACAAGCTGGGAAGTTTAGTGGATACAGGGGTGATAGCACTGTACCGAAGTCCAGGTCATGGTACTAAGCTAACGATAAGTAGGGGCGGGAGCATACGTGATATCCATGCTCTGAAGATGACCATCCTCCCAAGGCTAAATACTCCTGATTGGACTGATAGTGAACCAGTACTGTGAAGGAAAGGCGAAAAGAACCCAGTGAGGGAGTAGCCAGAACCTGGACTCCCAGTGCGTACGTAAGCAGTGGGAGCCCTAAGGGTGATGCATACCTTTGGCAATGGGTCAGCGACATTTATATTTGTGTAGCGAGGGTTAACTCTGAATAGGGAGCTGAAAGGGAAAACTGAGTCTTTAAATCGACGTTTAGTTGCAAGGTATAGACCTGAAACCTCGGGTGATCCAGCCATGGGCAGGTTACAGGTTGGGTAACACTAACTGCAGGACTGAAACTGACTAATGCTCGAAAAATCTGGTGGACTGACTTGTGGCTGGGGTGAAAAGCACAATCAAACTGGGAGATAGCTGGTTCTCCCTGAAATCCTATTTAGGGTAGAGCCTTGAGCGGACACCTTCAGGGTAGAGCACTGTTCTCGCTTAGGGGGTCCATCCCGGATTACTAAACCTGATGCAAAACTACGAATACTGGGAAGAGGATACTCAGGAGGACACGACGGGTGCTAACGTCCGTCCGTGGAGAGGGAAAACAACCCAGACCGCCAGCCAGGGTCCCAAGTCTATATTATGGGAAATGAAGTGGGAAGGTTTAGATAGCTAGGATGCTGGCTTAGAAGCGTCCATCAATTTACTAAAAGAAAAGCGTAATAGCTCACTAGCCGAGCTCGACCTGCGCGGAGATGTAACGGGCTCAAATATAGCACTGAAGCTCAGGGATCGAAGAAAGTCTGTCTGTTGCAGGGAGCGTTCTCTGTAGCGGATGACGAGGTGAACTGAGAGGCCTGCTGGACGTCATCAGAAGCGCGATGCTGACATAAGTAATGATAAAACGGGTGACCCGTCTGCCGGAAGACTCAAAGGGTTCCTGTCCAACGTTAATCGCAGGGCAGAGTCGTGCCCCATGCGAGGCTGAAAAGCGTAGTCGATGGGAAACGTCACACATTCCCGCACTTGGATAACACGAGATGGGGACGGAGCAGGGTTAGGTTATCGCACTGTGATATGTGCGCTTTAAGCTTGCAGGTGGGAGTTTGCAAAATCCGGACTCTATTAAACACTGAGATGACGACGAGGGCCTCCACGGAGCTGGAAGCAACTGATACCATACTTCCAGGAAAAGCCACACAAGCTTCCGGGTTTATCTAAACCGGTACTGAAAACCGACACAGGTGAAGTCAGGTGAGAACACTCCAGGCGCTTGAGAGAGATCCCTGGGAAGGAACCAGGCAAAAATAGCACCGTAACTTGCGAGAAGGTGCGCTGGCGTAGATTGATAGTCTCGCGGAAGCGATTGAACTGGCCGAGTACCAGGCTGGCTGCAACTGTTTATTAAAAACAGCACTTGCAAATACGAAAAGTGGATGTGCAGGGTGTGATGCCTGCCCGGTGCTGGAAGGCTAATTGATGGTGTAATCGAAAGAGAGAAGTCTGATCAAAGCTCCAGTAAACGGCGAGCCGTAAATTATAATGAGTCTAAGGTAGCGAAATTCCTGTCGCAAGTGCCGACCTGCACGAATGGCATAATGATGGCCAGGCTGTCTCCACCTGAGACTACAGTGAAACTGAAATCGCTGTGAAGATGCGGTGTACGCCAGGCTAGATTGGAAAGACCCTCGTGAACCTTTGCCTATACTTGACACTGAAACATTGAATTTTCGATGTGTGAGGATAGAGACTGCATGAAGATGATACGCCAGTACTTGTTGAGTCGTCCTTGCAAAATACCACCTTAGTTTGATGTCTCCATGAAGATTACGAAACGTGGTCTCGGACAGTGTCTGGTGGGTAGTTTGATCTGGGGCGCTCTCACAGAGTAATGGAGGAGCACGAAGGTTTTGGCGAATGATGGTCGGACATCGCCACGTTAGTGCAAATGGTATATGCGGCTTTAACTGCGAGACAGTGATGTGTCGAGCAGGTATGGGCGGTATGCCAGCAGTGATCCGTGGTTCTGATCGGGAAAGCGCCATCGCTCAACGGATAAAAAGGTACCTGGGATAACAGGGCTGATACCGCCCAAGAGTTCATATCATCGACGGCGGTGCTTTGTGCACCGATGTCGGCCTACCGCATCCCATGGGGCTGAAGTAGGGTCCCAAGGGTATGGGCTGTTCGCCATTTAAAGTGGTACGCGAGCTGGGTTTTAGAAACCGCCGTGAGACAGTTCGGTCCCTATCTGGCCGTGGGCGTTGAGAGAATTGATTGGGGCTGCTCTCCTGGCATGAGAGGACTGGAGTGGACGCACCACTGGTGTTCCACAGTTGCCAGACGCACTGCCCGGGTAAGCTAAGTGTGGAAGAGATAAGTGCTGGAAAAGCATCTAAGCAATGAAACTTGCAAGAGATGAGTTCCTCCCAGATTTAAAATCTGTAAAGGGGCTGTTTAAGACTAAGAGACGTAGATGCAGGCATGGTGTGCTTAAGCGAGCGAGCCGTCAAGGAGTCTAACATGTACTAATCTGGCCTGAGAGGGCTTAACCATACAACGCTCTCAAGGGCCTTTGGGGTTGCTTGGTAGATGGAAACGAAACTTGCAGGAAGAAAGAGGCGAAGAAATAGCCTGAAAGGTTTAATCAGCTTTGTTTGGCTGTGAGCGCATTAGAGATGATAGCGGAGCAGAAAATAGAAAAGGCTAGTAAAGGAATAATCACTGAGCAGGGCATAGAGTGCGGTCACCTGACCCAAATTCTATACCGAACCTCAGAAGTGAAACGCCGATGCGCCGATAGCGAGTGAGCTCAGCGTGAGAGTGGGACACTGCCGGGTACTGGATGAGAACCCCGTAGCGAATGGCTTGGGGTTTTGTGTTATGGATTTTATTAAAAACTCTATAGAATGATCTCAGTGCTTGTTTCCTGCAAACACCACACACACGTATTTTGAGATGTTTTGCAACGCTTGCCATGTTGACTTCGGGTTATTCGATTAGGTCGCGGAGTTCGCTTCTCTTTACTTGGCACTTGCTATTCTATGCGATTTTGGCTCTTTGTGGCGCAAATCATTATTAGTACGCTTTTTAGTGATGGTATTCACTGGAGTGATATTGAAATTCGCCTCGATCACTTTGATGGTTTTACTGCTCCTTTTATGTTATTTATTTCTTTGCCGCCACTTGTTGAGCGATTAGAATCGTTCCCGTTTGGGCTCTCTAAAAACGCTTAAGCCTCGATTAGGATAATCGCGATAAAGTACTTTATCATGGCTACCATTAGCCATGAGTGCGTGCCCATTAAAAATGGGATTAATACGGGCTGAGTCGAATTTTGTTGGAGATGATAAATTAACGGAACAACAACAGGAATTATCTGAATACGACGACTAAGTGCAGTCAGTTTAGCCATATTTTTAGTGATATTGTGGAGATTTGAGATAAAGATCGACTCTAAAATGCGTATTGAATTAAATATCTCAACCTTGCGTACTACCATTCACTGCACACAGCCAGTTTCTATATAATTTTGGTACCTTAATGGCAGGACAAAAGGGCTAAATTTTCTTTTTAAACGTGGATGCTGATTTCACCTAATTGGCTTTATCTAGACCGTGCTCGTACATCAGTCAAATTCTTTGGAGTTTAATTGGTACGACGAAGGTTTGCTGATAAAGGTGAGATTATTCTAACAATATGCAGAGAAATACAGGATAAATCAGTATCCACCTGGTGTTGCAGATATGCAGCGAGTATTGCACTCTCTTGTGAATTGGATAAGATTTTTACCAAGGCATTACCAGGTTAAAGGAACAATATTCATCACGTTCCGCAGGGGTAGTATCGGTCTTAAGCGATTTCTAAGAATCTCTTGCCTCAGCTAATGCAAGGGGATTTGTCAACCGTTGAAAGTGAGCTGGATAGCGTTCTACTTTTTCATTTCACGATCGATTGCGTGATAAACCCAGAGTCTAATGAGATGGACACTGCTGAAACAGCCATGCAGCATCTTTCTATTCTATTAGTTGAAGATGTTGAGATTGAATGCGGTTGTGGCTAAAAGTATCTCTTTGAAAAGCAGGGACATTATGTTGATGTTGCCATGAAATGGCGAACAGGCAGATCCGATCATTTGAGAAAATACACTAAGTGATATTGTTTCTTTCTTGATATTAAATTGGCCAGGATATGCCAGGGTTTGATATCGCCGACCATACTACGGAAAAGGAAGCTACGAAGAGAGGGATTTGTCGAGTTTTCCTGCCTTTACTGGTGCCTTTTGACAGCGAACGTCGTGATGGCAGGCAGTGAAGTTAAAGATATCAAGAACAGGGCATGGATGGGGTATTACGTAAGCTTCACTCTCTCTTTGGTTGAATTACGTCAGTGACTTTGAAGACCTTTTAGGCGATGATATTGGATGTGTCTCTGATGCAGCAGAACTTCTCCAGGTCTCAAGAAGACATCAATATTCTCACTTGTTGAGTTAATCGAAAACTCAAGCCAGCTACCGTTGATTTTATTTAAACGATGGATTCCGATTTATTTAGATGTTGAATTGAAACAGCGTCATGACGAATTTATCTTGTAGCGGACATGCAACAAACGCAGGCCAGATGCTGCACATAAATTAAAGGTGCAGCCGCGCTCGGTAGGATCGAAGTTAATGTTTCAAACATCGTAAAACAGGCCTGGCGAGATACATGCTAATACCGAACTTGGACATCCGATATTGCTTCATGGATAAAGCAACTCTCAGTAAATGAATGGCCTCAAAAGTTTAGCTGAATTGGAAGCCTATTTAGAAAAATAATTCCAAGTGACACGTCATTTCTGCAAATTTTAGTCGGTGAGAATATGCTGATCTAATTTGCCAGGGCAAACACCTTGGATTGACAATGAGGTTTTCTAAAATTTCAGGATCTTCTTGGACAAGAGTTTGAGGATGATCTTGTTTGATGCACGTGGGAAAGCGTAATCCATTTAGAGGGCGCCTCGCTAATTGTGGCTGGTACATTGAAAATGAATGGCATCTAATTGTCTTGCTATCAAATTGGGGGAGACTCATTCGTCAATAGATGGAAAGATAGTCTTCGCTGGTCAGGGTCTTTCGATTGAGGGCAATTGCTACATGCCAGATTTAGCGGAGCACATTTTCCAAGTATTGTATTCATAAATGTGGTTTTCCCGTCCTTTATCATTGTGTCAAAAGTCGATTTAAAATTCTGACCGCACTTCTCCTGCGGTTGTTTGTAAATCATAACGCGACCTGGAGATCAGCAGTAGAAAATCATTAGGAAGCCAGGCAAATCTCTAAAAGAATCGAGCTCTGCTTTCTAATGCCAGGCGAGGGAAGAGGGAAATCAGCTCGCGCAGGCTTGTTAGCGAAATCAACTGGATGATGCTAAAATTTTACCTCCTACCGCACGAATAAAAGTGCGGTTAGAATTTTGGGCTGACTTTTCAAGCAAAAGAGATTATGCTTATTGCACCAGATGAGCTTTCTTTCCCTTGCTTTGCAAAATGATCCTTCTGTTTTCTCGAAAATGCGCGGCTTTTGCTGATGAGAGCGCGTAAATGCGTGCTGATTGCCTCAACTAGCGCTTTTTCCCAGCATTTTAAGCCATATTTTATTTACGATGCCAAACCATCCATGGTTCTAGCGAGGGGGCAGGACGAGGGCTTTGAAGGCTTGGGCTCGCAAAAATTAACAGCATTTCTGACTCTGACTGAGCTTATCAGACCACTACGTTGGTCGAGATGACGCTTCCTCAGAGCGTGCCACTCGATGAGCTTTTATTATTGAATGGTAGAGGATGGAGTTTTCATGCAAACACCATACGATAAAGCAGACATGCCAAATTACTGAACGCTCACAAGAGGAACACTTTTCTTCATTGTCTCAATTTCGCGAGTTTCAGCGACATTAGCTCATTATCGTACATCACCACTGAGATCCATGACGATTGTTGATGACTTGCTAATCTCACGGTGTTTTTACCGCTGAAATGAACAAGATTTGCAGTAGTGCAGTTTGGGGTATTAAAAAGAAGGCGGGACTGAAGATGTAGCCCTCAGTGAAGCAATCTCAACGCGAGACCAGACGCCCTAAAGGTAATCTTGTCCCGCGAGCACTGTGTTTCACTGCTCAACAACAAAAAGCTCAGTGAATTGCCGTTCTTTACGTATTTCTAGAGAATTGCAGTCCAGTCACCTATGTGGCAGCAACATGGTATTGGTACACAACTTATTGAATATATCACGCAAAATGCGATGTATGAATTATTTATTGCAGTGAGTTTCGGTTATACCAAAAGAACTGTAGCCTCAATTTTGGCAGAAATGTGGTTTTCTCTGATCTCATCGAGGCGAGCATCTAGGAGTGCAAGTAGTGGTTGTTATTCAGCTATCGCGCTCTAAAAGGGCTTTCTACACAAGGCGATTGAACGAGAAAGAAGAAACACAATCTTTCCGGCAGGAATATACTTTCTTTGATAACTCCATCTCTCGTTTCAGAATTTAATATCGTTAATCGTGTAGAGATTGGGAAATTGATTGACGAAGACGCCTAGCTCAACATTTTGTATATTTCACCGACACTTTAGCTTCCGCTTCGGCTCGGCAATCTCGTCGATTTTTACAGAACTAAGATGAGATTGCCCTTTGAATGAGGATTATTTCATCGCAAAACAGATACCCTATAAGTAATGGAAAAATGGGGTTAAAACGACTACGTCTCGGAAATTGCACAAAAGAATTAAAAAGGAGGCAAAAATGAGCGAACAGAGAGAGCGATTGGTTCACAAAGCGGTAGATGAATACAACAATCTGCAAGTGAGCTTTGGTTTGAGGAGCTAGCAGCTAGTTGTATCGCGCTGTATACTTACGCAATTGAATTTGACGACGATGGTAAAGGTAGAAACCTACTAGAAACCACTCATAAAAGAAACAGGCCAATCGCCAAAGCTCCTGTGCCTGAATAAATATTGAAAAGTAGAGTGGATTTGCCAGCTAACTCAGCTATTCACGCAAAAATGATGATACTTGACCGCGACAGAAAACGACTCCATTTTCCCAATTTTGATATTCCGACTCAGACCCAATGATCATATGCAAATTCTTGGCAATGTATTAGCGAGTGCAGATGCACTCGCCATGTTGAGTGAAATTGCAGAGCAAGCTGCCGATGGATTGACAGTGAAGCTGTGACACCCAGATACCAAAAGGTGCAGAACGTTTATCACAAGTTTCACTGGTTGACTTCTCAGTCCGTTCAGGTTTTTCCTGATTGAGGCACGTTGCCTTATGACATTCTTTTTCTCCTCATCAAAGAAATTATTTCTTCTCGTTTAAGCGCACTCTTTCTTTGTTTGCAAAATACTAGAGGCATCTCTTTGTTTTACCTGATTAGCACATTAATGCACGCGCCTGCCGAAGTATTATCTAGCAGGCAATGTGTCCTTTTACCCGATTAGGCGACCGTCTTGTCATTGAAAACTGCGCATTGGCAATTAGAGTCAGCAGGAGATCGTTCCAGTGAGCAAGTACTAGAACATGGTGAATATGCTGTGCGCGGATCTCTTTTGAGATCTTTCCCAAAGTGGGAGTGGTCGCGAGTTTTCGACTGAGTTTTTGATGATGAAATTGATCTCGATTCGTACTTTTGGTGTCGATACGCAGCGAACGTTAGATGAAATTCAATCTATTAATTTATTACCTGTAATACGAATTTCCAACAGATGAGAAAGCATTCTTGAAATTTTTCACGCACGCAATTTAGAGAAACCTTTGGTGAAATTCTGTCGAGATCCGTGAACATAGTTTATCAGCAAATCGAGTAAAGGCACGTTACACCTCAAGGGTTGGAATAGTGGCAGCCGCTATTCTTTGATGCCGAAATGACAATGACAGTGTTGGTTACTTTACCCGAGCGCTGTTTGTGGATAAGTGAAACTATAAACCCAAGCACAAAGAGTGAACGTTTTACTGATGCCACGCAGCGTCGCTGAGCATCGAAAAGTTGATCCATGCAGCCCTCTTTTGCCCGCCAGAACGGTCTGTGGCTAGTGACATTTGATGACGAAATCGCCCGTTAAAGGAAATTATCACAAATTGAAGATTTCTCAAAGCGAGAAAAGTGCAAGGGCCATCTGTTCGCTCAAGAAGAAAACTTAAGCGGTGTCTGCAAGCGACCAGCAGTGACTCATTCCAATCACAGCAAAGACGTGATCCCAAACTCTCTAGGCAGTTTATTGAACGTTTCAAAAGGAGTAACTGTCAGTTTCGAGTTGAAACCGAAGGATGACGTGAAACCCTGCACTGGTTTTACACTGCGTTAAAATAAACTCGCTACAGACAGGTTAGGCTTATCTCGAAGCCAATCAAGACAAGTTTAATCTGTGGGTAAAGCCGAAATCTTGAGCGCAGCCTTTATCTCTTGATGAGGCCAACTTCGCCAGCGTCATTACTGAACAAGGAAATCTGGGCGAGCTGAAGTACAACAACGTCAGCGATAAACGGCAAAGCGGGTGAATCCAGATACCTGAAAGAGCGTAATCTGGCTGAATTAAAATCGCAGCGTGGTGCATTTTGAGATCATGGTGCGTTGGGGCGTTATGGTGGGCTTTAGTGACACCTCGATACTGGGGGATTAAAAGCAGAACATTTGCTGATCAACTGTGCGAGATGAATCCAAACTTTTATGCGCCTGCTGGTTCCTCTTTCATTTAATTAGTCGCTATGTGTCGGCGGCCCAGATGAAACGCACTACTGTGCAAAGCCAGGTGATAATGAATAAACGAAGGCGAAAACGCGTCAAAAAGCCGCAGAAAATCTCGTGATGTGGGCCGCTGAATCACTTGATGGCGCGCCCAACGAGAAGTAGGAAAAGGCTTCTTTGAACTTTAAAATATGATCGTGGAGGAATCCAGCAATTCATGCGCAAACTTTCCTTTTGAAGAAACACACGATCAAGCCAGCGGCGATTAACGCGTCACTCGGAGATAGCGTGCCAGCTGCAAAAGGATGGACCGTTTAACTTAGGTGATGCAGGGCTGAGCTTTGGGAAGTACGGAGGCGGGCTGCGTGCATTTCGGCACAGCGATCATGAATCGTAAACGAGAGTACAGCTGTATTGATTCCCGCTGTAGCTATAGCTCAACAGCATTTGACGAATTTTGTAAGATCGTTCTGCTAATCTTCCGTTAATGTGGAAGTGCTTTCTGCTTTTAAAACAGCACAAAGAGCAAGAAGCAGGTCATAGAAGAAAGAGAATTTAGCCGAAGTTGAAAAGCTCGATATTCTGATTGGAACATAAAATTGATTCCGTAATCCATGATGTGAGTTTTTCTGATCTTTGCTTTACTTTATCAGGTGAGTGAAGAACATCGCTGGTGTGACAGAAGAGAGGAAATTAAAACAACTTTCGAGTGAATATTGATATTTTAACGCTGACCACGCGCAATACGCAATCTCGTACTTTTGAATATGGCGATATGAATGGGTATCCGCGATCTTTCTAATATTGCGACGCCACGTCTCGCCGGAGGAGTATCAAAACGTTTGTTCGCCAAAAGATGATTTTAATCATTCGTGAAAGCCATCCGCGTGAAGATTTTTGCGTGGTGGCCATGACTTTATTATTTGCATAATGATGTGGCGAGTATTGATACAACTAGCAGAAAACTGACCGCACTTGCACCCGCTGCAGGCCTCCCAGTCGTGACTGGTCATGGTACAAATGCGAATGGAACGTGAACGCGTGATGACGCGATTTTAGCCATCAAACGTTATAATCGCCTTAGTCTGGTTCCACCACTATTGAAACAGGGATTGACGTACCAACGGCAGACATGCGATCATCGCTGAACGCGCAGATAATTTTGGTGGCCCAGCTTCACCGGTTGCGTGCGGGTCGAGTAGGGCGTCTCCATCATCGCTTTACATGCGTAGTGGCTTACTCCACCAGAAATTAATGACGAAGATGCGAAACGTCGTTTAGAGGCATTAGAGTCGATAACTTAGGTGCAGGTTTCATTCTCAAGCGACGCATGATTTAGGAAATCTCGCGTGTTGCGGAGGTGAATTATTGGGAATGAACAGCGGCAAAATTTGTTAGCATCGTTTTACTTTTATATATGGAATTGCTTGATGCGGCAGTTAAAGCCTTTAAAAGAGGGAAGAGAACCTTCATTGGAAGAGATTGCACATCAGCAAGTCTGGAAATTGAATTACGTGTTCCAGCCTTTGATGCACATGACTATCTCGGCAGGATGTGAATATGCGTTTGTCGTGCACACAGACGCATTGCGGCAGAAGCAGTAAACAAGAGTTAGATAGTTATGCAGTGCTGAATTCAATCGATCGCTGGCCTACGGCCACTGAACCAATCTAAAAATCTTTTTACAAATTGCTGAGATGCGTCGAATGGTGAAACGCTGGCGGTACTGAAAGATTGATGCTATGGAGCTCAAGGGAGGCTGATTGAATTTTTCACGTCAGCAAAAGTTGATCACGAGAAAATTCACTAGCAAATTAATTCAACAAAACGCAATTGTTTATCGCTTTGATGGCCCATTTAAAATTTAAGTTTGTGAAAAGCACTTCCAGAAAACAAAAGCGCAGCTACTTTGCGGTGGATTTGGTGAGAGACGCTCACTGAGTAGATAAATCGTGATAGGTCAAATTCAGCAGGGAAGATGACTCTGTAGGCGTTTCTCAATCGATCTCAAATATTATTAATTAAAGTGATGTGATTAGAGCGAATCTTTAAAGATTTCATATTGGTACCGTAAACCTACGATGAGTCTAGCAAATGTTTTGGATGGGGTATTCTGACTGTCTGCAAAAGAAATGCAAGCGCGTTCGGCCTAGAATGATGGTATAATAAAAATTGAGGTATCGCGCAGGCAAAACAAGAGACGATGTAATGCTTGATTCTAATAATTGCTAAAGGGTCTTGTTTTAACGGGATGTGGTGCGAGGTAAAATCTTTCAAATGCCCCTCGCAAGCGTTATGATCAAAGTAAAGAGCAAACGGGCCACACACCATATCCTCCTAACGCCCAATCCAGCCCAATATTGCTCTACTATCTCCTACTTTTACGCCCTCGGTCCAAAGCGATAGAGCTGGTAGAGATTTTAGCAAAGCCCCTTTTGAGAAAGCACTCAATCCGGGTTCTTAAGCTAAATAGACTTGTACATCTCTGGCTTTGGCTGCCATTTTCCCAATCAATGCAAGCTAAAGGGTGCATTGAGTGAGCGCGGATTTGTGTTTGTGCAGTGATCTGCCTGTCAAATCACAGTTTCCATAGATAGCGGTAAGCTATAGAACCTGCGAAATCAGAGCTGGGGGAGACTCCACTTTGGTTAGTCAGTTGAACAATCACAACAGCATTAAACTCAATTTTGCGGCTATGACATGCAGTTTCTCTTTTGCTGAACCGTCCATTTTTATCGAGAGATTGGCTCTCCAGTAAGATTAATAACGCACTCAGGTATTCAAGTCTCTTTGAGTGTTGGTGCGTGCGGTCAAAAATTGAGGTGTTTTCAGGAGAAAGTGGGTTTGAGCTTTTCTCGTAGAGCGCGCCAATACGGTAACGCTATTACTACGTGATAGTAATGCTGCAACTCAGGCTTTCCCAACAAAATCCTGTGTTCCACCAGTCACTAAGATATTCATTATAAAGCTACTTTCAAAGAGCGCTTGAGTCCCTTCGTTTAAAAGCGCTACAATTGTTGTATTTTTGGTTGGGGTGACTTCGAAATATCAGCCATCATCTCCAGCAATCAGTACCTCAAAATTCCTTCCTCTGGTTTTACCAATGGAGCTCCAGTAAACGAGCGGTGATTAATTGAGCGCTGCACCACCTGGAGAGGTTCTTTGATGACGATAACGAAACATAACAGTGACTTCAACATCCAAAACCAACCTTTTTAATCCGACTCCAGCGTGGCGAGGCACGACTTAATTCGCTAGGCAAACAATACACCACTTTCCATTTTGAGTATTTCTTGCACGAACCGCACCAAATTTAGCCGCTAGCATCTGTGAAACTTTTGATTGGTTAATGGCTGGGAATCCTTGACTCTGGCAGGCTTCCACGACTTTCACCTTTGAGGAGCTTAAATCGCTCTTGCTTTAGCAGTGTCTCCCCAAATGCTTTTAAGTTAATTGATCAGACATAGTTAGCTACTCTCAGTATATGGGAATTCCTGCATAAGGAGAACTGGCAGAATTCATTTTAAGCAAATTGAAATGAATTTGCTGTTTGAAAAGTTTGAGCCAGATCGGCTGAACTGAACTTCTCCGCCTGTGATTTCCAACAGCCAAGACTTTAGGGAACGTCTCTACCCAGTTAGGATCGACCAGCCACATGAGGAGGCTCTTTACATAAGAAAGTTGCAGCATTAGGTGCAGCAGGCGGCACTAATGGTCAAGCATTAGCCTTATTACGCCAAATACAATTACCCGCTGAAAGGTGAATCTTAGCACTTCATGAGGTCGCACCAGTGAGCACCGGGTGTGGCCAAAGGTATGGAGGTCACATCCCAACAGCGCTAAAGCCAGCAGCTTATGGGTGAAGATCCAAAGCACCCGCACTAAAAGGTGCTGATGTCGTTTTAATTTCTGCAGGCCGTGCGTAAACCTGGGTATGGATCGTTCAGATCTTTCAATATCAATGCCGGTAAAAGTAAAGTAGCTGTAATTGAACATAGTTTGCACTTGTCCCAAAAGCTTGTGTAGGCCATTAATCACCAACCCTGTGAATACGACTGTTTGCAATTGCTGCGGTAGTGTTGTAGCAGGTGTTTCGTGACAAACGCTAAATTATCTCGGTGTCACAGACTGAGACGTATCTACGTTCCGAAACATCTCGTTTCTGAATTCAGGCTTAAATGTTTCCTCGCACAAGGCGTGCCTGCCAGTAATTGTGGTGGTCACCTCGGAGCAACCATTCTTCCATTACTTTCACTGAGTTCAATATGCTGGTGGGAAAGTAAGAGACTCCACGCAGCACAAAGGCATCTGTGTATCCAAAAGATGCAGGTGCGCAGTGGGTTTGAAGCCACGCAGGTGGCGGTTCCAAGCGACACTTTCTGTGAGCCCGAAAAGCGGCACGCCTTTGCCTCGTTCATTAGTGAAAGGCTTAAGTGGCGAAACTGTCGTTGAAATGTAATGCAGCTGGAAGGTGATATGGCGAAATATGGCGTACGTTTCTTCGCGCAACCTGTACGTTTAGGTAAAGAAGGGTGGAAGAAATTTTACCGATCACCTTTAAGCAAATTTGAACAGAAGCTTTTAGACAATGCTGCCACATTGCGTGCTGATAATGGAAAATTAGGCGACTTCCATTAACGTAGCTAATTTAATTTATATCTTGAGAGACGGGGAGCGCATGCCTCTTTTATACGTGAACGATTGAAAAGAGTGAAGAAAAAGCGTGATTTAGCCTCACAAATTTGAACATATGCAAGGACGCAGTGCAAATATAAAGGACTTTTGCCGTATTCTTAGATCACTAAAAACAAGTGCCATTTTTACAGCCGACACCATATTTGCTTTTCTGAGGTAGGTGCCCAGTGGGTGCTTATGCCTCAGCGCAGCAGTAGCGTGCGCGCCAGGAAACACTGGATATGAGCGCACTTTCTAAACGCGAATGCTAAGCAGAAAGCGCGTCAAACACTGCTGGAAATAGATTCTTTCTGGCTGGTTGACGGTGACGCAATTTAGCCTCAGCGAACATGATTCGAAAGGAGTCAGCACGTATTACTTTACCAAAGCGTCAGTTTCTGGTGTGAAAGTGGACAGCATCCGTTACCGCGATTCTCACCAATCGGCATCGCTGCCAAATGCCGCGCAGCTGCATGAAATACGGCGTGCGTGTGCGTGGCAAATACGCCAGCGTGCACCGCGTTCTTTTGTAGAATGCTCAGCCGCTTTTACATATAATGTACCAGCTGCAGCATCGACGCCGTACATCCACAAGGATAAGCACTGCTGATCTGCAACGCATCTGAGCGGCGGTGGAAGGGAATGCGCTTGTGATACGTTTGCGCGTGGACGACGTTTTGTCAGATAATCGCCATTTCGGTATCGTTTGAATATAATTTCCTCGCGCTACCGCACGTTGCACGTACCACACACGCCGATGTCTGGAGGCCACCGGCGATGGGATCGACGAGACTCGGTTTCTTCAGATGTCATCAAGCAAAACCGGTGAACCGAATACGTTATCAGCTGCAGCATCAAAGGAAACCTTGGACTTTGCTCTGCGTGCAGCTTCACAAGTTAACACGCGGCCAATCTCTACAGTTGAAAGCCAAATCTGCAACACCTTTTGAGCAGTGATGATTGGAACACGAGCAGAACGCACACGACGATCCTGACGAGCGCAACCAAAATAAGGAACAACAGCAGTAATACGGCCGGCAGATGCACGACGCAAAGCATCCAGCCATTACAATCAATTCTATCAGGGTTGTCACCTCGTTGGTAGCGTTTTAAGTGGATTGAAGAATAAACACATCTGCACTCACGCACATTTTTCATTAATTTGCACTTGGGTTTCACCATCGCTAGCGTCCAACGGTGGCATCGCCTAATGAAATGTAAGACGTTCTAGAAATCTTTTCGCTAGCTCCGAGTAGCATTTCCAGCAAAGAGTTTGAGTCGTCTGGCATTTTGTATGTCTCCCTGTGTTGATGTGGCGTAGATTCGTTAGCGGTCGAGAGTTGTTTCGGCACTCGCATGTAATGGTGAAACGTTTAATCCTTTTAGCAACAAAGCTGGGAAAATTCCTCCGGTTTTTGTTGGAGTACACGCTTGAGCTATGATTTCTTCATCATCAAATCTAAAGCAAAACATAAGCCCCGGTTCCAAAGCATCTATTGGTGGCATTGTAGCAAACGGTAGTAGGCTTTTTCAATCTCCAGGATATTGAGTTCGTACGATTTTCTGTAACTGCCTAAAATGAAGTCATCGAAGTTTTCGTGTACATGGATCTTTTTTTGCATTGGTGGCAAATCGACTGGCTAAAGATTTCTGGTAGAAATCCCCAGTTCTGGTGCTCTTAAAATTATAATATTTTCTTGTGGTTCGCAGTATTGAACCTTTTTTCACCTACACCTTCTGCAAAAAGGGCTTGGCCAAGGAACGAAGATGGTGCATCAGCCCTGGAGTTTTAGCCTGCCCGGCAAGTTCAGAACAATGGATAGATGGTCAAAGGTACAGTTCAAAGTGCTAGAGTTGCGGCATTGGAGCTTGTTACTGCCAATCCCTACCGCCCATTGGCAGAATTTTATCTAAATGAATTGTCGCGCTTATGTACAGCCTGTTTTTTTCTTGTAGGAGTGTCGCTGCAATGAGGACAAGTTTTGTCTTGGAGGTAAGCCTGGAATTCTGTGGGAGATGCGATCAGAGCGACCGGCAATATCAAGAAAAGTGAGTTTCAACTGCCGAAAACTGGAAATTGGAAAGGGTTTGTAATTCAAAGCCAGTTTGCAGTTTACTGCCTATATAGAAATAAATTCGAGCTTATGGGCTTGAAAGGGCTTCCAAGAGAAGTTGAAAGCGCTATCGAAAGTATGATGATGTGTTTCATTAGGAACGTCGGTCCATCCACGAATTTTAGGGTTTGTGGATGTACTTTTATCTCTTTAACAGAATATTTCTAGCATCGAATTATCCGGATGATAGCTTTCAGGTAATCAGCCGTCCAAATCGAGAACCCATCAAGTGGTGGCCAAATTCTCGGATAAAAGATGTGATTGAGTCTCCAACTTGGTAACGTGTTGCGCTATCTGCTGGCTGACCTTTGGTAAACCAATAAAGCCAAATGCTCCAGATGGCGCATCCATCCCTGATGGATCACGCACAACACCTGCATTTTACCGGATTGTTGATTGCCTTTTGACTATCTGAAACTGTCATCCCGCTCTGGATGCACTTTCCATAGTTAGCGTCGTGTCGTTTTGCTGATCAGAGAAGAAAGTTTTAACTTAGTAGGCTTTCGGGCTTTTGATATCGCTGGGCCCACAGCGTACTCAGAAAACGCCCTTCGTGGGACTGATGTAACCAATCACTGGGTTCCTGTGCTATAAGATTGAAATCGGTTTGATTTTGAGGTGCTGCATGCCACGCAATAATCGCCCTACCGATACGCGTTGAACATCGCATGGGCGCTCAGCAACAAGGGCCAAGCAGACAAGATCACACTTCTGCAAATACAGCAAAAGTGCGAGAAGAGATTTTCCATACCTCTGCAACAAAAGATTTACGCATATCGCACATACATTGTAAGGGGTTAGTTTACTTTTAGTAAAGCCTCGATTAAGCATTTAAGCTGAGCTTTTCTCAGTCACTGCGGTAATCTCCTTCGACGTGTTAATTCATCCTCGAAGTACTTTTGCTTTTCAAAAACCATCGGAAATCACTTGCTGCAGCACTCAACAGCTAGAGCAGCTGATAAAGTGTTTCTGGAGGTAACTCACCTGCGATATTCTTTATTTCAGCCAGTTCGTCCGTGAGCACTGCGGGATAAACATACCAATAAAAATTCCTCGGCAGCGCTGAGGCTTTGCGCCAAAACATCAGTACTTAAAGAGTTCTCACTACCGTGTCCCAAAGGAAGCCTAATGCTGTGTGCAAGTGCGTGAGCATTCGCAGTTAATCTCGCGCATCTCCTTGAAGATAATTAGACCCCTACAGTGTTTGCACAATTGAACGAGTCGGCTTTAATCCCGCTTTTCGGGCTGTCCAAGATGACTAGGCCACATTTCTTTTGTAAGGGCTTTCTTTCCAGACGCCATGATGCAAATCGCAGCAAAACGGACTGCACTTTTTAGTCTAAATTGGTATTTTCTGTAAGTTTAACGGCTTGCTGTAATATCGAGCATGGTGGGCGACAAAGCTACCAATTTCAGGATGACATTTGGCTGGATTCGGTACCCCATCCAAGGCGCACTCTCAGGTGGAAGAGCACTTTTGAGTGCGCCAACTCGACGCAGCGTTTCAAACAAATTTTAGGATGTGGCCTCATCGAATGCTCCAGTTTCCATCCAAACACGCTCAGCCGTTAGTGGGCGAGTCTGGCCCTTTGTTCAGTGAGTTCAGTCATTAATTTAAGGGCTCTTCGGCAATTGCACCGAAGAAACCTAAATGATGGGACGAGCAGCGGCGTGCGTGACGACACACGAAGTGGGTTCCTCAGCAAAAGCGAGATATGGACGTAAAATACGCTGATGCACATCCTCTACGCCATGATAAGTGATCGTGCAGCTTACCATCGCTGGTCTCTGGGCAATGGCAGTAATGGTGAGATCCGCATCGAATTAAATCTTGTCTCAAGCGCAAGATCGATCTGAAAACTGTACAACACTCCAGTGGTAGCCTTTGCCTGACTTTTCGCTCCAGCACGGCAAGCGCACATTCTCTCATGGCTTCTTTCAGGACTAAGACAGGGAAGTCTTTGCCAACTTGTTGCGTAACCTTGAGCCAGCAAATACCTCTGGTGTTGCTCGACGATGACCCAGCCACGATCTTTTACTGGTGAAACCCAAGAGCTGATCGCGTACAGCACCTTCACCGACAAGAGATACAATTTCCCCATTTTACTCTCCTCACTCAATATGAGTTAAAGAGCGTAGGCAAATGCTCACCTCGATGATAGAATCATGCACCAGCTATCACGACGTTTACGTCATAGGTAAAATGTGAGGTAATACTAAGCTCACACTAATAAACCTACACTCAACATTGAGCCGCCATAAATAAACCGGTTGATCGGTAACGGCGTCGCCCATTCGCATCGCTACTGCTTCGGAAATCACGATTTTTACTCTTTCGCCATTTCTAATTCACGTTTGCAGTAACTCTGAAGCCAAGCACCATTCACTGCCTTTGTTGTTCCGCTTGTGTTTCACCACGACGCTGAATTTCGTTTGTACGTTGCTGCCAATCTGAATCAATGGCGACCAGCTTCTGGACGCCAGCCCTGAACTCAGCAGCTTTTCAACCCTGGATTTTCTTCTATTACTTGGCGCTATGAACCCAGTCCCTGAGGTTAAATCCAAGTGCCTCGCGATTTTCACTACCACGAACTAGGCATAGTGACTTGTCCTAAGACTGCTACCGTCATTTTCGCCAGATTGGATTGCACCCGCTGATTCCTAAACTGATCGCCTTCGCACCTCGCAGTGTAAATATGTGTCTCAGATTTTCTGTCACATATTGTGCTCAGCTTGTACTGTCCCAATGGCTGAGCTCCAATAAAACATGCAAGAAAATGAGTTTGCTCGGTTCCTGACATAGACTTCCTAGATTCGGTGAAAAGAAGTGCGACTAGAAATGCAATGAAAAATAACCGCACTTTAATAATTATATCTAATGGGAAAATCGCGCTGAAGGACGTAGAAAATCATGATCGCGAAGAATGCACCCGCTGGCACGTCACAGCAACCTACATGAACTAATGATGTTACGGATAACCGCTAAGTTATGCCGCAATACCGCGCGAAACCGATACTCCAAGATTGCACGTACTAGGGTTTGTGCCGTCGAGATAGGTAAAACCCGTACCGACGCTACCATAACGCGTCATCGTTGCTGCAAAATCAGTGCGGCAAAACCATTTGGAGCCTGGAGTGAATCACTAAATACCAGATCCTACAGCGTTGCCACTCACTTTTGTCCCATTGCAATCAATCAAACCGACTTGCGATACCTGATGCACGAAAAGGTAAAACTCCACCAAGCTCAATTTTTCCACCTGCCAAGGATTTGTCTCTCCATTTTCCAGGCAAATTGAGATGCCACAGGAAGAAAGGGACCAATTTGCATTGGCTTACGCATGATAGAACGCGCATGTGCGAATGTTACTGCACGATGCAGTCAAAAGCATTGGGTATACTAAAAATCTTTTCGACTGAACCGAATGCGCCTTTTGTTTGCTTTTCAGTGAATCTTTACCGCGGAAGTAGAAGTGGCAAAAATCATGTCAATGATGTGATTAGCAATGAAATACCGAGTGTTTCATTTGTTGGAAAGATTTAAACCAACGTGTTTTAAACCTTTTGCCATAGTCACGATAGAGCACAAATACAGTAATAGCCATGTAGTAAGGACCATATTTTGTGCATTTTTCAGTGGGTTCTCAGTATCAAAATATGAGTTTTTGGATACTCGTAAAGATGGTATGGCTAAAAGTCCCGCAATGATCTCGGCGTGATAAACCAGCTACCAACAATCCCCCCAATTGTGGACCAGTCAACAGAACTAGGGGCCGATCGTAATACAAGCAAAACCAATTAAAGCACTGATGATGGTGTGGGTCCTGAAACAGGCCAGCCCATTTTAGTAGCGATAAATAACCAAGCACCTGGCAGAGCGCTGAAAGCATCCCTAATGCTAAGAGATCTGGAGATCTCGATAAATTGAGTCGGATCGATACACACCGCTTTTAATGGTTTCAGTTACTTCACCACCGGCTAAAATAAGCTCCTGCGGATTCAAAAATCAAAGCACAACAATCGCTTGTTTTGCTGTAATGGTTCCCGAACCTACGGAAGTCCCCATTGAGTTTGATACGTCGTTGGCACCAATACCAAATGCCTATAAAAAGCTGAATACGCTGTAATTAAGACTAACCACGAGCCGTATGCATTAATAATTTCCATAGTGAATTTCTGCGTTGTAGTTACACGTCGTCAAAACTAAGAGCGAGCTAGCATCAATCTAACATGAGAGCTAACACGTTGTGCCTGATCTCTAATACGCCCACCCACTCTGATGACCTTATACAAGTATATCACGCATCAATTGGGTTATAACGACTTTTCAATACCTAGCAACATTTTTACGTAATTGAATTTGCATTTGATCCGTATCATCTCGATAGAATCTAACTCTTGGATCGCGGTATTCACTAATTTAAGTTCACGGCCTTTAAAACCGGTTTCAAAGTAATTGATCCATTTCTCAATCACACGATGTGCTTGATGAATAGAGTCTAAACTACGTTCAACATATTTTAAGAAACTTTCTTGCATTTCTTTCAGGAATGCCGAATTGGCGACCAATCATACGACCTGAAATATCTTTTAGCAAAGTTAGCTTGTTTGTCTAATTGGGTAACTAACTCCATAAATCAGTACGATCGATAGGTAAAAAATAAACCACGAGGCAATTTCAAACGAATTTCCCTACGTTTTAAAACTGTCTGCTTCAGCGTCTACACCTTGAGAAATGTCTAAACGTACTTTTTCTGCTTCATCCCATTGTTTTAAATAGGTATGTCGGAAGAATGGAATTAATAAATCGTAACATTCTGTGACTTTTTAGAATGTTTTTGCAGAGGTTTTAGAGGAGACTGGGCAAAATAATCCGAGAATATTATTCATTGCCATAGGGTTTTTACTCCATAACAAGGGTTAAAATTTCCGTTGCATATTACCTGATTTTATAAGGAAATACACGAAAAAGATCTTGATTTGTATAAAATTATCTGTATATTTAAAACAGTTAAAATTGATAAGGAAAAATAAAATGAGTAATGAAGTTGAATTAAAACTTGCTGTCACCCCTGACGCCTTTCGATATCCTAAAACACACCTCAATCAATTCAATATCTTAGAGCAAAAGTACAATCTTTCTAGGAAATACTTATTTCGATTATCCCGATCGCTGGCAAAACAAAAATGGGATTGTGTGTTCGTCGAGAAAAATAATGATTTCACACTTACCTTAAAAACTGACGGAAAAGTGGTTGGCGGATTGCATAGCCGTCCAGAATATAATTTATCTATACCTGATGATTCAGTACCTACATCGGCACAATTAACGTCATTGTATCCATTTGAACATTTGCCTTCCGCTGCATATACAGCCGATTTTCTCAACAGATTTTAACTGCACTTTTGGTTGATTGCATTTGGTGCATCAAAAATTGAAGTGGCTTTTGACTCGCGAAGATTCTATCGGGGAGAAAACACACATATCATGCGAAATTGAATTTGAATTAAAAGAAGGGCTTGTTTCAGATCTTTTCTATTTTGTCTCACTTTTACCTTTTGAACAGGATGTGTATTTTAGTTCAGCAAGTAAAGCGAAACGAGGCTATCAACTAGGCAGTAAACAACTTCTGATTGATTGGTTAAATAAATGGGATTCTTAAAAAGAAGAACGTGAGAAAGGTAGTGGTTGATTCCTCGCGAACAATTAAAGTGCAGTCATGAAAATGGGCAGCAATTGATTGATGAAAACGCTTTCATTCCCTAACGGATGTGTTTGCTTTTCGATTTTATGAAAACCGTTGAACGTGTCGGCGCATTTTTAATCTTTATCATTATTATGATGACCACAAAGCCTTGTTTGAAAACTGGAAAAAGTCAATCAGCTGATTTATTATGAAGTAAATCAATATTTCCTAAAATGAAATTAAAAGGTTTGATTACCTTTCATGAGTGAGACAAAAGATAAATGTTCAAACTATTGAGAAGTTAAAAGCGTTATTAAAGAGTCATAGTATTTTGAAAAGAATGCTTGGCTTAATGATGTTGATGGCGTAAAACAGTTTCTTGAAAAGGATAATGAAAAATGGCAAAAGCTCCTAAAAACCGCTTATGTGATGTAATGATTGTGGCGCTGAATTTTCGCGCTGGCAAGGGCAGGTTCTGCCTGTAAAGCCTGGAATACCATTAGTGAAGTGCGGTTAATTTTAGCCTCAAATTCCACAAAATGATCGTTTTTAGTGGTTATGCAGGAGAATCTGCAAAAATCAAACGCTCTGAAATTAGCTACAAGAAACACCGCGTTTCACCAGTGGATTTAAAGAATTAGATCGCGTATTAGGCGGCGGGATCGTACCAGGGATGCCATTAACTGGTGGGCATCCTGGTGCGAAAAGTACTAGTTACTCATGATGTGTGGATTAGCACATGACCGCACTTTTATGTAACAGGGGAAGAGTCGCTTCAACAAGTGGCAATGCGGAGCTAATCGCTTTAAATCTGCCGACAGATAAATTAAATATACGTTATCTGAAACCTCAGTTGAGTAAATTTGTAATCATGGATCAATTAAAACCGCAAAATTATTTGTGGTGGATTCTGATCCAGGTTATGCATCTTCGGATATTCAATCTCCTCCAGGAAGCGTAGGCACAAGTGCGTGAATCTGCCTCTTCCTGACTCGTTATGCTAAAACCCGACAAGTTGCCATCATTATGGTTGGACATGTCACCAAAGACGGTACCCTTGCGGGGCCAAAAGTATTGGAGCATGCCATTGACTGTTCATTATTGCTGGAAGGGAGGCGGATTCCCGTTCCGTACGTTACGTAGCTAAAAACCGTTTTTGGCGCGGTGAATGAGCTTAGGGGGTATTTGGTATGACCGAGCAAGGCTTTGCGTGAGGTAAAAATCCATCAGCGATTTTCTTAAGCCGAGGTGATGAACAAACGCCTGGTAGTTCGGTCATGGTTCTTTGGGAAGGAACACGTCCGCTTTTGGTAGAAATTCAAGCGTTGGTGGATCATTCCATGCTCGCTAACCCGCGTCGTGTGGCAGTAGGGCTAGAACAAAACCGTCGAGCTTATTGCTTGCGGTATTACATCGTCATGGTGGACTACAAAATGTCGGATCGTAAGATGTTTTTGAATGTGGTTGGCGGTGTAAAAGTCGGGAAACTGGAGCAGATCTTGCGTTATTGCTCGCATTAATTTCGAGTTTCCGTAATCGACCGTTACCACGAATTTGAGCTGTCTTTGGTGTCGGTTAGCAGGTGAAATTCGACCCGGTAACCAGCGGTCAAGAACGTACTAGTAGTCGACAAAAACATGGTTTTAAACGCGCCGATTGTCCCTTTTGCCAATAAGCCGAAAAGTGCGGTTGAGAATATGGAAGTTTTTACGGTGAAAACTCGCTGATGCACTAGCCATTTTGGATAATTTCTAAAAACGTTGTCCTATTGTTGTCTGATTACTGAAAGTTTTGATAAATTAGAGTAGAATATGCGCCGTACATAAGGAAAAGGTTATGGAAAAAGAAAATTAAAATAAAGTTGGATAGCATTGATATCAAAAATCTTAAAATGAATTACAACGCAACGGTAAAAATCTCTAATATCGATTTATCAAAGAAAGTTGGATTATCGCCAACGCCTTGTTTAGAAAAGGTAAAAGCGCTTTCAGAAAAACAAGGTGTGATTATGGGCCATCGGGCGCTATTAAATCCTGAATTACTGGATGCGCCTTTTATTGGCGATCGTTGAAGTACACTTGTGCGTGGTAAACCGGATGTTTTCGAAGAGTTTAATGCCGCGATTCAAGCGCTTGATGAAATTCGAATGTCATTTGGTATCAGGTGATTTTCGATTATTTACTCAAGACACGTGTAGCAGATATGGCCGCATATCGAAAAATTATTGGGTACCACATTATTGCGCTTACCTGGTGGAATGACACCCGAACTTATGTTGTCATGGAAGAAGTAAAACAAACTAATTATCTCGTACTAAAATAAAAATGATTAAACGAATTACAAAAACGATTTACACTCGAAACAATATTTAGCAGAATTATTACTCGGATTACTCGCACTTTTAGGTTTATATTAATCGTGGCATGGTCAAAGCTTATACGCCATTAGATAACTCTTGGTCTACAGCAAGTTTTCAAACTGAAACGCCAATAAAGCCGGTGCTTTTTGGTGCTTGGTTAATTGATGCGTTTTTGTTTTCTCGGCTAGTGTCGGTCATCTCATTCCGTTTGTCATTTTTATCGTACCGATTTATTTACTGAAAACCAAAGCAGTTCATTCTCTCTGCAACTCGTATTGTGCATTACGTCTTTTGCTTTGATGTGCTCTCACCGTTGGCTTAACTATGATAGCAACATTGCTGCTTTTCAAATACGAACTACTATCTAGCTGGTGGTGTATTTGGTGGCAGCTTAGTGGTGGAATTTATATCCTACACTCGGTAAGTTTGGCTGTATTTTTAGTAGGCTTTATCTGTGCAGTTGTAGGCTTTTATTTTCTGTTCCGGTGCATCATTAATTCGTTTTAATTGTGAAATTCTACCACTGGCTCAACCATGAAAAATCAACTGGCAGAAGAAGAGCAAGCAGAACATACTTCCTGTAGATGATCTTGAACAAATTGTGATTGAGGCACCCTCAACAACTGGCTTTCTCTGATTCTCAATTGGAAACTGAATCTACAGAACATGAAAAAGAGGATGAGCCTGGAAAATGCCTTTGTTAAGCCTGAGCAACTAATTAATATCAGCGGGCTATCCCTCACCAAGTGCTTCAGAGCCTGCAGATGTTGGAAAAATTAGAAGATAAGTTTTGAAAGGCTTCTACGGTTGAATCGGACAATTTACCGAATGTGTCTATTTCGCCTCTTCTTCCGTTGAATTACCAACAAAGAAGATTTTTCAGCAACATGGAAAATTCACAAGTGAATCATCAAAGTGCGGATGATTCAGATGATATTTTTGAAGAAAACGTCATACCAAAAGTTTCACTAAAAAGCACTCTGAAAATACGACCGCACTTTTTATCCAACTTATGATGAACCTTTAGAATCAGACAATGATGGTTTTTAGAAGATGAATTAGCGCGTCAGTTTGCGGCGCAAGAGCAAGCTCGTATGCAAGAAATGGAAGTGCGAGCAAAAAGCTTCAAATGCTGAAGATGCATTAGAAAGCTGATCTTGAATGAGCCGACAGTCTCACCAGTTAAAGCGCGTGAAATTCAGTATTGAGAATGCAACTGAAACAACCTATAAGCTGCGTATTCTGATACGCTTATTCACCCTGCATTCCAACAACCAACGAATAAACGTGAAAAACCAACGACACCATTACCAAGTTTAGATTTACTTGAGCATCGTCCAACCCAGGCTCAAGACATTACGCGTGAAGAAATTTTAGACACATCCGCACGGCATAGAACAACAATTAAAGAATTTTAATGTCAAAGCAACGGTACAAGATGTTAGTTGGCCCTGTGGTGACTCGTTATGAGCTTGAATTACAACCGGGTGTAAAAGCATCCAAAGTAACAAGTATAGATACCGATTTAGCACGTGCATTGATGTTCCGTGCGATTCGTGTGGCGGAAGTGATTCCAGGCAAACCTTATATTGGTATTGAAACGCCAAATGCACACCGTCAAATAGTGCCATTGCGTGATGTGCTCGATAGCAATGAATTCCGTTCCTCGACATCATTGCTTTCAATGGCTTTGGGTAAAGATATTAGCGGAAAACCAGTTGTGGTTGATTTGGCTAAAATGCCTCACTTGCTTGTTGCGGGTCTCAACAGGTTCGGGTAACCTGTTGGTGTGAATACCATGATTTTTAAGTTTGCTTTTTCCGTGTGACACCGGATGAAGTGAAATTTATTATGATTGACCCGAAAGTGGTTGAGCTTTCTATTTATAACGATATTCCATCATTTGCTTACCCCTGTGGTGACGGATATGAAAAAGCAGCGAATGCATTGCGTTGGTGCGTAGATGAAATGGAACGTCGTTATCAATTATTGTCAGCCTTACGTGTGCGTAACATTGAAGGGTATAACGAAAAAATTGAAGAATATGAAAAACTCAATATGCCAATTCCAACCAATTTGGAAACCGGGTGATACAATGGATAGAGATGCCCTCCATTAGAAAAATTGAGTTATATTGTTGTGATTGTTGATGAGTTTGTTGACTTAATGATGGTTGCTGGGCAAACAAATTGAAGAGTTAATTGCCTCGCTTAGCACAAAAAGCCCGTGCGATTGGTATTCATTTGATTTTAGCAACACAACGCCCTTCAGTAGATGTGATTACCGGGTTAATTAAAGCTAATATTCCAAGCCGTATTGCCTTTACAGTGGCAAGTAAAAATTGACTCTAGAACGATTCTGGATCAAGGTGGTAGCAGCCTTATTAGGCCGTGGTGATATGTTATATCTCAGGACAAGGCTCTTCGGATCTTGTCTCGAGTACACGGTGCCTTTGATGAGTGATGATGAGGTGGCGCGTAGCAGATGATTGGCGTGCACGTGGTAAACCAAATTATATTGATGGCATTTTTAGATGGCGCGGATGATGAAGACTCTGGTGAAAAATCAACGGCAAGCAGCGGCGATCTTGATGCATTATTTGATGAAGTCGCTGAGTTTGTCTTAAGCACAGGCAATACATCGACTTCTTATGTTCAACGTAAATTTAGTGTTGGGTTTAACCGAGCGGCCTCGAATTATGGATCAGCCTCGAAGAACAAGGTATTTTAGGCCCAATGAAAAATGGAAAACGAGAAATTTTAGCTCGACGTTCCGAATATTAATTTTAAGTTTCACTTTACAAAAAGGGAAAAGTAGAATGAAAACATTATTAAAAATGACCGCACTTACTGCACTTTTTAAGCTCAAGTAACTTTGCCTTTTGCTGATGCCGCAGATGAGCTACCAAAAATCGCTTAAATCAAGTAACGGCATTAGTGCTGATTTCTCACAAACTGTGACGTCTGTTGGCGGTAAAAACGTTCAACAAGGAAGTGGAAAACTTCAAATTAAACGTCCAAATCTTTTCCGTATGGACACCAAATCACCGCAAGAAACACAAATTATTGCAGATGGTAAAACCCTTTTGGTATTACGATCCATCTCGTGCAACAAGTCACCGCTCAATGGGTGAAGGACGCGGTAAATAATACTTTTCGTGCTTTTAACCAGTAACGATAAAAAGCCACTGGAATCAGTATTCAGTGACGCAGAGTGCGGATACCTTTGTGTTAAAGCCAAAAAGCGAAAAATAGTAATATTAAACAATTTGATATTCGCGTAGATAGCAAATGGTGTGTAAAAATTTCAGCACCACAGAAAAGATGGCCAAACCAATCTTTTATGTGTTGCGTAACATTACGAATCAAACACTAGCTGATAGCTTATTCCAATTTAGCGTACCGAAAGGCGTGGAATTGATGACCAACGTAAAGGTAAAAAATATCTATAAGGTGAATGATAATCTTCACACCTTTTTGCTTATTAAGGAAAGAATATGTCTAATCTTAATTTTTGATTTTGCTGAAAATGACTTTCGCCCTTTAGCAGCCCGTATGCGTCCAACAAATTTGGAAACAATATTATGGACAGACGCATTTAATTGGGGAAGGAAAGCCGCTTCGTAAAAGCAATTCAAGCAGGGGCATGTTCATTCTATGATTTTGTGGGGACCGCCGGGTACAGGTAAAAACAACACTGGCGGAAATTATTGCTCATCGTATCAATGCAGAAGTTGAACGGATTTCAGCGGTAACAAGTGGCGTGAAAGAAATTCGAGAATCAATTGAGCGCGCGAAACAAAATCGACTTGCAGATCGCCAAACGATTTTATTTGTGGATGAAGTGCATCGCTTTAACAAAAGCCAACAAGATGCGTTTTTACCCCATATTGAAGATGGAACGATTATTTTTATTGGTGCGACAACGGAAAATCCTTCCTTTTGAATTAAATAATGCATTGCTTTCCTCGTGCGAGAGTTTATCTACTCAAGTCATTGACAGTGGCTGAAATCGAACAAGTTCTACAACAAGCGATTTCGATCCTGAGCGAGGATTAGGTAAAGAGCGGTTAGTTTTAGAAGATAATTTGCTACAGGTTTTAGCTGAATATGTGAATGGTGATGCTCGCCTGGCTTTAAATTGTCTTGAACTGATGGTTGATATGGCTTCTGAAACTGAAAACGGTAAAAAATTAGACCGTACTTTGTTGAAAGAAGTATTAGGTGAGAGACAAGCTCGTTTTGATAAACAAGGTGATCGCTTTTATGATTTGATTTCTGCTTTACATAAATCTATTCGAGGTTCAGCAGCAGATGCGGCACTTTATTGGTATGCACGAATTATCACTGCAGGTGGAGATCCTCTTTATGTTGCACGACGTTTATTAGCGATAGCCTCAGAAGATGTGGGTAATGCTGACCCTAGAGCAATGCAAGTGGCACTAGCGGCTTGGGATTGTTTTACGAGAGTGGGCGCCTATGAAGGAGAACGGGCTATTGCTCAAGCCATTATTTATTTGGCCGTAGCGCCGAAGAGTAATGCGGTTTACAACGCATTTAATGCAGCAAAACAACATGCAAAAGAGTTTCCTGACTTTGATGTACCGCCTCATTTACGTAATGCGCCAATGGCTTTGATGAAAGAATTAGGCTATGGTGCTGAATATCGTTATGCACATGATGAACCTAATGCTTATGCTGCTGGAGAAAAATTACTCCCACCAGAACTGAAAAGATACGCAATATTATTTCCCAACTAATCGTGGTATGGAAATTCAAATTAAAGAAAAAGCTTGACCGTTTACAAGAGCAAGATAAAAACGCATCAAAAACGCTATAAATAGTTTCTTCCTCAAACGAATATAGTGCGGCTAAATTTGGCCGCACTTTTTGTTATCACTTAAAAACGCATTATTTTGCTGCTTTTAACTCTTGGTAATACTGTTCGTACATTGAACTCGCATCACCCACATCTCTTGCCAGTAGCTTTTTGAAGAATTTCTGCTGGCGGATAAATTGATGGATCTCTGTAATTTCTTTTGGAAGTACTTTTCTTTTGCTTCAAGGTTAGCTGTTGGGCAACCGATCGCTAAAGTCAATTTTTCCACAGCTTTTGCACCTAACAAGTAGTTAATTAACTTGTGTGCACCATCTGGGTAGAGGTTTTAGGAATTGCTAAAGTATCAACCCAAAGAACAGGCCCTTCTTTTGGGAACACCATATTTAATGGAGCTTGTTCTTTTTTCGCGATACGTACAGAACCATTCCATAACTGACCTAATTCTACTTCACCAGAGATGAAAAGAGTTTGCAGGGTTATCTGAATTGAAAGAAAGTACGTTTGGACGTAATTTCAATAACTCTTCATAAGCTTGCTTGATAATTGCAGGATCTTTGGTGTTTGGATCTTGACCAATTTTTAATAATGCAATATTGAATACTTCACGCGCATCATCCAATAATTGGATTTTGTTTGCGTATTCTGGTTTCCAGAAATCACCCCAAGACGTGAAGTCAGAACCTTTATAGGTATTGGTATTAAATGCAATACCTGGCGCACCTAACAACTGAGGAAGTGAGTATTTATTGCCTTTGTCATAAGGTTTGTTGAGCCAATCAGGGTCTAATTCTTTGATAACAGGTAATTTACTGTGATCTAATTCTTGTAGCATGCCTTCGCGTGCCATTTTAGATACGAAGTAGTTAGATGGTGCAATCACATCATAACCGCCTGCATCACCTTGGGTTTTCATTTTGGCATACATCGTCTCATTAGATTCAAGACTTGCTACGATAACTTTGATACCAGTTTCTTTTGTGAAGTCATCTAAAAGACCATCTGGTACATATTCAGTCCAAGTATATAAGCACAGTATCATTTGCTGGAGCCTGTGCTTTTGTTGCATCAGACTTGGCTTCTTTGTCGTTACAAGCAGTTAATGTAGCGGCAACTAAACCGGCAGTAAGCAAACCTGCAAATTTTTTCATTTTTGTTTGTTCTCCGTAAAAGAGGGGTAAAAAACCACCTGCATTAATGCAGGTATAAAAACGCCTTGATTGTGCGTCAAGGCGTATTCTATTTGATCTTAAAAAGATTTGTGAAACCTTTTTATATCAATGTTTAATGATTATTTTTACGTGCGACTAATTGGCTTAAAATTACTAATCCTAATGAAAGCACGATCATAATCGTTGCTAACGCATTTACTTCTGGTGTTACCCCTGTTTTTACAAGAGAGAAGATACGCAATGGTAGGATTTCATAGCTTACACCACTTACGAAAGAGGATACAACAACATCATCTAATGAAATAGTAAAGCTTAACAACCAACCAGATACCACTGCCGGTAAGGCAAGCGGTAGGATAATTTTACGCAAAATAGTGACTTCGCTAGCACCTAAATCTTTTGCTGCTTCAAGCATTCTTGCATCAAAGCCATTTAAACGCGAGAAAATCGTTACGGTAACATAAGGTAAACAGAATGTTACGTGTGCCAATAATAATGACCAGAAACCTAACGAAATTCCTACAACCATGAATAAGGCTAGTAGAGAAACAGCCATTACGATATCTGGTGACATCATGACGATAACTAACATACCACTTACCGCTTGTTTACCACGGAAACGATAGCGGTAAAGTGCGATAGCAGTTAAACCACCCACAATTGTCGCTAATGTTGCAGCAAAGAAAGCAATAGTGACAGAGTGGAACGCAGCTTGGATTAAGGTATCGTTATTAAATAAACGCTCATACCAGTTCCAACTAAAACCTTTCCAACTTAAACCATAACGGTCTTCGTTGAAGGAGTTAGTCACCAAAATAATAATTGGGATATACAAATAAGCGTATACCACAAACATAAAAATATTACGTAGTAAACGACTCATTATTCTAACTCCACTTTCTTATTCAACAATTTATTTGCACGATAGTAAACGAAAATCAACAATGCCATTAAGATGGTTAAGCCGATACTGATCGCTGAACCAAATGGCCAGATTACGAGAAATTAAGAATTCACTCTTAATCACGTTACCGACTAATAATACTTTCGCACCACCAAGTAAGTCAGCCACGTAGAACATACCCATTGCAGGTAGTAATACTAATAAACAACCGGCTACGATACCAGGCATGGTTAATGGCAAAATAACACGGAAGAAACGTTGAACAGCATTAGCGCCTAAATCTCTTGCCGCTTCTAATAAACGTCCGTCTAATTTTTCAATAGCAGAGTAGAGCGGTAGTATCATAAATGGTAAAAAGGAGATAAACTAAACCAATGATTACAGCTACTTCGGTATTTAAAATACGAATAGGTTCACTCAAAATGCCCATATCCATTAACATGGTATTTAACACACCTTTCACACCAAGGAATACTTTCATCCCATAGATACGAATAAGTGAGTTTGTCCAGAATGGCAATACCACAAGGAACAATAAGAATGGACGATATTTTTGGATTAATTTTGCTGACCATAAAGGCAAATGGATAGCCAATGAGTAAGCAACAATCGTCGCGATGCCAGACATATATAGCAATGAATTCCACACAACCTGTGCATAAAAGCGGATTAAACAGGTTAGTGTAGTTATCTAAAGTAAAATGGCAAAGCATAAAAGTCGCTACCATCTCGGGTTAAAAACTTACGGTTAAAAACTAATAAGTTTGGAATTAGCACAAAGAAGATTAACCAACTGGAAAGATAATTGCAACAGTAATTTTCTGAAATTTATTATTGATTATCTTCATCGTTGAGTACAACCTCCCAACCTTCGTGCCATGTAATACCTACACGTTGACCAACGCTGTGATCCATATGTGGGTCATCTTCGTTAAAAGAATTCGCTCACTAATACGCGTTTACCGTTGTGATCAAATTCGACCGTAGACTCAAGTGTCATCCCTTTATAGGTACGATCCACAATGCGACCAATAATTGCATTTGAGTGCTCATTTTCGTCAAGCTCTTCAATCACAATATCTTCAGGACGTAATAATACTTGTAGTTTTTGACCTTTTTCAGCAGAGATACTGGTGTGAATATCGCATACACGACCTTCTACATTGGCAAGTAGCTCATCATCAGATTTACGTTCAATTACAGTTGCATCAAATACGTTAATTTCGCCGATGAAGCGAGCAACGAATAAGTTAGCTGGATCTTCATAGATTTCACGTGGTGAACCATCTTGTGCAATTTTACCTTTACGTAATAAGACGATACGGTCAGACATGGTGATCGCTTCTTCTTGATCATGGGTAACGAAAATAAAGGTAATGCCAAGTTGACGCTGTAATTGTTTAAGTTCATTTTGCATTTGTTTACGTAACTTATAATCCAGCGCAGATAAAGATTCATCAAGTAGCAACACTTTTGGTTTATTCACAACAGCTCGAGCAATCGCGATACGTTGTTGCTGACCACCAGAAAGTTGAGCTGGTTTACGATCGGCCATTTCTTCTAATTGCACCATACGCAATGCATCCAGAACGCGAGGTTTAATTTCACTTTCTGCCACTTTTTGCATACGCAAACCAAAAGCCACGTTATCAAAAATGGTCATATGCGGGAATAACGCATAACTTTGGAATACGGTGTTAATGTGGCGTTTTTCTGCCGGAACATTAGTAATATCTTCACCGTCCAAAATAATATGACCTTCATCTAATTCTTCTAAACCCGCTAATAAACGCAATACTGTCGTTTTACCACAGCCGGATGGGCCAAGAATTGTGACGAATTCACCGTTATTAATGGTTAGATTAAAATCATTAATAATTGTGTTAGAACCATAGGATTTTTTGATTGAACGAAGCTCAATAATAGGCTTTTGAACCAGATTTTCCACTAGCTTTGGTTTTCTCCCCAATTTCACCAATTTAATCGGTACTGAGTAGAAATAAACCTGCAAAAAAATGATGCAGGGAGCGACATAAAAATTGAACGGATATGATATAGCGAATTGTTAATGATGAAAAGGATTTAATCACGTTTTTAGGAAAAATTTTATTGAAATACTGACCGCACTTTTTTCAGAAAATTTTATAACTCTCCACTTTCTTGTTATATATCAAGAACTGCAACGAATTTTGGGATTAGACTAGGGTTGATATAAAGGAGAATTTAAAAATGGAAGAACATAATAACAATGAATTATTACAGCGATTTTTAACTTATGTTGCGTTTGATACGCAATCTAAATCGTCTGCAAAACATTCGCTAAAGTTCTGCTGGGCAAATGAAGCTGGCTTTGCATTTGCAGCAAGAATTAATTGAACTAGGGCTTACAAGATATCAATGTGACTAAGCATGCCGTCGTTGCAGCTTATTTACCCTCAAATCATCCCGAATTAATACAAACCATAGGTTTTATTTCCCACCTTGATACATCCCCACAATGCAGCGGTAAAAATGTTCAACCTGAAGTGATCGAAAATTATCGGGGAGGAGATATTGCATTAGGTTTAGGGGAAGAGTTTATTAGTCCCGTATATTATCCATTTTTACATCAGCTTATTGGCAAAACCTTGATTGTGACAGATGGAACCACTTTACTTGGTGCAGATAATAAAGCTGGAATCGCAGAAATTATGACCGCACTTTCTGTCTTGCAACGGGAAAAATATACCACATTGCAATATTCAGGGCTGCATTTACGCCTGATGAAGAAATTGGCTTAGGAATGCATTATTTCCCATTGGAGGATTTCCCTTGTGATTGGGCATATACCATCGATGGAGGAGAAGTGGGCGAGCTCGAGTATGAGAATTTTAATGCAGCAACGGCAAAAATAACCTTTAAGGGACGAGGTATTCATCCGGGGTATGCTAAAAATAAATTAGTGAATGCGCTTACATTAGCTTGTGAGTTTCAACAAGGTTTTCCAAAGATGATGTCCCCTGAAAAAACATCAGGAAAAAGAGGGTTTTTTCCATCTAGATGATTTTAAAGGGGATATTGAGAAAGTTGAGCTACATTATCTCATCCGAGATTTTGAACAAGCTAATTTTTGAGCAACGTAAGGCATTTATTTATCAACTTGTAGAAAAATTTAATAGAGATAAAAGCCTGAAAGAGCCCGTGGAATGTGTCATTGAAGACAGTTACAAAAATATGTATGACACTGTCAAAAATGTTCCACAGGCGATTAAACTTGCTGATGCAGCAATGAAAGCTTGCGGTATAACACCAAATCACAAATCAATACGGGGCGGAACGGATGGGGCATTTTTAGCGGAAAAAGGCTTAGCTTGTCCAAATATCTTTACTGGTGGCTATAATTTCCATAGCAAACATGAATTAGTGACCCTTGAAGGGATGGAAAAAGCCGTCGAAGTGGTTATAAAAAAATAGCAAACTGTAAAGAATTGTAAATCTGTGTAAAGAAAAAGCTTGCATTTGTCAGAATATGTCAATATAATTGCTAGCGTTTTATCGAGATTCCTTTGATAAAGCTAAACTTTAGAGATTTTATTCATAAATTCCTTTTTGGTGCTCCTAAGAAATTAGGAGCTTTTTATCCAAAATTCAGCTCTTTACTTCAAAAACGGATTGCTTCGTTTTTCTTGTCCAATGGTTGTGTAAGGACCATGTCCCGCAATGACAAGCATATCATCATTTAATGTAAATAATTTATTCTTGATTGATGAGATCAATGTATCGAAATCCCCGCGAGGGAAGTCTGTACGACCAATACTGTTTTGGAAAAGGACATCACCGGTAAAGGCGATATTTTTTTCGTGTTCAATAAAACCAACATGGCCAGGTGTATGACCAGGAAGGTGAAGAATTTCAAAGGTAAATGTGCCAATTTGAATTTTTTCGCCTTCTTGATTAAACCAGCGATCGGGCGTAAACGCGGAAATATAAGGTAAGCCAAACTGCTGAGATTGTTGTGGTAGACTTTCAAATAGGAAACGATCTTCTTCCTGTGAGCCCCAGATTTCAATGTTAAAATGATCGCGAATCGCTTCAGCTGCTCCTACATGATCAAGATGACCATGCGTTAATAAGACTGCTTTTAGGTTTAATTCTAATTCCTCAATACGTTGAATAAGCTTTTCCGCATTACCACCAGGATCGATAATTGCCGCATTTTTTTCATCATCCCAAATAAGTGAGCAATTTTGCTGAAAGGCTGTAACTGGAATAATTTCAATATTCATCTTTTTTCCTTATCGTTGATAACAAAAAACCGCACTAAAGTGCGGTTTAAAAATTGAATCGTTTTATGCACCACGCCATGTTCTTACAGGGCCGGTATCCACGTGAATAAAATTACTGTAAGGATAATATCCCACACCACCGTTCTCTAGATTTTCAGCAGCTTGGCGTAATCTTGCTAAAGACACTCCAGGGATTCTAAAATCGATAGCTTGGCCTTTAATATGATAGCTATTGCTTGCTACACCTCGGCTTTGGCGATGACGCATAGCATTTGTTGCCGCACTACGATAGCCACAAATCACATCAATTTGTGCAGTACGTAAGCCCAAATCACTTTGTAAATGATAAAACTTCATGAAGAGATTGGGATCCATACGACGCACTTGGTCTGTACGGCGATCTCTCATAAAGTAATCAAGTTTACCAAGTAGTGAACGACTAAACCCTGTTGTCGCAGAGAATTCACCACTTAATCGTTCATTGGTGTTGACATTATAAAAGCTGAGAATGCGAGGTTTGGGTGTAGAGACCATGGCTAATACCGAAGTTGGCATCATGCTTGCGCCTAAAACAATGCCACCTAACGAAAGCCATTTGCGACGATTTTTGTCAATATTACCCATTTTATAGTCTCTTTTATTACCTATCTTTCACCCTAGACAATTTTTGTATTAAAAAGTTCTAGTGTAAACCATTTTTAAAGATATTTTTTTACAACCGCCCAATCAATACCGCTAAAACTTGCTGCATCATCGTATTTATAAATGTCTGGTAAAACTTGTGTTTGACCATTTTCCACCCATGCAGTTACATAATATAAGAATACAGGGTCATTTGTACGAATGTTAGCCGATACAGTTTTTTTACTCGCTAAAGCATTACGTTTTTTATCTTCTGACCAGCCTGCTTCTTTTAACAAGATAGAGGCAAGTTGATCTGATTTCTCTACACGTACACAACCAGAGCTTAATGCACGATCTTTTTTGCTAAATAAGCTATGATTTGGTGTATCGTGAAGATAAATCGCATCTGAGCTTGGCATATTAAATTTATAGTTACCTAATGCACTATCTCCCGCTGCTTGACGAATACGGTAAGGGAATTTATTACCAATGCTACTCCAATTAATAGAGTGAGGGTTAATAGTATTGCCTTTGCTATCTAAGATAGAGTAGTTGTGCGCAGTAGCATAGCTTGGGTCACGTTTTAATTTCGGTAAAATATCTTCATTGATTAAACGTGTTGGGGCATTCCAAGGTGGATTCACCACCACATTACTCAGACGGCTGTACATCACTGGCGTACGGCGTTCATTTTTACCCACAATGACGCGTGATTCTAGAAGCGCTTTTACCATCACGATAATATTTTAATTGATAGCTTGGAATATTAACGAAAATCCCATTTTCAAAATCAGGAATAACACGTAAACGCTGAGCATTGAGAGCAAGTTTTTTACCCATCGCAGAAATACCTGAAGCTGAAATCATTGACGGGAGCGATTGTACAGTTTCACGGTATAAACGATTATGGTTAGATAATCCATTCACAAAGTCAGAAACCGCATTGTTTTTTTAACCGCACTTTTGCCATTGGTCAATAATTTCTTGATTTGGTAATTCTGGTTTGTAAGCATTCGTTGCATATAACCAACGTTGTGCTTGTTGATTTACGTTCTTGCTGTAATACAAGTAATCAAGGAAAGCATCACTTAACAACACATCGTAGGTAAGGCCGCCAGTCTTTTCAGCGTTATGTAAATTGATTAATGATTGTGCCGAACGTTTAGAAATACCAGATGCTACCATTGCTGCATATTCGCGTAGGAATTGTTTTTCTGCAGCCTTGTCTTTCCACATTAAGTCATATTTATTATCGGCATATAATTTTGCCAAAATTGGTTTGAACTGCAGATTTTGTTCGCCAATTTCATGAGTTAATGACATCTCTAGCATGGTTTGCTTTTTCAGCTGCTAGGCGAGCTTGGTCTTCTTTGATTTCCGCTTCAAGTTTTGCACGCTCTTCAGGGCTTAATTTAGACATATCAACGCCTTTATTTTCGGCTTGTTGAGGTTGCCCAACTGTTTTTGCCCAGTCTGCTAACGCACAACCTGATGTCATCATTGATAATGATAAGACTAATGAGCTTAATTTCATTGTTCCTTTTAACATTACTGTACCTTTAAAAATATTCATAAAAATAACCGCACTTCAGTTTTTTTATCTGCTAAAGTGCGGTCAAAATAATCGTTATTTTGTTGCTTTTGCCGCTTCTTGTTTTATTTCAGCATCCACTTTTTGTTGATTAGCATTGAGTTTCACTAAATCAGCTGCCATTTTTTTCCGCTTCTTTTAAGAAGAAATCTGGCGCTTCATAGTCTTTCGGTAAATCATCAATATCTTTTAATGCTTTTTACCTTCACGTTTAAAACGATCATTTAAATCTTTTAAACGTCTTGCATCATCTTTGTCATTTTCCGCTTTGCGTTCTTGGAAATTCAATGACAAGAATTTGCGCTCACGACGTTCATCACGGATTTTAAGATCTTCATTTAAAGCAATAAATTCAGGATCTTTTGCAATACGTTCTAGATGTTTTTCATTTAATGCTTCAACATCTTTACGTGCTTTATTGGTTTCAGAATAAGTCGCTGCTGGAATTTTATCCCAAGGCAATGCGTTATCTTCTTTTTCTTCACCAATTTCTTTTGCATCAATAATTTCAGGGAAATTGATATCTGCTGACACACCTTTTAATTGGGTTGAACCACCATTAATTCGATAGAATTTTTGGATAGTATATTGCAGCACACCAAGTGGTGTTTGGTCTAAATCATAAACAAAGTTTAATGAACGACTTTGTTGTACTGTACCTTTACCAAAGGTATTTTGCCCAATAATGATTCCACGATTGTAATCTTGCATTGCGGCAGCAAAAATTTCAGAGGCAGATGCACTGAAACGATTAATCATTACTAGCAATGGCCCTTTATATTGCTGAGCATTGTCATCATCTTCGTGTACACGAATACGTTGATAAGCATCACGAACTTGAACCACCGGACCATCAGTAATGAATAAACCACTCAATGCAACGGCTTCCGTTAACGCACCGCCGCCATTTTCACGAAGATCCACAATTAAAGCGCCAATTTTTTTCTTCTCAGCATCTACTAATAATTTTTTCACATCATCAGTTAGACCAATATAGAAACTTGGGATTTTAATGACACCAACCGTTTCACCCTCTACTTTAGAAACAGTGAGTTTTGCAGCTTGGTCTTCAATACGTACTTTATCGCGAACTAAGGTAACAATACGGCTTTTTCCACCTTTTGCAGGTTCAATTTCAAGACGAACTTTTGTTCCTTTTTTACCTTTAATTTTGTCAACGATATCTTCTAAACGCCAACCGATAATATCTTCGATTTCGCCTTTTTCTTGGCCCACACCAATGATTTTATCGCCCGCTTGTAATTTTTTACTGCGTTCAGCTGGTGCTCCTGGCACTAAAGATTTGATGCTAGTTTCGTCATCTTCAGATTGTAATGTTGCGCCAATCCCTTCTAAAGAAAGGTTCATACTTTCATTAAAGCTTTTTGCAGTACGAGGTGCAAGATAGCTTGTATGTGGGTCGATTTCTCGAGCAAAAAGCATTAATATAAATTTGAACAATGTCATCCGCTTTTAGTTTGAGTTAATCGACGAATCGCTAAATTGTAACGTTTAGTGAGTTTTTTTCTTTAATTTCAGGCCATTTTTATCTTTTAACTTGAGGCTGATCACATCATTTTTGACGCGCTCTTCCCAAAGTTTATTCGCTTCTTCTTCCGTTGCTGGGAAAGCGGCTTTTTCACGATCGATCTCAATTTGATCATTACCTTTTAAATCAGGTTCTTGATCTAATAAAGATAATGCATAAGCATAACGTTCATAGCGACGTTTCATCATCAGATCGTAAATCGCAAATGCAGCTGAAAAGATCGCCCTCATTAAGTTGATCATCTAATTTAGAACCATATTTAGCACGTAAATCATCAATATCTGATTTTAAAAAGGTGTTATGGCTGTAATCTAAGCTTTTAATATAACGATCAAAAATCTTTTCGGAAAAGGCGTCATCAAGCTGGAATTTACGATAATGTGATTGTGTTAAACGCGTTGTTGCACGCTTCGTTGCTAACTGGTTTGCGTCAGTTGCCGAAGGAATCGTAATATCACTTTTGCTTTAATTTCGGCTGCACGGCAAATGTGTCAGACGAATGAAGAAATAACGCACCTAAAATTGCTGTCGCAATAAGACTTTTTGGTTGTATGTAATTTTCATTTAACCTTTCCTGATAAGAAATAAATTATTAGGCAAATAAACGATCTGCGGTGACAGTCATCACTAAACCATTCTCAAGTTCTACGCGAGCACCGTCTTTTTCTACATTTAATACCGTCGCATTTTTTTGCTTGTTCAGCCACTTTTTACTTTCACTTTGCTACCCGCAGAAAGTGTTGTGAAATCAACCGCACTTAGTTTCACTTGTGGTGCTTTCGGTTTGCGAGTTGCTTGATTTGAATTTGGTCTACGAGCAGGTCGTTTTTGTTGTGCTTTTTTCGTTGCTAATTCTGCTTTACGTTTTTCTGCAAATTTGGCTTTTGCTTCAGCTAATTGCTGAGCTGCATGAGAAACGTGTTCTGCATCTAATACACCAGCAGGATTGCCGTATAAATCCACACGCTCAGCACCTTCTCGACAGCCATGTAAATAGCGCCAGTTGGAGGTGTATTGACGTAAAGCCTGACGTAATTGAGTTTTGCTGACACGTTCATCATCTTTTAATGCTTCAGCAAGATCTTGGAAAAGACCAATTTTTAATGGTTTAGCTTCACCTTCTGCAATAAAGCAAAGTGGGAATTTTTCCACAAGATATGCAATGATCGCTTTTTGTATCAGTTAATTTTTGAACGCCTTCAGCACTATTTTCAACTTGGGCTTCAACTTGAGAATCTGTCATTTCTGAGTTTTCCTAGGATAAAAAATAAAAACTTGCACAGTTTACCGCACTTTTATAAGGATTGACAATGGTTGGACAGAATAATTCCGTTTCTAATTCTAATGAATAACTTCACAAATTCCCTTAATTCAGGCTAAAATAGTCCACTTTTATAATTTCTGAAAACATAATGACAAAAACACCTGATTTTACTCATGCCACTTATAGACTAGTGCGTTGCATAGGATGTGATGCAACAGTGTCTGTTCGTCGTCCGCAAGAAGGGGAACACGCGCAATGTCCGCGTTGCCATCATAAATTGCAATCAGGAAGTCGTTGGTCACTTAAACGTTGTTCATTAATCGCCCTTTCTATCTTAATTTTAATGCCATTTGCTTTAGGCTATCCTTTATTAAAGCTTAGATTTACTAGGTACTAAAATTGATGCTTCTGTTTGGAAAGGAATTTGGAAAATGGCAGTGGAGGGATATTCCTATACTGCATTTATGATTTTTATCTGTGCTGTTTTAATGCCTGTATCTTTTGCGATTTTAGTCATTATGTTGCAGCTTTCTAAATTACTCAAAATTAAGCCTCGTAATGTCTTATTATTTGTGGGATATATTAAGCCTTGGGTCATGTTTGACGTATATTTAGTTGCACTCGGTGTTACCATGTTTAAAGTGCGCGAATATGCCACATTAGAAGTGGATGTGTATTTAATTGCTTTTGTTTTTACTGCACTTTTAACCACTTTATTGTTCATTAAAATTAATTTAGATGACTTATGGCATGATTTTTATCCCGAGCAGAAACCAGTTACCAAAAGTGATAAACCGCTAGAACTTTGTACAGCCTGTGATTACACTTTTTTAAAAGAAGATCAAGAATACGATCACCGTAATCGAGCAATTTGCCCACGTTGTGCATCGCTTATTGAAATACCAGAGAGTGTAAAATTACAACGCGTTTGGGCGACATTAGTGGCGGGGATTATCATGCTTTTCCCTGCAAACTTACTCCCAATATCTGGCGTTTATTTAACAGGAAGTTTGTCACAGGATACCTTGATGTCGGGTGTGATGTCATTTATAAGTATGGGCAGCTATTTTGTTGCTTTCGTGGTATTCTTCGCCAGTATTTTTGTGCCAGTAAGCAAAATTCTCATTATGTTATATTTACTGGCTAGTGTGCATTTTAAATGGCGACATTCAATTAAATGGCAAATGCGGCTATTACATATCGTTCACTTTGTAGGACGTTGGTCAATGCTGGATCTTTTTGTGTTAGCTTTGATGATGTCTCTAGTGACACGCGGACAGATTATTAATTTTACTGTAGGCCCTGCCGCATTTTTATTTCGGTGCAGCAGTGTTTTTAACTATGATTTCAACTTCTCAGTTTGATAGTCGATTAATTTGGAAAATTTATGACAGAAAACAATAAACCAGAATCTCAATCTATTGATAAGCAATATAACAATGTAGAAGCGTTATTACGTAAGAATAAACGCATCTCACCGTTTTGGTTGTTACCTTTTATTGCATTATGTATTGGTGCGATTTTATTTTTTTCCAAATTGTGCAAGAACAAGGAAAGATGATTACGATCACGTTTTCTAATGGTGCAGGGTTGGTTGCAGATAAAACACCGATTCGCTATCAAGGTTTGCAAATTGGTGTTGTGAAGAAGGTTAACTTTACTGACAATATGCAAAAAAAGTGAAAGTTGAGGCAAGTATTCATTCTGAAGCCACCGATGTGTTAAAGGAAAATACTAAATTTTGGCTTTGTGCAACTGAGCGTATCGCTCGCGGGGATTTCAGGTTTAGACTCTTTAGTGTCAGGAAATTACATTACGCTTCAGCCAGGTGATGGGGATTCAGAAGATGAATTTATTGCGGAAGAACAAGGCCCTATTGCACAAGTCAATCCTGGCGATTTATTAATTCATTTAATTTCGGATGATTTAGGTTCGATTTCGATTGGGGCTTCTGTTTACTTCAAAAAAATGCCGGTCGGGAAAAATTTATGATTACCGCTTCAATAAAGAGAATAAAGTTGAAATTGATGTGGTGATTGATAAAGCCTTTGCTCGTTTTGTGAAGAAAGATTCACGCTTCTGGAATATCAGTGGTATCAACGCTAACATTAATGCATCAGGTGTGAATGTAGAGATTGATAGTTTAAATTCAGTGGTGCAAGGTGCGGTATCATTTGATTCACCGCCAGATAGCCCATAGCTGTGACTAATAGCCACTATACACTTTTATTCTAACTTGCAAGCGGCTAAACGAGGTATTGAAGTTGAGGTGACTATTCCAGTGACTGCAGGTTTAGATGCTGGGCAAACCTCGGTTTATTATGGTGATGAGCAAGTGGGTCTTCTTTCATCTTTAAGTGCGGACGAAAATAATGAAGAAATTTTAAAAGGCACATTATTAATCGATCCAAACCAAGCTAACCTCTTAAAAACAAATACACGTATTGTGTTAAAAAATCGTAAGTTAGATTTGGGTGATGTGGCTAATCCGAAAAAATTCTTCCGCGGAGATTATTTTGAAATTATTCCGGGTAGTGGAGAAAGCAAAACGCAATTTGATGTGATTCGAGAACATGAGTTATTGCTCAAAGCACCGAATACGTTGATTTTAACCTTAACCGCACCAGAAACTTATGGTATTGCTGAAGGACAATCGGTGTTTTATAACAATATTGCTATTGGTCAAATTGTGAAGCAGCACTTAAATGTTGATGGTGTGAAATTTGAAGCGGCAATTGCGGCAGAATATCGCAATCTTATTCATGAAAATACTCAATTTGTGGCTGCCTCTAATTTTGATGTCAGTTTTGGTATTGACGGATTGCGTTTTGAATCAGCAACGCCATCAAAATGGCTACAAGGTGGGGTGAGAGTATTACCCAAAAAAGGAAGTGGTGCTCCACATTCAAGCTATCCACTTTATAAAGATATCAGTAGTGCAGAAACGGGTATTACGGGTAACTTAGTGAATCCAAGTATTGTGCTACATTCCACTAATTTGCCAAGTATTAGCAAAGGATCAGTGGTACTTTATCGTCAGTTTGAAGTGGGTAAAATTATTAACGTAAGACCAAAAACAAATAATTTTGATATTGATGTGTATATTTATCCTGCTTATCAAGATCTTCTCACAGATAAAAGTGTATTCTGGGTAGAAAGTGCGGCACAGATTGATATTACGCCGAAAGGCATTAGTATTCAGGCTTCTCCGGTTGCTCGTTCATTAAAAGGGGCGATTAGTTTTGATAATACAGGATCAGGCAAAAATAAAACCCTTTATCCAAGTGAACTGCGAGCCAAATCAGCAGGACAAGTGATTACGTTACTCACAGATGATGCAACCGCTTTAAGTAAAGGAATGAGCTTGCGTTATCTTGGTATGAATGTGGGTGAGGTCGAGCAGATTGCACTTGATCAAAAAACAAATCGTATCACAGCAAAAGCATTAATTAACCCAAGTTATATGGGGATGATTGCAAAAGAGGGTACTGTATTTAAAGTGATTTCCCCACAAATCTCAGCGGGTGGAATTGAAAACTTAGATAGCCTTTTACAGCCTTACATTGATATTGAGTTAGGCAAAGGTCCATCAAAAACACAGTTTAATTTAGCACAAACTGCACAACCTCGAAATAAATACAGCAATGGCGTGCCATTTATTTTGGAAACCAGTGATGCGATGAATTTAACGGAAGGCTCACCTGTGCTTTATCGTGGTGTTGAAGTGGGAACCGTTCGTAAGTTTGAATTGAATTCTTTAGGCGATCGTGTGTTGGTACATATTGCGATTACACCGAAGTATCAACATTTGGTACGTAAAAATTCAGAGTTCTGGGTTTCATCGGGTTATGATTTCAACCTTGGTTGGAAAGGCGCAGAGTTTAATACCGGTAGTGTACAACAATTGTTGAAAGGCGGTATTTCGTTCTCGACTCCATCGGGTACGATCGTTCAACCACAAGCAACGGTAAATCAGCGCTTTATGTTACAAGTGAAGAAACCAGCTGAAGCACCGACTTGGAATTCAGGTGCATTACCAGCAAATCAATAAAACATAAAAAGAAATAACCGCACTTCTGAATAATCAAAGTGCGGTTATTTTTTTAGGTATTTTGAATAGTGTTATAGGTGTTATTGTCCCATATTTTTGACTGATTTTAAAAAGCCTTTGGCTGAAGTATAGACTTCATCTTTGCCCTGCGCATGTAAAATCATATCGGACATTTCTCGGAAAGCGCCTTTCCCGCCGCCAAGTGCAAGCACATAATCCACGGCATTTTGCACATAAGGTGCAGAATCTGCCACGGCAAAAGAAAGGCCACAGGTTGCAAAAGCGGGGAGATCTACGCTGTCATCACCGATATAGGCTGTTTGTTCTGCGGTAACACCTGCTTGTTTCATGAGATCCAAACAAGCACTTTCTTTTTCAAGTTTACCAAGGAAGAACAACTTAATCCCGAGATCGCTAATTCGCTTACGCAGAATCGCCGAATCTCTGCCTGATAATACGGCTACCTGAATACCTGCATCTATCAACATTTTGACACCAAGTCCATCGCGCACATGGAAACTTTTAATCGCTTCGCCATTTGCATCATAATGGAGTAGTCCGTCAGTTAATACGCCATCGACATCGGTGATGACCAATTTAATTTTCTTTAATTTTTTGTTAATCATTAGCTTGAGAACTCCACTAAGCCCACAACATTATTTTCATCATTGACCACAACAAGAGAGTGAATTTTCTTCTCTTTCATCAAGTCTTCCGCTTTCGCTAAGAATTCATTTTCATGAATAGTTTTTGGTGACGAGGTCATCAATTCTTTCGCGGTTTTATTAAGTGTGTCAGCACCATTAGCTGTTAATGCTCGGCGCACATCACCATCGGTAATAATGCCTTTAAGTTGTTGGTTTTCCATGACTAATGCCACACCCATACGACCTTCATTCATAATAGTTAAGCAATCAGTGAAGCTGGTATCTGGTGTGGTAATCGGTAATCGAGTTTGCATTTGATCTTTTACTTTGCATAACAAACGACGACCAAGGCTGCCACCCGGATGGAATTTCGCAAAATCAGCCGGTTGGAAATGACGCGCTGTAATTAATGAAACTGCAAGTGCGTCGCCTAAGGCTAAAGTCACTAACGCAGAAGTGGTTGGTGCAAGGTTGTTTGGACAGACTTCGCGTTCGACAGTGATATCCAAAACATAATCCGCATGGCGAGCAAGCGTTGAGTTTTTTTATTGCTGGTTAATGCAATAATTTTTATTGCCAAAGTTTTTTTCAAACTTGGAATGAGTTTATTTACATCATCGGTTTCACCGCTATAAGAAATCAGCATCACAATGTCGATGGGTTTTAACATACCTAAATCGCCATGAAAGGCTTCGGTTGGGTGAAGGAAGAAACTTGGCGTACCCGTTGAGGCAAAAGTCGCCACCATTTTTTTGCCAATTAGCCCCGATTTACCAATACCACCGATGACTAAACGACCTTCGCAAGCAAGGATAAGATCCACAACTTGAGAAAACTCATCATCCAAGCGTTGGCTTAGTTGTGCAAGCGCTTGGCTTTCGACAGAAAGCGTTTCTCGTGCGATTTGTAAATAATTCATAGGAAATCCTTATGATAAAAGTGCGGTTGAAAATAACCGTGTTTTGCAGGACTATTCTAACGGAAGTTATTAAAAATAAGAATGAAAATTTGACCGCTCTTTGAATTCCCCCTATACTACGCCGCGAGTTGGTTAGACAATCGCTGGTTTATTGAAGCCCTTAACCGTGTTCGCACGACCTAGTGGGACAAGTAAACGAGAGGAAAGTCCGAGCTACAAAGGGCAGAGTGCCGGATAACGTCCGGGCGGCGTGAGCCGACGACCAGTGCAACAGAGAGCAGACCGCCGTGAAAACGGTAAGGGTGAAAGGGTGTGGTAAGAGCACACCGTGCCGTTGGTAACAACGTGCAGCAAGGTAAACTCCACTCGTAGCAAGACCAAATAGGAACTCAATGGGTGGCCCGTCCAGAGTTCGGGTAGGTTGCTTGAGCGGCAGAGTAATTTGTCGCCTAGAGGAATGATTGTCCACGACAGAACTCGGCTTATCGACCAACTCAACAAATTCATCAAAAATGACCACACTTTTGTTTTTCATTATCCTACTCTGATGGAATGAATAAAAGTGCGGTCATTTTCTTTTGTATTTTACCACAAACTCATTTGTTCTAAATGGCTTTCTTCTGGTAACGTCACGTGTAATCCCACAAGACGAATGGATTTCCCATGGCTACGTTGCCAAATTTGTTCCAGTAATTGCTGAAAGCTTTCTAACGATAAAGTTAAGCCTGTTTTTTCTAAGGTCGTCACCTGAAAATCTTCAAACTTTAATTTCACCCCAATTTTTCGAAAAGCGGTTAAGGGGATATTCGGCCCGCTTCGTTCAATACGACGAATAAGCTCGGTATAGAGATTATCTAACAATGCTATGCCTTGTTCGAGATGACGAATATTTTCGGATAAAGTGCGTTCTACGCCGATAGATTTTCTTTCCCGATGCGCTTGAATTTCACGATCATCAATGCCATGGCTAAAATCCCAAATTCGCTTGCCCATTTTACCGAAGATATTTAACAAAATAGATTGGTCGAGTTTTTGCACATCTTCGCAAGTTTCTAAGCCCATTTTCAGTAAACGTTCAGAGGTGACTTTGCCTACGCCAGGGATTTTTTTTAATGGCAGTGTTTTTACAAACTGCTCAACTTCATGAGGTTGAATCACAAATTGCCCATTTGGTTTATTCATATCGGAAGCAATTTTGGCGAGAAATTTAAGGGGCGCCACACCAGCAGAGGCGGTCAGCTTTAATTCATCAAAAACGGCTTGGCGAATTTCTTGTGCGATCCAAGTGGCAGATCCTGAACATTGTGTACAATCCGTGACATCCAAATAAGCTTCATCTAAGGAAAGTGGCTCAATAATAGAAGTATAGCGTTGAAAGATCTGATGAATTTGTGCGGATACCTGTTTATAAAGGGGCATATTAACGGGCACTAAAATCAGGTTTGGACATTTTTTGATAGCTTGTGCTGTCGGCATCGCACTGTGCAGTCCAAATTTTCGAGCTTCATAATTACAGGTAGTGAGTACACCACGTTGTCGAGAACTCCCCCCCACTGCGACAGGTTTGCCCTGTAGCGTTGGATTTTCACGGATTTCAACAGAGGCATAAAAGCAATCCATATCAATGTGAATGATTTTTCGGGTGGAATTCATGCTGTAAGTGCGGTCAAAATTAGGCGTGTTTTTAGTATATCGAAAAGAAAATAACTGTTCAAGCGTACAGTTGTTAAAAAGCCCACATTACGTGGGCTAGATAAGAGAATTAACGATCAGAAAGAACGGTTTTATCACCAAACTGGATAACGCGTTCAATAGGATAAACATCAATTTTTTCTTGTTGGTTCATAAAGACTTTACGTGCATCTTCAGCCAATTGAACAAACGGAATTTGTAAATTAATATTTATGGATTTGCCTGGTTGTAATGGGGTTTCTAAATTGATTTGCATATCTTGGCTATAAATAACTTTGCGGTTATTCACATACACGCCCACCCATTGAATATTTTTGATTGGCTTTTGCCCAATGTTAGTGATTTCATGTTTGAATGCACTTAACGCTTGGCCATTTTCATCAACCACCATTTCACGATTACCAATATTGATGGCAAGGTATTTGTCGATGTTATCACTCGCTTTTACCGCTTGTTGTGGGGCTTGTGTTGCTTTTGCGGGTGTCGCTTCTTTTGCAATAACTTGCGTGTTAAACGCTAAACATAATGCACCTAATGAAAGTGCGGTTAGAGATTTTAATGTTTTCATTATTCAATTCCTTATAAAAAATGTGGCAAAAATTTTACCCTAACTTCTCAGGTTAATAAATAGCTTCTTTTCCTTTCTTGGATTTTTTGATAAACTGCCGAACAATTTTGGGGCTGATTCTGGATTCGACGGGATTAGCGAAGCCCAAGGTGCACGTCGAGGTGCGGTAGGCCTCGTAAATAAACCGCAAAAAAATAGTCGCAAACGACGAACAATACGCTTTAGCAGCTTAATAACCTGCTCATAGCCTTCGCTCCCCAGCTTCCGCTCGTAAGACGGGGATAAAGCGGAGTCAAACCAAAAACGAGATCGTGTGGAAGCCGCTGTTTGAGGATCGAAGCACTAAATTGAATCAAACTAGCTTAAGTTTAGCGTGTCTGTCCGCATGCTTAAGTGAAATTAAAGACGAGACTAAACGTGTAGTACTGAAGGTAGAGTAATTTCGGACGCGGGTTCAACTCCCGCCAGCTCCACCACAAAAATAAAACCTATCAAGTCCTATTAAAGACTTTAAAGCCTTGAAAAATAATGACTTCAAGGCTTTTTTTATTGCGCTTTTTAACTTCTATCAAACTCTCGAATTTGAGTAGTACGTTTAATCGTTGGCGCTTATTGATTGGTTAAATTGTTGCATTAGTAAAGTGCTTAGTAATCGGTAAATTATCAGCTAAAGGAGAAAAAAATGAATATTTTATTATTAGACGGTGGTAAAGATTTCGGACATTCACATGGCGAGTTGAACCACACGCTTCATAAAAAAGCGAAAGAAGTTTTGACCGCACTTGGACATAATGTTCAAGAAACCGTGATTGATGCTGGCTATAATGTTGAAGAAGAAGTTGAAAAAAATTCTTGTGGATGGATGCCGTGATTTGGCAGATGCCAGGTTGGTGGATGCATGAGCCTTGGACAGTGAAAAAAATACATAGATGAAGTATTAACCGCGGGACACGGCAAGCTTTACCACAGTGATGGCCGCCATCGTGTCAATCCGACTGAAGGCTACGGCACAGGTGGCTTGTTGCAAGGCAAAAAACACATGCTTTCGCTTACGTGGAATGCGCCGATTGAAGCGTTCACCCGTGAAGGCGATTTCTTCGAAGGCAAAGGCGTAGATGCTGTGTACATGCCTTTCCACAAACTCAACGAGTTCATCGGCTTGACCCGTCTGCCAACATTCTTATGTAACGATGTGATTAAAAAAATCCACAAGTAGAACAATACTTAGCAGACTACCAAGCACACTTGGAAAAAGTATTCGGCTAATTACAAAATATGAGTTTAGAAGGTGAGCATTTTAGCTTACCTTTTTTATTTTTATCTAATCAAATTTCCTAACGGGGAGAGGGAAGAGGAATAGACTGGGTTTAGAGCACACAAGCGGTCTAATTTTGAACTGAATTTGCAAAAACACCTAAAAATCTGCCCGCACTTTAAAATAAGGGGTAACTTTCTATTTCTATTTTGAAAATCAGTATTTCCGTTTTCCCCCATTTGCCGAAGCATTGCGAAATAGCTATAAAGATTGTAAAAACTTTGCCTAATCAACGATACCTTCGCTACGCTCGGTTCCGCCAATATCAATACACGTAGTATGCAGATAGACAGTGAATTAAATGTAGCTGTCGAAAGTCAGCCAGCTTCATACGAGATAAGGCATGAAACTTGGGGAGCAGTTGATTGATCCTGTGATGTCAAATAGGGTTTTTAAAGAGTGGGAGAGGCTTTTAACAAAAAATAAAGATGCAAAAATATCTAAACAATCTAGAATTATGCCATTGTTAGAATTTGATTTAACAAATAAAGACCGAGTGTATACCCAAGATTTGGATTAGGAGATGATATGAGAATCAAAATTTTATCCACTATACTAATTAGCATGCCATTGCTTACTGCATGTGATGTCGGCAGGGAGCTGGCAAGATCCGCGATGGATGTTGTCAGAAACCCCCAAACAGATGCAGGCAAGCAAGTTTTGGGGCTCATATTCCTCTAAACTTGAAAAACTTAGAATTTACTTGTGTCAAAGAACAGTTTCCTTCTTTGCCGCAGGAAGCTGATCAACTATACCGCTATGCCCTATACCACGACCTGCATAACCGCAAACGCCCGTCGCAGCGCAAAAACGTACTGGACTACCTGCACTACTACCGCATTGCCGCCGCCAACGGCCACTGGCGCGCCAACCTGACGCTGCAGAAACACCTGGCCGCCAACGACGCCATAGAAGTGGAGAATTCCTTAAACGAAGGCATCGCCTACAACCTGCTGCTGGAAGACACCCCTGCCCGCCACCGCCGACCTGTGGTGGAGCTGCTACATCCTGGCGGGCTACGACCCCAGCCACGAGAAGGGCGATTCCACCGCCTACCTGCGCCGCGCTGCCGAACGCGGCAATGCCGAAGCGCAGTATATGATGGGCGGACTGTTGGATGCGGTGAAGAACGAACTGCATACGGACGATCCAAGATATTGGAAAATCATGGTCATTGCCGAGAAATTCTACTACTGCTCGGCTTCGGCGGGACACCGCTTCGCCAGCCCGGAAGGGGCGATGCAAGCAAAACTTGCCTATCAAAAACGATGCTGATACGCTGATTACCAAATGGGAGGGCAAAAACCGAAAAGCGACAAAACCGTTGCCGAACTGGACCAGCTCTCGCTGCAAGCGCTGCAGCAGGGGATGAAGGCCGGAGGGGGGAGTGCCGCATATGCATTACGTGCAGCCTTTGACCCCGATTACCGCCATCCGAATGCGCCGCCCCGCTATACCACGGTCACGCCCGACGCCGAACGCGCTAAGCGTTACAGGAAGATTGGTTATTATATAGACTCACGGTTGGAATTCATGCCCGAAATGACAGTGGAGGATTTGGACGACATCGTGCCGCTGCCGCCGGCGCCGCTGCCCGCATGGGACGGCACCATCGCCTTCCAGCGGTTTTACGACGGCGAATCCCCCGCCAAACCTTCGGACGAACTGATGAAGAAACTCGCCGCCGCCAAAGGCCTGGACCCCGCCACCGGCCTGCCGGTCAAAAAAGACGGACTGCCCGCAGTCCGAAGCTGGCAGAACTGGTGGGATTAAGACCGAAGGTCGTCCGAAAGCAGGCAAAACCGCCTTTCAGACGACCTTGCGTCACAAGCGGCCATACTGTAATTGACTTTTATGGAGAATAACCGTAAACGGTCATGATGTTGTGCCGCTCTAAATTTTGTTAAACCCACTACAATATAAAAACATGATGAAGCATAAACCTATACCTTATGAGCGTCAGGAAATCATCCGACGTGAGCGCGAGTTGGCTAAATATGCCAATACTATGGACAGTTTGTTCTGCATTCCTTTTTACCAAACAGGGATCGGCGTTGATGCCATATTGTCGCTAATCCCCTTTGTCGGGGATATTGCCGGACTTATTCTGACGATGAAGGCTTTTCGCATGGGACGGGAGTTGGGCGTGCCAGAACATAAAATGCGTTCTGCCGTATATCTTGCTTTTTGCCGATATGGTGCTTGGCATGATTCCTGTTGTCGGTACGCTTATCGATATTTTCCTGCAACCGAGCCGCCGTACTTTGAAAGTCATCAATGAATATGTACGCAGCGAGTATGGTATAGATAGCGATCTGCATCTGGAGCGCCCGTTTATGCATGCGGCTTTGAAAAGAAACAGCAGCAATCAGATTTTTTTGGCGAAAAACCTGTTGCGGCTTGGCTTTATATGCATATACCTGATTTTTTTCAGTTTGATTGTGTTGGTGCTGATGGGGTGGATAACGGTTGCAATGAGTAAATGGATATGGAGCGGTATGACTTATCTGTTTAGTGTTGTCGGCGGTTGGTTTTTAAAATGTTTGTGAGAGGTAAGGAAGAAAAAGGGGATATTAGGCATGAAAAACAGCCAAAAAAACTTGTGTTTGTTCTGGCTTTTGGAGGAAAGACGGAACGGTAGAATACGAAGCAAGATGTGGCATGAGAAACAGTCGTTTGACAGTCCAGAACATTGGCAAAAAGGAGTTGTGCCGCTTTGTTAATTTATATAACACTATGAAGCCGCACCGCAGTTTGAATGGCGATACGCCGTTTGAGATCTTGCAGGCTTATTTTTTTCTCAACCTGTGGTGTAAACAACGTGATGATTTCCTACACTTCAACTTCTTTTGAGAAGAAGTTTATTAATATAGTTAAATAGGGTGAGGAGCAAACAAATGCTAACGAAGAGTAGGGACTACTCCAGTAGCTGAGAATACTAATCAAGCTGATGCAACGATGTGATTAAAAAAATCCACAAGTAGAACAATATTTAGCAGACTATCAAGCACACTTGGAAAAAAAGTATTTGGCTAATTGCAAAAATATTAGTTTAGAAGGTGAGCATTTTGGCTCACCTTTTTTTATTTTTTCTCTAATCAAATTTCCTAAGGAGGAGAGGGAAGATGAATAGACTGAGTTTAGATCAAACAAGCGGTCAAATTTTTGATGGAGATTTACAAAAACACCTAAAAAAATTTGACCGCACTTTAAAATAAAAAGATCTAAACATCCTCAATTTGAAACTGCTTACGCCAGCGATTAGGTGAAATCTTATGTTTTTTTCAAGAAGTGCTGACGCAAGGCGGTATCGCTATGAAATCCACTTTGTTCTGCAATGTCAGTGATAGATAAATCTGTGCTTTCCAAAAGCTCTCTTGCTCGTTGTAGCCTTGCTTCAATTAACCATTGATTTAATGACATTCCGGTTGCTTTGCGAAAATGTCGGGTGAAAGTGCTACGGCTCATTGACAAACGTTCTGCAAGACTATCAGTCGAATGAAGTGCGGTCAGATTTTCATTTAAATAAGCAAGCAACGCATTGATATTATGATTAGGTGTGGAACGAGAAATAGGGCGTTCGATAAATTGTGCTTGTCCGCCTTCACGATGAGGGGGGATAACCAGTATTCGGGCAATATGATTGGCAATTTTTCACACCATATAATTTACGGACAATAGAAAGACAACAATCCATGGAAGCAGCCGTTCCTGCTGAGGTAATCAGTCGATCTTGTTCTAAATAAATAGGATTTAAATCCCATTTCACCTGCGGAAAGCGACTAGTAAAATCACTATCTCCCAGCCAATGTGTGGTTGCTTTTTTGCCGTTAAGTAGGCCACTGCATGCCAACACATAGGCGCCATAACATAAACCCACTACTGTCGCACCACGTTGATACGCTTGCCGTAATGCTGTTAATAAAGCCTCACTCGGCATCACTTGAGTATCATGCCATCCAGTCATCACAACAATATCGGCATTCTCTAACCATTCTAAACCACCATCTAAATGTATGTGAAATAGCGAGTTTGTCAGGTTGTCCGAATCGCTAACGATTTTACAGTCAAATAACGGCTTGCCGTTTAAATCCGACATAGAAAAAACGGAATATGCCATCGCAAAATGAATGGGCATCATTTGTTCATACACAATCAAAGCAACTGTGGGTTTATTCATTTTATTTCTCCTACTTTGATATGAGCATAACATAGAAAATGACCCGATTATTACGTTTATTGATTTTTTTATCTATTTTTTTGCGCAATTTTGTTCTCACTATAATATGTTTATTCATTCAATAACGTATATAGAAAAAGGAAAAAAACAATGAACTTAAAAAAACCTTAATTAGCGCTACAGAATTGGCTATTAGCGCAAATACTTTCGCTGTAGAGCTTGCCTCTAAAAAAACACTGATAGCTACCAACATATCCGCAATGCCACTGGTCGCCTGAACTACGCAGGGAAAAACTTTTTTTAATTGATCCGATGCTTGCTGAAAAAAGGACGTTATGCAGGCTTTGAAGGGACATTAAATAGCCATTTGCGTAATCCACTTGTGGAATTGCCGATGAAAGCAGAAGATACTTTCAAAGATGTTGATGCCATTATTTTGACTCATACACATGAAGATCATTGGGATGAGGTTGCACAAAAAATTTTACCTAAATCCATCAAAAATTTTTTTGTGCAACATGAACGAGATAGCGACCTACTCAAAGCGCAAGGTTTTACTAACATAACCAGTTTATCGCTAGAAAAACCTGTGGAGTTTGAAGGTATTATTTTAAATAAAACTGGCGGTTCTCACGGCACAACAGAAATGTACGCTGTACCACAATTAGCTGAGATTTTAGATGAGGCGATGGGCGTAACATTCCAAGCGAAAGACCATCCAACTGTTTACTTGGTTGGTGACACAATTTGGACTGCTGAAGTAAACAAAGCCATTAATCGTTATAAACCTGATGTAATGATTATGAACACCGGTGATGCACGTACTTTAGCTTTTCCGAATGACGGCATTATTATGGGGTTACAAGATGTTGCCCATGCTCGCCAAATGCTACCAAATACAAAACTTATCACAGTGCACATGGATGCGGTAAACCATATGTCCGTTTACCGTAAGGATTTACGCCAATTTATCCAAGCAAATAAGCTTGAAAATGTAGCAATTCCAGAAGATGGTGAAACAGTGAAGTTTTAAAAACAAGCGGTCAAGTTTTTAGGATAATTCACAAAAAACACCTAAAGATTTGACCGCACTTTGTTATAAAAAGCCGTCTAAAATTTCAGATGGCCTTCTTCCCATTGATCCTTTCCACTTTACCATCGGAATCATCACAGATATCATATCAAACCAATTGTCATGATTTATTTGATTGCTTATACAACTATTTTATCAGTTAAAGGTGAAATATTCGTTGAACCTTTTTATTTACGCACACCTTATTGCCTGGTAGCATTGCATATTCTGTAATTATTATCAAAGGTAGATATATGGGCTTATCATTAAAAAAATGTAAATAATTTAGATATCTATGTAAAAACGGAGAGAATTGTTTTTGAATTTAACGATTAGAAACCTAGAAAAAAATTTAAATGGTTGGTAATATGGAATATATGATATTAAGTCTTCAGGTGCTTTGGGAGGAAATTGGCAAATACGCATTCTTTTTGATTGTCAATGCCTACTGTATTATCAGAATGTATCAAAACCGTCATTGGAAATATTGTGCATGTATTTTTTTATTTTGCTCAATGGTTGGGTAATTTACAGATATTGGATGGAAATCATTAACTCTTATCTATATTGGAATCAATAGATTGGTCAACAGGTCGTCTGAATGAAACACAAGAAAACAAATATCCTTTTAGGAATAGTAGCAGCAGGTTACCTCAGCATTGTATTGGCAAACATAGGATTAAATAGAATGATTGAAGGCAATGGCAATCCCGAGCAGGCAAAAAGGCATGGTTTGGGGGTGTTAAGATGGCGGAGGCTATATTGGTTAACGCCACACCGGAAAAATTCTTCATATTTGACGTTGGGAGCATATGCGGTAGACGTATCTAATAAGTACAGTTCTGATTTTTATTTGCAGAACGGAACGGTCTTGCGAAACTTCTTTGGTACAGGTTCTATATGGGGTAGAGGCGGGTATTTGGGAAGAACAGCAGAGTTTGATTTACTTCCCGAAAGGTTGACTTTTACCTATTTATCCCAGTTTGAAAATAAATTTTATCAGCTGGACGAAGCCCTTCTGACAGACAAGATACGTCCTATGATGGCAAAAAAAGTTACAGGGTATTTAATAATGCAGTAGAGGATACTGAAACTCCGCGATATGAATCTCCCAATAATTTTTGAATTAGCTGTTGCGCCTGGTGGTTGGGTTACGTTGAATTTGACCAGCACTTTTATCCATAAGGAATTAATGTCCTGGCAAGCAAGAGAGATTGTACCTTCTTTAGAAGAGGCTGCTAAACACCACTTTAATGAAATGTGGTATTACGATGTTGAGTTTTATCATGATCCTAAAAGAAGGGCTGAATACTTAGATAGAGTACGTAAAGAACACCCCGATTTCTATCACACTTATATAGCTGGATCCAAAAAGGTCAGTGCAGAATGGTATAAACAAATGCAAACAAAATATCCATGGAATTTGGAAGTTGAAGTGGATGGAGGAGAATGGAATGGCGAATATTATATGGAATTCGCCAATACAGAGCGCTGGACAGCCATCGGTAAGGAGAGGATAGAAGAAGAGAAGAAGGCAATGAAGGCGATGCCAACTTACATCAGGATATGGTTAATAGACAAAGAAACGGGTAATCGGTGGGGCATCAGATTGCATCCATTTAAGACTGAAGAACAAGAACAGAATGATTATAAAATCATATACGATGATGCCCGACTAAACGGGTTATACAAGATATTTCAACAGGCGTTCCCCGGAAGGAATCAAGCGCACAATATCAGTACACCTTCAATAAATCAGTTTGCCACGTTGAAATTGAAATTTGATGATCATTTTGAATTAACCGAAGCATATCTTCAAAAAGATGGACAAAAAGTTTGTATTGCCAGATGCTAAGATCCATCAACGTTATGACATCAACAATACTGCTTATTACTAATATTATTAGGAAAATACGGCTTTGATAACTTTATCGGTCATGAAAACCAATCAGTCGAGGAGAACTTCTGCCTGCCGAACAGGTCAGTGCCAAGAGGGATGAGAACGGCAATCCCATTTTTCGGGAAGATACTGTTTGGCGGCTACTCAAGTGTGAAGTAAAGGTCAAGTCCGCTTTAGTGAAAAAGAATTGAAAGAGCTTCAAAAGTAAAATATAAACGAAACGATAAAAAGCTCGTCTGAAATCATATCGGGTTTTCAAACGGCCTTTTGCAAACTACACCGCGAAACCGAACGCGCCTTTGGCAAACATATCCGCCAACAAACACAATACGACCCTATGGGCAGAATCCTGCAGCAAATCCACAACCGCAGCCGGCGCGAATACGGCTATGATGCCGCCGGACAACTGACCCACATCCAAAGCAGAGGAGGCCTTTAGAAGGTGAGCATTTTTTTGCTCGCCTTTTTTATTCAACCTGATTTTGTGAAAGCTCATTAAAAATGAGATAATTCTCAAACCTTTTTAAGAGGCTTTATTTATAAAAAAATATTTGGAGAAAGCATGGAACACAAACTTGAGGATATCATTGCGATTTTTTTAATCAATGTTTTGAAGAAGAATATAATACGCGATTAGTTAAAGGTGGGGATGAGCCGATTTACATTCCTGCAAATGATGAGGTGCCTTATAACGCGATTTACTTTGCGAGAGGCTTTTACAGCAGTGCATTACATGAAATTGCCCATTGGTTAGTGGCGGGGAAAGAACGCCGTAAATTAGAAGATTTTGGCTATTGGTATGAGCCGGATGGCCGTTCAGAAGATCGTCAGCGTGATTTTTGAAAAAGGTTGAAGTGAAGCCTCAAGCATTGGAATGGATTTTAGCCACTGCGGCGGGATTTCGTTATTTTGCCAGTGCGGATAATTTGAATGGCAATCCAGGAGATACGCAACCATTTAAGCAAGCGGTATATGAACAAGTAAAAACCTATGCAGAAAAAGGCTTACCAAAACGCGCAGAAACCTTGCGTCATGCATTGGCTCAATTTTATGGCACTGAAGATCGAATTGATTTAGCGAAATTTGATGTTACTCGCATCTAAAAGTGCGGTCATTTTTAGGCAGATTTTTGCGTCTGTCAATTTTTCCTTAAAAATCGGCTAGAATAGGCCGATTTTATTTTTTTGGCTTTAACTTTATAAAAAAATATGAAAGATTCTATTATTGCAAAAACTTGAAAGTTTAAAAAGAACGTTATGAAGAATTAGAGGCATTGCTAGGGCGATGCGTCGGTGATTTCAGATCAGGATAAATTCCGTGCGTATTCTAAAGAATATTCACAACTTGAAGATGTAGTGAAATGTTTTAATCGTTGGAATCAGCTTAATTCTAACATTGCTGAAGCAGAGTTGATGTTAGATGATCCTGAAATGAAAGAAATGGCAGAAATGGAAATTGAAGAATCCAAAGCCGAAATTGAAGAAGTGGAGCAACAACTTCAAATTCTTTTATTACCGAAAGATCCAAATGATGAATATAACTGCTATTTAGAAATTCGTGCAGGTACAGGGGGGGATGAAGCGGGTATCTTTGCTGGCGATTTATTCCGTATGTACAGCCGTTATGCAGAAAGTAAACGCTGGCGTGTTGAAATGCTCAGCGCAAATGAAAGCGAGCAGGGCGGTTATAAAGAAGTGATCGTTAAAGTAAGCGGTGATGGTGTGTACGGTCAGTTAAAATTTGAATCAGGCGGCCACCGCGTACAACGTGTACCGAAAACAGAAAGCCAAGGTCGTATTCATACCTCTGCTTGTACTGTTGCGGTAATGCCTGAATTACCAGAATCTGAAATGCCAGAAATCAATCCAGCAGATTTACGTATTGATACCTACCGTTCATCTGGTGCTGGTGGTCAGCACGTTAATACAACAGACTCTGCGGTACGTATTACGCACATTCCAACAGGTATTGTGGTGGAATGTCAGGATGAACGTTCACAACATAAAAATAAAGCTAAAGCGATGTCAGTATTGGCTTCACGTATTGTTCAAGCGGAGCAAGAGCGTCAAGCCGCAGAGCAAGCCGATACTCGCCGTAACTTATTAGGTTCAGGCGACCGTTCCGATAAAATTCGTACTTATAACTACCCGCAAGGTCGCGTAACAGATCACCGTATCAACTTAACGCTCTATCGCTTAGATGAAGTGATGAACGGCAAAATTGATGAGCTTATTCAACCGATTATTACTGAATATCAGGCAGATCAATTAGCGGCGTTATCTGAGAGTAATTAATAATAAGGGCATCAGAAGATGCCCTGTTTTATAAGAGTTAATCAATGCTGGTTGAAGATACTAGATCAAAAAGTTTTTTTGATGATCCAAAAGAGTTTAGTTTTGGACGATATAAATATGAACAGGCTACCTCTTATTTATATGAATCTTCAAATCCGAGCAAAGTAGTTGCCAAAAACGAGTAAAGCTAAAGGAACACCTAGAATTGTTTTCGATATTTTAGCTAACATCTCTTGGATTTCTTTTTGTGTTTGTGTGATCCTTCTGAATCATCCCAATTTTTCTTCCGAAACTAATAATATCTTATTTCGTATTTCTTGGGCTTGTCTCATTATTTACTTACTCATACTCCTGTTTAGGCCTAAAAAAACAGAAAATAATCTCAGTTATAAAATAGATTTGGCTAAGCTTTTATTTAGATAGTAATTATGTGTTGTCAAATATTATAGCCGGAAATAAAAAGGCTTTTTCTGGTGAGCTTTTTTTCATCATCTAAGAGGCGTAGAGATATCTAACATTGGCGATAAGGTCATATTAAGTGATTTTTTTATGATAACCCAATTGTTGAATTGAAGATTATTGCCGTTGATATTTTACCTTTTAAAGCTCTTTCTACAGATGATGCGGGATTAGATGGACATAAAAAATCACGAAAATGGAAAAGAGTTTTTAATAAAATATTAAATAAAGAATTAAGCAACTACTACGATCAAGAAGAACTTAATGGCCAACCTGTTTTTTTTATCAATGCGGCCGTTACAAGTTGAACAAGGAATACGTTTACCTTATTCGGACTTATCTATTGGTATTAATAGTGCTTTAATAACTGATGACTTTAAAAATTGTAAGAGAGATATTTGAAACTGTGAAAATATATAATCAGACATATGAACAATGGATTAAGTCTGCTTTAGATCTTCTTTCGAAAGTAATGCCAAAAGAAGATGCTAAAACTGATATCAATGTGATGCTTAGCCATGTAACAGGAAAAAAATAAGGCTCAAATATTTGCATTTCCAGAGTCAGAATTAAATGAATATGAATTGAAAAAAATTATCAGATTTTTTTAATTCGAAGAGCAAAAAAAGGCGAACCTATCGCTTATATCCTTGGTGAAAAAGAATTCTGGTCCTTGCCTTTAAATGTATCTGAAGGAACATTGATTCCTCGCCCCGATACCGAAATTCTCGTAGAAAAAAAGCATTACAAATTGCGTTAGAAAAAAACTGGAAGAAAAATCCATCGCACTTTCGTATTCTCGATCTTGGCACTGGCACTGGCGCTATTGCGTTGGCGTTGGCTTCTGAACTTTCTCTAATTTGTCAAAAAAAGGCTATTCAATTGGATGTCATTGGTGTGGATTTAATGCCAGAAGTCGTCAAATTAGCGCAATCCAATGCAGAAAAAAATCAGCTTGATGTGCAATTCTTGCAGAGTCGTTGGTTTGAACATGTTGAAGGGCAGTTTGATATTATCGTCAGTAATCCGCCTTATATTGATGAAACTGATGAACACCTTTCTCAAGGTGATGTGCGTTTCGAGCCTCGTTCGGCGTTGGTGGCGGGTGAAAATGGTTTAGCTGATTTACGTCATCTTATTGAGTGCGCACCAGTACATTTAAAAGATAACGGCTATTTATTGTTAGAGCATGGTTGGAAACAGGGCGAAGAAGTGCGGTCAATTTTCTGGCAAAATCATTGGCAAGGGGTTGCAACCATACGGGATTATGGCGACAATGAGCGCGTAACGTTGGGATATTGGAAGCGGTAATGAAATACGATCAAAAAGCCTTGTATGCTGAACTGACTCATTTTTATCTGAGCATTTGTGAGAAAGAGCAACTTGATGAGCCTCGTATAAGAGGGCTCGTGGGGAGTTTAGTGCGTAAAGCTCGCCAAGCTATTCCTGAAGAATGGGATGATAAAGCTAAAAATTCATCAATTATTACAGCTATTTTACGGTGACTGGGGCTTTCATTGCGATGCGGACAATTATTTCTATGCCCGCAATTTATATCTTCCATATATTTTAGAAGAACGAGAAGGCATGCCGGTGAGTCTTGGCGCCTTAATACTTTATTTAGCTGCAAGTTTAAAATTACCGATTTATCCCGTGAATTTCCCGACCCAACTGATTTTTACGTGCAGAAGTAGAGGGTGAAGTAGCATTTATTGATCCTTGGAGCGGAAAAAATACATTTCAGTAGATGAATTGAAAAAAACTCTATGAAGGCGCCTTTGGTTTTGGCGCTCAAATTCAACCTGAAGATTTAGCTCGAGCAGATATTCCGATGCTGATCGCACGTTTCCGTCAGCTCGCCAAGAATGCCTTAATTCGTGAAGAGCAAAAACGATTTGGCTTTTAATTACATCCAATTCTTGTTAGCGGGAAGAAAAAGATCCTTATGATATTCGCGATCGTGGCTTAGTGTTGGCGCAAATGGGCGCTTATCCTTCAGCTATTGAGGATTTAGAATATTTTGTGGATCAATGTCCAAATGATCCCACTTCTTCGCTGTTAAAAAAACTCAACTTTTTAGAACTGAAAGGCGAAGCATTGAAAGATGCCAATGCCATCCATTAAAAAAAGGAAATATTATGCAAAATAAAATTGTAAAAATTGGCAATATTGATGTCGCAAATGACAAACCCTTTGTGCTTTTCGGCGGGATGAACGTGCTTGAAAGTCGTGATATGGCGATGCAAGTTTGTGAAGCTTACGTGAAAGTGACTGAAAAGTTGGGCGTTCCTTATGTTTTTAAGGCATCTTTCGATAAAGCTAACCGTTCTTCAATTCATTCTTACCGTGGTCCAGGTATGGAAGAAGGTTTAAAAATTTTCCAAGAGATAAAAGAAACCTTTGGCGTGAAAGTGATTACCGATGTGCACGAAATTTATCAATGTCAGCCTGTTGCTGATGTGGTGGATGTGATTCAGTTACCGGCATTCTTAGCTCGTCAAACTGATTTAGTCGAAGCCATGGCAAAAACGGGTGCGGTAATTAACGTGAAAAAACCACAATTCTTAAGCCCGGGTCAAATGGGGAATATCGTGGATAAATTTGAAGAATGTGGTAACGATAAAATTATCCTTTGTGATCGTGGTTCAAACTTCGGTTACGATAATTTAGTGGTGGATATGTTAGGTTTTGGCGTAATGAAAAAAGTATCTAAAGGTAGTCCAGTTATTTTTTTGACGTGACCCATTCATTACAATGCCGTGATCCGTTTGGTGCTGCTTCAGGCGGTCGTCGTGAACAAGTGACTGAATTAGCCCGTTCTGGTTTGGCAATTGGTATTGCAGGCTTATTCTTGGAAGCGCATCCAAATCCAAATCAAGCAAAATGTGATGGCCCTTCTGCATTGCCACTTTCGGCATTAGAAGGTTTTGTCTCACAGATGAAAGCCATTGATGATTTAGTGAAATCTTTCCCTGAATTAGATACTTCTATTTAATAGAGAAGTGCGGTTGAAAAACAGCGTTGTTTTTTTGACCGCACTTTTTGTTCTGTAAAAGGAGATAACAATGAATATCGTATTTTTTTAGACAGCACCGCAATTCCGAAACATATTCCTATTCCTCGTCCAAGCTTTCCGCATAACTGGGTAGAGTATGAATATACTTCTGCGGAGCAAACCATTGAGCGAGCAAAAGACGCGGATATTATTATCACCAGTAAAGTGATTTTAAGCCGCGAGGTGTTGCAACAACTACCTAAATTAAAATTGATTGCTATAACTGCAACAGGCACCAATAACGTGGATTTAGACGCGGCAAAAGAATTGGGTGTAGCAGTTAAAAATGTGACGGGTTATTCTGCCACGACTGTACCTGAGCATGTGTTGGGGATGATTTTTGCGTTAAAACATAGTCTAGCAGGTTGGCAGCGCGATCAAATCACGGGAAATGGACTGAGAGTAAACAGTTCTGTTATTTTGATTATCCTATTACAGATGTTAAAGGTTCAACATTAGGTGTGTTTGGAAAAGGCTGTTTAGGCACAGAAGTGGGGCGTTTAGCCGAGCTTTTAGGCATGAAAGTCCTTTATGCTGAACATCGAAATGCCACAACGTGCCGTGAAGGTTACACACTTTTTGAAGAGGTGCTAAAACAGGCCGATATTCTGACATTGCATTGTGCATTGACTGAAACAACCAAAAATTTAATCAATCAAGAAACCTTGTCACTTTGTAAGAAAGGTGCGTATTTAATCAATACTGGTCGTGGTCCATTGATTGACGAGCAAGCAGTTTGTGACGCATTAAAATCAGGACAATTAGGTGGTGCCGCATTAGATGTGTTAGTGAAAGAACCACCAGAGAAAAACAATCCACTGATTGAATTAGCGAAAACCATGCCGAATTTAATTATCACACCTCATATTGCTTGGGCGAGTGATAGTGCGGTAACCACGCTAACGAAAAAAAGTGACGCAAAAATATTGAAGATTTCGTTCAACAATTAAATCAAAAATAATGAATTTACCTATTTCTTTATACGTCGCCCTGCGATATTGGCGGGCTAAAAGCACCGATCGTTTTGGGCGACTTGTTACTAATTTGGCAAGCTTTGGCATCGTACTGGGTGTGATGGCATTGATTATTGTGCTTTCTGTCATGAATGGACTAGAAGGCTATCAAAAACAACAGGTGCTTTCGAGCATTCCGCATGCGATTGTTAGCCAAGAAGCGCCTATTTCGGCAGAAAAACCGCTTGAAAATACACCGCACTTTGTGCAAAAAAGCTGTACCGATTAATACCACGAATGTTGTGTTTCAAACGGCAAAAGGTGTGAGCGCGGGACAAGTGATTGGTATTCAGTCTTTTTCAGATGATCCTTTATTAGAAGGCATCGATCCTAGTCAGTTTAACCAACTTTTACCGCAAGGTGAGTTTAAGTTAGTTATGGGCGATAAGTTAGCGCAAAAATTAGGCTTAGCAGTGGGTGATAAGGTTCGTTTAATGATTACGGAAAACAGCCAATACACCCCGTTTGGTCGCGTGCCAATGCAGCGTTTATTTACGGTGAGCGAGCTTTACTATGATTATGGAGAAGCGTCAGGCTATGAAGTTTTTGCTAATTTAGCCGATATTGGTCGCCTAATGCGCATTCAACCAGGTGAGGCTCAAGGCTATCGTTTATTCCTAGATGATCCTTTCCAAATCACAGAATTGCCAACCTATTTTAAAGAGAGCCATATCAGCGATTGGCGTGTCCAAAAAGGTGAATTTTTTTCCAAGCAGTTCGTATGGAAAAAAATATGATGGGCTTGTTGATTAGCTTAATTATTGTTGTGGCGATTTCGAATATCGTGACCTCATTAAGTTTAATGGTGGTGGATAAACAAGGGGAAATCGCCATTTTGCAAACGCAAGGTGTGACTAAATCACAAGTGCGTTCGATCTTTATTTATCAAGGTTTATTGGTGGGACTAGTGGGTACATTGATTGGTGCTGTACTGGGCGTATTAATCACTTTAAACCTTGGGGCAATTTTAAGTGTGGTCAATCCGAACGGTGTTTTCTTGCCAACATCCATTGAGCCTGTGCAAGTCATTATTGTGATAGCCTTTTCTTTATTGTTATCTTTATTATCAACCATTTATCCAGCTTATCGTGCGGCAAAAACTGAGCCAGCGGAAGCATTACGTTATGAGTAAAATATGAATAACTATTTATTAGAATGCCAAAATATTAATAAATTTTACCAAGAAGGCGAGAACCAAACTCAAGTATTAAAAGGCGTAAGCTTTGCTATGAAACCACAAGAATTAGTGGCGATTGTGGGGAGTTCTGGTTCAGGAAAAAGTACCTTATTACACACCTTGGGTGGTTTAGATCAACCAAGTAGCGGAGAGGTGTTTATTAAAGGACAATCCTTACAGAAAAGCTTCTGAAAGTGAATTGGCTAAATTACGTAACCAAAATCTCGGTTTCGTGTATCAATTTCACCATTTAATGGCGGATTTTACCGCGTTAGAAAATGTGATGATGCCGATGTTAATTGGTCGTCAGAATAAAACAGAAGCAAAAGATCGTGCTGAAAAAATATTGGGCGCAGTAGGCTTAAGTCATCGCATTACTCATCGTCCATCTGCACTTTCGGGCGGTGAACGTCAACGTGTTGCGATTGCTCGTGCATTGGTGAATAATCCCGCTCTTGTATTGGCTGATGAACCAACGGGTAACTTAGATCATAAAACCACAGAAAGTATTTTTGAGTTGATTCAAACCTTGAATGCGGAACAAAACATTGCGTTTTTATTGGTTACACATGATATGTCATTAGCGCAAAAATTGTCTCGTTGCTTAACCATGCAAGACGGCATTTTGAAGGAAGGTGCATAATGAATACGCCTTTTTTTATTAGTTGGCGTTATCAACGAGGTAAGCAAAAGAATCCGTTGGTGGCGTTAATTTCAAAATTCTCTGCTATCGGTATCGCCCTTGGTGTGGCAGTGTTGATCGTGGGATTAAGTGCGATGAATGGTTTTGAGCGTGAGTTGAATTCACGTATTTTGGCGGTGGTGCCACATGCAGAAATCACCGTTAATCCACATGCCAATGAAGCCACATTAAACCATTGGCAGAACCTTGCGGAACGTCTAAAAAACAAACAAAAAAATTACCGCACTTTCACCTTTTGTGAGTTTCACTGCCTTAGTCGAAAATGGCAATAAACTCAAAGTTGTTCAAGTAAAAGGGGTCGATAAACAAGCTGAAGATCAAGTGAGTTCTCTTGGTAAGTTTGTGGAAGGTGATGGCTGGCAGAAATTTGCAGAAGAAGGCGGATTGGTGCTGGGCTCTGGTATTGCCAAAGAGTTAGATGTTAAAGCAGGAGATTGGGTGTCATTATTGATTTCTCAACCTAATGGTGAAGATCAAATGGCTCAGCCTAATCGTGAGCGTGTTCAAGTGACCGCTATTTTACGTTTAGATGGTCAGTTAGACCACAGTTATGCCTTACTGGCATTACCTCAAGCGCAAGAATTAATGGGGTATCGTGAAGATCAAATTACCGGTGTTGAATTAAAAGTGGATGATCCATTTAAAGTACAAGAAATGGATTATTCGATGCTGAATGATTATCCGCAACTGCTTTATATTCAAAACTGGGTGGCAAAATTTGGCTATATGTATCGAGATATTCAGCTTATCCGTACCGTGATGTATATCGCGATGGTGCTTGTAATTGGGGTAGCATGTTTTAATATTGTTTCTACCTTAATTATGGCGGTAAAAGACAAGCAAGGTGATATTGCAATTATGCGAACACTAGGAGCGAATAATGGGTTTATTAAACAAATCTTTATTTGGTATGGTTTACTTGCAGGGATGAAAGGGTGTTTGATTGGTATCGTGTTAGGGTGTCGTACTTGCACTGAATCTCACGCTGATTATTCAAGGCATCGAGACATTACTCGGTAAAAAAACTGTTATCAGATGGCATTTATTTCGTTGATTTCTTACCAAGCGAATTACATTGGTTTGATGTTGTATTAGTTCTCGTGGCGGCATTGGTATTGAGTTTACTCGCCAGTCTTTATCCAGCCAGTCGAGCGGCAAAATTACAGCCAGCTCAAGTATTGAGTAATCATTAATAAAAAAATCAGGGATTAAGTACTTTAATCTCTGATTTTTTTATTATTCAACCGTTAATTATTATTGGTTTTCTTTATCTGTTTTTTTAATAAACCAGATGAACCTTCGGAATAATCACGAGGCGGCTCTTCAGATTTACTTTCTGATGAGGCGGTCACCAATTGTTGTGTAAATAAACCTTTATTGGCAGGCTTGTTACCGAGTAAAGTTTCAGATGAAACCGCGTAATGACGATACAGTTTTTTTGATAATCACCAATTAAGGTTTTAAATAATTCAGCACTTTCAGCGAAAATGTTTTTTTCAAGTTGTGCTTGTTTGATCGCTTAATTGTGTTTTGACTTCTTTTAGTTCAGCTTCTGTCTGAACTTGTTTTTTAACTGAACCTTTCGTTAAACGTAATAATACGTAGCCTAAGATTACGCCAACCACAAGCCCAATCACAGCGGCTTGCCATATTTCTGGTATCCATGATTGCATACATTACTCCTTATTTTGAATTTAGTGTTTAGTTTAAAGGAAAAACAAAAAGGTTTCTTTGCGGTTGATCACATTTTGAAAAAGCATTGTTTACACAGCTGCAATAATCACGATTTCGACTTTCCAATCAGGATCTGCAAGTTTCGCTTCTACCGTTGCTCGGCTTGGTGGATTTTGGCTATCAACCCATTCATCCCATGCTTGGTTGAGTTGAGCATAATCCGCCATATCAGCAAGGAAGATTTGCGAGGTAAGAATTTTACTTTTTTCAGAACCAATTTCAGCCAATAATTTATCGATCAGTGAAAGGACTTCTTTGGTTTGCTCGTAAGCATTTTGCTTAACGGTTTTTTCCGGTACTTGGCCTGCAAAATAGGCAGTATTGTTATGAATGACCACTTCAGAAAAGCGTTTGCTTGGTTGAATGCGTTGAATCGACATAATGGCTCCTTTTTGATGAAGATAATTCCATTCTAAAGGTGGTTTTAGACTTTGTAAATCAAGAAATTGTGAGATAAAATAATTGAGAATTTTTATCAACTAAAGGAAACTATGAAACTCCTGATTTCGAATCAATATGGCGCCATTGTGATGGCATTATTGCCTTTTGTTTACGGTATGTTATTAGCTTCACCTGTTTGGGCGCATTTCTTTTTGCTGTTAGCTTGGTTCACCATGTATTTGCTGAGTTATCCAATGCTGAGTCTCTTTAAAGGCAAAAATATGGCGGAATATAAAAAGTGGACTATCATCTATGGTGTCGCAGCTTTTTTATTTGCGCTCCCTGCCATTTTTTATAACTGGCAAATTCTTTTCTTTATTGCAGCCATGTTTCCTTTTGTATTGGTGAGTATCTATTACACCAAGAAAAAAGATGAACGCAATCTTCTCAATGATTTAGCGGGTATTGCGATTTTTGCTCTTGCAGGTATGGGATCCTATTATTTTTCTGACCGCACTTTTGACGAAAAAATCTGGTGGGTGGCGCTGTATCCAAGTCTCTTTTTTATAGGCACGACGCTTTATGTCAAATCAATGATGCGTGAACGCAAAAATCCGCTTTATCTCAAAGCCTCTATTATTTTCCACGTGCTTTGCGTGCTCGGTTGTTTGTTTACCCAACAATATGTCTTATCACTTGCTTTTGTGCCGGCGTTAATTCGTGCCATTTATTTACCAACCAAGAAACTTTCGGTTAAGCAAGTCGGTCTAATAGAATTCGGAACATCCGCCATTTTTTTGATTATTTTATTGATAGCGACATTATAAGATGAAGACATTAGCCAAACTTTTACTCCTCTCCACGCTTACCTTAAGCAGTTCAGCATTTGCGATGAAAACCATTGATTTGGTCGATAAAGCGCAAATGACGGAGCAGCAAAAAATGGATCTGGCGCAAAAACTGGCTGAGAAACAAGATTGGAAAGCCGTTTTTGAAATTATGTATCCTCTTGCGTTGGAAGGTAATTTACAAGCTCAAAGCAATTTAGGGATGCTTTATAATTTAGGCCGTGGAGTGGATGAAAATAAAGAGTTGGCTTATTGGTGGTTTAGTGAAGCTGCTGAGCGAGGCAGTATTAAAGCTATCAATAATTTGGCGGTCATGTATTTCAACGGCAACAACTATGTAAAACAAGATACCGCTCAAGCGATTAAATTATTTGAAACCAGTGCGACAAAAGATCCTGATGCCATGCTTACATTAGGGGAAATTTATACCAATCAGAAAGAATTTACCAAAGCCTTTGAATGGTTCCAAAAAGCTGCGAATGCGGGCAGCAATGAGGGGCGATTCCGTTTGGCTCGTTTGTATGAAGAAGGGATTGGGACACAAGTTAATATTGGTTTGGCCAAATTGCTTTATTTGGAAATTATGAATACGGCGAAAAAGGATGAAATCAAAGAAATCGCCAGACAGCGATTACAACGTTTAAGCTTGTATTAAAAAAGTGCGGTTGATTTTAACCGCACTTTTTTTATTTCACCTCTGCCCCTTTCAACCAGCGTCTGACCCAACTGCGGTTTGGCATTAAGTTATGAATCAGATCTTCACTCATCGGTAAGGGTTCACCATAAATTAAGGAAGCCAGTGTTTCACCCAAAAATGGCGCAGAAGTTAATCCTCTAGAGCCTAATGCGCCGATTAAGTAGAGATTAGGGTAGTTTTCAGCTTGTTCTATTGGCTGTTTACGGCGGCGTAAATTAAACAAATTTCTGATATTGTGTTTGCTGAGCAAAAATGAGGAACAGCGCCCATCATTGGCGTAAGATCACGCACCGAACAACGCACACCGATTCGAGCAAGATTACCCGATGTATCCACTTCTTTTGTCCACTCTTCAGGTATATTTTGCTGAATTTTTTGTTGATTCTCTTGTTGTTCAGTTAGGCTAAATTCACGAGTTGCATTATCACGAACATGACTTGCGCCAATACAATGACTGGCTTTTCGCTTGATCTACTGGCGTCAGGTAGCCGTCATAGCACAACACAGTTTTGAGTTTAAGTAAGTTTTCCGATGTCGGAATTTGGCTCACTTGTCCGCGAACAGGATAGAGTGGCAGTTTTTGTGTTTCTTCAAACTCAGTGAGTTTATGCCCGTTTGCTAAAACAATCACTTCATGGCAGAAAGTTTCATTTTCAGCTGTGGTGATTTGCCAACCGTGTTCTGTTTGCGAAAGTGCGGTTACTTTTTGTGTAATGTTTTAATCTGGACACCTTGTTTTTCTAAAAAGGCAAAAGCGTGTTGAACTAACTGACGAGGTGCAAGCCAAGCGCCTTGGGGAATAAAACCGCCACCAAAAGGTAACGGTAAACCTACTTTTTCGCTTAATTCAGTTTGGTTTAGTGACTGATATAAATCAGAAGGCAAATTCAGCTCAGCGATTTTATTTAATTTACTTTCAGCTTTCTCATTGTAAGCACAAAGTGCGACACCACAGAACTCATGTTCAAATTCGATTTGTTGTTGAATTGTCCATTGTAGGAATTGATGACCATAGGCAAAGGCATGAATATAAAAACGAATATTGTGCTCGTTATCATCGCTCAGTTGCGGATAAAAAGCGCCTTGTTTATTGCCGGATGCATTGAGGGCAGTTTGCTCATCTTCGCAATAAATTGTGATTTTAGCCCCACGTTTAACCAATGAAATGGCTGTACAAAGAGAGGCTATTCCGCCACCAATAATGGCAATATCTTGTTCTTTGAGATTGGCTGGCTGACTATGAAACCAGGGCGTAGAAAGTGCGGTCAGTTTTTCATGCGTTTTTTGACCAGAAAGACATTCCCGTTTTTTACCAAAGCCTTTGCGTTTCTTAATATTAAAGCCTGCATTTTTCTAAGCCTTTTTCTAACCGCACTTGCCGCAGTAAAGGTCGCAAAGGTGCCTTGTAGCTTGGTAAAACGAAATATTTGCTGATAAAGCTGCTCATTCCACATGTCTGGGTTTTTACTCGGCGCAAAACCATCTAAAAACCAGGCATCAATTTTACTATTCATATAATCGCCCAGCTGCGGCAGATTTTCAGCCACATCACCAAACCAAAGATCTAACGTAGTTTCATCAAAATGAAAACGATAGCAACCTTGAATAGGATTAAGCCAATGCTGTTGTAAATGCTGAGCAAGATGAGAAAATTGCGGATAGGCTAAATGGGCTTGTTGTAATGCATCAAGTGGCAAAGGGTATTTTTTTCAAAAGAGATAAAAATAAAAGGCGTTTTTAAAGGCGAATCAGGGTATTTTTGACGAAATTCACGGAATAGCGTGGTCACCGCAAAGAAATTTAATCCTGTGCCAAACCCCGTTTCAGCAATAACAAAGTGGGCTTCTTGATAATTAACCCAACGTTCCCACAACTGATTACCTTCTAAAAACACATAATGGGTTTCCGCTAAACCATCTTGATTAGAAAAATACACGTCATCGAATTTATCCGAAACAGGCGTATTCTCTTGGTTAAAATGAATTTTTGCGTGCTGAATGGTGAACATGTGTTAGCCCTTTTTTGCCTTATCAAATTCTTTTATAATAGCACGGAAATTTTTGAGACGGTTAAAACTTAACTGGTCGAACAAATGAATTATTGCTTGCAATATTTTCATTTCATAGTAAATTGCGTTCAGCTAACAACTGTAAGTTGAATTAAATTTCCCCTAACTCATAAGGAATAAAGAATGAAAAGAGCTGTAATTACTGGTTTTGGTATTATTTCAAGTATCGGTAACAACAAAGAAGAAGTTTTGGCTTCATTAAAAGCAGGTAAATCTGGTATTGAAGTCGTGCCTGAGTTTATTGAAATGAAAATGCGTAGCCATGTTGCCGGCACAATCAAACTTGATCCAAGCGAGCATATCGATCGTAAAGTGTATCGTTTTATGGGTGATGCGGCAGCTTATGCATACCTTTCTATGCGTGAAGCGATTGAAGATTCAGGTTTAACAGAAGATCAAGTTTCAAATGACCGTACAGGTCTTGTAATCGGTGCAGGTACTGGTTCAGCTCACAACCAATTAGTCGCTTGTGATGCAGTACGTGGTCCACGCGGTGTGAAAGCGATTGGTCCTTATGCGGTAACTAAAACGATGGCATCAAGTGTGTCAGCTTGTTTAGCAACCCCTTACAAAATCCGTGGTGTGAACTACTCAATCAGCTCTGCTTGTGCAACGTCTGCACACTGTATCGGTCACGCAGTTGAATTAATCCAATTAGGTAAACAAGATGTGGTTTTCGCTGGGTGGTGCGGAAGAATTATCTTGGGAATGTGCAACTGAATTCGATGCAATGGGTGCGGTTTCAACTAAATACAATGATACCCCAGAAAAAGCTTCTCGTGCTTACGATGCAGACCGTGATGGTTTCGTTATCGCTGGTGGTGGTGCTGTTGTAGTGGTTGAAGAATTAGAACACGCATTAGCACGTGGCGCAAAAATCTACGCAGAAATCGTGGGTTATGGTGCAACTTCTGATGGTTACGACATGGTAGCACCAAGTGGTGAAGGTGCTGAGCGTTGTATGAAACAAGCAATGGCAACGGTAGATACTCCAATTGATTACATCAACGTACACGGTACATCAACACCAGTTGGTGACGTAAAAGAATTAGGGTGCAATCAAAAATGTATTTGGTGACAAAATCCCTGCGATTTCTTCAACCAAATCAATGACCGGTCACTCTTTAGGTGCTGCAGGTGCACACGAAGCAATCTATACCTTATTAATGCTACACAATGACTTCATTGCACCAAGCATTAATATCGAAACATTAGACGAAGCGGCAGAAGGCTGCAACATCGTGACTGAAACAAAAGAAAATGCAGGCTTACAAACTGTCATGTCAAACAGCTTTGGTTTCGGTGGTACAAACGCAACTTTAGTGTTCAAACGCTATAACGGCTAATTAAAAATCGTCTTAAAATCTAACCGCACTTTGGATCTTCCAAGTGCGGTTTTTTCCTATAATCCCTCCCTTTTGGGAAGATTTGTCAAGGACATAAACGAAATTATCTTTGATAAATTTATATCTTATCTTATCTTATCTTATCTTATCTTATCTTATCTGTTTCTCCTTTGATTAGCTTTTAGTATTTTATCCTTGTATGTTTCGCCTGTACCTTGCTTGAAATGTAGGTTTACAGTATATTTTGTTTTTTTCTAATATCCATTACTAACTGTTTATGTTGTGATTCTTTTATTACTCTTTTTTTCTTCTTCCATAAGTCCTCCTTTCCGTTTTTTTAGGGCAAAGAAAAAAACAGTAAACCTTTTTTTCGATTTACTGTTCCTAAAATTGTTCTATTCAATTAGATAAACTGGGACTTTTATTATTTCTTTTTTTCTTTGGTTTTGGTGCAGGCAAATCATCATACATAGCATCAAACAAGCCAATTAGAAACTCTTTATTATCAACATCATCTATCAATAGCATTTCCTTTGCTCCATCATACGGCAACTCATACACTGCATTTGGCATATAATTTATCGCAGACTGCACAGGTTTAACAAGTAATCTATCATCATATATTCCGCCAATAATTTTTTTCCTTTGTAATAGATAATAAATTCTCCCATCATGGCTTTATAACTAACATTATCTAATTCAGATACTTGTTCTAAAATAAAGTCTAAGTATTCTTTGCTTGAAGCCATTTTTTATATCTCTCCTAATTACTAAAATTTCAATAGTCCATTTTCATCAAACTGGAAATTTGAACCCCATGCAACTTCCCAATAATATCCATCTAAATCAGAAAAATATGCGTGATATCCACCCCAAAAGGTGTCTTGTGGTTCTTTTACAATTCTTCCGCCAGCATTACGTACTAATTCAATTACACTATCAACATCTTCTTTATGTTCAACATTGTACGCTAATGTAATTCCAGAAAACCCATTCCCTTTTTGGTGGGTTGTTTTTCATCGATATCTTTTTGCTAATTGTTCCAAAGGAAATAGTTCAAATTTTGTTCCTGGAGTATCGAAAAAAACATACTGGCGGATTATTTTCTTTGCAATCAGTCTTATATCCTAAACTATCTCTGTAAAAACTTTATTGAACTTTCCATATCTCTAACACCTAAACAAATACAAGTAATCTTATTCATTTCAGCCTCCGCAAAATCCAATTTATTTCATTCATTGATGTTTCACTATTTAAATTTGAATATATTAATCCTTTTCTCCTTAATCATCATAGAAATTGACGCTTAAAAATGTGATCCAGCTCAAAAATTTTTGAATAAAAAGAATAAAAAAATTTTTTTATTTTTTTATAAAAACTCCATATAAAACTACGATTTTCTGCTTTTTATATTAATTATCTTTATTTAAAATCTTAATATTTGTATTTTTGTTAGTTTTTAATGCTTTTTTTAATTCATTTTTTTAGACTTTTTCTCATGCTGGACAAGCCGTTTTCTTTCGGTATGATGTTTCCATTGTTTTGACACGAATCGTAACAAATAAAAGTGCGGTCAGTTTTAGGAGTAAAATATGAAGAAATTATCCGGTGCGGAAATGGTGGTTCAGTCTTTGCGTGACGAAGGCGTTGAGTATTTATTTGGTTATCCAGGCGGTGCCGTATTGGATATTTATGATGCAATCCATACTCTTGGTGGGATTGAGCATATTTTAGTTCGTCATGAGCAAGCTGCGGTACATATGGCAGATGGTTATGCTCGTGCGACAGGTAAAGTGGGTTGTGTGTTAGTCACATCAGGACCAGGGTGCGACCAATGCGATTACGGGGCATTTTGACCGCTTATACTGATTCAGTACCAATGGTGATCATTTCAGGTCAGGTAATGAGTAGCTTAATCGGTCGTGATGCGTTCCAAGAATGTGATATGGTGGGGATTTCTCGCCCAGTGGTTAAACACAGCTTTATCGTTAAAAAAGCAGAAGACATTCCAGGGTATCTTGAAAAAAGCCTTTTATATCGCTTCAACAGGCCGTCCAGGTCCCGTTGTTGTAGATATTCCAAAAGATACGGTAAATCCCAACTTTAAAATATCCTTACGAATATCCAAAATCTGTTGAGCTTCGTTCTTATAATCCAACGGTAAATGGTCACAAAGGTCAAATTAAGAAAGCGTTAAAAGCATTATTAGTGGCTAAAAAACCGGTTTTATTCGTGGGTGGTGGTGCAATTGCGGCAGGCTGTCATAAAGAATTAACACAATTCGCACAACGTTTAAATTTACCAGTCACCTCATCGTTAATGGGTTTAGGCGTGTACCCAAGTACCGATAAACAATTTTTAGGCATGCTTGGGATGCACGGGACTTATGAAGCCAATACAGCGATGCATGAAAGTGATTTAATTCTTGGTGTTGGGGTGCGCTTTTGATGACCGTACCACTAACAACTTAGATAAATATTGCCCGAATGCAAAAGTGATTCAGATTGATATTGACCCAACCTCTATTTCTAAAAACGTACCTGCGGCTATTCCAATTGTAGGTAACGCGAAAAATGTATTGGATGAATTCTTAAGTTTATTAGGTGAAGAAATCGGTTCGCGTCCGCAAAATCACTTGGAAGATTGGTGGAAACAAATCGATGAATGGAAAGCGAAAAAATGCTTGGATTTCGACCGCACTTCAGGCGTCATCAAACCACAGCAAGTGATGGAAGCGGTGTATCGCATTACAAAAGGCCAGGCTTATGTAGCATCGGATGTAGGGCAACACCAAATGTTTGCTGCATTACATTATCCGTTTGATTTACCGCGTCGTTGGATCAATTCAGGTGGTGCGGGTACGATGGGCTTTGGTTTACCTGCAGCATTAGGGGTGAAACTTGCGCATCCTGACGCAACTGTGGTTTGTGTAACGGGTGATGGCAGTATTCAAATGAATATCCAAGAGCTTTCAACAGCAACACAATATGGTATTCCAGTTGTGGTGATTTGTTTGAACAACCACTTCTTAGGCATGGTGAAACAATGGCAAGATTTGATTTACTCTGGCCGCCATTCTCAAACTTATATGAATTCTTTACCAGATTTCGTGAAGTTAGCAGAATCTTATGGGCATGTGGGGATTCAAATTTCGACACCAGATGAATTAGAAAGCAAATTACAAGAAGCCTTCAGCATTAAAAATAAATTGGTCTTTGTTGATATTAACGTTGATGAAACCGAACACGTTTACCCAATGCAAGTTCGCGGCGGGGCGATGAATGAGATGATTTTAAGCAAACCACAAGAGGAGAACGAATAATGCGTAGAATTTTATCTGTTTTATTAGAAAATGAATCCGGTGCATTATCTCGAGTGGTCGGCTTATTTTCCCAACGTGCATTTAACATTGAAAGCTTAACTGTGGCACCTACGGACGATCCCAACGCTTTCTCGTATGACGATTGAAGCGGTGGGTGATGAGCAAGTACTCGAACAAATCGAAAAGCAACTTCACAAGTTAGTGGATGTGTTTAAAGTTATTAACTTGAGTGAACATGAGCATGTTGAGCGTGAAGTGTTGTTAGTGAAAGTACGTGCAACGGGTTCATCACGTGATGAGTTAAAACGTTTAGCCGATATCTTCCGTGGTCAGATTGTGGATGTGACAACAAAATCTTATACCATTCAGTTAACGGGTACAAAAGACAAATTAGATGCTTTTGTTGAGGCACTGAAAGAAGAAAGCACATTACTTGAAATTGTTCGTTCAGGGTTAATCAGTCTTTCTCGTGGTGAGAAGAATATTCTTTAATGATCTCGAAAGTGCGGTTAAAAATGACCGCACTTTTTTAAATGCAAAAAAGGAAGTCATAATGGACTTCCTTTTTGTTTATTCTGAATGGATGTTAGGCTTCCGATTTATTGGTTAATGCGATATATAAGCAAACCGCAAAGCCGGCAACTAAAAGATGAGGCGTAAAGGCTGCAACGCCTGAAGGAGCCGCTGCTAAGCCAAAGTTATGTGCCGCAGCTGCGCCAAGTAGCATACCGAGCACAAATAATGCAGAGTCATTGTTCCCTTCACCAATATTAACTAATTGCTTACCAGGGCAACCGCCGCCTAATGCAAAGCAAAGACCACAAAGCGCCATAGAAAGGAAATTGTAGAGATAGTCATTATGCGCGATAGGTTGTTTTTTAAAGCCTAAATGGAATTGACCTAATAAGGCATTGGTTATTGCTGCAAAGACAATCAGTGCAATCACACCGTTTAATAAATATGCATCACGGAAGAGGACAAAGTTTCGGAATGCCCCAATTGTGCAAAAACGCGATTTTTGCATCAGCACACCGAGAAGTAATCCTCCAGCAAGTGACATCCAAATAGCCGCATGTTGTGCACCAGGGCCTTTTTCAGAGGTGTAAATCGCTAGATTTTCACCAAATTTAAATTGGGTTAAGGCTAAAACAAGCAAAATTACGGCAAAGATTGGACCGATTAAGCCAGAAGATTGGCTTTGTTCCTTCGATTTACCTAATGAGAATCCTCGATTAGCAAAGAAAATGCCACCTAATACACCGGCAAATAATCCTACGATACCTGCAATTGCAGTGAGATCACCGCCACCTAATCGTAAATAAGCACGCCATGGACAACCTAAGAAAATGAGCGCACCAAGCATCGCAAAAAAGCCTAAGCTAATACGAGCGAGTGGGGCAGAGCCACCACGAGGTTTAAATTCCTTAGATAAGAATGCACTGGCGAGTGCACCTAAAACTAATCCAATGAGTTCTGGGCGAAGGTATTGTAATGGGGCGGCGTGGTGTAATCCAAGCGATCCTGCTGTATCGCGTAAGAAACAAGCCGCACAAAATCCCATATTACCAGGATTGCCATTATAAGTGAGAAGTGGCGCAACGATACCAAGTGCAGCACCTGCAACCACAGGCCAAGTTAAAATTTTCATAATTAGACCCTTGTGATATCTGAAGTTAAATTGAATTGTGTTTTTTTAATAATAAAAAAACAAAAGGTATTGTAGAAAGAGTTGAAAAAAATAAAGAAAGTTTATTTT
>BNJT01000846.1_pt1 | contig 84571 bp, 64 predicted proteins | sample 8540491 | NCBI WGS metagenome assembly BNJT01 (sample SAMD00202455, study PRJDB9452) | human saliva metagenome | host: Homo sapiens | reverse complement strand
GATAAAAAATTATTCTTCGACAGCACTCTCCTACCACTATCTCGGAACATTAAAACCATTTCTTAAGAGTCTAAAACTATCTTAGAACTAATTAAAACTATCTCGCAGAGGCTAAAACTATTTTTAGAGCTAATTAAAACATTTCAGATACATGATAACTATGTCTGTAGATATAGATAAAACTATCTTTTAGGTGATTAAAACTATCTTGGAAATAGTTTTTGCATAAAATTGATAGCTAAAAACCATATTTTATTACGAAAATGCAATGAGGGTATTGTTTTAAAATATCTTAACTCCCTACTAAAATTATCTTTGAAATGAGAGAAACTCCCAGAGGATACCTAAAACCAATAACACGAAATAGATATTGGTCTTATAGATCTTTTATCTTGTTTTTATCAAAATAAAATAATACTTTCATCAAATTTTCACTGCTTTAATTTTAAATAGATTATAGTCATCGAAATGCATTTACTGAGCATAGAGCTCAACGCGCTATGAACTACAGCAGATGAGACAGGGCATTATCTGCATGAGATGGTTACCCAGAACACGTTTATCAATCTAACGCCTGATGAACGCAAAGAATACAGCCGTATAGAGTACTTAAAACCGGAAGACTGGATAGTGCAGGTAAAAACTAGCATGGAGCAGCCTCCAGACATCATGGTGATGGAAACATACAGATGACGACGAAATTTTATAAAGATTTTGAGGTAAGACAGGCTCTTTTGACCGAGGTTAAAGAAGACTCAATGCTATTTTCCAACAGATTTGAGAGGCACTGCAGCGCTCATCACGGGTCTGATTTTATACCACAGCGGGAAATAGTTTTCTACGAGGAGCGATGTGGCAGCACAGACCAATGCTAATGCCCAGACAGTCTATGCTCAGATCTGCAGAAACAGTTCCCTGGAAGAACCATGCGTCCATGAAGAAAATGATCTCAACAGACAACAACACCCCTTGAAAGCAGGGAATAAGTACAAATAATCACCAGCAGAGAGGCGGCCAAAACTGCCTCTTTTCTTTTAAAACTATTCCCAAGGGAATAATAAAATATCTCGAAAATCATTAAAACATTTTCAGCAGCTGAAACTATCTTTGGAAATAGATAAACTATCTTGGAGAGTCAGAGGGAGAGTAAAACTCACCCTTTTCTCCTAACTATATTACATATTATGAAATTTGCAACAAGAACACTTATTTCTTCTTGATGATTCCAGTAAATCGGTCTCTATCGAGCCGCTCTGTGTCATTTCTATGATTCTGCCCGCTTCTTTTACCATATCCACGATGATGGTAGGCACTCTTCGGATGTTGTACGGTACATCCTCTCGCATTGGGTGTTTTCTATCTTCCTATTCACCGCAGTGGCGGGTAAGTTTCTCTTCTGGAAACTGCTGCATCCAGCACTTTTATCAGTCTTGGGAGTTCGCGGTGGGTACCTCTCGCACCAAGTCCCAAAGAAAACAGTGATATGACAGGGTATTTTAGGTTGTCAGTTCTTTCCAGCACCTGCGAGTCGTATTCACTAGCTGTTGTGATTCCTCATCAAACCAAGAGTTAAAAGGCTCTTCTTGTCTCAGTTGGCTTTTAGTCTGTCTTCCCAGCAGCATTTTGCCATATTTCTCTGTCTCTACTGCCTTCGGTTATGATTTCTTTTCTCCTTATAACAGGCTATGAGGAGCCAAGCAGGTACACAGGCTGTAGTGTGCTATTTTGTTTTCATACTGAAAAATTTATAGATGCAAATATACATTGTAAATATTGATACAGAAAAAGATACATACAGGCGGTATCTCTTCTGAAGCTAAGTTTAGTTTTCTATGATATTTACTTTGATTAGAGGTTCGGATTTCTGATGAGTTTTGGTGAGTCGGGACTTAGATTTCTCAGCGTCAGTTCGCTATCCTGTGCGGAGTATTTTGCAGTGACTTTGTATAAGAGACCGCAGAGACACCTGTCATCTATCATGCATGCACTGCGAGAGGTCTAAAATTCACTTTGTTTTGGGTCATTTTGTCTCCAAAAGCTGTTCAAAAGAACTTACAGACCTGGAAGAACAGTGGCCCGTCCAAGAAATAAAATGCTCTTTGCACCGTTTCGTTATCTTCGCGTGAGGCGAGACATTTTATTGGCTTTGCCAAGTAAAATTAAGCGCCGAGATGATGACGCTATCTCAAAACTGCTGCGGCAAGGTTGTGCGAAAGATGGTAACGAAAGTTACGATAACCATTACCCATATACATCGGTCTTTGGCATCTTTGTTGATGATTTTAAAACCACGACCATTTGAAGGGTTACGCACACAACCATCGTTACTCCTGTAAGGGTGGCAGCCATTGGAATCTCAATAATAGAGCACGCCACCAAACGATGAGAATGATAGTCACCATGCAGCTACTACTCCTGCGATACGGCTACTTGCTCCAGCATTTAGATTTACTAGGGTCTGCAATCCTTAGGGCGGCCTCTCATCCTGCTGAGCCGTTCCAGGATATTAGATGCTCTAACCCGGGCCAAAGAGACTCTCGTGAGCCGTCTCCTTTGGTTTCAGTGAGATTTCATCAACTAAATTAAAGTGTCAGAAGTCCCCTGTAGTTCCCACCGCAGCCACTACTGCACCATAAGGGAGGATAATCATAAAAGTCTCGAGTGAAGTATATTTGGGATGCCATGAAAAGGCGGCAGAGGAAACCGCTGATGGGCTGAAATGTCGCCCCCAGCTTTGGGTTTCACACACCAAAAATGAGACAATACTGCAAGAGACTACAATCAAATCCTGAGCGAGGAAGGCACCGCTTTGGAAATTTTAGGGAAGAAATAGGTAATTAAAATAGTAAGAGCAACCAATCCTGCCATTAGGAAACATAGGAGTGCTCATGTCGTCCATCGCATTTCGCCTCCCACATTCACACTATGAACCAGCTGCAGCTGGGCAGATGATAAATGCAAGTCTGGTTTACAAATCCATACATCACCATCTGGCACGAGGCAGATGTAGCTAGTCCCATTTGACCACCCAGAGTCTGGATAACCTCGCCATAATGCGACCGCAGTAAAGCGTGTCATTCTAAAGCTGTGGGATTTATCAAAGCGATGAGCGTAACCACCGTAGTGACCAGCCCCACTGGAGATAAGATCGTCTTCCCTCGAACATAGCCTGCCACCAGCCCTGCAGTGAATGCCGCATAAAGTCGAAAGCGGCGGAAAACCAGTCAAAATAGCGAGGAAAGGGATTCGGGAATCATGGTCATCGCTACAGTGAGGCTCGAAGCTAAGATTTTCCACGCAGCCGAGTTAATCTTCCTAACAAGGTTGAGATGTCAACATCTTGTTCCTGAGTATTGTTGATTCCACACTATTACTGTTAAGTGAAAATTACTTGAAACCTTAATGAAAACTAAATTATAGGATATGAAAATATCTCATGTATTTGAATACCTGATATAAGGACAAAACATAGGCTTAGAATCTCAAGAGTAACATATCAAAAATACTTTGCTAGTTAAAACGTTGTATTTTGTATTGTTAACTGAGATACCAGAAGGACGGGTTATAGTCTTTATAGGTTATTATTAATTGAGATATCTCATGATACCGGTTCCTTGGGTGTTGCACAATACTAGCATATCCATACACTACCACATCTGGAACCGGCGTAGAAACGAGTATCCTCTATATCACCACTATAAATATCCTCCCAAAGCGGTTTCCTCCTTCGGAAATATATTCCAAGTTTTTACATCATTGCTCAAAGACAGTAGATTCTTCAAATTTTAATGTCTGACCTGTAGGATCAGCGCGGCTGGAGAAAGCTATCGACGCATGAATCGTACTCGTGTGTACATATCATTGCTACTATCAACCATCAGTCCACATAAAATTCCAAGTGCCGTGATTTGATGTCGGCTGATCTATTACACATTCTATAGCACGAGGCACAGCATATCTTTCTCATATGTAGCATTGGAGGTAAAGGGTTCCTCGGTCTTTGCTTTTGCATTGTCGCTTTGCTTCTCTTTTAGAATTTCCTGCGCATCTGTATAAATGTCATGTCTCGTATTAGTCCACGCAAGACCGGATGTTTTGCATTTCATCTACCTCCTAGTTTCTCAGTGATGAGCAGCTGTACCAATTCCTACTTTACCATCATCTAATACGTCAGTTTACCAGATAGTGTGGCAGCATTTTAGTTCCTAGATTTTTGGTGGCATTGGTGAAGTTCCCTGCTTTAGATTTTGACTTCTAATGTGGCATTGGGGTATTGGTATTATCCCAACATTTCCTTCTTGTGCATTGGCACCAACCTGCGCCAAGCACCATTGCAAATAATAGCTTTGTTTTCATTTTTATATTACTTTTACGAATAGTGTGTGTGAGTGTTTAATAGAGATTCTTGTATATGGAAACAGTTATGTAGAATTTATCAAACTTTTTATATGTTTCCATTGAGGCAGAATTTAGGCTTTTTAAATTTAAAAATAAAAACTAATACACAAAATTCTCTCAGCAGACTATTGTAAATAACTATTTCTTATTTTTGTGCATTCTAAAAGAAAGAATTTTATGGCAGAATATAAATTATTATTACCTTCCATGGGAGAAGGTGTGATGGAGAGCCACTGTAATCGAATGGCTTTTAAGGAGAGGCGATTTTGTAGCGGAGCTGACAGCGTAGTGGAAATCGCTACTGATCAGGTAGATTCTGATGTGCCTACTGTTTCTGGTAAGATTTGAAAGATTTTAGTGCAAAAGATGGGATTGCCAAAGGCGCAGGTGAACCTATCGCAATGTGGGAAATAGAAGGAACTTCTGCAGAGCCTGCAGCCCAGCCAGAAACCAGCACAGAAGAAAGCAAAATAGAAGAAAATGTAATCCAAAATTAGAAAAACCTGTCACTTCGGCAGTTTCTGCTTCTATCAATGTAGATACGCTTATCTTTCGCCTTTGGTAAAATCCATTATTCAAGAAAGAAAAATCACCGAAACAGAGCTGATGCAGATAAAAGGCAGCGGCTTTTGAAGGTAGAATTACCAAAGAGGATATTTTAGGCTTCCTTAGCAATAGAGGAAAAACTCAAGAAACAGCAGCTGTAAGACCTGAAGCACCAGCACCTATTACCAGCGCTCCTGCCTGTAATTCCCTGTAGCAGATGGAGACGAAATAGAAAATGGACGAATGCGGAAGATAATAGCAGAGAATATGCTCCGAAGCAAGCAGGTTTCTCCGCATGTAACTTCTTTTCATAGAGAGTGATGTAACGAATATTGCAAACTGGCGTGCCAAAACAAATCTGCCTTTAGAGAAAAGGGAGGGCGAGAAACTTACCTACGTATGCCTATTTTCGTGAGGAGGGCGGTGGTAAAAAGCCATCCAAGACTTCCCTATGATAAATGTTTCCATAGATGGAGATAAGATTATCAAGAAAAGAAACATCAATATAAGGTATTGCTACGGCTCTTCCAGATGGTAATTTGATAGTTTCCTGTCATCAAGAATGCAGACCAGCTCAGCCTGAGCGGACTCTGCGAAAGCCATCAATTCATTGGTTCAGAAGGCAAGAGACACATTCCGCAGGATATCGAGGCTACTGCACACCATTTCCAGCGCAGGAACATTCGGCAATCGACGGGAACCCCTATCATTCTTTCAGCCTCTCAGGTAGCCATTTTTGGCTATTGCGTCTATCGTGAAGAAACCTGCCGTGCTGCAAACGCTGAGGAGATGTGATAGCAGTACCAGACAGAAGATATCTCATGTCTCATTCCTACGACCAGAGAGTGGTGGATGCCGGTTCACTGGGAGGCGGTTTTACTCAAGCGCGTCTGTCAGCGATTATTTAGAAGAATTTGATATCACACTGAAATTTACAAGTAAAAATCGCTTGAATTCACTTTCGAGGGATTTGCTTTTCGTAGTCTTAGAAGACATGGCAAAACCACCAAAAAGCGCCCTAAAACCACCAAAAGAAAGATAAAAGCAGATACTGTGGCAAAGTGCTTTCGCTATTCTTTTGTATTGAGTATTTTGCTGGTAGCTCACAAAAGAACCAGATATTATACTACTACGCTTCCTGTATTTTTCATAAATGTGAACACAAAACCCTGAAAATACAGCTCAAGAGGAAAACGAATAGACAAAATCATCCATCTGTATTCCAATAAGACTTTTGGGATGGATACATCCTATTACCAGAGGCGGGAAGATATCTTTGGGACAGCCTTACGATTGCTAAAGAAACCATCTCCGCTCCGCTTTATTATTCTTCGTGCCACTATGGGAAATGTAGTGCCATGGGACAACTCATTTTGACCATTTCCTGGCAGAGCCAAGCTAGCACGGCCTCATACGAGGAGCTTACCATTTCTCACCGTCCTGAGTGAAGACCCTGTCCTTCAGGCGCGGTCTGTTGGATGAGTCAACTCTCCAAAGTGGTGATTTTCTGCCTGTTTTAGATATAGAAAAACTGCTCGCAGGAGTCTAAGGAGGAACAGTATCTTGCTGATATTAAGGCTTGGCTCTCCAGTATTGTCCGTGGAGCAGCCTGTATGGCAGGAAGCCCATTGTCTATACGTATTATCATTTCTACAAGACTATCTCCATGCGAAGGTTAGATCGCCACCGCTTTGGCTCGCTAATTACAAACGATGTCCCAGTCCTTCCGATGGTAGATGAATGGCTAGAATCTGGCGGTTGCTGAGTCCAGCATTTCCCCCAGCAAATGAGATAGACCTAAACGCATCTACAATGGCACAGACCAAATGCAGGAACTTCTTTTGGATTAGCATTGGCTGTAACCAAAACTTTTATATATACTTTGGCATCAGTGTTGTTAGCCCCTGATGCGCTCGATGGTCATAATATTAAGTTTTTAATTGCATAGCTGCTCGCGGGTTTTGACAGGCAGCTTTTGCTCCTAAAATTTTCTTTTTAACGAAAGAAATTTGTGAAGATTTTATTTATTGAATACATTTTCAAAATAAAATAATGTTTCATTGAATCAGATATAATTAAAAGAGTATCTGTCTCACTCTATATCCTGCTCAAAAAGCAGGATTCTTATTTAATGAAGTGTTTTTATAGATTGGTGTCTATAAACAAGTCTGACAGAAACCACTATATCCCCTGCTATACTGTCTTATGTAGGAACTCCAACCACCAAACCTAGAATGTGTTATCATTTAGAGCTACTCTAATCTGCGGTCTAAGCACCATATTAAAGTCTCTCTAGTAATGTGCTCTTAATTCACCTCCAAACCAACAAAGTTTCTACGAAATTTGGAATTAGATAATGAATACTCGAGTTAATCTGCCAGTCTGTATCCACATGATTACTTTCCAAAATGATGCGTGAAAACAGGCCCTGCATACACCATCGTGCATGCAGTGCTGTGAGTTTTACCCCATCCCTTTGCTACCACAAAGAACGGATTATAAACATTCCCTGTGAAAAATTTCCCATTTCCATAGTTTCTGAAAGTAGTTCAGTTCTACTTTCATTGCTGAGATAATCCTACCGCCACCATGGAAGTGTAGGCTGGCTTTATTCACCAAGAGAGTATAGACTGGATAGAGGTTTTTGATACCCGCTACACCTGTCCCTGGTGATTTATACGGAAGTTTTCAACAGAAGTACCTACACATTAAAAGGCACTTCTACCTCCAAACTAAGTCTCATCAACCACCGCCCACTCATATTCTGCTAATGGATAAAACCTACATAGTATACCATTGTTTTCTGTGACAATTCATAGCTACGATTCCATTCTCTTTCGCCTTTCTCGCAGGGTCTCTCAGAGGTCGATATACAAAGGGTCTCTGCATGGTGGAGTTTTCCAGCGGTTTTCCTTCCTCATCATCACTGAGCTCGCATCGTTTTTCTACTTTCACACCATCTCATAGCCTGTCTCTGAGCTGTGTAGCAAATCCTGAAAATAACCACCAAAGCAGTTATTCCAAAGATTCTCTTAATCGTACCTATTCAATTTTTATGTAAATCCAGCGCAATATTACAAATATTTTTAATTCCTAATTTTTCAGTAATATTTTCTCTGTCACCCAAAATTATTTCCTTTTGAAAATCGGTTTTGATAGAATTAATGATAATATTTTCTCTCTTTTCTCGGTAGAAAGAATTTCTTTTATTTTCTCTGCAAACTGCTGATGCTTATTGATATCCGAAATTTCTATTAATTCCTCTTCTACTATCTCCTGATTCCCCTGGGCAGTCATTCGCCAGCGCATACACACGCTAAGGCACCGCTACCAAAAGAACATTTGCAGCCTTCATGGCGCGCAGAAAGTATAAACAAAACTCAAAATTTCGAGGTGACAGATAAAGAGTTTTTCTGCTGTCCCGTGGAAAATCTACATTTTCCAGCTGCATATCCTGTTTCATTTGGAAAAGGAGTTCTATCTTGCCCCATCGCCCAAAATATGGAGGTATATTTTCGATGCCAGATGAAAGACTTTCAAAAGATTATCAAAACCTTTTCCGCGGGAAAGATTTCCTATCGCCAGCACAGTTTTAAATTCCCAAGTCAAAGACCCTTCTGGCTTTTCCGAAATCAATCATCATTGATAAAATCAAAATCAACAGGATTATTGATTTTAAATATTTTTCTCTAATCTTGGAAATTCTCAATCAAGTCATTCGTCATATCATCACTTTGGGTAATGATTTGATGAAAATTATTATAAAATCTGTAAAAATCGGATTTTCCTTTCGTGTAACATGCTTTGAAACCACATTGGTCTCATGCGCGAAAATGAATTTGCGTTTTCCTAAAAATGGAATAAACGGAGCATGAACGCCGAAATCTCGCCCCAGCCACGATAGGAAAAGTATATCTGGCTTTCGCTGTCTTATCACGTTTTCAAAATAGGCAGTCAAAGAAGACCAGAATACTGGTATTCGCTTCTATCTTCATCTTCCTTTCAAGAAATCGATACTCGCCCACCTTTTCGAGATAAAAGAGACTCGGCTGAAATCTCTCTCGGTAGATGATTGCATATCGTGGTAATTATCCGTTCTGCGCCCATTTTCCAGGTTAGTGCCACCATGAACATTACCGAAATGACTCATAATCTGCACCTCGAGAAATCTCAGCGATTGGTTGTTAATCACATGATTCATAATAACCCTTCCTGCTTCTTGCTTCTAAAGAAAAAGAACCAAGTTATTTTATCATCTATCATGTATCTTAGGTATCTGCCACATGCACTTTTTCTGGCGTATCTGCGGCTATCCAGATTATTTTCTATAAATTCATAGACCTCGCTTACCACCATTTCTTCGGCTCTGTCTATTCTAATGAGAATACCTTCTCAAACAAAATATTCAACTGGCTGTCCAAGCTATAGAACAAACTTTCTACTGTATGCTATTTCTAATCTCCACCATCCTTGTATAATTTGACTGCTTTTAGCATCTTCCAGAAAATGCTTTCATCGAGACTCTGCTATCCTCGCTTGCTCCTCGAATGTAACACTCTTCACTCAGAACAATCTCTCCAAAGCCTCTACTTCCTGGACTTTACCTACAGTAGAACATACAATGCAGCTCAGCAAAAGGAACTCCGAAAATCTCATTCTTGAAATTGATAAGACTCTTTCACCTACTCAAGCTCATCCTTCAGGTTGATAACCCACCTTGTGACTCCATTTTCTCTTCCACATGGATACCATTTGACAACTCTTTTAAAAATTTCTAATTTAATTTGCCACATCACGAGTGAGTTTTATTCTAAGCATCTCGATTTCCTCATCAGTCAAATCATCTGCAAACTCAGCACTGAGCACCTTCATACTGCTCGCTTCTTCAGACCTCTTTCATGAACATAAAGCTCCTCCACGAGATCTTCATCTAGATTTTCCTCTATGCTTAATAACGTCTCTGTCAATTTAGTTCCTGATAGACAATACTCCATTTCCAGACAGTTCATCCATCGCCAAGTTTTAGCTTTGAGCGATATCCTCCAAATCCATCTTTTATCGGTATTTTGGATGATGAAAACTTTATGGTTGGACTTATTGACTAGCTGTTTCCAGAACCATATCCTGCATACGCCTCTATTGTTATTATCTTCCACATACTTAGCAATAAACTCCGCAAATTCTTTTCCGTGTTCTTAGCTTTGCCTTCGCCTACTCCATAGATTTTGTATATTTCCTCTATAGTAATAGGATACATGCACTGACATATCCTCCAAACCAGGGTCCATAAAGACTGCATAAGGTGGAATCGTGCTTTTTGTAAGCAACAGATTTCCTCAATTCTGCATAGCTGGTTATACAGATTTCATCCAAACCTCCACCACTCTGCACCTAGACGCCTGCTCCGAAGCAGCTTGGCTAGGGGTCATGCACCTTCTGTCTTCGGCTACATCATGAACGGATTTTTCTCTTTTCAGCCACAAGATCACTGCCCTTTTGAGACAATTTTACAATTCATAAGTCTCTATGTCCTTATTGATGTAGTTCTGCACCAAAGCCTGTCTGATGATGGATTTCGAAATTATCCGTCCGTCTCTTTTCCTTTACCGAAGAAAGAAGAGTTTTCTAATTTATAAGACTTCGTAACTGGAGTTTCTCGCCCTAAGCACTGAGATCAAATCATTTAGTTTTAAATTTCCTCTTCCAGTTCTTTTATCAGTTCCAAAACCACTTTCAGTTCTTTGGAAACATCTTTCAGTGTCGGAGGATTTACAGAATTATCGCACATTTTGGCTCCAGCGCCACTTTACAGGAGTCAAACTGCTCTCAAAATAATACAATAAATATTGTCTTCTGTTCATGGACGTCTCTGCATAGCCCACCACGCCACTCAAAAGCTGAAGACCAATTCTCTCTCCGAAACAGGTCTGGAGCCAGAAACTTCTCTAATTTGTCTCTATATCTTTCGGGTCATACAGCCAAACACAGCCTCGCCACCATCTCTCCTCAGCTCTTCCTGTTTCCTGATAGTAGCTTTCCAAAGATTTCGGACATCACAATGAATCACTAAAACGAACATCCGGCTTTGTCTATTCCCGGCCAAAGGCTAGCGAGCGACAATCACAGCCACTTCCCTCCATCAGGACACTTGTCACAGTTTGCTACCTCGAAGCTCGCGTTCCAGTCCTGCGTGTGATATGTGGCAGAGCATCGATTCCATTCACACTGCAAAAGCTGGGCAAATTCCTCCACTTTCTTCCTGCTGAGACAATACACTATCCCGCTTTGCCGCTTTATTCTGGTTAATGAACTTTTACTAGCTTTCATATCTACATCTCCTTTTGGGCGAACTTCGTAGAACAGATTTGGTCCTGTTAAACTTTCCTTAAAGACCACCGCATCAGTCATTCCCAGTGTGAGATATCATCTGAACTTTGGGCGTTGCAGCCGCGTCGGGCAACTCACAAGAACATGTTGCGATTTGGTCTATAAATGGTTTTTAGAATTACGATATTCAGGGCGGAAATCATGTCCCATTCGAGATACAATGCGCCTCATCATAGCCACAAAGGAAATTTTCACTTCCTTCAAAAAGTCTCAGTATTCTTCTTTTATCAAACTTTCAGGTGCTACATAGAGCAGTTTGGTTTTCCCAGATTTTATATCATCCATTACGGTTTTGGTCTGGGTTTTATTGAGAGAAAATTCAGTACATGAGCCACTCCTTCTTCAGAAAACAGCCCATTCACGGCATCCACCTGATTTTTCATCAAGGCTATAAGCGGCGAAACCACGATTGCCGTTCCCTCGCTCATCAGGCGGGAAGCTGGTAGCAAAGAGTTTACCTCACCTGTCGGCATCAAAACGAAAACATCTCACCCTCCAAGGCGTGAAAATAATTTCCTCCTGATGTCCTTTAAAATTAGAAAAACAAAATATTTTCTTAGAATCTGATATTTTCCCATTTTTCATACTTACTTATCTGTTTTAGTTTTTATTCAAAAATTAATTTTGTGAGGTGTCTATCAAAGATAAAAATAAATTTGATTTGCAAAGAATGTTATGCAATTTTTATTCTTTTAATTTTGACAAAAATTATTATTTTTGAACGGAAATGTAAAAAGTAATAAAATTTTACCAAATTGAACTCAATAGATTTAATCCAAATTGCAAAAATACCATCTCTGCAGAAATAGAAGAGCTGAAGCCTTGAAAAATCGTATCGATGACAACTTTAATAAGGCTGTAAATACCATTCATAAAAGCCAAAAGGAAAACTGATTGTAGTAGGCATCAGGGAAGAGCGCCCACATCAGGGAATAAGATAGGTGGCAACGCTGAATTCCACAGGGACGCCGTCACATCCCTACAGCCGCCGAGGCTATTCATGGAATTTGGGAGTTATTCAGAAAGATGATGTGTGCTGTGCATCTCAATTCAGGAAATTCGCCTGATGTGTAAATCTTGCCGTTTAAAAGAAGTATTCTTCCCGCTCATTGGGACGACAGGAAACATGAATAGCAAACTCAGACAGAGTTTTCGGAGTGCCTTAAACACAAATGTTTCAAAGAAGCCTGTCCTAATCAGCTCCCTACCACCTCTACTACGGTTCAACTGGCTCTGGGCGATGCTCTGGCAGTGTGTCTGATGGAGACTTACGAACAATACAAAAGAAAGATTTTGCTAAATTCCACCCTGGTGAGCTTTGGGGCAAACAAAGCCGCGAAAGGCGAGCAGTTTCTCTCTCAAAACAAACCAAAAGTGTATCAATGCCACTTCTCAGTCAGTCGTATCTCCATCAGCAGCTCTAAACACGGCATCACGGTAATCACCGAAAACGAAGAAATAAAAAGGTGCTAATCACCGATGGCGACCTACGAAGAGTACTCTGAGGAGACTCTATTTTCAAGGGATTTTCGCAAGAGATATTATGAGTAAAACCCTAAAACCATAGAGAAAAGCGCCACTCGCAAAGGAAGCCATGCAGATACTGAAACAGAACAACATAGGGGCAACTGGTCGTGACAGACCACGGGAAATACTTCGGAATCATAGACCTACACCGCCTTTTTGGATGAGGGCATAAACTACAGAATGAGCGACCAAAGAGAATGTCTTTTTGACCATCTGGGAGAACTGCGCGGACACCTTATAAGGTCTGTAATAGCCATCATCATCGCAGCGGTTTTCATCGGAATCAATACCAATTGGGGTAGTGGATAATATCCTCTTCTACCCTACCAAACCTGATTTTCCTACTTTTAGATACATCAATTATTTTACCCAAGAATATTTAGGCGAAGAAAGCATTTCGCTTCCTGAGACATTTCCTATACAAGTGCGAAAACTGTACGAGCAGTTTACGTAATGATGTCTGTTTCTATTTTTGGAGGATTCTTTTGGCGTTTCCTTTATATTATTTGGGAGCTGTGCAGATTTATCAGTCCTGCTCTTCTGCCGAACGAGAGAAAGTATTCGCTTATCATCATCCACGGAACTTGGATTTTGTTTTTCTTTGGAGCGCTGTGCGGGTATTTCATCATTTTACCATTCGCTATCAATTTTGGGTATTTCTTTAGAATTTCAGATGAAATCAAGCTGAGCTATGATATCTCGATTATCTTTCATATTCCTGCAAGTGGTTTTTGGAATGGCAATTATCTTCTATTTCGATGATTGTTTTATGTTTTGACTTCACTGGAATTCTTACTCCTCAGCTGATGAAAACTTACCGAAGACACGCCATTGTCATCGTATGATTATCGCGGCTATCATCACGCCTGCCGATGTGAGTCAGTATGTTCATCGCGGCTATTCCTATTGTTACTCTATGAAATGAGTGTCACAATGGCTCAAATCATCCACAAAAGATTACTAAAAGAACGATTTAGATTAAATCAAAACTTCATAAAACTCAAAAATCCGAATTAAACATCTTTCAACAATACCACTCTAATTCTGTAATTTCTCCCAAAACTAAGGTCTCGCATCGCCCAGCCCTGGCGTAATGCAGCCCTTGGAAGTCAGCTCTCATCTATCGCCCTATCAGATCTGCGCTTCTGGATAAGCCGTTCCGATGGCCTCAGCCTTGTCTGCTGGCAATAGCCGCCACAATGTGTACCTGCGAAGCTTTCCGTGAGTAAAGCAGGTCTTTCAGGCTTCTATCAGGCTGGCACCTGTTGCCAGCATAGGATCTGCCACGATGAGCAGTCTTCCCTCTATATTAGGGCAAGTAATGTAATCTTGTTTGATAGAAATAACCGTTCATCGTGTTTTTCTATACGCTGCCACAAAACCGCAGTCCGCCTTGTCCAAAATAGTTCAAAACTCCCTGAAACAGCGGAACTCAGCCTCTGAAAAATCGTAGTAATCACAGGCTGCACATGCGATTTCTTTTCACTGATTTTATCCGAAAGGCGCGGTGATTTCCACCTCTTGTAATCCAATTTTTACTAATTTCAAAGGCTGCGATTTCACTCTTCTTTCCCATATTTCTACGGAATTTCATTCATCGGTCTGAACTTCCACATTTCTCAGTTCATTGTCCAAGAATGTGACTAGCGAAACCTCGTTAGAAAGTATATGCATCATAATTGTTTAATTCTCTCTCTGTTGTAAAAATATCCCTCCTTATACAAAAGGAAGAGGACGAAAACTACTGTCTGCAAATAAACCTCAATAGGCACTCCAGTGGAAATCAAAAATTCTACGCAATTGGTTTCTATAAACCTTTTATAAGGTTCTTCACATACTGCAGATTACAGAAAAAGCGCAAACTGCGGCGTCACCGTAGGCGGCTGTGTGCAGTAGCACTGACTACGATGTATTTCCCTTTCAGAGCTGTGGCGGCACGTGTTTTCATGATAGGAAGCATGCATTTCATTCAGCTACTTGTTCGATCGTTTTTACGGTTTTCATAGCTGCGCCAGCCGTTTACAGCTTTTAGGTTCTTTGTTTTATCATGCAGAATGAATAATAAACATCTAAACAAAGCTATTTCTCACGATTGGTTTTCAAACTGTTTCATGGTATTGGTTTCTTTTCCTACCAAATCCCATTTATTAACCAAGTACTATTCCTTTTCGGTTTTCTGTGCTATCCCAAAGATATTCATATCTTGGCTTTTCCCAACCTTTGGTGCATCATCAGAATAACCACATCAGAAATTTTCTATCGCTCAGTGAGACGCATCACAGGCAAAACTCAAATCCTCATACTTTAGATTTTACGCATTCCTGCCACGTATCTACAAAAATAAACTCGTGCCCGAATTGTATAAACCGTCTCTATGCTGTCTCGCGTAGTTCCTGCGATATCCGTCACGATGTTTCTTTCATCCTTAATAAAACATTAGTCAGTGTAGATTTCCCATTAAATCCAGCGACATTCTCCGAGCCCTTCAAATACATCTACATATTCCATGTGGCGGAAAATCTTTAACGACCATCATCCAACAGCTCTCGTTCCGCTTCTAGCAGAAAGCGTATAATATTTTCTATTCCAAGTTGATGATGAAGAATTCCGTAGCAGGAAGAAGCTCCTTTGATGAATCTCTTTATTTAATACATACAGCGGTTTTATTCGCTTTCTAAAGACTGATATATTTCTTGGTCAGTATCGGTTAAGACCTTCTTCATTGACCATGAAGACTATAGAGTAGCTTCATCCACTGCCAGCTGCACTTGTCTTCTGATTTATTTACTGAATATCATCACTTATCATATCCTCGTGTCTGTCAGTGGGGCTCACCTCGTTCCAGTCGCTTTTCCCGTGATGGCGGTCTCCTGGTAACCCTCCAAAGCTGTGCACGATGGCTTCGCAGCCCAAAAAGACGGTTAGCAAGTGCGGATTTTCCCTACATTAGGTCGCCCTACTATGGCTGAAAATATTTGACATATTCTTTTAATTTTTCTCTGTTCTGCAAAGATACCATATTTATATTAATCCTTAAAACAATCCTCAAAATCACACAAAATACAGCCTTCTTTTAAACACCTTCAGCAGATTGGCTTCCACGCATTTTTCTGTTCTTCTCTCTCAGTCCAGTTTTCCTCCCTCTATAGCTGTCGTAGCGTTTCAGTTCTTTAAAACACAATATTTCTCAGGCACTTTTCACTTTTACTATAAACAAAAAGTAAACTGCCTTTATCGTATTTTATGGATATTTCCTCAGTATCTGCCCTGTTTCTCGTGCCTATTCTCTCTCCATCAGTGAAAAGGCCCTCCCTCAGCTCCCAGTGAAGCCCTTAGGTAAAAGATATATTTTCGGCCATCGGAAAAGGAAGCAGCCAGAAACCATTTTGCCTTTTACTCTGCAGATGGTACTCATCGAGTCAGGCAACAGAGTGGAATAATCATCAAAACTAATTTCCAGTTCTTCCCTAAACAAATGCAGTATGAATATTTCCCAAAAAGTGGTCTGTGCTACGCCCGCTTGGCTCCATAAACATCCACTATTCCTTTTTCTGTTGGAGGATTTAAAGCGCTTTATGAAAATCCGTTTTATTTTGGTCTGGTGTGCTGGACAAATTTCGCCCTCATAAATAGCATCCGCTCCTGATGAGAATCAAAATCCCCTGAAATAAAAGGCTCAGCCTCTCCAACGGAAAATATCTTTCTCCTTTAAACAATGGAGAAGTTCCCATCCGTACACGCCGCTTAACAGGCTGATAATCAGCCAACGAAGGTGAGTGTTTTGGGAGGCTCACTATTGATAAAAAGCAAAGCTCTGACATTATCTCTCTCTTGAAAAGGAGTCCACAAATTCTTTCCGTTGAGACAACTGCCGAAATCCTCATTCCTTCGCCCTACGCCGATGTATTTCACAGGTATTTGGAACTGGTCTGAAATCCCGATAACACACCGCCTTTCGCTGTTCCATCAAGTTTGGTCGCAGTGGTGCATTTACTTCTGTCGCCGATGTAAAGCTGCTTCAGCTTGTTCAAACGCATTCTGCCCTGTAGAGCCATCAAAACCAAAAAGCACCTCATGTGAGCATCTGGAACGATTTTCATCATACTCGTTTGATTTTAGAGCTCATTCATCAGATTGATTTTAGTGTCAAACCTTCCTGCCGTGTCTATAATGACTACATCTGCATTCTGTGCAACAGCCGACTGCAATGTATCAAATGCCACGAGAGGGCAGGGTCACTGCCATTCCTGTTTCTACAATAGGGACGCCTCTCCTCTCACTCCAGATTACAAGCGCTGGTCTGCCGCCGCACAGGATGTATCCACTGCGCACCACTTTTTCCCTTGGGTTTTGAACTGATGAGCTAATTTTTCCCTATCGTAGTCGTCTTCCCTACACCATTCACACCGACTACCATATAATGACCTACTGGGTTTCTTGGTTTCATCGATACTTTCCTGTCTTAGAATGCGATTTTTCCAGCAGAAGAGCAGAGATTTCTTCCTAAAGGATTTTATCAGGATTCAGCCGTATTTACATACTTGTCTCTGGCTGCACTTTCCTCTATTCTTTGAATAATTTTTGATAGTGGTAGCAGCCCCTGCATCTGATGCGATGAGAGTTTCCTCCAAATCATCCAAAACTTCATCATCCACTTTGGTTTTCCTATAATAGCTTTAGTGATTTTATCAAAAACCTTGTCTGGACTTTTTCTAAACCTTTGTCCAGCGTTTCTTTTTCTTCTTTCTTAAAAATATTTTTAAACCAACTCATCTTCTATATTCAAAATTATTTTCTCCAAATGTGAGTATTTTTAGAATATCTAAAAATAAAACCATATATTTAGACGGTTTTATTTGTTGTTATTTTCAATAGGAATATATTCTACTGGAACCCAAGAATATTGCCTTTTTCTTAATAATATGTCCAAATCAGGAAAAGGCAAGTGGGCTCCTGCTACTCAGATTTTCGCTCTGCTATCTCTACTAGTTTAGGCAATTCGGCCTCTCGATGCACCTTTGAGTTCTACATCAAATTCTGCAACCTCTGGATAAGGCAGCTGAAGAGCATGATTGTGCAGTAAATCCCCAAACAAATATAGTTTCCCCTTTGGGTGTAATCTCAAACCACCATGTCAGGGGTATGGTCCTATGGTGGAATAGACTTAAAATTAGGAATAACTTCTTCATTTAGAGTTATAATATCTTCTCTTCCTGCATTAAGATAAGGTGATGATAGCATCAATTACCCATTGAGCATATTTTTGAGTATTTTTGGGGCATATCTTTTGCGGGAGTATCCAGCCAAAAGCTTTTTCTTCATTTGCAACATAAACAGTCATTAGGAAATTCCATTTTTCCCATCACGGGTAGCACCACTGAAATGAAGTCAAAAGCAAATACCATGTGAGCAAAGCATCATCCACCTGTTCAGGAAAAATATCCTGCTTTTTCAAACTCTCTGCCAGCCTTCCCACTTTTGTCAATCTTGAGTTCCAGTATGTATCTCAGAATCAGCATCTATTAAACTAAATTCTTCCCTGTATTGATAAGATAACCTGTTACAGCAGTGTTGATTGTCCCATCCGAAAGAAGAGGACAAAACTCATCATCTACTAATTTTTAGCTGCTCAGGTTTTTAATTTGGGTATAAGGTTCATATGCTCCATTTCCTATAGAAAGATAACCATCATACAGAGCTGTCACTTCATAATCTCCTACCATCATTCGATAATATCCTGGTACTTGTTCTAATTTTTAAGGAACTACATTTTGCTTTTCAGCTGATAGGTTTGTGCATCCAATGATGCTGGAAAACAACGAAAAATGCTAAAACTATCTGCTGACAATATTCCATAATTAGATTGATTTTAAGTTAAAATTATATTTGATTGATTTAGAATTTAGATAGGACATTCTCTGCTATATCCTGCAAAGTTTCTTTGGCTGGTCTTCTGGTTGGTTTTAGGTTAATAGATATGTGAGCCAGCCCTTGTTCTTTTTGCTCTGCCCAAAACTCAGCCAAAGAAAGACTCCCTCCACTTAAATAAATATTGTTATAAAGTTTTGCAGGTTCGTGGGGATTTTTCTGTAAGTTCCACAAAATTAGCATGTCCAAATGGACGCCAATACCATCTCTGTTTAGTTCTGCTAATGTATTGACTATCTTTTTAGTATCATCAGGATTTACTCCATGCCAAATCCAAGCATCCGCTGTATTAGCGAGCCAGTCCAATCTCCTGCCTTGCCCTTCCTATAGCAATCATCGGAAGGCGCTTTTCTATTTTTGGTACTAAATCTACACTTCCTGTCAGATTTCCGTAGTAGTTTCCTTGAATTTAGGAAAATCTTGCTGAGTAAGAACTTTTTATCATTTCCTCAGCTTTCTGAACCGCTCTGCACGATTATGAAAAATCCGCCTTAAAATGCAGGATATTCCACAGGTCTGTCTCCAATTGACAACCCTAGTAAAAATCTTCCTCTTGATAATTTATCCATACTCACTGCAGTTTTTGCAGTGTATCGGCTCCCTCAGAGGAGAGAAATAAGTCCAGCTGTCCCTATCGCTATATTCTTGGTCTTGCTACCAGATACCCCAGAGTGACCATAGGGTCACTAGCCTTGTCCTACATCGCGAAATTTCGGATCAAGAAAAGGAACATCTCTCTTACCCACAGCGCCGAAAAACCCAATTCATCCGCCAATCCTGCTACTTCTAAATCCTCCACATCAGGAACCGCCGAATCTGGATATCCTTTAAAAGGAGCTATCAATCCGAAAGTTAATTTATCCTTTTTAAAAAACTTGATTAAATGAACGATGTTCAGCTAAATCTGGCTGTAATTGTAAAAGATCTGTCCTCCAAATCTTTATCTGTAAATGCTGTTTCATTTTCTGAGAAAGTACAGAGAAGTTCGGTAATTTAATCTCGAGACTATAATATCATTTTTCTGAGACAAATTATATTGATCAATCTAATTGATATATATCACATCTTTAATGAAGTCTACAAGAGTTCTCTTGAAACTCCTAAATAGAGAGGCGATTAAATATTTTGAAGTCTTTTGCAAAATCTTAGGATATTGCTGATTGATCAAATCGAGATTTGTGCATCGCCATCAGCAGGGCATAAAACGCGCTGATGCAATGCTGCATAGCCTCTATTAGATTTTTCTAAAAATATTCCATTTTAGGAAGTTTCTTACATATACTTTCTAAATCATCAGAGGATGATTGCACAATAATTTTTGAGTCTTCGACTATCCATAGAGCGTCCTTATGGTCCATTCAGATAAACGATAGTCTGTTATCCACCAATCTTCCATTGCAAATTGCAGTATGTGCTGTTTGCCATTCTCTGTAAGTGAAGTGAAGATTTCAACAAACCCTGAACCACTATCATATGGTACTGCTCTCCTTCCATGTCAAAAACTGATGTTTCTTTATTTCCGTTAAAGTGAAATTTAGACTTTACAAAATCAAATTCTTCATCTGTTAGTGATACTACTCATATGTTGGCGCAGATGCTCCATATATATTTCCACTTATTCCTAAAACAAAAACTACCCAGAAAATTTTGGGTAGTTTTATATTTTCTTTTGCAGAAACGATGTTTATTTTTCAAATAAGCATCTACTTCATCTGCATTCATTACTTTTTCTTCAAAAATATAGCTCAGTTTTAGGAGATTTTACCATTTTACTACTTTCGTCATCTTTTTAGATGAACCATCTTTTTAGGATGCTACTACTTTTTGCTATCATCTGCTAATAATCTTTATAGTTATTTAATCTCCTTATGAACTGTATATTTCTTTAGAACTGATTGTATTTCTTAAGCTCCAATCTCTCAGTAGTGTTCTTCTTGTTTTTCGTAGTGATATATCTGCTCATTCCAGGCATACCGCTCTCTTTATGTTCTGTGCACTCAAGAATAACTTGAACTCTGTTTTTTCCTTTACTATTTTCCTTAATTATTTAATAAATCCATTTAACAGCTCTTTCTAAAAGCTTCTTCAATCCCAATCTTGTTAATAACTCTCAATCCATGAGCAGACACTCTCAATGTGATGTGTCTATCCTGCTCTGGAAGGTAAAACTTCTTCTCAAGAAGGTTTGATTTCGAACCTTCTTTTCGTCTTGTTGTTAGCGTGAGACACATGGTTTCCTACCATTAAAACGCAGCTTCCCTGTAATTTGACAAATTCTTGACATATCTAATGCTCTAATATTATCTCTACTTTATAATTTTGCAAAATAACAGCTTTCGAACTCGCAAAATATTATAACTAAAAATTTAACTTCTAATTATCATTTCAAGCTCAGTTAGTTCATCAATTCTCTGTTCCAAAGAGATGAAAGTTTTCAGTTCTTAGTTACTCCCTTTTGAAGGTCTGTATCCTACTGAGCACCTCCATCAGATGGTCGTTAACAACACATAACACCTTGATAAACAGAGTGTAATTCTCGTAATATAATGAACTTCCACCACTTCATTTATCCCTTCCAAAACCTGTATGGTCTCCTTGGAATGGCTCGGCTGGTCAAGGTAAATCCCTACAAAAGACACCACCTTTATAGCCTACCCGTCTCGGATTGAGCAGAGTTACAGAGTTTTCATCACACCGGCCTGTTCGAGTTTTTCACTCTCTGATGCACCGTTGTGGCAGATATCCCCACATTTTGAGGAAATAACAGCCAGAGATATTTTGGGATTATCCATCAGCATTTTGGATGATAAGTTTGTCTATCATCATAATATATAACTTTCTGTTTTCATTTTTCTATTTAGAAAATTCAACTAAGACAGGAAAATGATCACTATATCCGCCTAAATATCGCATGTACCTGCATAAGTCCTGAAAAGGCTTTTCCCTGATACTTTCCTTCGGGTTTTAATGTCTTCATGAGTAAAAACTCGGCGTTTCTGAAGTTCAACACAGAATTATGAAGATAAAAATCTCTGGAAAAGGATAATCTGGTCAAACAAAAAGTCCCTGCTGGTAGTAAGTAGAATACTCTGCTCTGCATATAGGTGCATGAAAGGATTCTCCAATATTTTCTCCGAACCATCTTTTGTAGAGCAGATAGTTGATATTCTCCGCATAAGGGTTTTCATTAAAATCCCTAAGATTACCACTGTTTCACCCCGCTTCCTTTATAAGTTCCAGCACTCGTTCTTTCACATTTTTCAGGATGTAATCACTTGCTTCGGCTGGCTGATCATCCTGTTCCCTTTTGGAAGGAAGATGCAGCACAAAATGCATGGATGATTTCATTTTTCAGTATTCAATTTGCATTGCAGAACATCCCGCGTGGTGTCTATACCATCTCTGCCATCTTCCTCAAACTCAAAGATGAAACTCATGGTCTCAGATTCTATGAATTTGTCAGTCCTATCGTAGAGCAGTGCCGTATCCACGCCTCTTTCGTCCAAGGAATCATGGTGGATATAAGAATACCGCCCGCCGAAAGGCTCCATATTCACCAAATCTTCTAATACCGAATTATCCGCTATCTCGGCTAAACCGATAATCATCGGGAGGGTTTTCTTTTCCTCTCTATAAGTTCAAACACATGCGAAAGGCGGTGCAGTTTGTGATTATACCTCCAAGCATTCCACTTCTTCAGTCCAGAAAATTTCCGGCTTTCTCCTGAAATTTCTCATCGGTGGAAAAAGATTTTTCCACATTATAGGAGCATCATCAGCTCGTTTCTATTTTCCACCTTAATAGATATTGGGTTTTATAACTAATTATTGTAACAAATCTGGTCTTTTTCTCTGGGTGATTTCCAGAGCCTCTTTTCATGCATGCCAGTCTTCTATCGCTGCAAAAATTCCCGCTCAGCAGTATTTTTCGGAACTTCCATTCCTTTATAAACCTCGGGTCTGGTGTAGATGGGTGGCGAGAGCAGGTTGTCCTGAAAGCTGATCCATCAGGAGCAGATTGTTCATCATTCAGCACACCGAGGAGCAGACGGATGACCGCATCTGCCAGCACACATGCCGCAAGCTCGCCGCCGGTAAGCACAAAGTCTCCGATGGATATTTCTTCGTTACATGCAGGTCTCACCTGCTGGTCTATTCCTTTGTAGTGTCCGCAGAGGAATATCAGATTTTGTAAGAGAAAGACTATTGGCTGTCTTTTGGTTAAGCTGTTTCCCCATCAGGTGAGATAGGATTACCTCATCATAATCTCTTTCGGATTTCAGCTGAGATATAGCATTTGTCCAGCGGTTCTACCATCATCACCATTCCCTGCACCGCCGTACCGCGTGTCATCTATCTGTTTGCAGTTATTGGTCGCATAAAATCTCTCACATTATGAAAATGCACCTCTACCAATCCCTTTTCTATCGCCCGTTTTCATCATAGAGGCTTTGAAGGGACTTTCCATCAGCTCTGGTACTACTGTAATATATCTATCCGCATAAGCGTTTTTCTAACTAAGCGACAAAAATACACATTTTTTCTTTAATCCCCGATAGGTTTTTGTAATGTCCATAAGATAAGACAGCCAGAATTTTTCAGAATCAGGCATCTCAGGGGTGGCTGATAGGAAGCTACTGAGGTGAGGTTTGCACTCTTCAGGGTATCTGAGATAGCAGACTACAGGGTGTCATGTTCGTTGTTTTTGTTAAAAATAGAAGATACAGGGTGTGGTTTTGACTTTCAGGGTGTCTGAGATAGCAAAACTACAGGGTGTAGTTGGCATTTTTGTTAAAAATAGAAGATACAGGGTGGGTCTGCACTTTTCAGGGTATCTGAGGTAGCAAACTACAGGGTGTAGTTGGCATGTTAAAAATTAGAAGATACAGAGTGTGGTTTGCACTCAGGGTGTCTGAGGTAACAAACTACAGGGTGTAGCTGGTATGTTAAAAATACAAGATACAGGTGTGGTTTTTGACTTTCAGGGTATCTGAGATAACAAACTACAGGGTGTAGCTGGTATTTTTGGACACGCCAGACCCCGGTGGGGTTTTCGCATTTTCCCGACACCCTGAAAGTCCAATTTCCTGATTCCAGCGTACTTTCTAAGTCAGAAATCCAAAAATGAACAAGAAATTCTACCTCCCAGCCCCTCAAAACAAGCGAGAATACAAAGACAGACCTTTTATTGTAGTATTCTGTGGGCGTTTGCTTTCAGAAAAGTTTATTTTACCTATTTTGTCAAAATTACTCATTTTATGTCCATTCAGCAGAAGATAGAGGAACTAGGGAAGAGCTTCATCAGCACAATTACAATTATTATGTACTAGATGAACCAGCAATTTCTGACTTTTGAATTTGACCAAAAGCTAAAAAGAACTCTCAAGAGCTGGAGCAGCTACACCTAGAGTTTTATGATGCCAACTCTCCCACTATAGCGTGTCGGAGGCAGATTACCAGCATTTTCCTACGGTAGCGCATGAGTTCCGTAGGTATTCCTGCTGACAATTCGTATCATTTCCAAGACTTGGAGGACTGGTACTAATCCGTTTGGTGAAGATATTGAGATGGAGGAGATACAATTTGTCCATAGAGCTGAAATATGACGGCGCTTCTATCTCTATTCTGCTAGAACATGGACAGCTGGCGCGGGCACTTACGAGAGGATGGATTTCAGGGCGATGAAATTACGGCTAATGTGAAGACCATCCAAGACATTCCCCTGCATTTGAAAGGCAGTTTCCAGAGCGTTTTATGCGTGGAAATATACTCACCCACAAAAGCCTTTTGACAAGATAAATGAAGACCGCCAGCGCGAAGGTTATGAGATGATACTTTATGAACCCGCGCAATACCGCTTCGGGAAGTCTCAAAATGCAGGACAGCGCGAGGTAAGAAGGCGGAGGCTTTCAGCGGGTACTATGATCAGCTCGTAGGAAAAGAAACCACAGCTGAAACCCACTGGGAACTGCTCCAAACGGCAAAATCTCATGGGTTTCAAAATCTCTGAACATACCAAACTCTGCCAGTCTCTTTCGAAGTAAAGGATTTTATACACTTCTGGGGACAAGGAACGGCATCGGCTCGGCTTTGATATAGATGGAATTGTCATCAAAGTAAATTCTGAAACATCAGCAGTCTTAGGATATACATCCAAGTCTCCACGCTGGGCGATGGCATATAAATTCAAAGCAGAAAAGGTGGAAACAGAACTCATTGTCAGTAGATTTTACTAAGTCGGGCGACAGGTGCTGTAACCCCCTGTAGCCAATCTGGAAAACCAGTGCTTTTTAGCTGGAACCATTGTCAAAAGGGCTTCTAGCACAATGAAGACATTATCCGAAAGCTGGACCTTCATGAAAACGACCAAGTCTATGTAGAAAAGGAGGCCGAAATCATCCCTGAAAATAGTAGGCGTAAATATCCAGAAGCGGGACACCTTGCAGCAGCCTTTGGAATACATATCCAACTGCCCTGAATGCGGGACGCCTTTGGTGAAATTGGACAATCAGGCCATTCATTTCGCCCGAACGAACTCCACTGCCCGCCTCAGGTCATCGGTAAAATGATACACTCATGCTCCCGTAAAAGCTCTGAATACTTAGAAAACTTGGCAGTGAAACCACAGAGCAGCTTTTATAGAGAAAAACTTATAGAAAAACCCAGCGGACTTCTATACTCTGACCAAAGAACAACTGCTTTCCACTGGATAGAATGGCGGAAAAATCTACCCAAAATATCTGGACGGCATAGAAAAATCCAAGCAGATACCTTTTCGAAAAGGTGCTTTACGGAATAGGAATAAGGCACATGCAGCGAGACAGTAGCCAAAAATTAGGTGAAGAACTTTCCCAGCATTGAAGCATTAGGCAGCGCAAGTCTGAAGAGCTGGTTCAGGTGGAGACATTGGGATAAAGATAGCGGAAAGCATTATAGAGATTCTTTGCCAATGAGGAAAAACTGCGCCATGCTGGACAGGCTGAAGTCTTATGGAGTCCAGCTTGAAAAGGGAGAGAAAGAAACAGAGACACTGAGCGATGCTTTTGGATGGGAAAACCTTTGTTCACGGGGAAACTATCCTTTTCACACGCGAGCAGGCAGAAGACTTGGTAGAAAAACACGGAGGCACGAATATTTCGGCGGTTTCTAAGAACCTGAATTACCTTGTTGTAGGCGAGAAAGCAGGCAGCAAACTGAAAAAGCCCAAGACATAGGAGTATTACTATTCTAGATGAACAGCAATTTCTTTGACATGATAGGGGAATAGTTTTGTATATATTCGTATATTTGAAAAATTAATTTTAAAATAAAAATATTAGAGTAATGAGAAAGATAATTATTTCAGCCTTATTTTTAAGCATGGCACTCACACCAAGCTTTACACTGGCACAGACAGAAGATTCGGAAGGCATGCGCCCTATCGTGCAACACACACACGAAATCCACAGAACTCAAACACACTAAACTGAAACTGAGTTTTGACTTTAACAAAGAACATGTACACGGCGAGGAATGGCTTACGGCATCTCCTTTCTTTATGATTCTAATGAACTAGTTCTGGATGCTAAAGGAATGCTTGTCATGAGGTTTCTTGATAAGAAAGGTGCTAAAAGCCCCTCAAAAATACGAATACAAAGATGATAAATTGAAAATCCAGCTGGACAAGGTTTATACTACTGTAGGATTACACGCTCTACATCAAATATACTGCCCGCCCCAACGAGGTAAAAGCAGAAAGGAAGCGCCAGCATCAATGATGCGAAAGGCTTGTATTTCATCAATCCAAGACAGACAGAACCGGACAAACCTACGCAGATATGGACACAGGGCGAGACAGAGTCTTCTTCCTGCTGGTTCCCTACCATAGACAAGCCTAATCAGAAAACAACACAAGAAACTTATATCACCGTTCCAGAGAAACACATCACGCTTTCCAATGGACTCCTTAAAATCCTCTGTGAAAGAGGCAAACGGACAGCGGACAGACCACTGGGTGATGGATAAAAAGTCACGCCCGTATCTGTTCTTTGTAGGAGTTGGGGGAGTATGCCGTGATTAAAGACAAGTGGAAGAATATCGCTGTAGATTATTATGTAGAAAAGAATATGAGCCTTATGCGAAGCAGATTTTTGGGATGACCCCAGAAATGCTGGAGTTTTTCTCTAAACAATTAAAGTACGAATATCCTTGGCAGAAATATGCCCAGATAGTGGGGAAGGGATTTCGTGAGCGGTGCGATGGAAAACAATACCACAGCCGTAATCCACCACGAAGCAGCAGCAGCAGAAAGCAGGGCAGCTCATAGACGAAAACAGATGGGAAGAGACTATCGCACACGAACTTTTCCACCATTGGTTTTGGAGATTGGTAACCGCAGAGAGCTGGTCTAACTTACCGTGAATGAGAGCTTTGCTACCATTCCCAATATTTATGGAACGAATATAAGCATGGCAAAAGACGAAGCCGATTACAAGCTTTGGTCATCCTCAGAGGTTATTTCTCAGACCCCAAATATCAGCAGAGATTTGGTAAGGTTTAACTACCACTCCAGAGAAGATATGTTTGACGGAGTTTCTTATAACAAAGGAGGCGGAATCCTGCACATGCTGAGAAATTACCTTTAGCGATGAGGCTTTTCTTTACAGGACTTTCTGATTACCTTAAAACTAATGAGTATGGAACGGGAGAAGCTCACTCAGCTGAGACTTTCTCGAAAAGTAAGTCAGAAGGATTTAAATTGGTTCTTTAACCAGTGGTTCTTTGGAAGCGGACATCCTAAGCTGGATATTAAATACACATTGAACCCGTAAAAAGAAAGTTTCCGTGAATGTTTCCCAAGCGGGAGATCAGTATTTTGAATTTCCTCTGGCAATAGATGTCTATGAAGGTGCGAAAGCTACACGCCACAAAGTATGGGTAAAATGCACAGAATAAAATACTTTATACCTTTAAATTCATCAGACACCGAGTTTTGGTGAATGTTAATGCAGATGGCATCCTTCTCTCTGAGATTACAGACGGCAAAACTCCGCAGGAATACCTTCATCAGTATCTTCATGCTAAGGATTTGAACAGCAGGCTGGCTGCACGCCACAGTATGCGAAAGACAATAATACCACTCCAACAACGCTGAAAATATCTATCCGCAGCACTGAAAGACCCTTCATTCAGGCTGAGAATACGCGCCATAGATGCCTTAGACCTCAAAAACCAGAAGTTGCGAAGGCTGTACTTCCGAGCTGGAAAAATCGCGCAGAAAGACCTATAAACATTGGTTCAGGCTAAAGCCATCGGTGCATTGGCATCATTAAATAATAAGAAGTATCGCCGATTTTTGAGAAAGGACTCAACCTCCTTCCTATTCCGTGCAGGGAACTCAGCCTACGCCATCGCAAAAATAGCACCCGAGAGAGCGAAAGCCTTATTAGACCAGATAGATTTAGACAATGCTCGGGGAGGATCTCATACTTATGATGGATGCCTACCATCGTAGAAAACAAACAGGAAAAGCATCAGGCAGCCATAGCATCTACTGTGGCGTTTTATCCTTTCCTAAAAATACCAGAACCCAGAGCAGGGTGCTGTGGCAGAAAAGGGATTCAACTGGATAATGGATACCGATAACCTGAAAGCCGTGCAGAACCTTACCAAAAGTGCTTCACCAAGTGAAAAGCCAGATAGGAGATAATGTTCAGGCGAAAATGATAATCGTCGGTATGCTCAAAGACGGGCTGGCGAAGAAGATAAACCTGGTGAAAAATAGCCAGAAATCTGAAAGCCTTAATAAACAGGTGGAACTTCTCAATAAAGCCATTGAGTTCTATCAATAATACAGAAAAACTATCCCGTTTGGGATAGTGTCTCAAAAAGTAATTTCCGCAAGAGAAAACAAATAAACCCGACTGAAATTATCAGCCAAAACTCAGCTTGTTGGATAATCACAACAAAACGCTAGACCCCAGTGGGGTTTGTATTTCCTGATACCCTGAATGCTCAAGACCCCGGTGGGATTCCATTTTTAGTCAAAACTCCAGACCCCGGTGGGGTTTTACACTTCCCGACACTCTGAATGCCCGAGACCCTGGTGGGGATTCCATTTTAGTCAAAAACTCCAGACCCCAGTGGGGTTTTACACTTCCCTGACACCTCGAATGCCCAATTCTGAAAAATTCCGGCTGTTACTTTCGCTTTGGAAAGGCAGGAATGGGAAAGGCTGGTTATTTTTACACTCGGTTTAAGGCTTTTTCCAGAGGCTGCTTAGGAATCCTTTGTTCAGAATTTGTCCAAAGGATAGATTTTGCAGGAACAATCACCACTGAAACTACCAGCAGCACCCAAGCCGGTTTATAAATCAGGTTCAGCAGGTTGGTTTGAATTCTGGCAGCAATACCGCCGAAAAATACAGCAAGAAAAACAGACCAGCAGTGCCGAAAGCATCTTGGCGGAGAGTGGAAAAACGCTGAAATGATGATAATTAAAGATGATTTTAATCAGCTAAAGCGTTGTCACAAGAAACTGCATAAGACACCGCAATTCCCAGAATACCGAAGTCTGTGAATTTCCAGGAACAAAGTATTAAGCCCAATGGTAAGACACGCCAAAATAAGCATAAAAGAAAGTATTATACCTATACAAGTTTGACAATGAATGATGTGGCTGTTAAAAACCTGTCAGCCAAATCAAAGAGCATCGCAAAACCGATAATCCAGAGAATAAACCGATTGTTTCAGTATCTCGCCATTCTTCATAAAACCAGCAAGGAAAGGAAAACCTACGACAATACAAGAAACAAAAACCAAACCCAGAAAGAAAAGGCTGAGTGAAGTTTTTCTTATGGAAGTTGTCCAGCTCCTCTAAAGTATTATCCGCCAAATGCCTGTTGATAATGGGAGCAGAGAGTATTGCAAAAGCCCCATCTGCGGAACCATTATCAGCGTGGCTATGGAATAAATATTACTATACAAGCCGTTCTGCTCAAAGCTGATGTATTCGCCTATCATTACATTGGCGATTTTCAGGCAAGAAACCGCCGATATTCCCCAAGAAGCCGAAAAACTATAGACTAAAAACCTAAACCATAAATTATCTTTTTGAAATAATCCAAATTAAAATCAAAACGAAACGGCTCTAATTTATTATTATAGAAGGAAATAACCGAGCATAGAACCCAAGAAAACACAGAAAAAGAAAACAAAAAGCCGTCTCCTCCGAGAAGCCCAAAAAGAAAAACAAACAAAAACGCACCTATATTGGCCAGTTTTTGGAAAAAATATTTTCAAAAATATTAGAATGACTATGCGTTTGTAATTAGAAATGTATTTATTCAGCACCGCTGAAACGGATAAGACTAAAATCAGCGGAAGAATAAGCTGTTTAGCCTGCCAGCTCTCACTGTTTTTCCAATTCGGGAACAGCTGAAATACATAGAGAAATAAAGCAGAGCAAACAGGGGTAAAATTCACCAAAAACTGCCAGCAGAGACAGGGACAGCATATTCTGGTGCTTCCCATCGCGCTGCGCCTGAGTGAAAAACTTTACATTAGAAAATGAAATCCCGAAAACCACCACCGGCACCAGCATCTCTGCCATCGGAAATACAAATCTGAGTTTCCCGTAAAACTCTAAATCATAAGGAAATACAAAGAATGTAGAAAACGACCCCAGCAAAAACCAAAGATACCCGATGATGGAATATTTAAACCCCTGCCTTGCTATTATACTCATCTCTAACGGCTTAAAAATGATGTTTTTGATATGGTATTTATCATCTTTTGCAAAGATAGCATTTTGTGAATTGATAAACTCTTGCGTAAGGAGTTTCAGCGTGAAGCTGTCTCTATCCAGATAGTGCGGAGCGTAGCCCAGTTCAGCAATTTGGGTAATGATATTCCAAATATTCTCTTCATGAAATTCCTGCTCTATTTTTAACCATCAGTGCTGGCTGGAATTTTTCTGTTAACTTTTCTGCACCTTTTAGAACATCAATCTCCTGCCCTGCGACATCTATTTTAATAAAATCTAATTTTTCCAGTTCTTCTTCTCTGCCCATTCATTGAGAGTCAGGACCTCTGTTTTCTCGGGTTTTTACTGAGACCTCACTCTTTCCGGAAATAGGGCGCAGAGTTCCATTTTCAGGGTGTTCTTCATTGCCTGTCACGGGAATATTGAGCGTTGCCACTTTGGATTCATCAGATAGAGCAAAAGGAAGAATATCCGATTTCGGAAGAGCCTTTTCGAGGCGTTTTATAATGCTTTTTATTTGGTCTCAAAAGCATGGATATTTTCTGGAAAAAGTAAATAATCCATAGACATAATCTCCAGTCCCAGTTCCTACATCTATAAATACTGATTTTTGATTAAGAAATTCTTTCAGCCAAAGATTTCTGGCTCTACTTCCCGCTCAAAATATCATTCTGTCGGCTGAGCCGAATATATTTTGTAAAACCGAGTTTTGTAAATCGTAGGCGAAAGAAATATAAAGTTCTGTGCAAGTGCGTATATATGGATTTATCATTTGTTAAAAATATCTCAAAAAGACCACAATTTTCTGTTTTAAATACTCAAGGTTGTTTTCTATCATAAGCCTCTTTTTCAAAAAGAGATTTTCCTGATAAGCCGTATCCCAGTCTTGACAAGAAATATACGAGCAAAAACTCCAAAATATACCACAAATATACCACCAGAAGTTCTGCCTGCTGCCGGAGATGGATTTTCTCATGATTTATCAATACTTTATCATTTTTAAGCCTCTCGAAGATAAAAGGATATAAAAGTTATTCCTAAAATTTTGTATTTTGAAAAGACTTTTGGCACACATGTATCATAGAACAAAACTAAGGATAAATTTTTTAATCACTAAAAACATAAAATTATGAATAACGCAAAAACACTTATCTTGGCTGGCAGGGAGTAGCTCCATTTATCATGTCCTGCAGTCCTTTCAAAGTAGTTTCAGACTTTGATGAAAGTATTAATTTCTCTCAATACAAAACCTATTCGCTGCAAACAAACGACCTTAATCTGAATGATTTAGACGAAAAGAGAGTTACCAATGAGCTGAAAAACAACTTGCAGCAAAAAGGATTAAACCAAGCCGGAAGCTTCAGATTTGATAATACAAATAAAAGCAAGCCACAAAACCATAACTGATAATTACTACACCTCACCAAGCGTATACATCAGGCTGGGAGTTATTAGCATGGGACTGGGGCTAAATAATATTTACACCCAGCAGTACCAATACAACCAAGGAAGCCTGACTTTTGACTTTGCAGATGCCAAGACAGGAAACTCGTATGGCAGGGAAAAGGAAGCGGAATCAATGTAGATTCGCCGAAGTCAAAACAAAAGCAAATCCCCTGAAATCATCGCTGAAATATTGAAAAATTACCCACCTAAGAAACAATAACACTCATTTTTAAAAACGGGAAGGCTGTCCATGAGGGCAGTCTTTTTATTGATAAAACCTCATCTTTACTTTTTGGTAGAAATTATGTACATTCGCAAGAAAAAATTATGCGAAAAATTTTATTTACATTCTTGATTTTTATGCGGTGTTTTTCACTGCTTTTTCACAATCACGAGATTTTATGTTGCTTTTTGCTAAAGGAAATTATCTAGGGTTCAATGCATTATTTGACCAAGATGAAAATCTCTACGGATATGTGGCGATTCACGGCTATGGCAAGTCTGGTGATAAAACGAAAAATTTTGAATATGTCTTTTTGGATAAAAACCTAAATCCAGTTTCCAACAAAGAGTTTGAAGGAGATATCACAGCGGCAAAACTATTTCGGAGCAATTGATTTTAGAGGAAATCTGGTCTCTTTATCCAAGAGCTGATTATGATGCAGTAAAGGGAAGAGACTTCTTCTATCCGCGCACAATGGAGGTGAATCTAAAGGATAACACCATCAAACAAAAAGTGTATACATGAATACGAGAATAACGCTTTCTAAAGAAGTAACAGAACCAGAAAATGTAGCTAAACCAAAGAAAAGAAGAAGAAAAGAGCTGAAGAGAAAAAGGATTTCTATGTATCTAGTGTTTATGAAAATAAAAAGAAGGCGGTTTCATCGTTATGGAATATGATGACTCACGAAACTTACGGCAAAAATCATAGTTTAAAAAGACACGATGACAATAAAAACTGCTTTGGGAATACAAGTATAATACGGATGGAACTGAAAGAAAATATGAAGCCATCAGAATTATTGAAAAAGATGATAAACATATCTACACTATTCTAAAAGTAAAGAACAAGAAGGAATTTTCTTATTTCTTCCAAGTGCTGGCTATAAAGACAGGAAGTATAAAAAGCCAAAACACCGATTACAGGCTTGAAATGAACAGACTATGGATGAAATTACGGCTCTATATTCCAGTGGAAGATTGGTAGATAATGATAGAACATTTGATGATAAAATAATCATCTCTGGAAGGTTTTATGAAAAGGAAAGCGCTATTGTCTGTGGATTGACAAGGCTTGTTTTAGATAAAACGAAACTTTGGAGTGGATGTTAAAAATATTCTATTTCATAGACTTTAAGCCATTTATACAAAAATCAATAAATTCAGCCATGTTGGAATGGGATATTATCTTTGAAAGAGATTTCTTTTTCCTAAAAAGACGGCAGTGTAGGAATTTTATTTGAAAAATGGAGACCAGAGGGGCTTATTCTGCTTCAGCGACGAAAGATATGGTGTATGCCTTTACAGATATGATTTTAAGCTGAGTAGAGTGAGAGTTTTTGAAAAAGATAAAACCAAATGGAGCATAAATGCCGATTATCTTTTCTCTCAATATCTAAACGGCGGCAAAGATGTGACGTGTCAGAGATTTTAAAAAGATAAAGAAACGAAGGAAAAACTGGAAATTTGTACATCACGCTGTATCGATGGTAAATTCAATCAAGAAAATGTAAAAATTCCGAGAAAGACACAATTATTTTTGTAGTGCCTTACATCGAAAAGAGGGCTATATTCTTTCTCCGTGAATACAATGAAAAGAAAAATTCAACAAAATCCGTTTGGAGAGATTAATTTTTGAAATAAAGAGGGCTTCTAAGAAGCTCCTTTTTATTATAGTAGTCTGCAATATTCTTGATTTCTGCTAAATTTAGATTCCACATAAAAACTCAAAAACTGCTGATAGCTTTTCGCTCTGTTCTTTGGGTTCTATTCTGTCCAGATAGCGGTTTAGGGTTGTACTCGTGCAGTGTAGATTTTGTCAAACAATTTCCCAAGCCATCGTAATAGTAGTTTTCCTCTTCTTTGTCCTGTAAAAACTGCATAGCAGCGTAGATTCCTCGTCCATATTGTTCGCGAGTGCCATAGGTTTTGGCATGGACTTCCATTCGGCAGTATTTTTGAGTTTGGCAAATTCTTCATCGCCTTTTTGCCTCTGTTTTTAAGTTCAGTGAACTGTTTTGTGATAAATTCCATCCTTTGGGCTAATTCAGGTGCGTGGAGAGAATCTTTGTTTAATTTTTACTTTGTAATGGTCATAATTATAATTCTCAAAAATCTTCCTTTGTCATCCAGTTGTCTTTGAAGGCTGGCTGTAAGCAGATTGTAGAGTTTTTGTAAGTTTCATTTTTAGTTCTCGTGGCGAAATCGTGTCATATTTGCTGAGGTTGCTCTAGAGTGTTGTAGAATTCAGTGCTCGTAGTCAGAATTTCGGAAAAGGACATATCCCAGCGAGTCGGCTTCTACTCTCTTTTTCTGTTTGATTCCGCGCTTTTTGTAGAGAGTTATCTTTTTACGATATCAAAGGCTTTTGGGATTTAGTTTACCGATACTTTTTCAGATTTTCCATTATGGAGCGGTTGTCTCTTGTCCTCATTGATTTCATTGACCAAAGATTTCAGCGTGTGGTCTAGTAAGTAATGGGTAGTTCGTAGCTGAGGGACGCTCGCCACTTGCGCTCTCATTGTCCAGCACAGTCAAAAAAGTCCCATATTCACGACGAAAGTCCCATCGCCAAGGCAGAAGGCGTTCGGAGTGTTAGTTTTTAGCAACCAAAATGTTCAGATTGTCTGGGATTTGTGGATTTTTCTTTTAGGTTTAATAGATTTTTCCAGCTTAATTTTTAAAATTAGATTAAAGGAATAGTCTTTGTCTTTAATCTCTTTCTCAAAAATCTTTGTAAAACTCTCGGTAGAATTTTTCCAGTTCTTTTTCCTGTTTTCTCCTGTGTATCTGGATTTTAGGGCTCTTTATCAGGGCTTCGTTTTTGGTTTTCAGCTGGTTTAGAAATTCTTTTTCTCTGCGCATAGTCTGCAGTGTCTATCGGTTTTATATTGTGCGAAAGAGTGCATAAACACAAAGACAAAAATGTAGTAGTCTAAATCTCCATTTTATTATATTTTGATGGGACACAAATTTACATCTTTTTAGTAAGAAATAAAACTTTGAAAAATTCTTTAAAACTTAAAAATCATCAATGAATTTTTCCTCATCTGAAATCCCATCCATACGCCGAGGGAATTAAGCGCCAAGTCATCAATATCAAAAACACCGAGCCTTGTGGGAGTGTAGAAGCTTCCACGATGATTAAAGCCGATAAAAATCCACACAAGTAAAACTAAAATATTTCGCATTCAGCCAGCCTAAAAACCAAAAAGGAATGAACATGATGATATTTCCAAAAAGATTGATAATGATACTTTCCCAAGAAGTGGTGTTTTGAACAAAAAGAATCGTGGAGACAAGAGGTGTAAAGCCTTACAATATGCTGCTTTGTGCTGTCTCTCCCAAATCCCGAGGAACATCAGATACAGCAGAAAAATAGTGTAAGGAAGGATGAAATGCGATAAATTTTCTTAAAAATCATACAAAACTCGAGATTTTAGCAGAAAAATAAGTATTTTTGCCCTTGAAATTATAAAGTATGAAAAATCTTTTTGTGCGGTTTTGTCGGGCATATTGCTGTCGGTTTCGTGGCTACTTATGGCGTTCCGTTTTTTATTTTTGTAGTGCGTTTGTCCCTTTGTTATTCGTGGAAGAAAACATTTCTCAATCGGATATAAAAAGAAAAGGCTGGGCAGTTTTTGGCTGTTCGTATCTTACTTTATCATTTGGAATGTTATAACCACTAGGCTGGCTTTATAATTCGCAAAATCCAGATGGCAGCCCTGCACTTATGGCGGTGGTTTTCCTGTTTTGGTCAATTCCCTCGCTGATGTCCACGGCTTTTTCAGCTTTTTCATTGCAGTAAAAAGCAAAAACTCCCTTTGGGACTGGCTCGTCGTTTGTATGGATGAGTTTTGAATATTTCCATATGGCGTGGGAGTTTACTTTGGCCTTGGCTGAACCTCGGAAACCCTTTGCAGACTATCCTCAGCTCATACAATGGTATGATACTTTGGCGCACGGGAGGGAGTTTCTGGATTTTAACGCTTAATGTCTTGATTTTTAGTATTGTTAAAATATGGTGGACAGAGAAAAAGATTTTTGGTTAAACCTCTGCTCGCGGTTTTGGGGCTGATTGTTTTGCCGATGATGATTTCTTTATTTAAATATCACCTGTTTGATGAAAAACCAATCGGAAAAAGTCCGCGTTATGATGCTTCAACCGAATTTAGACCCTTTATCACGAAAAATACCAAAAAGACAGCCTTCAGATAGTGCAGGAACTTTTTCTTTGGCTGAAAACTCTTCTAAAAATAGATTTTTATCTTCGCCTGAGACTTCTTTCCCTGGTTATGGCGGACTTTCCGAGAAAGGACTTCATAACAGCCAGTCTATCCATATGGTGGAGAATTTTCTGAAAAACTCATCCGAAGTCAGTTTTTATGGGCGGAGTTTCTACTCATAAGATTTATAATAATGATGAAGAAAAGCCAGAAAAGTGCTACTTTTTACGATAGACAAGGTTTTTGGGCAGATAGTTTTAATTCGGCTTTGCAGATTGTTCCAGAGGAAGGAATTCAGACTATCACAAAAAGGAAAACTCGTGCCAGGTGTGGAAATCTTCCTTATATGAATGTCCTCAAACCTATTTTGGGCGATGCTATGCTGAATTTCGGCGGGACGATTGCATCATTTGGGAACGGACAAGGAACGAAAGGTTTTTGCAAATCCTTACAACAAAGGGAAAAATCGCGCCTATCATCTGCTATGAAAGTATTTATGGCGAATTTGTAGACCGATTATGTAAAAACGGCGCGAACTTCCTTGGTGTCATCACCAATGACTCTTGGTGGGGTGCATCCAGGGCATCAGCAGCTTTTTGGCGTATGCCAGACTTCGTGCCATAGAAAACCGCAGGAAGTCGCTCGTTCGGCTAATGGTGGGATTTCTGCGCATATCAATGCCCGTGGTGACATTCTCGCACATACGCTTTACAACGAGAAAAATGCACCGACAGCTGATGTTCAGTTGTACGAAAAAGGAGACCATTTTACACCAGAATAGAGATTTGTTGTCTAAAATTTCCATCGCTGCGTTCTGTTTTCTATTCATCGCAAAGCTGGTAAAAACGCAAACCAAAATCCACAAACATAATATTACATCATTTTTAAATAGAGTTTCCACCGAAGGCTCGGACTTTCAGGGTGTCGAAGTCCTTCCCGATCTTTTCTGTGCTTTTCCTGATGAAAAGCACCAAAATCAAGGCTTGAAAGTCCGGCTAAAATTTTAATAGAAAACCTAAAAATTCTCACAATTGGCTCGCTTTAGAGCTTCGCCGAACCACTTTCGTTAGGTTTCGGGCTTCGCCTCAAACAGGAAGAATTTTACGGCTTCCCACCAAATTCCTTTGACGCCTCCACTTTCCTGAAAATGCCGACCAGTGCAAAACCCATAAAAATAGCGGAGATTCTTATTTCTGGTGCGGAGCGTAAAACGGCCTCCGGAAAGAAAAGCGTAAAAATATTGGAAAAATCCCGTTAAAAGCTTTCCTGTCTGAGCCGGCGCTGGAATTGGTGGCAGGGCGAAACCCAACGAAGTGGTTCGGCGGGCTTCTGGAGTGAGCCGGTGGAAAGGTTTAGTGGATTTTGCCGGAAATATTTTAGTTTCTTTTCTTTCTGAAGGCCTTGATCGTTCTTTTTGTATCAAGACAAAAGAACAATATTTCAATGAAGACGCACTTTTAAAGAGATTCAAAAGAATCCCAGCCGTAAGAAAATTCTGTATTGATTTCGAAACCAAAATAATAAGAACCGATAAGAAACTCCGCTTTTCCAAGCAGAAAGAAAGCAGCAGGAATTTTTCTGGGTGGGTATTCCAAGCAGGAGAAGTTGCAAGAAATTTTCAGAATTGGACTTTCAGGGTACGGCGGAATTTTTCAGATTGGTATCTCAGGTGTCTGCAAATGAAATTCTAGGTCTGGAATTGCATTTTTGGATGGGTCGATCAGAATTTGACTTTCAGGGTGTCTGGAAGTCAAATTCAGGTCCGAATTGTTATTTCGATTAAATATCAAATTCCTTGTAAGGAATCATAGTTTTTCTCCCTGAAATACAAATCCCACCAAAGTAACGTACTATACGAGATTATTCAATAAAGCATATCTAATAATTTCACCCTATGATAAAAATAAATTTCCACTGGGGAAAAGGAACTTTAAGTCGGCATAAAATAGCGTATTCAAAGAGATTTCGTATTTTTGCAAAAATAGTAAAGATTTAATTTTACTACATTTTTAATTATTTTATAGTTTGCACTCAGTTTTTATAAATACTTTATTAAGAAGAATTTTAACTTTATGATTTACAAGGTGAGAGTTATTTTAGATGCAGAAGGAGCGAGATCTCTCAGAGACAATGAGATTAAAGACAAACAACTGGAATCTGTGCATTTTAGGAACTAAGAGCGCTTAGCATGCTACGCGATGAGCTTTCACCTCGTTTTATTATGCTGATGAAAACTGGTCCGAAGGAGAAAGCCATTCCTTTGGAAGACCTGTCTAGATGATGGAGATGGAGAGACCGCCAACCTGATATCCTATCTAAACGAGGCTTTCCTAGAAGTAGGAAGCAAAATGCACTAAATACGGGCTGTTTGACCTGTGGGGAGTTCTTCGTGAACTTCTCAGGAAATCACAGAAGAGAGAAACCTTCCGTGAACTACCCTATTATTACGGTGTTTCCGCTTTGGAAATGTCCCGCTCAAAGCACCGAGTAAAAGCGGTTCTTCGGCTGGCCTCAGCGAAAGGCTGCCAACTTTGCTGCCCTTGGATGAGATTTCAGGATGCTGAGTCGAGGATTTCGGCTCTGATTTCAATGATGATCTCGAAGATGAAGACGATGACGACTCGTTACGAAGACGACTGACACTGACGAGATGAAATGGACGATGAAGATGACGACTACAAATAGTTAAAACTCACATATTATGATATTTTTGCTTGTTTTTATTCGCTGTTTTTGCTATTTCTTGTTCTAAAAAGATTTAGTTCTTGGGAAAACTGCATAATCCTGCACGTAGAGCAGAATAGGCTCTATAGATGTTTCATCTGTTGCCACACTTTCCTATTGCTAATATTGGTATAGATGAAAAGGAAATTTCTCTGACACCATCGAACGTAGATGACGTTTACGCCTTGGTATACCAAGGAGTAAATTTCTTATACTTAAAAATGCGGTGAAAACATCAATCTGGAAGGTACGGCTCTGTTTTTCCCTCAAGACCTGAAACAGTGGAAAAGGACAAGGAAACAATGAATTCTTGATTGAAAAGTCAAAAATTCGCAATTCATATCTTTTCCTTAAATTGGATATAGAGTGTTTTGGCCAAAAATGAGGTGAATTTATCAAAGATTTAGAGAAATTTCAAACTGATATCAACAAAGATAGATGAAATCGCTAGAGTCTCAGTGCTGAGCAAAGATGGTAGTAGAATGGAAAAGAATGACCTGATGGTAAACTCCTGATGATCAGCTCTCAATATGAAAATGATGCACGGAAAGATGACCTCCAAAACCCTGATTTTCAAAGTATCCGCGAAATTCAAAAGAAACTCAGAAGAAACTTGAAAAGAGAATCTTTCATCAAAGAATTTCCTGCATAGCAGACAATATCTTTTAGGAAATTGGAAGCTGATTTCAGCAAATTTGCTATGCCTTTCCTTTAGTGATACTAAAACTACACAAACAGAAGTTTTCTTGAAGTTTTTAGACACTAGAAAAGAACTCTCAAGAGCAGATTACTTGACGGCATTTGTTTGCTACTCAGTTTTGACTCTTCATCCCACTCAAATGATGAGAGATAGAGCAAGTTCTAAAGCTAACAACGAAAAAGCAAAACTCAGAGGACAATAAAAAGATTTAGAAAGAAGTTCATTCAGCGATTACAGGGCTAAAAAGTAGGCTCACGCATTACCAGAAGTGAATTTTGTAAATCAGGAGGGAAAAGATTCTAAAATTAGCTTTTGAACATAAAGGTGAAAGCCTCACTCTGCTACTTTTCTATAGCTCTTTGCTCCAAACATTGTACGACCGGCAGCCGCATTGAAAAGAAATTACTGAGTTTTACAAATCAAAACTAAATGTAGCCTGGCATCAATATGGATGATGATGCCAGAAACAGTTCCAAAAGACTTCTCAGTCTTTATTCAAAAGGCTGCGGGTGTTAATCTATACGCTAGGATTAAAATCTGATGCTGCACAAGCAATTTCACATCTATGGATTTAAGCTTCGTAGCTTTATGATAGATAAAGATAGGAGAAGTAGACAGCACTGTTATCGGACTTTCTAGCGTCCAACTGGCAGAACTTACTCGACATTCTAAATAAACAGCCAGGTCTGACAGGCTCCGTTCCTCGTAGCTGAAACTGAAGAAGAGCATGATGAGCACGATAGGCACGGTGACATGAATAATAAAATCTCTTTAAGGAACAAATAGAGTCCAATCTTTTGGATTCTATTTATTTTTATAAACTCGGTTATATTGCATGACAATTTATACCTGTTTCAAAAGGAGTTTACCCTAAACGGATCTCTAAGTATATTTTATTTGTTTATTTTCATCAATCGTTTTATATCTCTGTTTATGGGAAATGGGCTCAGCTTGGAGAACATCTTTTCTGATATTTTCTTATGCTCGTTGTAGGCCCTCGTTTTTGATATATCTGCCATGCTGGCTGCAACTTTTTCTGCCTATTGGCTGTATTTGGCTGTTTTCACTGTTCTGGTTCCTATTACTACTAATTTTGAGAGATAGAGGTCTCACTCATCAGCTGTATCTAGCTTTTGTGTTTTAGTTGTTTATGTTTCTCTTTTCATTATAGATATTATCAGTTTTTCCAATCACACTCAATAATATCTTACTTATGGAATATTTAATGATGATACGAAAAGCTGTCCTAAAATCCGTATGGACGTAGACTATCCTGTATTCAAAATATTTATCATTTATGCTCTTTGTATCGTTAGTTTTCTATTTTTACACAAGAAAGAAATTAGAGAAAACTTTATAGCATACATACTTTATCCTGTATCAGCAAAACTTTATTTCTCTTAGCTGTTTTCCTCATTCATCGCAGGACGAGAGGCGGCTTAGGCGCGACACCTCCGCAGAGAAACAGATACCAATAGGCACAAATGAGGTTCATTAACGCTCTTTGCTACAATCCTGTTTATGCCCTAAAATTCCATAAAATCAGAAATTAAACGAGGAAACAATCTTATCACTCCCTACGATGTTGCCCAAAGGTTAAAGGTATGGAGTTTAGTTCATTTGAGCGAGGTAAAAGAGGTTTATCGCGAAAATATATATTGATGATTTTTGACAAAACTTAGTATTCGACAACGGCTCATAATGAGTTTCTTTTAGAGAAAAATCCGCCCAACATCGTATGATGATCCTGACGGAAAGCATGAGCAATCATTATCTAGAACTCCATTTCCAAAAGAGCTCAATCTTTTGGGTGATTTGGACCGAAATTTCTGCCCTGAATTATACTATTTCAAAAATGGTTTGTCATCTCAACGGCACATTATATTCTTTAGAAAACCTTATGGTAACATACTCCGAGGCATCATCACGCAGTCGCCTTTATTCTTTTGACACCCCATTCAGTTCGTCTGTTTCAAAGCCTTTCAAGAGCAAGGCTACATGAGACTTATTTTATAACAGGCGCACACCTCTTCATGGAGAAATACAGACAAATTCATACAAGGTTTTGATATCTGTCAAAGGAAGTTCTCATATCAAACAAAAATTTCCTAATACGAGGATTTCTGCTTGGGAACTCACGATGGCTATTTATTTGATTATATAAAAGACCAGCTTCAGTCAGTCCTTCAAAGCCAAAAATGATCCCTCATCAGAGCAACCATACTCCCATAAGGAAATTCCTACTCATTACAAGCCATACCCTATCAAAATAGATGCCATAAAAACATTCTTCAGTGGATGAGAGGAGAAATGGCAGCATGCTAATCTATTCCCACCAATATTCAGCCTCTCCAACTGGCTAAATTTATAAGACTATCAAAATTCTCCTTTGGGAGAAAACACTCATTATCGTAGCGACAGGCGACCATAATATCAAAACCTTGACGAGGTATTCGAATGCGATGATGAAAACTCCTTCCTAAAACGCAGTGTTCCAATACTTTCTACATTCCAGAAAAATACAAACCTACGCCTTTTTCTGGTTTCCTCCTGTGATGGCCTCCACAAGGACATCTTCCCTACTATATTTAATTTGAGCTTTATCCAGCCAAAAATATATCTATTCGGGAGATAATTTGTTTATCGCCAAACCACCGCTTTGCAAATCAATGAATATAATTTCACAGCCGATTCCATAGGGAGGTGATTTCTTTCGCGAAAACGGAAGCCCTGCTTAAGGATACACTTTGGAAAGATAAAAATAAAAGAAAATTGAGTTTAGATAATATTCCACCATCCATGCTCAATTTATGTTAAACAAAGTGTCGAGGGCTTTTTCTGCCCTGCAAACCATCCAAATGAGAGCATGGATATAGAAAAGTAAATAATTTTAAGTAGAAATTCGACTCCTATAAAAATACCGAATGATATCTAATTTTTAGAAAACATCAAATTAACTTCTGCTGGCGCTTGAAAGGGAGTTTCTGTTGGAAAAACACAGAAAGTGGCAAAACTGGTGCTTGATCTCTGGAGCAATTCTAGCGACACCGTGAATGCTCGTGTAAAAGGCAGCAAATGTGACGAAGCAGAAATGGTGGAAATTTTAGAGCAACCATCCGTTTCGGATAGAGCCAGAGTGCATCCATTTCGGTGCGTGTGGAGGAGATAAATCGGCAGAATATGAGCTATGAAAAACAGTTGGAATTTCAAACAAAGATGAGGTTCTTAACAATATTAAAAGAATAGGCGCATAGAAGATTTTTGAGCGCATCCCTATTCTCGGAGCGAAGAACACTATTTCACCGAAATAAAATGGAATTTTCGTTTCTAATGCTCGTGAGCTTGACGCTGGAAGAGATAAAATCTGACACAGAAATGAACCCAAACAAAAATGCTTGGGCTTTCCATATTCCTGAGAAGTGGAGCAAGATTTTGAGACCTCAAAAGAATGCTACCTGCAAGAAGCTCCGTCCAACGAAATCCGTCTCGCTAATCAGAATTATGCGATACAACCTTGATTTTCTTTTGATTTAAGAAATCAAGAAGGATTTCACGAACGCTGATGCTTCGCCAAAACTCCAAAGGAGAATGGATGATTCTCATCTCAGTTTTTCCGAGAAGAAAAGGAAAACAGAGAAAAATTTATTAAACTTTACTGGATAAGTTCCCTCAAATCAATACTTTTACTTTACGCTATCAACTCCAAAGGAAACGACAGCGTATGTGATTTGGATATCCAGACTTACTTTCGGTGAAGGATTTATCTTTTGCAAAGAAATGGATGGATTAAAATTTAAATTGGTCAAAATCTCTTTTTCAAACCAGTACAAATCGAAGCTCTCTAAATCTTTACAGAAAACTCTTGGAATTTGCTGGATATTCAGGAGAAATCATAGTAGTGTATGATCTTTATACGGGGACAGGGACAATAGCGTACAACATATGGCCCGACACATCAAAAAAGTGATTGGGATAGAGGCCGTTCAGGAAGCGATAGATGCCGCGATGGTGGAAAACGCTGAGCTTAACGGACTGAATAACTGTACTCTTACTGCGGAGATATGAAAGGTCTTCACAGAAGAGGTTTCTCGGCACAACGCATCCAAAGGCAGATGTCCCACTAATGACCGACCCTCCACGAGATGGAATGCACCCGAAAGCAATAGAGGCAGATTTCTAAAACTTTCTCACCAGGAGTCGTCTATGTAAGCTGTAATTCGGCTACACAAGCGAGAGGAATTTAGCCCTAATGAAGGAGCACTACAATGTATAGTAAAATCCTTCCGGTGGATATGTGTTCCCACAGACGCACCATGTGGAAAATATTGCTCTTTTGAATAAAGAAATAATCATAACATATGCAGCCCTAAAAGCTGCATATATTCCATATCATACATGACTAGCGCGGTCACGGAGTTTAGGCCCCATATAAGTACATTTTGGAGGCATTTTCAGGTTTTCATCTGCGATTTCCTACTAAATCAGGTGAAAAACTCACGAGGACGCAACTCCCAAATGCTACTCTATATCCTCGGTTATCAACCTTTTCTTTTAGTTTTTGTGATTCCTCACACGCAAGAACTTCCCACCAGCAATCTACTCGTTTGGTGGTTTTCAAAATCATCTATTCCTAAAATCGGACTCAATATATATTTGTCCAGCAGATGATGGTCTATAATCAAACACTCCTCGTTGTACCCAGCATTCTTCCTAGTGATTGTAAGTGATAAAACTGTCCATCTAAATAAAGACTCATATAAAGTGTGCTCTGGATAATATGGATTTTTCCTTTATTCTCAATGATAAATTTATCCTCCCAGCTGATGCAAAATCACCCAATTGTCAGCCATTCAAACCTTGTGGACAACCTTTACAAAATCATTAATTTTTAATAGATTGTCAGAAACTAAGAAACTATAAAACAAAGTTATACGGCTCATTTCCTTTTGTGATTAGATTTTTATCCTTTGGCTGGCCAGAAGAGCGCCAGAACCCATCCATGATGCCCATCATAATGTAGAAGTTTCACTTTGCTAAGATTTGTTCATATTTTTCGGTTTCTTCATCTTGAATTTTCCAAACACGATGTTTAGTCTCAGTGTCCGTATATTCCAAAAACAGGATTTTTCCTTTCTTCTCACTCATAAGAGCCTCTAATTCAAAGACATTTGAAGAATAGGTCAAAAGCACTGGTTCCGCTTGGAGATTCACACCTTCCAGATACTTAGACAGTCTTTCTGTGTGTGTGGTGTTTCTTCGTGCTTTTAATCTTTCCCGAATTATAATCTTCTGCAGAAACCAATCTACAAAGCCTCTGAAAACACTGCCATCAGGCAATACTTGACAATACAAATAATATCCTGATTCCTCCTCCTGATGCGTGTTTGATTTCTCACAACTCCTCATAATTCACGCATCTCTACCCAAATTCTGCTCCAAATTCTGAGGTTCACCAGACAAACATGCGTTCCACCATTCTCACATAAGAAAATTTCTCCTCGGCTTTTCTTTTGCAGATTTCTTCATGAGGTATAATTACTCAATGGCGTGTAGAAAACTTTTATATACTCCCCATAGGGTGTTATCCCACGAAATGGCTTGAATACAGGCATAAATCTTGTTTTATGCTTTAAAATGATTTTACTGAATGGATCTCATCACATCTACCAATACCTGCACGCTTTTCTATCGGTAGGCATTGTACATACTTGCTCTGTATCCTCCTAAGTTTCTATGTCCATTTTAGACCATTGATTCCTGCTTCTTTCAAGCTTTATCAAACGCTTCTTTTTAGATTCATCTAAAATTTTTAGAAAGAAAACATTCATATTAGAACGGTCTTCTGGACGGCAGAAACTCTCAAATAATGGGTTTTCTGTCTATTTCATCATAAAAGTTTTGCTTTTTGCATCATTTTTCTGCTCTGCCGCTGCTATTCCACCATTTTTCAAGATGTTATGTAATGTAAGCAGACAAGCACAAATAGGAATACAGGAGTGTATTACACATCGCATCTTTGCTGATGTGAACTTGATAATCTAAATAAGAGGAATATCTCTCTTCCTGTTTTCCTAAAATCATCCTTTTTCACTACTACCAAAAGTAGCTCCAGCAGGTCCCATATTCTTCTGAGCACCAGCATAGATAAGGTCAAACTGAGAGAAATCTATCTCTCTACTGAAAATATCCGAAGACATATCGCACACTAGAGGTTTCCACTGGGAAAGATTTCATCTGTGTACCGAAGATAGTATTATTAGAGTACAGTGGAAATAGTCATACTCTGCACCCACAGTATAGTCTTTTGGGATGAAAGAATAGTTTTCTTCTAGAAGAACCTACGATATCCACTTGTCCAAGTCGTTTAGCTTCTTTAATTTGCACCTGCTGCCCCAAGTTCCGTATCTGTATAAGCTGCCTTCCTCCTACTTTCATCAAGTTAAAAGGAACCATTACAAACTGTAAAGATGCTCCTCCTCCTAGATAAAGTACATCATAATCATCTCCTAATTTCATTAGTCTTTTACGATGGCTCTAGCCTCATCCATTACTTCGATGAAATCTTTACTTCTGTGAGAAATCTCAAGTAATGACAATCCCGATACCATTAAAAATCCAAAAATGGCTTCTGCTGATTTCTGGAAAACTTCTTGTGGCAAAAATACACGAGTCCTGCGCTGAAATTGTGCTTTTTCATTGTTTTAATTTTTATATACGACTTTTTAAAATTTTCACTAAACTAAACTTGGGTTTAAAGGTAATTATTTTCCTCCATTCCTCCAAAAAGAATTGGGGAAATTATTCTCCATGCATGAACGCTTCTTCGTGAGAAGCTGCTCCTCTGTCTCCACATGGTCTTCATCTGGCTTTTACAGCAGTCCACAGGGCATACTGCGCAGCACTGCGGTTCATTATGAAAAGCCTATACACTCCGTACATTTATCCGTTACTATGAAATATGTATCATCGCTCACTGGCGGCTGCGCTCTCATCAGCATCCACAGTAAGTCCCGAAGGAAAAGTTACCATTCCCGATAATATTGTCCCATCTGAAGCCCTCCAATCCACTGCACTTTCACAAATGGCATTGTTGGGACATTCAGGCTCACATGCTCCACAGTTGATACATTCGTCCGTTATTTTGATAGCCATTAGTATTATATTTTTAATTTTTGCACAAAGTTAATAACTTTATTTATATAAAAACAATATTTATGAAAAATGATAAAAATAGTTTTCCTCTTTATCGCAGCTGGGCGATTTTTAAACCAATTTCTCTCTGCTAAACCAGAGAATTTCAATGAAGAAAAGCAAATTCGCTTCTTTGATAAAAATCTGAAATAGAGATTCTTGGTTCTAGAAGAAAGCGTAAGATTTTGCCTAAAAGCTGGGCGAAAAACCTTACCGAAGAGAAAATATCTGTTTGGACTGAGTCAATATCATTTTTCTTCCACTCCGACAGGGCTGATTCTCATGGAAATATCCCTCTGGTAGGCTTTCATGATGTTATTTTGTGTTTTGCTGAGCGGAAATATTCCTTTGATAAAACTTTCCTCCAAAGACAAGCTGATTTTTACCTTTTTACTTAATAAATGGAACGAGCTGAGCGGTGGGATTTTTGGAGTTTCATTTTGTGGAAAAATTGAAAACTACGATGCTGTCATCGCTACGAAGCAATAATACGGCTAGATATTTGGAATATTATTTCAAAGATGTGCCGAACATCATCAGAAAAACAAAACTTCCATCGGAGTTTTAAAGGCGATGAAACCAATGAGGAAATCAAGCTCTTGCGGAGGATATTTTTCCGATATTTTTGGGCCTGGGCTGCCGAAATGTTACCCGACTTTTTCATCCCTTCGAAATGCCTTTGGACAGATTGTTTGAGAATTTTTATCAACTTCAAAAGAAATCATCAATCACAACCAATACGCCAATAATTACGATTACAACAGAGCCATTTACCTGCTGAACCAAGAGCAGTTTTTGGGACAATAATTTCGTAATGCTCAAAGAGATGAAAAACTTTTCAGTCCGCTGTCTGTCATCAATTTCAGCCGATATGAAACAATAAACGATGTTCAGAAATTTTCCTTTTCGGAAAACGAGGAAAACATTCAGTGCATTGTGGCAAATTCTACGCTTGAAATTCCCTGCGGCTATCGGCTTTTGGAAAGGCGCAGCATCCCTGAATTAGACACTTATGCAGATAATGTAGATACAATGGCGTTTTTAAGTAATTTGTAAAATTGCTTTTCCATATTTATATTTGTAGAATTAAATTTAAAAACAAAAATTTTTTATGGAATTTACAAATCAATTGGTAGCAATGTCCACTGAGGAGCAAAAAGCTTCTTTTTATAGAAAACTTATATGCATGTGGCGTTGGCTATTTTGCTTTATCTTTGTAGAAACTGCTTTTACTAATAGTAGTTCCTGCTGAACTTATCATGGGAATGGTTTCTCAGAAGTATGTATGGTTACTAATCATCGGTGGTTTTGGCTGGCTTCTATGTTGGCTGAAAAATGGACTATGGCGAGCAGCCGTGCTATATGCAGTATGCTGGATTAGGTTTTATGTGCTTTTGGAAGCAATTATTTTCTTGCCATTGATTTATATGCTGTAAATGAAAACAGATAACATCAGTCTCATTCCACAGGCAGGATTGATTACTTTCATGCTGTTCGTAGGGCTTACAGGTGTGGCTCTTACTTCTAAAAAGAGATTTTTCTTTCTTAAGAAGTGTCTTAATTATCGGAGGGTTTATTTCTCTTGGACTAATCATTGCGGGATGGATTTTTCAAGTTAACCTTGGGCTTTGGTTCTCTGCAGGAATGGTTTTTCCCTAGCAGGAGCAAGCATTCTCTACCAAACTAACCAGCTCAAAAATGTCTATACAACAGAACAGTATGTAGGAGCTTCATTACAGCTGTTCGCTTCTGTGATGCTTCTATTCTAGTATGTTTTGAGAATTTTTAATGAGCAGAAAAAGACTAACAAAATATTTCTGAAACACGAAAAGTCAGGGAGGCTAAATCTTGATTCTCGTGTTTTCGTTTTTATTTTTATTTAACTAATTTATTCTAAATATTATGTCATACGGACTTTTAAAAGGAAAAAGGAATCATCTTCGAGCTTTGGATGAAAAACTCTATCGCTTGAAAGTAGCAGAAAGATGCCACGAAGAAGGTGCAGAATTTGTACTAACTAACGCTCCTATCGCTATGAGAATGGGAGAAATCAATAATTTAGCAGAGAAAACAGGTGCGAGATATCGTTCCTGCTGATGCGACTTCTATGGAAGATTTAGAAAAATTATTTGACCATGCTATCGCAAAAATTTGGGAAAATAGACTTTCATTCTACACTCTATCAGGGATGTCTGTGAATGTAAGAAAAGGAAAACACTACACAGAGCTCAACTACGACTGGCTAGAAAAAGGCTGGGATGTGTCTGCGGTATCTTTCCACAAAGTGATGAAACTCGCTTGGGAAAAAGACTGTATGAATGAGGTGGGGCAGTATCCTTGCGCTTTCTTACATCGCGGCTCAGAGAACTTTCCCTGATTATAACGATATGGCGGACAACAAGTCTTACCTTGAAAGCATCGCTAGATCTTTCCGGGTATTACTGGGGTGAAAAGAAAAGTGCGTGTCAATACCATTTCCCAGTCGCCCTACAATGACTACAGCAGGACAAAGGGGTAAAAGGTTTTGATGGGTTTATCAAATTTGCAGAAGATATGTCTCCACTAGGGAAACGCTACTGCTGCGGAATGTGCAGACTACTGTATTTCCCTTTTCTCTGACCTTACGAGAAAGGTAACAATGCAGAATCTCTTCCACGATGGTGGATTCAGCAACACAGGAGTTTCCACAAAAGTAATGGAAAGATACAACAAAGGATAAAAACAAAATTTTAACAAAAACACTCTCTGCAAAAGGAGTGTGTGTGCAAAATTGACAAATATTTCTTACTTTTTACGCTTATTTTTATTTATCAATAAATTTAAGACAATGGAACAAATAAAATTAAACAAAGAATGGAGAGAAAAACTTCTTCAGCGCTTTTGACTTATGTAAAGATATATTCCACCAGCGACCCTGAATGTGAGAAACGCCAAGTTCTCCGCAGCAGTGGGACATCGCGAAACATCTTTTTGAGAAATGAAAGCCATCGGTCTGGAAGATGTCTCTATCGATGAAAAACGCCTATGTATACGGATTTATCCCATCCAATATAGAGAAAAAGTGCCTACTGTAGGATTTATCGCCCATTTTGACACTTCACCCTGATTTCAATGGTAAAGATGTGAAATCCACAAATTTGGGAAAATTACGATGGAGGCGACCTGCTTCTTAACCCAAAAACAGGCTTCACCCTCTCTCCTAACAAGTTTGAAAAATCTGAAACAATACAAAGGACAAACCCTAATCACTACGGATGGAACGAGCCTTCTCGGAGCTGATGACAAGGCAGGAGTGGCAGAAATCATGACAGCTGCAGAATACCTTATCCAGCATCCTGAGATAAAACACGGACGAATAGCCGTGGGATTCAAACCCCTGATGAAGAAATCGGGAAAGGAGCGCACAAGTTCACTGTAGAAAAATTCGGTGCCGAATGGGCTTATACCATGGATGGAAGTGATGTGGGCGAGATAGAATATGAGAACTTTAATGCAGCTGGAGCGGTTATCAAAATCCACGGACTGAGCACGTACACCTCGGTTATGCTTACGGAAAAATGGTAAATGCCGGGCTTCTGCAGCCGAGTTTATCCAGTCGCTCCCTGCTAACGAAACTCCTTCTACGACAAGAGGTTTTGAAGGTTTTTATCATCTTTTTAGACCTAAAAGCGGATGTTTCCGAAGCAAAGTTACAATACATCATCCGTGACCACGATGAGCAGAAATTTGAAAACCAAGAAATTCATCGCAGAAAAAGAGTAGCGGAATTCAACCAAAAATATGGCGAAAATGTCTTTTGAAATAGAGATAAAAGAGCAATATCTCAACATGAAAAACAATTCGAAGGCAAAATGCACATCATAGAAGTGGCAGAAAGAGCCATGAAAAACCCCAGGGAATCACTCCAGAAGTGAAGGCCATCCGAGGCGGGAACCGATGGCGCGCAGCTGTCTTACATGGGACTTCCTTGCCCAAATATCTTCGCTGGAGGGCTTAACTTCCATGGGCCTTATGAATATGTTCCATTAGAATCTATGGAAAAAGCCACAGAAGTTATCATAGAAATCGCTCAAGAAGTAGAGAAATTATAAAAATAAATCGCCTATAAAAGGCGATTTATAATGTATAATAAGTTTTATTTCGCTTCATCATACGGAAGCCTGTTGATAATAGACCTTCCGAGAGACACCCTCATCTGCATACTCCAGCTCATCTCCCACCGAAATCCCCTTGCGATGCTGGAAAACTTTACATTGAAAATGTTTGAATTTCTTATAGATATAGTAAGCCGTAGTATCGCCCTCCATCGTTGCACTCAGCGCAAAAATCACTTCTTTTAGGCTCTCTTCATTGAGTCAATGCTGGAAAATATTCAGCTGGTGCGGGACCTATGCCCTTCCATCGGAGAAATTTTCCTCCTAAAACCAAATATTTTCCGTTATATTTAGAAGTGTTTTCTATCGCGAGAACATCCCTACATCTTCTACAATGCAGAGCGTTTCGGCGTTTCGCTTTTCATCAGCACAGATTTCACAAAACATCAAAATCCGAGAAATTATGACACTCTTGGCAGTATTTTTATATTCGTTACCAAACTTTCCAAAGCTTGTCGAAAGCGCCATTCCCTGATGATTTGGGCTGCTCTGAGAAGATGCAGCGCCAGCCGAAGAGCCGATTTTTGCCTATCCCTGGCAGTCCAGAAATCTCCTCCACTGCTCTGGATAATACTTTACTTGGGTATTCCATTCGGCAAAAAATGAAATTCTCCTAAATTTACTTTTTGGTAATAAATCTTATTCACTTCATCGGCTTTAAGGAAAGTTCCCTGCTTTCTGCTCTTTTATCCTTTCTGTGAAGAGTTTCCTATAAGGTGGTCATACTCGTGCTGGAAAAATCACCGCTGTGAAACCCTTCTACCAGCTCTCGTTTTTCTCTCCTTCAAAGTTTCGTAGCTAAATCAATCACAAAGGCTGCGGTAGACCTCTCCTCTTTCGTTTGGAATGGAAAGACAACCTTCTGCACCAAGTCTAGCGCCGAAGACATCCATTTGATTTCTGGATTTACGAAAAATTCAAAAGGTTTTCCTTCCTTGTCAAATCTCTGCACCCAAATTGCCTTTATATTCAGTCCTACCTGCGGCGCTGCGATGCCTACGCCCTGTTCATCTTTCACGGTAGCGAGCATTCTATCGGCCAACAGCTTCAAATTCGGGTCTTTGGCATCCACTGGGCGGAAACATCTTTTAGTATTTTTAAAATCTTTAGGGATTGGTAACCTGCAAAACCCTCATCGGTTCAGTACTTTTTCCCTGATTTAATGAGGACAACATCCTCTTTTCCCGATTTTCTTCTGTGCCTCTACGCTAGTTCCGAGCAGAACCAAACTTAATAAAAAGAATTCTTATCATTTCTATCTATTTTTGATGATTAGTTGAAGACAAATTTAATAATGGAAATAATAAGCCTCCTTATCTTCAAAAATATTTCTTCACCTATTTTAATTTCCTAAAAATTTTATTTAGGATTTTTCCTTTTAAAATTTATACCTTTGTGTAATATATACTTTTTATGAAAAACCCTAAACTACCCTTTAGATTTTAAATTTAAAAATTACCACTTTAGCTAGTGAGTTTTAACATTACCGACCGAGACGGAAAAACACATCGCCTATGTAAGGCAAAAATGTTTAAACTAAAAGAAGATGGTGGTCTCTCCGCGATGAAGAGAAAAGTACAGAACTTTTCAGAATAAAGGCCGATAGATGGCTAGATTTCAATGCCAGCTACAGCATCACAGGAACTGACGGCACCACTATGGAAAGAAACTTACGCCGAAAAGGAATGCGTTCCATATGGAAATCTACTTACAGAAGTCTATGATGAAAACAACCAGCATAAATACACTATAAGAGAAGATAATGCGTGGGTAAAGTTTTTGGGATGGTCTCGTAGGCGAACTGCCTATAATAGGTATATTTACAGGATATTTCCTAAACCCTTCCTACAGCCTGAAAGACGCTTCAGGGAAAACTCTTTACACTAAAAATGCCTTCACTGCTGGGCAGGAGATTTCAATTCAAATAAATTAACCGAAAAGCGATGAAGATGAAACGCTTATCGTTCTGTCCTCACCTTATGATGGTGCTTTTTAGAAAGAATGAGAGGATAAATATTAATCTTTAAATACTTTATGAGTTTATCAAACATAGAACCGCAGATTATTTGGAAAAACTTTTTCTAAACTAAATGCAGTTCCAAGACCTTCCAAAAAAGAAGCGAGAGTAATAGAGTTTATCAAGAATTTTGGAGAAAGCTCAGACCTTTGATACTCAAGTGGATGAAATAGGAAATGTCATCATCCGAAAACCAGCAACAGCAGGAATGGAAAAACCGCAAAACCATCGTTCTGCAGTCTCACCTGATATGGTTTGTCAAAAACAATGATGTGGATTTTGACTTTGAAAATCAAGGAATTCAAATGTTCATAGATGGTGACTGGCAAAGCAAAGGAACGACACTCGGTGCAGACAACGGGCTTGGCGTGGCGGCTGTTATGAGTATTTTGAGAGCAGTGATATCGTTCATCCTGCATTAGAAGCCCTTTTCACAATAGATGAAGAAACTGGAATGACAGGAGCCTTTTAACCTGAAACCCAATGTACTAAAAGGCGAAATCCTCCTAAAACCTAGACACAGAAGAAGATGATAGAAATAGACATAGGCTGTGCTGGCGGCGTGGATGTAACAGCTACACAAACCTACACACTGCTCCTACGAAAGGAAAATTTAGTAAAATAGAAATCAAAGGACTGCAAAGGTGGACACTCTGGAATGGACATCCACAAAGGTTTCAGGAATGCAATGTACTCCTTGGAAGACTGCTCTATAACAGCATTGAAAGTCAAAGTAGAGCTGATTTCATCGATGGAGGCGGACTGAGAAACGCAATTCCAAGAGAAGCCACAGCTGTCAGTGAAAAATGCTGATGAATTCATAGCAGAAGCCAATGAATTAAAGGCTGAAATTTTACAGGAATTTGCTACTATTGAAAAAGATTTGAGTTTATCAATATTGAAAACGGAAAGTTCTGAAAATGGTCTTTTCCAAAGAAAATTCAGCCCAAATCATCCGCGTGCTGAAATCCGCTCGCAACGGCGTATACAGAATGTCTCCTGATGTGGCTGACCTAGTGGAAGCGTCCAACAACATCGCCAGAGTGGAACTAAAAGACGGCAGTCTGAAAATCCTAAACCTTACCCGTTCATCTGTGGAGTCTTCTAAATTCAATGTGGCTAACCAACTAAAAGCAGTTTTTGAACTAGGCGGCTGAATGTAGAGTTTAGTGGCTCTTACCCTGGCTGGAAGCCAAAACCCAAATTCAGAAATTCTCCGAATAATGGAGAAACTCTACACGGATAAATTTGGTTCAAAACCAAATGTGATGGCTTGCCACGCGGGATTAGAATGTGGAATCATCGGTGCTCACTATCCTAAAAATGGAAATGGTAAGTTTCGGGCCCACGATCAAAGGCGCGCACTCACCTGATGAAAGAGCGAGGTATTTCTTCTACACAGAAATTCTGGGATTTCTTGAAAGAAATTCTGAAAATATCTCCAAATAAATAGAAAAGCAGCCTCGTTATGAGGCTGTTTCTCTTATCCAGTTTTATTTTAAAACTGCTAATGCTCATAATCAGGCTCTTCTTTATTTCAGGAACCTGCTCGGTATATAGGATTTTTGGCGTTTTCACCAAGAATAATTACCACACGGCTCGCAGTCCCTTCAGAGGTCCATCTGTAATCGTGAGCTGATAATCATCTCGACTTCCCTAAAATCGGAAAGATTTACAACATTTTTAAGACCCTTCTGCTCCGCAAAATCTATCCAATGCAAAAGGCAAATCTTTAGAAATATTGATAACTTCAGTGTTTTCAAGAGAAGATGCCTCTTGGTTGAATTTCCTTACCGAAGCGGCTGCAAACTCCTGTATCTACACTTGGAAATACATTGAGAACTAATCTTTTACCTTTAAAATCCGCTAATGTTTTCTCCTGAAAAGGTCTGCCGCTACCAAAGTAAATGGTTTAGCCGTTTCACCTACTGCAGGAAGCTTCTCAAGCGTATTGATGGGATTTCTACTAATGTTATCGCCATTTTTATTATTTTTAATCAGCAACAAAGATATACAATTTTCATTGTATAGCAGAAATCACAGAAATTTTAAAACTTATTTTTAATCATGTAAATGTTAAAGAACTTTAACATTTGAGCTTTCTTTTGACATGAATGTCCGAAAACATGTCAAAACTCTAAAAATTTTTATCCAGCCGACTTTATGGGATACTTTTTGACCTGAAAATGAAACAAAATAATTTGGTTTGATGAAAATATTTTACAAATTTTAAAACAGGAATTGTAAGCATTCTTTTATTTCTATTTTCTCATTTGCAAATGCACAGCATACTCTCCACATCAGCAACCACAAACCGATGATGGCAGCAGCTCAAAGAATACGGAATACCGAGTGCCATTATCCTTACTATCGCCTTTTGTAGAAACAGGCGGAGGGACAAGTAAAAAGCAGCAAAACCCTAAACAACCCACTTTGGAATTGTCGGAAAAACCAGTAAATAAATCCAAATACAAAAGTTTTCCTTCAGTAAGAATCTTATCGAAGCATTCTGCGAATTAGTAGCAAGATACTATTCCAAACTGAAAGGAAACGACCACACAGACTGGTAGCAGCCATTGCAAGCGCGGGGATATTCCACAGCCAAAGGAATGGATGAGAAGAGTGAATCTTATTATTTCAAAATACGAATTAAATAGGTTAGAAGAAAAAGCAGCACAAAATGTGCTGCTTTTGTTTTATTTCTTTATTCCTGTAGATATTCAAAATATTGTATTTTTGCGGGAATTTTATTTTATTGTCCTTGAAAAATGTTAATAAAAAGGTCTTATTACTGACCTTATCATGCACCGCAATATATTTTGTTATATCCGTAGTGATGCAGGTTTCTGGTTTCAGCTGGGAGCCTTTTCCCGACCGTGTAAATCTTGTTTTCGGAAGTCTTTACTTCAGTGAAAAAACGATTCAAAAACACAAACTCACTGCAGAATAAAAAGACTCACCCTCGCCATTCAAGAGGCAAACCACTCAAAGGAAGATTTGCAAACTCATGAAAACCAAACCCATCTACCAGCTTTCACAGGAGAGGTTGCTGCCCTTCCTTCACTGATGGAAAAACTCCACCGACTAAAAACGGCGAAAAGGTAAAATACGCATCGCTTACCTTGGCGACAGTATGATAGAAGGCGACCTTATGACGCAGACCCTCCGTCTGCTTTTACAAAAAGAATACGGCGGTTCCGGTGTGATTTCTCCCACTTTTCCTCTACGTAAGCAAGGATTCCGCCAGACAGCCAGTATTTCTGCAAAAGGCTGGTCTGATGCTAATTTCATGACTAAAAAGTGCCAAAAACCCCTACATCTCAGGATACCGATATTCTGCGCAGCGGCACAGGAAGCTATACGGACAACACCCTCTTGGAGAAAGCACCGCAAACGAGAAAAAGCCCTTATCTTCGGGAGTGGTAATGAAGAAAAATATCAACATCAATGGCAGTTCTACCACTATCTTCTCCTTCCAGAGTTATAATAGAATGGTTCTGCCAATGACCATTCCAACAGAATGCAAAAATCTCTGAAGGAATTTCTACCCGCTGTACGGCGTAAGTTTTGAAAGCGAAAGCGGTGTTTTCGTGGATACTTTCTCTTTCAGAGGCATCACAGGAGTAGATGAACAAACTCGATGAAGAGCTTCCACAGACGATACAAGAAGCCAATCCCTATGACCTGATTGTCCTGCAATACGGCGTAAATCTCCTTTTCCGCCCGAAAGATACGGGACTACAGCTACTACTTTAAGACCTTGCGCCTACCGTAGAGAAAATGAAAAGAGCTTTCAAAGGGCTGAATTCCTTTTGTAGGCTCCGCAGACCGCGCTTTCAAAATACAATGGGCAGTTCAAAACGGCCATCGGGCTTCCCAACCTTATAGAACTCAGGCGCTGCTTGCCTTTCAAAATAAAAATAGCTTTCACAACCAGTTTCCCAGACCATGGGCGGAGAAAACTCCATCGTAAAATGGGCAAACGAAACCCCGCCTCTGGCAAACAAGGACTCACATACACCCCCAACCACACAAAGGTCAGAAATTCTGGCTCAAAAACTATTTGACGCCCTGCAGAAAGATTATCAAAAACATACCCACAGACTCACCAGGTAATGAATGCATTCTCTGATTTTATCAATAAATTTGATACCCAAAGCGTAATCAGTTTTATACGACCCGAAGAACCCTCTGCTGTTCAACAATGATCTGTGTATTTCTTCCTGTTTATCTTTTTATTTTACCTGCTGAGAAATAAACCGACAGCAAGGAAATATTTTACGCTGTTTTTCTATTGTATTTCTTCTACAAGGCGAGCGGGTCTTTTGTCCTACTGGTAAATGGTTTCGAGGTTCAACCATCTGCTGTCCAACGGCCATATTCAGGGCTAAAGCCAAGAGCCAGAAAACTTTTCTGCTGGTGATGAGCATCATCGTCAATTTAGGCGTATTGTTCTACTTTTCAAATATACCAACTTTTATCTCCGTTTCCAACGAGCTATTTCAATACAGGGTTCAACCCTCTGCATATCCTCCCGCCCATTGGGAGTTTTTCATTCTTCACCTTGAAAACCCTAAAGCTACACCATAGATGTCTCTACCGGAGGCGATTTTGAACCTGCCAAGAAATATGTAGATTATCTGCTGTTTCTTTCTCCAAAGCTGATGATGGGGCCTATTGTCCGGAGCGCATGACTTTGTCCCTCAGCTGGACAAGAGCTATTACCTCAACGAGGATTTTGCCAAAGGTTTCTATCTGATTGATCGGGGCTGATTAAAAAGTCATCATCTCGGATTATATTACCCTTAACTTGGTGAATTACATCTTTTGACAACCCTGCCCTGCACACGGGATTAGAAAACCTGATAGCCCCTCTACGGCTGCGCTATGGTGATATACTGTGATTTCAGCGGGTATAGTGATGCTTGCCATTGGGATGGCGCTTTGGCTGGGGTTCAAGATTCGCCCAACTTCCTTTCGCCCTACCAGAGCAGCAGCATTGCCGAGTTCTAGTGCCGCTGGCATATCTCGCTTTCTTCTTGGCTGAAAGACTATCTCTACATTCCGCTGGGAGGAAACCGAAACGCTACTTTTAGCCTCCTATACCTGTTTGTGGTGCTGTTCCTGTGGGTAGTTTTACGATGTGCAGCACATCTGTTCGGCTGGTCTTACCTCATCTCGGGATAGTTACCTGCGGGCTGCTGCTTATCTTCGTCCTGCCGCCCTCTTTTGGGTAAAAAACCCCATGGGCATCGCGGCCAATTTCAACCTGCTCACTACCATGCTGCTGGGCGGTTTCGGCACGGAGCAAGCTGGAATTTCATCATCTCAGCGATGCACGCATTGCACTCGGCATTCATAAAATATGGATGATGCTACCGGAAAGGCTTTTTGCAGGTTTAGCAACTCCAAGATTTATAATGCTGTGATGGTGCTCCTCACCTTCCATTTCGTGTGTTTCTGCTGGATATTCTTTAAGGCCGAAGATTTTGACATCAAGCATGGCAATGATACAGCAGATTGCTTTCAACTTTGATTTTAGCGTATGGGGCATTCTATGACAACTGCGAAACTGGTAGTCTGGATGATAGCTGTAGCCATGCTGATGCACGCCATCCCAGACCAAATGGTAGACCAGATGATAGAGAAAATGGGAAGACTTCTCAGTGTTTTTACATTGCGGCATTCTTTGGTTTCCCTTTATTTTATACGGCTATTTCAAATCTCTGAGCAGGTGATGCCTATCTACTTGCGAAAGTTCTAACCACCTCCAAAGCTCCCCTGCAACCACCAACCAAGGTGGTCGCGATAGGTTCCGAGGTGGTCACAGACACCACAAAGGTGGTCACGATAGGTTCCGAGGTGGTAGCAGACACCTGCGAAGGTGGTCATGATAGGTTCCGAGGTGGTCGCAGACACCTCGTGAAGGTGGTCATGATAGGTTCCGAGGGGTAGCAGACACCTATGAAGGTGGTCACGATAGGTTCCGAGGCGGGTGCGATAGGTTCGGAACCCATCGCAAATGTCATAAATAGGGATTGTTTTTACGCTGTTTTTAGATTTTAACCCATATTTTATAAGATATTTTAAAGAAACTACCCTGTTCTGCTTTCTATAAAATCTAAAATATCTCTGGCTACCTGTTCTTTGGTTTTTAGAGGATATTCTTTTTCGTTTCAGGGTGAATATTTTTATTTTATTGGTATCTTTCTGAAATCCTGTCCCGCTGTCTTTTAGGAGTTCAGCACTATCATATCCAAATGCTTACGCTCTAATTTCTCTCTGTCTGGGCATTCGCTTCTTCATTCTGCGTTTCCAAAGCAAAATCCCACCAAAAACTGTTTTTGTTTCTGCTCTCCCAAGCCTTTAATATATCAGGATTTTTCCACCAATGTGATGGTCATTTCCTCTTCATAATTTTTCTGGAGCAGCCTTTAGCATAGTCTGCCACAGCAGCACTCTCCGCGATGCTCATCTGCCTTCCCATAATGCTGAAAACCTCCTGAGTACATTTCCTTTTAGCAGAGTTTACTCTTTTAGGTGAATCCATCACTGGCATTAAGCGATGAAGGGCCGGAGATTAAAATGACCTCTGCCTCCCTCTTTTAGCTTCTTCCGCAAGAGCAGCTTCATCTCTGAAGAGTGATTTCATAAACCGAACAGGGTCTATGGCCTCATGTAGGGCCTGCAGTTACTAAAACCGTTTTTCCTGTCAAAGCTGTTTCTTTTTGAGCTAAAAACTCAGCAATAGTATTGTATATGGTTTCCACTTCGGCCAATCTTCCTTCGCCATGAAGGCCGCTCGCTCAGCTCTCCTGTTTCTGCTGATTATAGAATGTCCGTAAGCCCTTGCCAAATCCAAATTTCTCTTTGTAGAAGGATGGCATACATATCCAAATCCATCGCAGGAGCTATGAGAAACAGGGCATTTTGCTAGAAAGATAGGTTGCTACCACCAAAGTTATCACATATTCCATTAACCATCTTTGACAAAGTATTTGCCGTACAGGCACATAAAGCATTACATCTGCCCAAGCTCCAAGTTCTACATGACTATTCCACTGCCCATTTTCTCCATAGAAAATCAGGAATGATACTGGTTTCTAGATAAAGTGGAAAGCGTAAGCGGCGTAACGAAACCCTTAGAGATGGAGTTAAAATAACCTGAACCTCGGCACTCTGTTTTATAAATTCTCTCACGAGGTTATTTCATTTTATAGGCTGCTATCCCGCCTGAAACAGCTAGTATTTTCTTGCCTTGTAGGGGTTTCATAATCAAAAATATTTTAAATGCAAATTTAGTTAAATAAATATCAGAAATAAAAAGCTGCAATTGTTAATAATCACAGCTACTCAATCAATGCTCTAAAAATAATATTACTATCTAACCTTATTATTTTTCTACTTTTTCTGAAATAGATGTCTCTCATCCAGCCACTCTCTGATAGCGATAGAAGTCGCCTTAGAAATCTCTCTATGTATATTTAGAAATTTCTATCGTTCTCTGTTTTTCAAAACCCTTCTATGTGGCATTATTCGCTAGCAGATTGTCCAATTTATTGTGGAGTTCTGTTTCTATCTCCATATCAATTTGCTCTGCTCTTTTTCCCATAATTACGATAGCTTCGTAGATGCTTCCTACTACTTTTCTTCTATCTCGTTTCTGCGTAAGTTATAGTATTTACTTCTCCTTTTTATATCATTTATATTTCTCATCTTAGTGGAAAGTTTGCTGCAAATTTAGTTATTTATTAAGAATATCCAAAATTTATTTGGTTTCTTCTTTATGCTTTTGTTTTGCTCGTGTTCTTTCTGTTTTTGCAAATATTCGGCTTTTCAGGGCTTCTACTTTTTTATATGCTCCAGATGCTTTTTCCAGCTCTCTGCTCAGTTTATCTCTGCATATGAACAATTTCCTTAGCGGAATCAGGAAAAGTCATATTCTTTTAGAAAAGCAGTGGCACTTTCCAGCCTTTTCTTTCTTCAAATCATAGATGGAGTGTATCTCAGCTCGTATCGAGATTTCTATGATATAATCAAAAATCTGTGGTTTTTAGTTTAGTGCTCAGGATAGTCTTCCAAAAACATTCTCAAAAGCCACCACAGCCGCTCTGTAATCAGCTATTTTGAAATAGTTTCGCCTGTTCATAGGCTTTTGTATTCCAACTTAAAGGTAAGTTTTTCTATCGTTAATATCTTTTCGTTCTTTTCAGAATCAGGAAAATTATTCAAAAAGTCCTGCAAAGAGTTGATGGCATCTTCTGTGCTGCCTTGGTCTAAATTATAATCAGCAGAGTCCTGATAATAGCATATTGCGACATGTATGCAGCTCTTCTCTTGGGCATCTTGTGAAATGCTGCAGGAAAATTCCTAAACTGATGTCCTGCCAGTTTATAATTTTATCATAATAATTCGTATATGCAGACTTAAAAAGTACTTGAGCATCTTCTGTTCCTGCTACCAAGCTGGGCAATCGGTCTATAATGCTATCGCTTTTGCTCCATTTTTCTTCGCATAGTATTGGTTGGCTGTTTCTAAACGAAATTTTTATCTGCACTTTTCATTGCCGCTCCATGCTGTCCTTTACAAGATAAAAGATGCCAATGAAGCCCATGCTATTACAACATATCATAAATTTAGTTCAAAAACTATTTAAACCGCAAAGTATAATGTCAAAAACGGACTTTAATAGAATTTTATGACTATTTTAAAATTGAAATCAATATTTCTCATAACCTAAAAACCGAAAAACGCAGTTATGGAGGTGGGATTTTTATTTTATTTTTCCATATTAGAAGGCAAATCCTGTATGCTACAATTTAAAAATTTCTCATAAAAAGGCTTATTCCTCACGGTAAAAAGTACCGTTCCCTACGATGGTTGCCAGCAAGTCTTCTGCTTTGGCAGCTTTCTTTGAAAACTCCGTAGAGATTCCTTTTCTATTATCTTTTCGAGAATACTGACACACACTATATAATATTCTGTCAAAAATATCCCTACGCTGTCCGTATCCCCATTTCCAGCTTCACAAAACCATGAAAAATACTTATACTGAAACACCTCTCCTACAATAAAAATTTACTCAGCCTTTTACCTGCATTTCTGGGTTGCCATAGGTAATGGTGGAGGTAAATCAGAAAAATTTTTCTTGCTCCGCTGCACCCTGTATTCATAGAGGCTGGACATCATTTTCTCTCTTGAACCAAAAATAATAAGAAATCATCGCAACATTTACTTTTGCCTTATTTGAAATATCCCTTACAGAAGTCTTTTTCAAAGCCATTTTCGGCAATGAGTTCCTCTGCTATTTCTAAAATATGAATCTGCTTGGCGCTGAATTTTTGTTGCATTTTTGATTTAATTTTGTGTCATGTGAAAATATAAAAAATAATATTTATTTTCTGTGAAATATATCATAAATTTAGAAATTAATTTTGTTTTATTAAAATTTGAATTAATTTTGAAGAAAATTTAAACTTAAAATGAATATACCAGCAGAACTTACACAAAAAGACTCATGAGAGTGGGTAAAAAGAGGGAGATACTGCTATTATAGGTATCACAGATTTTGCTCAGAGTGAATTGGGGAGATATCGTTTTGTAGATGTGGAAAGCGTAGATGAAGAGCTAAATATGGGCGATGTTTTTGGTAGTGTAGCCGTAAAAACAGTTTCGGATTTATACCCGCCTATCTCTGGGAAGGTTATAGAGTTTGAATGAAGAATTGGAAAGCGAACCCGAGTTGGTAAATACAGATCCTTACGGGAAAAGGATGGATTATAAAATTAGACTAGCTAATGATGCAGACCAGTCCGAACTGTTCTCTGCGGAACAATATCAAGAAGTGATTGGATAAAATAACTCGTTTATTTAGATATAGAATACCGCCCATTTATTGGGCATTTCTTACTTATACACTTCTCAAACCAATTCACATCAAAAAGGGAAACCCTTTGGTTTAGTTTTTGATAGTATGGACAAAATTGTTCATATTATAGTTTTTGTTTTATTGGGTTTGCTATCGCATGGCTTTTTCCAAAACAAAATATATGTTTTCAGCTAATAATGGCGGGGTATGGCGCTATTACAGAAGTTCTGCAGGAAATAATGGAGCTGAGCAGAAGTATGGAACTAGCTGATTTTTGTGGTTGATATATTTGAGTTTTATTAGGTTTTCATTCACAAAAACTAAAAACTTTTTACTTTAAATCGTTGAAAATGAATAATGTTTATGATAATATTTTTAGGACTTATAGGGAATACCCCATGGTAAGGCTTAATCAGTGGTAGAGGACAATCCCTGCAAAAGGTGTGAAATTAGAATCTTATAACCCAGGGCATTCCGTGAAAGATAGGATAGCTCTGCACATTATAGAAACCGCTGAGAAAAAGGAATTTTTGACTCAGAGAGCTACCATCGTAGAGACTACTTCTGGGAATACAGGATTTTCGTGGCGATGATAAGCTGCATTACGCGGTTGCTAAAGCGTATTCTTGCGGTAAGTGATAAAACAAAACCAGAGAAAATAGCTTTCCTAAAATACATTGGGGTGCGACGGTTCATGTGACGTGTCCTGCCAGTGTTCCTGCTGATGACCCTCGCTCTTACTACGAAGTAGCCAAAAGAATTACCGCAGAAACGCTCTAATTCGGTGTATATCAATCAGTATTTCAACGAGTTAGATGTAGAAGCGCATTATCTGACTACAGGGAAAGAAATTTGGGAGCAAACGGAAGGAAAAATCACTCATCTTTTTGGATGTACGGGAACAGGTGGAACACTCTCAGGTTCAGCTAAATACACAAAAGAACAAAAACCTGATGTGAAAAATCATCGGAGTGGATGCAGATGGCTCTATTCTGAAAAACTTACCACTGAAACAGGAAAATCAATAAAGAAGAAATTCACTCTATCAAATAGAAGGTCTAGGGAAAAATTTAATTCCAGACACGCTTCTGATACAAAATAGATGAATTTGTAAGGGTAAATGATGAAAACAGTGCCTACACATGACTCGCGAAATAGCCATACAAAGAGGCTATTATGGAGGCTATACTCACAGGTGCTGTGATGCAGGCGTTTGCTAATATTCTCAAAATCATACCTTTACAAAGGATGATGTGTGGTACTTATTTTCCCAGACCACGGCTCTAAATACATGACCAGTATACAGCGATGAGTGGATGGCAAAATGGGCTTTTACTCATAGTGAAATGGCTAAATATAAAGAAGCTATTATAATATAAAAATTTGATTACTAATAAATTAGAAAATTATGGATATTTTTGAAAGAATTAAACAAAAATCCAGGACCATTGGGCCGTTTTGCGATTATGGTGAAGCATATTTTATTTTCCCCAAAATTAGAAGGGAAAATCGGGCCAAGAATGAAATTTCAAGGGAAAGAAGTAGTTTTCTGGTCTGCTAATGACTATTTGGGGCTTTGTAACCACCCAGAAGTTTTGGAACAGATGCCAAAGCAGCAGCAGAATACGGAATGTTCTACCTAATGGGAGCGAGAGCGATGTCTGGAGACAGAAGCGCACCTGCAGCTGGAGAGAGAATTGGCTGAGTTTGTGGAGAAAGAAGCGGCTTATTTGCTGAATTTCGGTTATCAAGGGATGGTGTCTATCATAGATGCTTTGGTAACGAGAAGAGATGTTATTGTGTATGATGCTGATTCTCACGCATGTATCATTGACGGAGTAAGACCACATTTTGGGGACAAGTTTTACTTACGCTACAATGATATGAGAGTTTGGAGAAAACCTTGAAAGAGCGGGCGAAAGTAGCAGAAGAAAACGGCGGAGGAATTTTAGTAATTACCGAGGAGTTTTCGGATAGAGAGGTCAGCAGGTAATTAAAGGAAATCTGCGATTTGAAAAAGAAAATTTAATTTCAGATTGTTGGTAGATGATGCTCATGGTTTCGGAACATTAGGAGAAAGGGGAGCAGGAGCAGGTGAGAGCAAGGATGCCAAGACCAAATCGATGTGTATTTCTACTTTTGCTAAATCAATGGCTGGTTTCGGGGCTTTGTGGCAGGAGATAAGCAGATAGTAAGATACCTTAAATTTAACCTTCTGTTCTCAGATTTTTGCTAAATCTTGACAATGCTGATGGTTATTGAGGATTGAAGAGATTGGAGCTTTTGAGAGCAGACCAGAAATTACAAGGAAACTTTGGGAAAATGTTCAAATTACAAAAACGGACTTAGAGAAAGAGGATTTAATTTAGAGAAACGAATACCTGTGTAACGCGTCTTATTGAGGGTTCGCCAGTAGAAGGACTCTGTTGGTAAAAGACCTGAGAGAGAATTATGGAATTTTTACTCAGTGTGGTTTATCCAGTAATTCCGGAAAAGGAAACATCTTGCTAAGGCTGATTCTCACGGCATCTCACACGATGCGAAATCAATGAAACTCTGGACGCTTTTTGCAGCATTAAAAGAAAAACTAGATTCAGGGTTTTATAAAGAACAAGAAAAACAATGGGCTTGAATTTTATGCCACTTTAATTGATATTTTTCAATTTATAATATCCCCTAAAATTAGGGATTTTATTTTGAAAATAAATTTATTTATAGCCGGAGCTAGCTGAAGCCTTCTAACAGGCGCTTTACCTTTTTAACTGCTCGCAGCTACTGGCACATCAGACTTTTCAAAGCTCTCACTCTGCTCCTTCTACAAATTTCACCTCACCCTTCTGTCTTTTTGTCTTTCTGCATCAGAAGCCGTTACAGGAACATCAAAGTTTGTATAAAACTCCCAATTTACATTATTGATAGACAGAGGAGTTGAACATGGGATTGTAATTGATATTATATCCTTTACTTACAGCTGTTATAAACACCTCCTGTATAGTTTCGTCAATCGCTCCTAAGGAAAGGCTCACAGCATCATTATCAAGAACGGTGTATGCCCTTTTTACCCTAAATCAGTAAACCACCGATATTCAAGCCAATGTATTATTGTCTCTAAAAGAGATAGGCGTTGTATAGTTCTGGTTATAACATCAAGGAATGCTGTATTCACATCGTATCCCTGACCAAAAATCCTAGCTCTTGAACCAAATCCGAACCTAATCTATTCCCTGTTGTAAACTGGAAAGATGGTCCTCAAAATTCTCGCCAATAACGCCCATACTTAAAGTTTTCTTTATCCTGTATCATGTGACGATTCTGAAAACTACTGAGTTCAAAAATCCGCAATATCACCGACATTTTTGAACTTGTAATAGTCATTGTTAGCTAATACATTCACACTCAAAAGATTAACAGAAAGCTTTTACTTTTCTTATCTGCAAGCTCGAGTTGCTTATACTGTCCGCCATAAACACCAGAGTAATTGCTGTTACTCAGTCCCAAATACTTCTGGCATAACTGCCCTGCGGTAAGTCCTCCTAAGAGTGCCGCAATGAAAACCTCATTTGATATAAAATTTATTTAATTGTTATTCTTAAATTTATTAAATGTTTCTGCAACTTCATGATAACTCACCGCCCTATCCTGAAAATATTTACAAAATGTCTCAGCTTATCTGCGCCAAGCTGGTTTAAGATGTTCATCATGCATTTTCATGTGTCCTTTCTGAATCCTGTGGTAACTGAAGACCCAAGAGCGCAAAATTCGTGCAAGCCCAGAAACGGTTAAAAAATTTCATCAAATCCTTTGCAGACGGGTTCGTGCAGAAGCTCAGAAGCACTTTTGCTAATGGATGAATGCTTGTCAAAACCACCTACAACGCCCACTGCCACAGGAATTTCTATCCAAAAACGAAAAACGCCATCCTCTATCACACAATGTGTCAGCGACTCTATATTTTTCCATCTTTTGCTGCATAAGCATGCGAGCCGATGCCTCTACGTCTCTAAAAATCATTTCCTGTCGCTATAACCACAGCATCCACGCCATTCATAATTCCTTTTATTATGAGTAACTGCAACGATAAGGCTCTATTTCAGTAATAGCACCGCCTGATGAAAGCCTCCATGCAAATTTTGAGGAGAAAATTCCATCATCTTTCAAATCATCTATTTTGCAGGAAACCTCTGCACGAACCAAACATTCTGGGGTAAAGTTAGATAAATGCTCATTATCACCTGTAAAGAATGTTTTTCCTCTTCCGAGAAAATATCACTTTTTATGATTTCTTCTTTCAAAACCGCTCCAAACTGCTCCAAACAGGAAATTAATGAAGTTCGCTCCCCATAGAATCAACCGTGTCAAAAACTGCTTTTTAGCTGATAATACTTTTCCAATTCATTAGTTTTGTCTATCAGTTCTATGTTCAAAATTCCCCGCCTCTCCGCTCCGCATGTTTTGGGTAATTCTTTTCGGTTGATGCGAAAAGTTTTCGTTTTAAACTGAATTAAAAACTGAAACAATTTTTCCTTTTTCCTCTGAAAATGAAATGAGAAGGTTCTACCCTAGTATCAATAATTGTTGTCTTGAAACCGCCCTTATCCAGCCAAAACTTAGCCGATTTAGCCGCGGCTGTGAAACTACAGAACTCTCCTCTACAGCCATTGGCAGAGCGTAGAGCTCCCGTCAACTCATTTGGAGCAACGCTGCTGTATGGAAGGTAAAAGTTGAAATGGTGTTTTCAGAGAATTCATCATGGAGTTTTTGTAACTCTAAATTTTCAGTCCTCAATACTGCTTTAAAACATGCTCAAAATCAGTGTTATTTTCCAAATATTCATGGATGAGCCAGCCTATCTTGTTTTGGCAGCTTTGCGAAAAACCATCTATGGGCGTGTCATTGCATATGATTTTAAAATCCAAAGATACAAAAATAGAAAATAAAAGAAATTTAAAAGGCCCAGAGATTTCATTTTCGGTAACTTACAATTAATTTAGACGGTAGCAAATAATTTTGTAGTTAATGCTAAAGTCTGCATATTTGCACCACTTAAAACGGAAGACCCATGGTGTAACGGTAGCACACCAGATTTTGGTTCTGTTTGTCGTTCGAATCCCTGTGGGTTCACAAATCGCATTAGTAATCAATCAATTACAATAATGCATCTCCTAAAATACCCCCAGATTATTATTCTGAGGGTATATATATACAGAGAAAATGAATACAACTTTTGGTAATCAAACCACTTTGTGAACAATGACAATCGGAAATGTTGCGGAAACAAAAAGAAGTCTATACTTTCCTTAGGGCAAGACTCTCTGAAAATTATAGCTTTAAGAGACACTGGTATCTGAAGATTGCCAATCGTCCTGCTTTGTTATGCAAATATACAAAAAGCGTGAAAAACTCGCGCTGTAATTTTCCATGCCATTCTATCTAACCCCAAGCGTAGCACGCAAGACTTCAAATGACAAAAGAGAAACTTTAAAAATAATTTTTCCTACTTGCTCTATTTTTATATGTTCTGTATCGTAAAATTTTTATAACTGTTTTTGGTTATTAGATGAACCCTCAAATCATTATCATAAAATTTTGTTACCCTCATATCCACAAGCATATAATCCTTTCGCAAATTGTTCTCATTATCTATAACCTTTTATCATTAGCTTCATCATTCATTTGCTGAAATGTCCGTCAAAAACAAAATCCCACTTTAAATCCTTATCAAAACTTGGGCGGATAATCAATATTTTCTGTTTTCTAAAATATCTTTTATCGGCTCTTTGGCTTCAGAATTAAGACTACTTATTGTTTTTACTACAGAACTGAACTCTTCATCTGATATATAAACATTGGTTTCCATTAGATTCAAATTTAAACCAGATGTCTCTTTATCTAATGCCGAAAATTTGTTTTGCAATACTTTCCTTACTATTTTTGCTTTCATTAAAAAGTATTATAAACATTTATATTGATTGTTGTTTTATCTCCATTTTCAAGAGTAACCTCCACGCCATCATCTACTTTCTCAGTCTATGTTACTTTTTATACCATTTTACAAAAGCCATATAAACCAGCTACAACTGATATGATTTCAGCACTTATGTTGATATTGTCTTTGAGAATATCAGAATCCAGTAGTTTTCTATCAATTTCATATGAATTTCAAAACTTCCCTGTTCCAAAAGCCTTGATTTTCAACCTCTATTTTCTTTTTCAGTTCCAAGGCTTCTATTCACTTCTTATATATTAGATGTGTACAGACATCCTACTCAAGGTTTCTATATCAACCTCGTGCTTTTCGCTGGCAAATCTATTTTGAAATCATTAGGCTCATTTTAGCAAAAATTGTTTAATGCAAAGTTACACAATATTATGAAACTTTTATTATAATTCTTCAAATTAGTTCTATTCTGTCATCCAGCCTTTGAGAAACACCTTTTGTGTTGGATTATTTTTACGATTCTATTCAAGAAATCCTCCTTTCCTTATAGAGCCTTTTGCAAGCAGTCTTCGCGCCTGTACATAACTACAGAGCTTTCCTATTTACCTGTGATAATGCAAGGTTTTTCTCTCACCGGTGAAGGAGTGAATATACATTTTATATCCCCTGAACCCATTCAGTTTGTAGATTTGTCACCGATGAACTTATAGGAGATTTACCTTCTGAAAATATCGCAAGAATCAAGATTACCAATAAAGCAGGAACAAGATTCTTAAAAGGATAAACAGAAACGAAATAGTTTTTATAGTGGAGAACAGATAGGATTACTACTATTGTAGGGCAGTCTTTCATGGCTCTAGGCATAAAGCCATAGAAACCCTTTGTATTTTAATTCTCAAACCAATATCCAAATTCAGCCAGAAGATATGCAACCTTTGGAGTTTCCTAAAAATGAGTTTTTCAAGTAGGAATGATAGCAGGAAGTGAAGAAAATAATTCTGAAGAATATAAATCACAGCAGTCAGTGGGAAAATCAATTTAGATATGAGCTATTAAAGAAGAGGAAGAAAACTATGTATGCCTACTTTATTATTCTTTTATTGATAAAACTGGAAAAGACCGAAAAGAAGAAACACTAATGGCAAACTACCGTAGAATAAATCAAAGAGGTAGAACTTATTATCAGAAAGACATGAATCCTTAGCCATATTCTTGATTGTTTTATACTTTATTTCCGAAAGAAATCCTCCGACTAGAACTCAGTCAGAGATATAAAGTTTGTAACTCTTCTGTAGTGATCAAATATCATAGCCTTTTTCTATTAAACCATTGATAAGAACTTTGTCTCCTGTCCAAATCTATATCCTGTGTGAAAATGTAGAGCCAAAAAGGTGTCATCAGGGTCATTTCTCTTTTCATTATATCATATGCTCTATGGAAAACATCATTATCAATATCATCAGCAGAGTAAAATTTCATTTTTAGTGATATTTTTCAAAAATAGTATTAATTTCTGTTTTATTCCGTTTGGTGCTTCTTATGATTTCTTTCAAATGCTCTATAATTTCTTCATAAATATAACTCGAGCAATGAACTGACATTCTCATAAGACAAAAATCCTAGCAATAGTTCCATTGGGAGAGTAAAAGCAACTTATGAAAATATTACTATCCGCAATAACTATCATATTTCTAGTCCTTTTCTTAAAAACCATATGTTCCGTTTCTATTGATGGATTTAGCCCTCTGCATTATTTCTTTTTCTTGAGTTTTAGAGTTTTATCATCCTCAATAACAGCCTCCGACTGTTCTATAATCTTAAACTTCGCTTTTAAGAGCGGTTTTGTATCTTCCAACGAAATCCCCTTTGGTGGTTCTATGGTTAATATTCTTGACTTCATAATCCAAAAGTATTTCCTGCAAATTTAGAAAAATAATTTGCAATGGTACAATAGTTCAAAATAGTTCAACCCTGCCTTAAATCCCTGTAATTCTGATAAGTAATGTCACTTTTGTAGAAAAAGATAGAAATGAATTACTTTTTAGATTATTCTTTTTCTCTTAACAACAACCTGTTTTGGGCAGTTTAACACACTCACTTATACCTATCAAGAAAAGGAAAATAAAGAGTTTCTAAATGAATCTTTTTCCTTCTGCAACACAAAATGAAACACCACAAACAAGTTACAAAACCAAAGAGACTTTTTCATTAACAAAAGCAGACCTAGAATTGGACCTCTAAAAGCTCTAATTATTGATTTAGCAAAAAGAAAATGATAAAAACTTAATTTTCAGATAGAAGACTAATTCAATTTTCAAAACAAAATTGCAAAAAGAACCTGAAACAAAACCATAAGAACATAAAAATAATCAATTTTATTTCCGAGAATACAATTAAGAAAATAGCAATACCTTTTGGATAAAATGTTGATTACTTCGCCCTTTGGTGTTCGTTATCATCCAATTTTTGGAGGACAGAAAAATGCACAATGGAATAGACTTGAGCGCAAATTATGAAAATGTTACACGGTCTTAGATGGCGTAGTTTCGAAGCTGGTTTGCGATAAAAATGGAGGCGTGAAAATTACATAAAAAGTAGACATATTCCAACCGATTTGAAACCTCTTATTTGCACTCACAACAGATATATTACAGAACAGAGAAGTAGTCAAAGCAGAGTATATTATTGGCAGTTAGAAAATAAGCTTTAAAGAAAAGGAATAAATATAAATGATTTCCAAAATAAGGAAAGAGCAGACAAATATGAAAAATAGCTGAAATAAGGACAAAATTGAAAACGAACTGCCTTATTAAGAGAAAATGATTAACCAATATAGAGCAGAAAAAGAAGAAAAACTCAAAAATTACAATCCGATTGATTTTGTAAAAAGAAAGAGAAGAAGAAAAGCAGGGAGTTTTTCAAATTAGACCAAAAAGAAGAAAAAGTTGCTGAAAAAGAAGAAATTTCTATTGAACCAATCCAAGAACAAGAACAGAGGATTTAAACGATAAATTTTAATACAAAATGAAAGATTTAACACTAAAAACAAATTTTGGAAGTATTGACAGACTGATATTGATATTTTTATTACTCCAAAAGAAGAAAACAAGAACTATATACTAAAATGAAATACGATTACAATTATAAAATCATCATTAATAAGAGGTCATAGAACAAATAGAAAGGGATAATTTCTTTTTATTATACTCCCATGAATATTCCGTTATATAGTGCTTCGAAGATTATTAATATTTTTAAATTCTACTATAAGTAAGAAGGATATATATTGGTACAAAAATATTGTGGAAGAAATAAATTCATTTAAAGAAGAAAAGGAGGAATAAAAATTCCTTCTTTTTGTATCTTTGCAGAAAGAAAAATCACACAAATATTATGGAATATCCGATTAGTTTAGACACTGCTTTTACAGATTGTCGGCTCACTGAAAGTAAAGAGCAATTAAAGAAAAATCAGCAACTAATGATATTGATAAAATAGAAAGTTTTAGATGTTAAAAATCAGAACTTATCTTGAGGAGGAAAGAATGCTTTTATGAGCAGATGAATACAAAAACTTCAGTTATGGATAAAGTTGTAAATTATTATAGTCTCTTTAATTAGCAACTCAATGGATTTACATAAAGTCATCGAAAATATATCAGCAAGAGATTTACTTCGTTGATTTAGTTTCACAAGAAAACCTGGCTTTTATTTTAGGGGGACAGCCAGCATCTGGAAAAAGTAATTAGCCAAAAGAGTTTATAGATAAATTTTTCTAATGATAATATCTTTTTGTGAATGGCGATATTTACCGAGAATTCCATCCCAACCGCCAAGAACTTATCAATAATCCTCTTTTCGTATTCTAAAGAAAACACAGGTTTTTCTTTAATGTTTTTACCGAAAATCTTATTCGTGAAGTCATAGAAAATAAATATAACATCATCGGTGGAAGGCACGATGCGAAATCCACAAGTGCCGGTACAATACAGCTAAAATGTTCAAAGAAAACGGCTATGAAGTGGAGATTTTAGCAATTTTCTGCACCATCTGTTTTTACGGAATTAGGTTTGTATAATCGTTATCAGGAAGAAATCAATTTTCAAGGCTGGGGAAGATTAGCAGAAATTGAATCTCATAATTTGGCAGTAAGTGGAATTTTTAGTATCTTTTGGATTTACTTACAAAGAAAAACAGCAGATAAATCATCTATATTCTATCAAGCAGAAAAGCATATTGTAAGAGGTTCGGTGTCCTCGTTTATGGCTTTTAATTATTTTATGGTTTTATTGTGAATTTTTCAATAATCAAAACAATACATCTGGAATATTATTTATTTGCTTTTTATGTATAACCAATTTGAAAAAGTTACGGGTCAAAAACATCAGGTTCTTTAAATAATAGTGTAGACCCTTTTAATTTTTCCTACTATATAATTATTATCAAACTCAAATTTAATAATTATTGAGTCTTTTTCTTCAGAATGAATATACCAACGTCCTTTTAATGAATCTCCATTTAATTTTTGAGTTTATAAACATCATCCTCTCGTAATTCTAAGTAATAATATATTTCCCTTATTTGATAACCCCATGGTACTTTTATCAACTTCATATAAACCAACAATATCTTCTTTGTGCTTCTATTACATCCAATTATCAGGGAAGAATCACCATTAGTAACACATATATTTTTCATGTTCTATTTATTATCTCTTACTTCTGTTAAACACATCTTCGCAGGTAAACCTTTTGTCATTTCTACTTGTACATTCTTATTTTGATTATAAGGAATACTTTCCATCTGCACCATCAGAAAAATAATATGTAGCAGTTTTTGTTTTTATGCAACCTAAATCTATTTAATTTTTATATCCGTGCTTACACTTTGTTTAGTTTGTCTGTATGTCCTTCACCAGTATAATTATCATACATGAAAAAGTAAGTTCCTTTATCATCTTTACCCATTCCTAGCCAATGGTAAATATAGTGATTAGTAGCACTATTAGGATTACCTGTTTCTTTATCAGGATTATACATTACTCCTGCCATCACAGCTCTTCCTTTTTCGATTATTGATAATAGTATTAATTCCTTTTTGTAAATCAAGTTTTGATTTATCTCCTCCTTTTTAATATACATATCTATTCTATTTTTGTTTGCTCTACTGCTGTGATAATCACCACTCTTGCTACCTGTAATCTGCTATAATCAGCACATTCTCCTGTCTCACATGTAGTTTGGTCTATATGGTCCTTGGCTCCAAGAAAAACTCCAAGATCTTTCTTCAATGGTTTTTGACATATAAGGTATCCATTTTTACCTTGTAGTACATTTTTACATTTGTAACTCCACTTAAATTAGGTGGGTCTTCTCACTTCTTCCATCAGGGTCCACCAACATTATCGGTTATTATTCGTATATGCATATGGTGTCATGGTTTTCTCCGCCAGAGGGTCTACATTCAGCCACAGACCTACTTTCGGGTCATAGTATCTCGCTCCGTAGTAGTAAAGCCCGTCTCCGTATCCAACTCCTTCCCATTAAAACAAATATGGCATAGTCTATCTTGTGCTGTGCTCCTCAAAGAGCACCTCTCCCAAACGCAATATACTCGTGTGCTGGGTTATTCTCCTTCTCGGTCTGATAATGAACTGCTTGACCCCAAAGTGGTCTGGATGGTAGTAGTAAAGGTTTTCTCTCCGTATTCCATTCCGAACGAAGCCATACCCTGCTTTCACGGTCTGTGGCGTAATCGGGTCTCCATACTGCACAGGAGGCCCTGGTACATCTCCCGGCTCATTGAACTGATGGTCTTGGCCAGCCTTCCGGGTGGTTCTTGGTCTTGGCGGATATTCTGCCATCCAGGCTCGGGTAAGGCTGTCCCTGTCCATCCAGGGCTGGCATAAATGCCGCTGTGTCGAGGACTGCGGCGGGACTTTCAGTCCTCTTATGAAGTGTACCCTTGCTTTCCTATTTGAAGCGTTTTTGGCGGATGTAGTTATTCCTCCTGCCATGATGCCCGTATTTTTATGCACAAAAGTCCTTCGCCCAGCTTGCTTACTATCCTTGCCGAACCCTCAAAATAATGCTTGTAAATTTCCTTTTCTGCACCACGAAATAAGGGGTTTACATAGGCAGTATAATCATCCATATGGGTGATGACTGCTGATGTCAGCCTGTTGGTCACCCACCGCACTGCCTCCTCGCTGCTTTTTCACCGCTCTTTCTCCCGTGTCTGGTCATAAGTGAGAGATGCAGTTTTTCCATTATCGTTAATGCCCTCAGCTCATTTTCCTCGTCCCAAACCATAGAACGGAAAGCTCTTAGATCCTCGTAGTGAACAGGATTGCCGTTGCTTCTTTTCTTTGGGCGTGCCCCTTGCCAAAGGCTGTTTCCCGCTTCGTCGGGTCGGGCCGTACGCTGTTACTCCTCGCCGTGAGCCACGCTAAAACCCCAAAATACGGCTGTGGGTATCCGCTGCCATCCCTCACGCAAACCTCCTTTTGTGCTCCTATTTTTATGCTTTTCAATGAACTTCTATTCTTCTCTACTCAGTCCTTAGAGTTGTGAGTTTTAATAAAAACAACACTTCTGGAACATTACCCTATTCCAATCAGAAAATACTGTTAACTTTTATTTATAGTCCATAGATTTAAACTTATTTTTAGTTCTTTCGCCCATTTTGGTATTTTCTTCAGCCTTCTGGCGGGGCTTTCTTTTATGTTGTCTGAACAGGATATTCTAGTAATATCCTTGATATGTTTTCTTTCTCCTTCATATTTTATTAAAAATCTTTTTCAAAAGACTCTCTTTTTCTTTCCATCCAGCCCTGCATTGCTATAGTATAATTTTGTTTTCAGCTTTTATACCATAGTAAATAGTTGCTCCTCCTTTATGTTGACTATAATCATATCTATACCTACTATACTTTCCTTTTTCTCTGATTAGAACATTTATAAAAATCTTTTATAAATGTTCCTACTCCCCATAGTCCAATCCTATTGAAAACATAAAACCGATTTTATTTTTGTCTATTTTCATAATACTTTTGGAAATCCTTTTGATAATCCTTGTGACGCTATTTCAGACTGAATTTTCTATAATAGTTTGTCCCATCTTTACCTGTTCCTGCTCTTTTTCATAAAGAATTTCTTTTCATAACACAAACTCTCCGCCTACTAATCTCTTTTACCCACTCAGGTAGCTTTTTCCCATCCTCTGGTGGAGCTTCTTTTATGCTGTCTGGGACAATGTAATCATTCGTGAAAATACAGTTAAAGATTTTGGATCTTTTGAAGATATTTTAATTAAATATCTATTCTTCAATATTTCTTTGATCTCTACCATAAAACCATTTTCTCTATTTTCATATTCTTTGTTTAGATATTTATATCTATTTTATATAAGTATCTTTCCTTTTCTCCTCCTCTTGTACCCATAAGGAGTCGCAATAACTCAAGTTCCATATTTTTCTATATTAGGGTTTGCTCACACTGCCATAAAAATATCCTATTATAAAATCCCTATTCCTATCAAATAATATTTACTTGCTTTTTCTATATTCATCATTCTTTATTTTGTAACCCGCAGATAATCCTGTGATGCTATTTCAGACTGAATCTCTACTGATTGTTTGTCCTACTTTTCTGTTCCTGCTTTTTCGCATAAAAGTATTTCTTTTCATAAATAATAAATCTACCCCTATACCTGTTGCAAAATCTTTATTGGATGATATATTAATCTTGTCCATTCTCCTCTTCATTATAGTCACTAACTTTATATTCTATTGAATTTCCCATAATAAATTCACTATAGGATTAAAGAATGTATCTCCTGCAAGTTTTGCTACAAATTGACTATCTTAGCTCACAGCCAATTGTGTTACTGAGCTAATGGTTGCTTTTATAGCCATTGTGCCTACTTGCCTGCTTTCAATGAGCCCTCCTGTCGCTATAATTAAAGGAACATCTAAAAACAGGAACCTTTCAAATCTTTTTCAAACTTTGGCATGCTTCACAGTTGGCAATAGCTGTATAGTATCTTGATTCTTGCAGCATCTATATTAGCCTGTGTGCCTGTGACCAGCCTGAGAATAAACCCTCTTATGTTTTAAAGTTGGGGTTGTTGTTTTAGGTTTTGCTGTAATAGTAACTTCATCAATTTGTGTTTCTTTATCATTATTATTCTTCCACCCATCATTTATTCTTGTCCAAGAATCACGTCAGTCAATATGATGTCCATTGGAAAACCGCTACTCTGTTGGCGGGTTCAGCCTCAACCAAATGGGTCTATAAATTTATTGGATTGTTGTTTACAGTATAGGTGAAATATGCGGATATCTTCCTGCCAACGGGTCTACGATTCAGCCACAGCGATACCCTCGGGTCATAGTATCTCGTCTCGTAGTAGTAAAGCCCCGTCTCTGTATCCAGCTCCTTCCCATTGAATAGATACGGCTTTAAAGATTTCTTTCTCTACATGTTAACTTTTGTTTATCAGATAGTTATATATTATTTATAATTAAAACAACACATCTGAACATTACCCTATGTTTTTATACCAAAAACAATATGTTTGTATATTATGTATATTATATATTATCCATTTTATAAGTATTTTAAAATGATACAATTATATCAATGATAATAACCATAAAATTAAAAATAACTAATATAAACCACCATAGAAAAAGATGAACCATATTTACCATTAAATATCATATTATAGAATAATGTTATATTAATAATCAAAGATACTAAAAATAAACACTCCTATTTTTAAGAGAATTTTTCTTAATAAAAGAATATTAAGGGATAAACATGACTATACACAATAAGCATATATATATTATCTTCTGACATAATTGTTAATTTGAGCCCTTAATCAGATTCTTTTACAACCATTACATTGGTTTGTATTATCATAATGCTTATATGCATTTTTATTCTATTAAAATATTATTCTTTTCCCTAAAACTTCTAAACCATGTTCAGTTCTTTATTATGAGTTGCATTACCATGTTGATCTTTCATTCCCACCAGTAGGTTGGAGAATGTATATTTCATTACATTCTCTGCATCATTTCCTCGATAAAGGATTCCATAATGAGAGATATTTATATTCGTAGTTCCTGATGTCTCACTAAAAAGGTGATTTGATTGGTGAGGAGCTAAATTTACAGAATATTCCATCAAATTATCTGCCTCCATAAAGAAAAATCTAATCCATCAGCTTTTTAGCCAAACTAATAATTTCTTTTTCTTAGCTCCCTCCACATATCCCTGTCCATATGCAGATCCTCTACTATGCGTAAATACTTTCTGTAATTGTTCTGTAATTTTTCCATCCTTAACACTTTCTTTTTAAACGATTATATATTGCTAGTGCTTTGAGTTTTTGCAAAATCTCTTCCCAAATTAGCGCGATAATATCGCCCACATACTTTTATCTCCATCAACATACATAAATTGATTAATATTATATCCTGTTTTATCTGAAATTGTATTTAAAATATTAGAACTCAATATGTTGGACTCAGCCCTTTTCACTATCATTACTAACTTTTCCATTTTATTAAGATAGGAAATTTCTCCTGTCGGGGCTCAATAAACCTCACCAGGATTGTTATTAGCATAGGCATAAGGTTGTAGAGTTTTCTCACGAGCGGATCCACATTCAAGAATATACTTGTTTTGGATCGTAGTATCTCGCTCCATAGTAGCATAACTCGTTTCGCTGTCTAGTTCTTTGCCATTGAACAAATACGGCATCGTAGAAGTAGAATGCTCTTCAAACAACACCCTCTCCAAAACGCTATGTATTCCGTATGTTGGGTTATTCTTCCTCTCTATCCGTAATGTAACTGCTTGCACCTCAAGTGGTCAGGGTGGTAGTAGTAAAGGTTTTTCCTCCCGTATTCCATTCTGGAACAAAGCCATATCCTGCTTTCACGGTCTGTGGCGTAATCGGGTTCCATACTGCACAGGAGACCTGGCACATCCCCCGCTCTATTAAACTGCGGTGGTCTTGGCCAGTCGGTGGTTCTTGGTCTTGTCTGTATATTCTGCCATCCAAGGCTCGGTAAGGCTGTCCTGTCCATCTCAGGGCTAGCGTAGATGCCATGCTGTGTCGTGGATCAGGGGGACTTTCAGTCCACGAATATAGTTGTCCCTTGCTTCCCGCATTTGGGGCGTTTTGAGGATGTAGTCTCATTCCTCCCGCCATGATGCCCGTGTTCTTATGCACAGGTTCCTTCACCCAGCTTGGACACTATCCTGCCGCTTCCCTCAAAATAATGCTTGGTAAATTTCCTTTCTGCACCACAAAATAAGGGTTTACATAGCAGATAGTCGTCCAGTGGAGTGATGACCGCCGATGTCAGCCCATTGGTCACCACCGCACTGCTCTCCCCGCTGCTTTTTCACGGCTCTTTCCCCGTGTGTGGTCGTAGGTGTAGAGATGCAGTTTCCATTATCGTTAATGCCTCTCAGCCTGTTTTTCCTCGTCCCAGACCATCGAGCGGAAAGCTCAGATTCCCTCGTAGTAGACAGGGGTTGCCGTTGCCGTCATACTGGTAGTTCTGGCTTTAGGTCTTGCCCATCTCCATGATTTCACCTGGAGCGTGAGGGTGGGCAGGGTTGTTGTAGCTTTTCTTTGGGCGTGCCCTCTGCCAGGGCTGTTCCTGCCTGCATCGGGTCGGGCTGTACGCTGTTACTCCTCGCCGTGAGCTATGCTAAAACCCCACAACTACGGCTGTGGGTATCTGCTGCCATCCTCACGCAACCGCTACCCCTTGCGTTCCTGTTTTTATGCTTTCACTGAACTTCTATTCTTCATTTTATTCATCCATAGGGAGTTGTGAATTTCTAATAATGAAAATAACACTTCTTTGAATGTCATATTATGGTTTTTATATTATTATGTTAGTTCTTTTATCAGATGGTTATATATTATTTATAATTAAAACAACACATCTGGAACATTACTGATATAAAATCAATTGAATATATATTTTGAGAGAAAATAGGATTTATAGTTGTTTCCTTATTTTTATCTACAATGGCAATTTTAGAGAATTCAATGGTTATCAAGTAGCATAATTGTATCTCTACAATGAATTTTTATAAAAATCTCTCTTTTAGTAATGAAATTAGTTTTATTAAAAATATGATATCTAGATGAATTTTTCATCAGAGATATGAGCCAAATTGATTTTCAAAGCTTTTTCATTTTGATTTTTATATCGATGTTTAGGGCATCTATTATCTACTGAATAAGTTAGGTTCAACTTGCTCACTTTTTCTGTACGACAAAAGACTTGAATATTGCTATCCTGAGGGGATATTGTTGTTTATTTGATTGATATATAAATATTTATAATCTATTTGTGCATCAACAAACTAAAAGAGTATAATAGAACTATAGAAACAATAATTTGTTTTAGTCATAAATATTAGGTTTAATTATGTTCAGGGTCTGAAGATGATCTTGAGGTATATTACTCTCTACAGTACTTTTTCTTCTTTAATAACATTTTGATCACTTCCCTCATAAATAAGTATGAGCAATTTTCATGAATCAGTGTTGTCAGCACTTTTAGGTGCAGTCATAACTTTTCTTTATTTTGAAATATCACTTCGTAAGCTTTTTCCGCACTTAGTCCATCTGGGCAACTTTGGACCAGTTACAAGGTTTCCATTTGTATCTTGATATATATATGTTTTCATTATATAGAGGAATATCTGTAAGATTTTGAGGATCCATTAGAATAGTAGCAAAGTTTTACTATCTTATGATTTTTATTTGTATATATTAGTGAAATGGCACCTCTGTCTGCAACAACATTTGATCTCAATTAATTGATTTTCATCACTTGTAAAATTATCAGTTTTATATTTATATCATAATCTATATCAATAGCCTTTTTCATAAGTTTTAATGATTTAATTTGCTTTTCTATTCATATCTTTTGTATTACCTACAAATTCAAGTATCCCTTTTTCATTAAATGAGAAATTATCCTTTCCGTAAATTCTATTTAAATATGATATTACTTTTAGTTCTATCTGCTTGTTGGAGGAACAATAATTTTCTCCCATCAGGTCTATGTATTTTTGTAGGATTATTAGCTACAGGCATAAGGAGGATATTAGAATATTTTTCTACACAGGATCCACATTGAGCCATAGGAAGTCTTTACTATCCAAGTACCTTGCACCATAAATATAATCCAGTTTTCTTGGTCCAGTTCTTTGCCGTTGAAAAGATACGGCATAGTTTTGCTTTGTGCTGTGTCCTCAAAGAGCACTTTCCAAACGCAATATACTCCGTATGCTGGGTTATTCTTCCTCTCTATCCGTAATATACGAAGAACTTCCCAAAATGGTCTCGATGGTAAAATACAAAATTCTTTTCTCTTATCCCAATTGTCCATCGAAGCCATATATCCCGCCTTCACCGTCTGCGCGTAATCGGGTCCTCCACTGACTGGGCGGCCCTGGGACATCTCCCGGCTCGTTGAACTTCGCGGTCTCGGCCAGCCTTCCGGTGGTTCTTGGTCTTGGCGGATATTCCGCCATCCAAAGGCTCGGGTACGGCTGTCCTGGTCCATCCAGGGCTGGCGTAGATGCCGTGCTGTGTCGGCGGATCAGGCGGGACTCAGTCCCTCTATGGGAGTTATCCCTGCTTCCTGCATTTGGGGCGTTTTTGGCGGATGTAGTCTATTCCTCCCGCCATGATGCCCGTAGTTTTTATGCACAAAGTCCTTCACCCAGCTTTGGAGACTATCCTGCTGCTTTCCCTCAAAATAATGCTTGGTAAATTTCCTTTCTGCACCACGAAATAAGGGTTTGACATAGGCAGTATAGTCGTCCATATGGGTGATAACCGCCGATGTCAGCCCGATTGGTCACCACCGTACTGCTCTCCCCGCTGCTTTTCACGGCTCTTTCACCCGTGTGGTCATAAGTGTAGAGATGCAGTTTTTCCATTATCATTAATGCCCCTCAGCCTGTTCTCCTCGTCCCAAACCATAGAACGGACGTTTCTGATTCCGTCAGTACAGGATTAGCGTCATACTGGTAAGTTCGCTTTAGGTTTACCCATCTCCATGATTTTCACTCGCGTGGTGGGCAGGTTGTTGTAGCTGTAGTCCGCGCATAGCTCCTTCTGCACTCTCCGGAGAGGTGGTTTAGTTCTCACTTTGTAATGGAGTTAAGATTATTATAACTCATTTTCAAGCTCATAGCTGGCGCTGGTAAGCCTCTCCGGTGTAGTTTCCTATGGGTGGTCACTGGTTGAGATTATCATACTGATATTCATAGCTGGAAGCCCCGCCCAGTGCACCATGGATAATCGGGAGCTGGTTCTCCACCTTAAGGATGTTCTCACCAAATCATACGCATAACGGTTGTTCTGGATAAGGAAACTTCCCTCGCTTTCCTGCTGGGGAAAGACTTTCGGCCTTGAGCTGTTCGAAGGCGTCTCATCAGGGTCGTAGTGGTAGCGGGTCTCGGTATCGTTTCCGTAGAGACGGTATACTTTCTGCTCAAAACTCATCATAGCCCTGCTGTTTCAGGTAGGTGTAGGCATGCTCCTCACTTGGTGCTGTGCTCGGGAGCTTTCTAGTAGCCTTTCAGGCTTGTTAAGTTCGCCATATTATACCCAAAGTCCAGTCTTTCCCTCATCAGGATAAACCAGCTTTTTGGATACGGTTCCAGCTGTCGTATTCATACTGGGTTGACAGGTCTGCACTTCTACAGGCTTTTATCCGCAGACTTCGGATTTCTTAGTCACCTCGCCCATATCTCCGTAGAGTATTCAGTTCCTCCACCCGCATCTTTACCAGCCAGAGTCTTCCTCTTCTTCCCTGCGCTCACTTTGTGCTCCATAGTGGTAGCGGACACTTTTCGTTTTCATATTTTGCGGGTATTTTTATCTCCTGCAGGCGGTTGTAGTGCATAGTGGTAGTGTGTAGCCATGGGCATTTCTCCGCGTATCTGGCTGGTTTGTCTCTTGATAGATTTCCTGCCTTGTCACTAGACTAAAATAGTCGTTCCTGCATCAGGATGTACTAATTTGGTTCTTCCTAAGAGGTCACTACTCGCTCAGGGTCTGGTGTCAGCATCAGTTACCTGTGTGAAGCTCTCCTAGGCACTGTATTCAAAATGGGTCTCTATGCCGTCAGGCTGCACTTGGTCAGCACCTTCCCGCGCATCGGTATAGGTATGGCTCATCTATTGAGCGCATCAGTCTGTGTGGTGTGCAGGGTATTTTCCCCTGTGGTGGGTGATTTTATATGCCGTTTTCACACTGGAACCATCAGGCAGAATCTGCTCTACTGGTCGGTCTTTTCTCATCATAGAGGGTCTTGGTCGGCGGGATGCTGCCTTGGTGCGGGCACCAGCTGGCTCTGCACCGATGCAGTGAATGGATACTAGGTCTCTACTACCCTGCCCAAGGCATCATAGATCTGTTTTCCAGAGATGATGTGTTTTTCTTCATCAGCAAGTCCTCTCCCTTTGAAGATACTTGCGGTCTTTTCACCTGCACCGCCTTTCCCAGCCCGTCAAGCATAGGTATAGGTTTCTATATCTCGGTTATGCTCAGGGTCGTAGCTTCTGGTCAGTGCATAGGCAGCTGTCCAGCGGACGAGATTGATTAAGGTTCGGATACTCATACGGATGGTGTAGGGTTTTCCAGCTTTGGCTTCTAGGCCCTAAGATACTGATGGTTCTTCCTTGGCATCCAGCGTATAGAGCATCTACCTCCCGTTTCGGTCAGTAGTTTTTACTGGTGTCCAAAACGGTAGTCATACTCGGCATTTTCACACCCAAAATGATCTTTAATCTTGGTAATATGGCTGTAGGTTTCAGGGTTGTACTGATAGCTGAGCTGTGAGCGTTGTCCTTTCTCATTCTCTGCACCAGTTACCTGTATCAGGCTGCCGTATTCATCATAAAGAAAGCTGTGTCTCTGATAGATTCCTGCTCCAGAACTGGCGTATTTTTGATGACTTCTGCAGTCTGCGGGTGGATGTCGCTTCCCCGTTTTCTCACCTCTCCATTAGCATCTTTTACGGATAATACTTGGGCAATATCTCGAAGTAAAGGGGCTGCACTTTCACAATAGTGGATATCAGCTTCATCTTACTCAGAAGGTTTTCCCGTCCATGGTCTATGCACTTGACGATATTTCCTACTCCGTCATAGTGTTTCTCCGTTTTCTTTTTCTAGGTAATCGCTCTGCTCACATACTCGTTCTCTCTCTTCTTTTGGTGCGATGAGTACACAGATTTTGTATCCATCTGCAGGAAGAGAAAAGTTGGTTCGACGGATTACCCTGCCCGCTGCGCATCTGCGATGTGGTAAGTTACACTGCTTTCGCTGAGTTTCGTCTGCTTTATCAAAGGTTGTGCTTTTCGTTGGACGAGTTTTCTAAAAGTGCTTCATTACCGTATCCTCAACGCTGGTTCTCAGCACTGCTGCCATCTTTGTGGATTGATCTCATCTCGCTTTTTACCTCGGCCATGTCCATAGAAACTGCGCTTCCTTCGAATT